>Ga0310810_10000682_pt1 | contig 34051 bp, 24 predicted proteins | sample NCmetagenome_FD_207641 | JGI IMG/M metagenome (GOLD analysis project Ga0310810, IMG submission 207641) | Soil microbial communities from experimental microcosm in Duke University, North Carolina, United States - NC | ecosystem: Engineered > Artificial ecosystem > Soil microcosm > Unclassified ... | reverse complement strand
CCATGGGTGTGTTCATAGCACCCATCCACTTACCGTCCACATCCGCCGCAAGGGCGGAAGCGGCCAGAAGTACGACGGCTAACGCTATTGTTGGAAACTTCATCATGAATTTCTCCTTTCTCTATGGCAGGACGATCACAGATGATCGTGATGTCGCGAACTTCTGCGCCGAAGGGTTGAATATGCTCACCTGGCATATGTACTTGCCGGGCTGCAATTTGCTGACGGGCACGCTGAAGCTCACTGGAACCGCCTTGGACACGGGATTCAGTCCACCCGTGATTTGAAGCGGGGCGGTCTCGAAGCTTTTCACCGTTCCGCGGTAGAAGCTGACCGTAGCCACCATAAGCTGGGTCGTTTCCGCGGCTGGCTGGTAGACCTCCAGGTAGACGAACATGTCCTGGTCTTTACGAAAAACGCGGGTTACGCTCGGAATCAGCTTCTGATCGTCTTGAACCAGCGGGTTCGCCGCAATCAGCCTCTTATCTTTAACAACGGTGGCCACGGTTGCTTCGAGTTTTTCCCGCTGATTACTCAGCACCACGGAACTGGTGGGCAGGTACCGCAGTTCAAGGGCGAGGTCGGGGACTACGAACTTGGTCTCGAAGGTGCCCATCTTCCCGGTTTCGTTTTCTCGCGCTAGGAATTTCAGAGCGTAGGTCCCAGGCTGGAGCGAAAAGCCGGTGTCATACGCTAGATTGCTCTTCGCCAGCTGGCCGAGCGCCTCTCCTTTCAGTTTTACGGTAATGTTGTCGCGAACCGTTCCCTGGAGCGCACCTTTGGCATCTCTGATCTCTCCGATGAAATCCAAGCGCGTCGTTTCCGCGCCGCCTTTCCTGGCCAGTTCGATATCGGAGCCTGGAATCTTGATCGAAACGGGGACGAAATACCGGTCGCGAGCCTGGCGGAAATAGTTCACCTCCAGAGCAATGGAAAGGTCGGTGACAGGATCGCCCAGCATCAACGCTTCTTGCAGTTGGCGCTCCCGGTCAGAGGAATTGAATCGCTTGAATTCCTTAGAAGCAAAGTAACCCGACCGGTAATCGAGCTTGGCCGTCAGATTCTTGGCGATCTGCACTTTGACTTTGCGGTAGCGTCCGTCCAAGGCCGAGTTGGTGCTGTAGTAACCGAGGATGTAGTAGCTCGATATATCTTTCTGCGCCTGTACAATTCCCATGGCGAGATCGTTGGCGTCGAGCATAGCCTTTCCGCCCGTATCGGACGCCAGCGTCGTGAGAGAGTCTTGCTGAGCCTGGAAATTGCCCTGCATTGTCCGCTGTGAGCTTCCGGAAAACATACCCTGGCCGCCTTGGGATGCTTGCGTCGCATTGCCTAGAGGCGCGGTCGCCACCAACCCGCGTGCGTCCACGGGATAGAATGCAACGTTACTTCGGATCGCGGCATTGACGGTAGCGCGCAACTGGGCCTGATTATCAATTCCGCTCATGCTCATGCCGCTGGCGAAGTACACGAGGGCTTTCTTTTCCGGCAGGCTGCCGAGCATCTTTACGGCGGATTCCAGCGCCGCCAGTTTGCGATCCGTATTGAAAATATTGAATTCGCTGTCGTCCTGGGTAAACGCTGCACCGGTATCCGGCTCGCTGTCGTCGCCGGTGTTGCCATTGGCCATGCCCACGTCTCCCACGTTCAGACGTTTGATGACTTGGAGGAGACGATCGCGGTCGTTGGTGAAGTCTTGCAGGACCGTCAGATCCGTCTGATATGTCATTACGGCCACCAGATCGGATGCGGTAATTTGCGTTGTCAGGAATTTCGTCGCCGCCTGCTGCGTGCGGAGTTGATCGGCCACCGGCATGCCCCCTTGATCGAAGAACAGGACCAGGAGCCGCCGATCCTTGTACTTGACCTCGCCCGCCTTGGCCGCGGGCGCTATCGGCGCGCCGACGCCGGATTTTACCGCGGGTGAAGCGGGCACGGATGCCGCGGTGGCCTCCGGGGCGGCCGGAGTTGGAGCGGCTAATGCTACATCTTCCAAACGCTGGTATTCGAATACGCCGATCTGTTGCGGTTTGCCATCTTCCGTAACGGTGAAATCCGAGGCCTTGAGGTCCTCCAGCGGCTTGCCGTTCTTGTCCTTCGCCGTGACATTCACTACCACCAGGCTGGTTGTCACCTGAAAGGTAACCGCCGTTCCCTTTTGAAAGCCCGGGGGATTCTCAGGCGTTGAGGCCTGCTGCTGCGCCGCCAGTTGGGCGATCAGAAAAATCACAAAGGTTGCTCTCATGGTCAGAATCTGAACCTCATATTCATCGTCATCTTGCGCATGCCCGCCGCTCCTGTCGCCAGTCCGAATGTGTTGGAGTCCACCACCGTTCCCCAACTGTTGACGGTGACGTGGTTCAGCACATTCTGCGCCTGGAACTGCAAATCCATACTCCGCCGTTCGCCGAGTCTGAACACACGCGATAATCCGCCATTAAGCGAAAAGGTCGTAGGGCCCGGGATCGTGTTTCGACCAGCATTACCCCACTGTCCAGCAGCCGGCGCGGTGAAGGCCGCCGTGTTAAAGAGCATCCCCGCGGCCTCCACAGGAAGACCCGTCGCGCTGGCTCGAACGGTGTTGCTCACGGCCGTTCCGGAAAGTTGGGAAAGATTCCCGCCTGTGGTCGCCGTAAAAGGAGTGCCCGAACGGATGTTGTAGGCGCCGCTGATCGTCCAGTCCTTGAGCAGAGCACCCTCCCAACCCGAAAGCAGCGTTCCGCCGGCTCGTCCCTGGCCCGTGCTGTACTGAAACTGCACCTGCAAATTGTGTCGCTGATCAAAACTCGAGAGCGCACGTTCGCCGGACAAGTCGAGCCAGTTTTGTGCGACGGGAGTGCGCCCGCCCGTTCCCGCATCATCAATGGACTTTGAGAACTGATACGAGGTATTGGCGCTGAAACCGCTGCGAAAACGGCGGTTCAACTGGAACTGCGCCGCGTGATAGATCGAATTTCCGCTCGAGGTCTCATAGGTGAATCCGTGGGGGAGCGAAGATTCCGGCAATCCCGGCGCTACTGAATTCGGTATGAACTGTTGATCGAGACGGGTGCCCTTGGTTCCCTGGTAGCCGACCGTCCCGTACAGACCAAAGGGAAGATTGTTTTGCAGTGTCAGATTCCAGCTCTGCGCGTAGCCGATGCGGTAGTTGGGGTCGATAGCGTACGTACCGGCGCTAGATTCTGTTGTCGCTTGTAGGAACGCGTTTTGGATATGCAACGGGTTCGTCGTCGAGCCGGAAACACTCAACGTTTGAGCGAAGGGAGGCTGCTGGGCCATATTGCTGGCGATGGTTTGATAAGCGGCGTTGTTATAGTAGACGCCATATCCTCCCCGGACGGTCAGCGAGTGTTTAGTTGAAGGACGCCATGCGAAGCCGAAACGCGGAGAGACATTGTTGCGGTCCGGCCGCATCAGGGCTCTTGGCAGCTCCCCAGAGTAGGCACCTGCTTGTCCCGACTGCACTGCGGCGATGGCTGAATAGCCGGGTGCGATGTCCAGGTTGATCAGGCGGTTGTACAACTCGGTCACGGGAGCTGAATAGTCGTAGCGCACACCTAGCTGGACGCTGAACGTGGGCCGGATACGCCAGTCATCGTTTACGTATGCATCGTACCCAGTGGAGTGTAAATACTTGTCTGGGTTGCCATAGCGGATGGAACTGGTGGAAGGCACGCCCAACAGGAAATCCGCCAGGTCATACCCAGTGCCTATCTGGGCGACTCCGTTAACCAGCAGGCTGGTCGCGGAGCCGTTAAAAGTGTAGGTTCCGCGGCCGTTCGAATCGCTGAGGATGTTGAATTGCTGACGCCGGTAGTCGGCTCCAAAAGTGAAGTTATGCACGCCATGGGACCACGTGAGGCTCTCTCCTAAAGCGCCGGTCTGGTTTCGGTTGAGGGAGTAATTGCCGTCCGTAAGGTTGCCGTAGTTGGTGAAGTTCAGGTTAGGCGGCCCAAAATCGAAGGGGTTCTGTGCCGTGCCCGCGATCCCTAACTTCGAGGCAATGTTATCGCCATAAGCGAAAAATGGCGAGGAGAGCTGGCGGGTACGGCTGAACGTGAATTGCACGTTGTTAGTTAGGCGCGCGGTAATGTTTCGCGACCAGGTCAGGCCGGCGTTCATGCTTCGGCCCGCACTGGTGTCGACGAACTGGAACAGGTTCGGCGAGCTGCCGCTGCTGCCCTGATATCCGAAGCTGCCGTTAAGCCGGTCTTCAGAGCCAATCCGTATATTGGAAAGGCGGAAGTTGAGATTGTGCACATCATTCGAGTTGGTCCAGGAAGTCTGATAATTGCGCGATGCCTCGGGCACATTGGGATTAGGGAAGTAATTCAGCAATGCCTGCGCCGCAGGATTCAGGCGCGTCAGGGGAATTAGGTTGCCGGTAAAGGGCTGGCCGTTAGCGGGATCATAGATAGTCACTGGCTTGCCTTGCACCAGCGTTTGGGAGAAGTCACCGGTGCGTTCGAGGGCCGTGGGCATGTTGACGCCTTGCGAATTGGTGCCGGTGCGGTTTCTTTGGAGTTGAAAATCTAGCGTGAAATTGATGCGCTTGCTGGCGCTGATCAGCTTGGGAATCTGCAACGGACCCCCGAAGGTCACTCCGTAGCGGGCGTTCGCGTAGGGGGGCTTGTCCACATTGGCCCCAGTAACGGAATAATTCCGAGCGTCCCAGACATAGTCGTCGAGACTAAAGAGCGCCATGCCGTTATAGAGCGGCCGCTGATTCTGCCGTCCGTTTCCGAAAGCGCGAGAATTCGCCAGCCGCTGCCAATCCGGTGGAGCGCCACCACGACCTCCCTGAGCCTGGCGAAGCAACTCGCCCAGTTGGGCTGGATCCGGCGGTCCACCGCCGGCCTGAATTTGCTGCATTACTTGAGCGATTTGCGCTGGGTCGATTGTTCCACCGCCTGGTGGACCTCCGCGCCCCCCTCCTCCACCGGGTCCACCCGGACCACCGGGACCACCGGGGAACCCGCCAAATCCTCCCGGTCCTCCCGGTCCGCCGCCGGGTCCACCGGGTCCTCCCGGTCCGCCGCCGGGTCCGCCCGGGTTGAGTCCTCCTGGACCACCGGGGCCACCACCGAAAGCCAAACCTCCACCCGGTCCACCGGGGCCACCACCACCGGGGCCACCTGCCGGCCCCCCGAATCCCGGACCGCCTGGGCCCAGCATGGACGGATCAAAATTGATCGGCATTCCCGCCATCAAACCGGGAATGCCGAAGGACCACTCTCCCTGGGGTGCTAAACCCGCTGCAGCGCTCATGCTGCCCTGGACCGACAAAGAATTTGCGGCGCTCTGGTTTAAGTCGGCGAGATCTTCGTTTTTCAATCCGCCCAAGTCGCCGAAACCGCCCGCGTTCGCTGATTGATTCACATCCAGGCGCTGGAAACCGGCTGGGGGCTGTCCCGGCGCTTGAAGCCCGGCAGCGCCTCCCCGGCCCGGAGGCTGATTATTTCGGGCTTGTGCATTCTTCTTGGACTGCAACAGTGCGGATGCATTGCTACTCGGCGGTGGTTGGCCGCCTCCCGCGACACCCGGAGGCGGAGTGCCGCTCGGCGGAAACGGCCCCCCGGGTGGTCCACCTGCTGGAAAGCCACCGGGAGGAAATGCCCCTGGTGGGAAGGGCCGTCGGGGAGCGTCACTCGGTCGCGCCGGCCCGTCCGGAGAGCTGGCGATAACGACCGATGGTCCTGCCGGCGAGGCCGCGGAATCAGACGCCGAAGCCTTGGGCCTGAGGCTGCTCAATAGTTCTTCCTGCGTGAGGAGCTTGAGGTCCCATAAAGAGACGGGAGTGCCCGGTTGCATATCGACCGGCCGGGTGACCTTGGCGAAGCCGATCATCTCGACCTCGATATTCCACTGGCCGTCCGCCAGATCGGCGAAACGAAACGTTCCGTCCTGGTCGGTGGTGGTGGTGAACTTCTTCTCTCCTTGGACTGCCGAGATGGTAACGCCGGGCACGGGCAGAGTTCCGGACTTGACGGCGCCACGATACTCGGACGCCATCAGTACTGATGCTGCTGTCATGTAGACAAGGGCCGCGCGGCTAAGGCTCGAGATTCTGCGCCTGGTTTCCATTTACTTAATCATTACGGAGAAAAGCATGGGTGGTTCCGATCTGCTCCCAGTTTTAACGCTTCTTTACAATCAGTTGTAGCCCGGCAACATCTCGCAGAGTGACGTTGAACAACAGATTCTGGCGACCCATGAACGCAACCGGAACACGCGCACGTTCGTTCGTGGATCTGCGCAAGCAGCCTCCCTGTTCTGTGCCGTTCGTAGGCCGCCGGATCGCTGGGGGCACTCATCCCTTCGGGTTGCGTTTTGGAAAGCAGTATTGAAAGTATCTGGCTGCTTATGGTGAGAAGCGATAGCCCACACCGCGCACCGTCTGGATGTGCCTTGGGGTTTGCAGGTCGTCTCCTAGTTTCTGGCGTAGCCAGGCGACGTGGACGTCTATGGTGCGCGATGAAACACCAGGCTGGTAATCCCAGACGGCCTTAAGGAGTTCGTCTCGGGAAACAATCTTTCCGCGGCGATCGACCAGATATCGCAGAAGCTCCATTTCCTTTGCTGACAAAGTAATCGACACGCCATCCTTGCGTACCTCGCCGGTCGCGAAATTAATCTCGATCTTGTCGAACTGGAAAGAAAGAACGGGAGCGAATCTTCCTTTTTGCAAGCGACGCAGTAGTGCGTCGATTCTCGCCAATAGCTCCGGCGTTTCAAACGGCTTGATCAGGTAGTCATCTGCGCCAAGCCTAAGGCCGGCGACGCGATCCGCGAGCTGCGTTTTCGCTGTCAACATAAGCACCGGCACGTCGTTGCCTTGTTCCCGCAACTCGCGGCACACGTCAAGGCCGCTCATACCGGGGAGCATCACGTCCAAGATGACTAGGTCAAACCGTCCGCTCAACACTTTGGCCAATCCGGCCAGGCCGTCGTTGGCGCTGTCGATCGTGAAGCCTTTCGCTGTCAGAAGATCCGACATTGTCGTGACGAGCCCTGCCTCGTCTTCGATCAATAGAACCTTGGCGCTCATCCTTGTACTGCGCGATTTGCCACGGGCAGCTCGATGATGAACTCTGTTTCCTTCATCGGCTCGCTCCTGACGCGCACGTTGCCCCCGTGCGCCTGCACAATTCGTTTAACGAGATTCAACCCGAGCCCAGTACCGTGCACCTGACCCAGGGCTGCCCGCTCGCCACGAAAGAACGCCTCAAAGATATGCCCTTGTTCTTCCTTGGGGATACCCGATCCTCGATCTGTGACCCGAATATCGATTACCGCTGGTTCTCGGTCTGCGCGGAGCGTAGCCGCAACGCCGATCCACTTGCCGCCGTATTTCGTCGAGTTATCCAGTAGATTACAAATGGCCTGCTTGAGTGTCACAGGGTCGCCTAGGACTGTGGGAAGCCCGGGTTCGATCGTGAGTTCGAGAATGCCGTGTGATGCGGCAATCGCCGCTGTTCTCGATTCGATCGCTTCGGTAACAATCGCCTCAACCGAAACGGGCGTAAACGTTGAAACCGTGCGGCCGGCTTCCGCGCTGGCGAATTGCAGCACCTGCTCGATCAGTCCCTTGAGTCGCCCGCTTTCTGCTTCAATCAATGCGCCGTAGGACTCCATCTGTCCTGGGTTCGTCAACCCCGCGCGCATGTTATACGCGGCACTGTGGATAACTGTAAGTGGGGTCCGCAGTTCGTGAGAGACATTGGTGACGAAATCCATTCGAAGGTCTGCCAGTTTTTGGGCGCGCTCAGTGAAACGCATCAATGCGCCCACGGTGGCGATCATTAGTAGAAGGACGCCGGCGGTGACAATCAGGTTGCGCCACCGAGCTTGAGCTACCACCGCCTCGAGTGATCCGGATCGGTGGCGAACTAAGAGCTGCCATCGCCCTGCTTCTTGGTTAAGGCCGGGTCCGAGTCCGCGGCCGCCGAAGCCCTGGGGCCCCGGGCGTGGAAAGAACTGGGCGAATCCCAGATCGAATAGATTAACAGTGGAGTCCGCCGTCGCGGCATCGACAGGGTGAGTTGTGTCCGATTGGTAGATCAGCATCGGAGGGCTGGTCCTTGTTAGGACCGCCGTTTGATAGTCCAATTTGGCGCCTGCGCCAAGGTGCCGTTGCAATACCTCCGGAAGGATCACATCGCGCGCATAGTCGGGAGCAAACTCCAGAATCAACCACGCACTCTCCCGGCGGGCTAGCGGCGATTGGGGCGGCTCCGGGGGCAACATTCCGAATAGGGGTAAATCAAAGACCAGCCCGACGTCCTGTGATGGCAAGTTAGGAGGCGGCCGATTGGAACGGGCATCCGGCCTAAATTCTATTCGCGTCTTAATCATCTGCCACGCTGCAGGCCATGTGGCGTTTTCGAAGGCGCCCGTTTGCAGGTTCAGGTTTCGGAAGAGTGTTTTGTCGTTGTGCACCACAGCAACAGCGACGCGGCCAAACAGGCGCTTGTGCTCGTCGACCTTGCTCCACCCCTCGTACCGTTCTGACAATGCAGCTTCTGTGGCATCAGCGTTCGGTTGCGAGTTGCTAGGCAGAAGCCCACGAATGGCAGCGGCGATTTCGGCGTTGAAATCCTGGCTAACCCGACGCAAACTGGTGTCGAGGCTTTGCCGTAAGCGCTCCCGGTCGGCGATGCTCACTTCCGCGATCCAGCGAAACTGGAGCCCGCCAAGGATCACGCACAGGGCAAACAGCGCTACTACTACGAGCGAAGAGAGAAAGCTCCGCCGATTGTTCCTAATCCTCACACAGCACCGAACCCTCTTTACGCCCTTTGTCCCCTGGAACTTAATAGTATGAGCCGTCGCTCTTGGCGATACCACAGCTAGAAGCCCTGAACCATGTTAAGAACGGTAAAATCTTGGTCCCAAGCCACTCGCGTATATTCGTGCCGCATTCCGTAAGTTTCCTTTCCCAAGGCAAGGCGAAGATTTGACAATCCTTGACATTTGCCTGATAAACCTGACGAGCGTCGGCCGCGTCCAACCTCAATTCGAAGACTAAATGAGTACAGAATCAACCAGGCGTCAGGGCCACGTCCTGACAATGGGAGACGCGCCCGAACTGCGGATTGGCGACGATGGGCAGTCACTCTCGTTATTGCAGACTTACTGGGGCGATGTTGATGCTCTCGACGCGAATCGGGTTGCACTACCCTTCGCACCGGACGCGTGGTTCCAGGTCGGTCAGCGGCCGCCAATACACGGGCGCGCAGCCATCCGGCGGGCGTTTATACATCTCTTCACTGAAGCAGAGGTCATCCAGCATCACCCGGTCGCATTATGGTCCAAGCACGGACTAACGGTTGCTGAAGCTGATATCAGCGTTGTCTTTGAAAACCGCAGTAGCATCATCGTCCCGATAACCACAACGCTTTGGCATCAGGGGAATGACATTCTCGCCTGCCGGGTACACGTGCCTCAAGAACCTGGACTCACTTATGCAATCAGCGGCTTTGTCTGCTCCTCACGCCCTCTGTCAGTACGCCGATGAAGTTGCTCATTGTGGACGAGGACATAGACTTATGCTTGGGGCTTCGAGAATTCTTTCGGCAGTCAGCGTATGCCGTCGACTTTGAATTGGATGGCGAAAGTGGCTTGGCTCGTACCGAATCGGGCGACTATGACCTAGTCATCGTCGACGCACACCTTCCCGGGCTCAACGGACTGGAGCTACTGCGGAGGATTCGGAGCAATTCGCAGATTCCAGTCCTCATCCTCAGCGCCAAGGCAGATCAGGACGACCGAATCGCGGGGTTGGAGATGGGAGCTGACGACTACCTTTCCAAGCCGTTCTTTCCGGACGAACTGCTTGCTCGCATACGCGCAATCTTGCGACGAACCACACATTTACCTCGGGCTCCCCAAGCGCTTTGTGTGGGGGAACTCTGCTTAATCCCCGGAGATCGCGATGTGTCTTTCCGTGGCGAACCGCTGGGTCTGACCCCGATGGAATGCGAGATCCTGGAGCGCCTCATGCGGTTTCGCGGTCGGGTTGTCTCGCGTGATTCTCTCACCTTGCACCTCTACAATCGTCTCGCTTCCCCGTTGGATCGCTCGGTAGACACTCACGTCAGCAGGATTCGACGCAAGCTGGGAAGTGGCCGGACGATGCTTATGAGCATACGGGGAATTGGATATCAACTTCGTTGCCCGGAAAACCCGGGAGCTGAAATAGTTAAGCCGGCAGACGAAAGAGTCTCCGAATAGCGGGCGGCCACGGTCACAGTTCTTCACAAATAGGCCATCCCAGTCAGCTCGCGAGACGCGTCTACGTCTATCGGTATGCAAGTTGCGAAGTGTTCTTTGATGATCGCCCTGGGAGTCTCGATCGGATTTGGCCAAAGGCCTTGGCAGAAGCCTCCCGGAGAGTGGACCGATGCGGAAACGCGGCAAATTCTAACCGATTCGCCATGGGCTAAAACGGTTGCCGCTCGAGTTTGGAGACGGTCTGCGGAAAACGGCAGTACGACATTGTCCCATCCGGAGCCTTTCTCCGCTGTGGTCCGATGGGAGAGCGCTCTACCGGTGCAGCTGGCGCTTCGCAAGGTCGGTCTGTCGCCGGCCGTAACGGCAGACTACACGCGTTCTGTTGTCGTCGTAGTGAGCCTGCCAAAGAGCCGGGTAGGCCAACCCTTGAAAAGCACGGACTCCAGCACGAAGCCTGTAGCCTACCTGACGGTGACGGGCTCAAGGCCCGTCCCCTCCCTAGAATCCATCTCGTTGGACCAGGACGATAATCAGCCACTCCTCGCGTTCACCTTTGCTAAAGCACCTGATCTCACGGAAGCGCGTGAACTTCGTCTTCCATTCATCTTGCACCGAGATCTGAAAAAGCTACGCTTTCACGCCACAATCGGAGACTGGGAGATCGATCAGGAGTTCCCATCCCGCGACATGATATTCATGGGGAACCCCGAGCGATAGTCGCACTGTGCTTCAGAACGCGAACGATAATCCGATTTCGATCTGATCGGTCCTTGATCTGCTGGATTGGGATTGGAATGTTGTGCCGAACCAGTGGGTATACCGGATCTCTGGCGTCGTCTTAATGTTGTAACCGTCCACGAATTGAAACCCGATCCCTGCTACGGCTCCTTTTACGAGCCGGTTGCCGGCGGCTGGTATCTCGTTATAAGCAGTGGTGCTGTCGGCGTTGAGTGTTTCCGTTCCTGTCCGGATTCTTGTGAGTGCGCGGACATTGAAGCCTCCCTCGACGATTGCCTGCGATAGGAGGCGGTGTTCGGACAACCCTCTATAGCGCAGCAGAACTGGAAAATCCCAGAAGTTCGTTTTTGTGAGTTCCGTGACCGTGGACTTCAGGGTCCCTGTATCGGTAGATGTGCCTGTATAGTTCTTGGTCTCGGTGGTGTATTGGAGGCCCTGGAAGTACGCCTCCGCCTGAATCGACAATTTACGGCTAAGATTTAGATCGATCGCAGGGCCAAGGCGAAAGCGGGATGTCGTTGTCGTCGTGCTGATAGCTTGGCTAGTGTTTGCCTTGGTATCGGATAGCTGGAGAGTTCGGTCATCAAACCCATTCGAGGTGAAGGCGCGAATCCGAAAGCCGTACGAAAATCGTCGGAACGGCTTATCGGTGGGATCATTGGAAAAAGCCGTCGATGATTGTCCCCATAGTGCAGGGGCAAGCCCCGCGATAGCAAGGTTTAAGAGGATCACCCACCGTATGGCGGCGATCCAACCGGTGATTCCGCCTGAAAGATGTCTTGTCATTTAAAGTGATAGGTCTCCGAACTCAGAACTGCAGCCGGACCGCCAACTCCAGCGAGCGCGGGCCGCCAGAACGGTACAGTGAGCCGCTACCTCCGCCAAACCCTCCGCCAAGCGTCCGCGTCGCCAAACCGAAAGTCGGACTCGATAAGTTCGCGGCTCCGATCGCGGAAGGATTGTCAAACGCCGGATGATTGAGCACGTTATACGCCTGCGCTGAGAGGTTCAAACGCCACTTCTCGCTGAGTGCGATTTGACGTCGAAGGGACAAGTCAATCTGGCTGAAACCGAAACCACGAAGGCTATTGCGCCCCAAATTCCCTTGCGCGTACGTGGCGGGAGCCGCAAACGCTGCAGGATTGAGCTTCTGACCGCCCGGCGCATTGGGGTCGCTGATCCAAACCGGCGCGCCCGTGTAATTCGGTCGGACCTGTCCGAATAAGCCCGCCCGCTGATTGACCGACGTTGTGCCGGCAGCGCTGGTCTGGGTCGTAATGCCTTGAACATCGAACGGCAGGCTTGTGCGTGCCGTCATGGTCCAATCCGCGTACCAATTCGCCAATACGATCCGGGTAAGTCGAGAGCTCGGATTCCACAATCGATACGATCCGGACCAACTGAGGTTATGGCGGATGTCAAAATCAGAATTGCCCCGCTGCCCGCTACCGAACAACGAGGCGAATCCTCCTCCGAAACTTACATCGCTCGAAGCGCTATCAATCGAGTGCGCCCACGTGTAACTCACTTGTGTCTGCAGATTTGGGGTCAGGCGACGACGAAATTGCACTTGCAGCCCGTTATAGTCAGAACTTGCGCCGTTTGTCGCGAGCATCAGAATGCTGTACGCGTCACCGAATGAAGGTTGGGATTCGGTTCGCAGCAGTCGCCGGCCCCTAGTTCCGACGTATCCTAGGCTGAGGGTCTGACCACGGCCAAAATTTCGATCAATCGTCGCATTCATCTGCGTTACGAGGGGCGACTGCAGGTTGCGGTCGGCAGCGCTGAGTTGCCCGTACGGTCGCGTGGGTGGGAGTACGGGAGCAGTCGTGTCCGCTGCGGCCAAGGGAAAGACCGCTAATGAGATCGTTCGAATGTTCGAATACGGGGCCCCGCCAAACGCGCCTCCCGTGGTCCCATAACCGACGTCGTAAAACAACCCAATACCCATCCGCAGTATCATTTCCCGCCCTTCGGTGGTATCCATCTGATAAGCCAGTCCGAAGCGTGGCGCGACATCATGCCAGCGGGTGGCATACAAGGGATCGTTTTGCGTGACACCGGCGATGGTGGATTCAGCAAGCGCGAGGGGGCGCTCGCCCTGCCGCACACCCGGAGCGGGATTGATATCCCACCGGAGGCCATACGTCAGCGTGGTGCGGTCGGTCGCACGCCACGTATCTTGCGCGTACATCGAAACATTCGTATAGACTGGGTAGACGATGGGAACGTTCGCGGCCACCTGGACGTTGGTGGCGATGCCCGTAGCTAACGCGCCATTGGCGCCGCTCAGACCATTGAAGGTGACGTTCAGCGTGTACGGCATGCGGAAATTCGTGGGCATGATACGCCGATAATCCGCACCGAGCTTCACGGTATGCGAGCCTACCGTTTTGGTAAAGCTGTGCACTACATTGATCTGCGTTTGGTCATTACGGTTCCGGCCCCCAAACGAGTAACCGCCAACCCCGAGGACATTGAGGCTAAATTGTCCCGTATCACCCGTCACGCCGGCGGGAAACACCGAGGACCCGGCGAGCGGCGTGGCCCCACCGAAAGCATCCATGATCGAAAAGTTCCGGGACGATGATTGCGAGTAGTTAATCCGCGTGTCGTTGATGGATCCTGACGAGCCAGCAATCGTGAGTCCGACGGTTCCCGCATTCGCGTGAGAATCTTGTTGCGTGAGCACATGGGGCGATGAAAAGCCCGCACCCCGGGAGAGGTTACTCGTGGGGGTGAGGCTGTAGCGAGCGAACAGCGTCATCTTCGAATTGATCGTGTGATCCACGCGCAAGCTCACCGCATCGGACGCGGACGGATTCGCCACCACCGCGTGAAACTCCGCGGCACCGTCATCTTGTTCGGCCCCATTCGGGATCGGGAACGCATTGAGGTAGCGCCGAACCGAAGCAGCTGCGCTTTGACGCGTCTGGAGATCCGGCACGCTGGTAATAATCACCGAAGGAGTGACAAGGCGCAATCGTTCATAGGACACAAAGAAAAATGTTTTGTTCTTAAGGACAGGCCCGCCAACAGTCCCGCCCGGCCGGTTCTGTCGGAGCTTGCCCCGCCCGTACCCGCGACTGTTCGCAAACCAGTCATTGGCTTGGAGCTGTTCATTGCGGAAGTAATAGAACAAAGAACCGTGGAGATCATTGCTTCCACCGCGGCTCGTCATGCTCACCTGGGCACCGGGAGAACGTCCGAACTCCGGAGCGAAAGAAGACGTCTGCACGCGCATTTCTTGCATTGCATCAAGAGAAATTAGCGACGTACCCCCACCACCACCGGGCGGGCCGCCACCCCCTGGCGGGCCACCACCGCCGAACGGGCCGCCACCACCGACCGGACCACCCCCACCGGCCGGCGTGTTAAGACTGACGCCGTCCAAAGTGAAATAGTTCGTGTTGGAACGCAGGCCGTTAGCGTTGAAACCGCCTCCGGGACCGCGAACACCCGCAGTGCTCGTCACGCCGGGCGCCATCAATACGAGCGCGTCCGCGTTCCTTCCGTTCACCGGGAGATTCCGGAGGTAGTTCTGGTCCATCGAAATACCCATAGACGCATCGGTCGTAACGCCCTCGGCGGTATCGGTGACTGTGACTGAGCTCTCCACCGATTTGAGTTTGAGTTGCACCACCGTGCTGAGGCGGTCGCGCACGCGCAAGGTTATATGGTTGACGCGTGCATCGTCGAAACCTGTCTTGCCGACGTCAATCGAATAGTCCTGGGGCTCTAGGGGAGCAAAGATCACGGCTCCATTCGACGCCGTATCCGCCTCCCTGACAATCAATTGCTGACTGTTGCGCAGCACGAGGTGCGCTCCGGGTACGAGCGCATTACTAGGGTCGGTGACGGTGACGGACAGTGATGCGGCGTATTCTTGACCGAGTATGACGGAAGGAACGAGCAGCACTAAGGTCGTAAGGCTCGAGAGGCCACTCCGCGTCGTGGCGCCTAGCGCCCTCGGGACAGGAAGACAACCGGCACTTCGTGAACGCAGTCGGCGTGTGGTAAACATAGACGATTCCGGCAAGGGCTCGATTTGGATCTGGCGCCTCATTGTTGAACGGCGGTGTAGACCACCTGGGTCCCCTGCACGCCGCCTAGCGTGAACGTCACGGGGAGAGCGTCCCCTGCAACCCCGCTTGGCACAACAACGTTGAATTGGTAGAGCCCTAACGTTCCTGGGGCCAGCCCGGCGTAGGTCACATTGGCACGTACTTGATTGACGAACACCTGCAACGGCAGATCCAACCCGTTAAACTCCTGCGTTATCGTCCCCACATCCTCATGGGGCGTCACGGTTCCGAATCCGACGCCGTACAGCACAATCGTCTCCCCACTACGGGCAGGGCGCGACGTCACGCCCGGGATCGCATTCGCTGGCAGGACGAACGCCGACCAATCGGGAAACAACGCCCCCAAATACTGTTTTCCTCCTGTGACGAAACTGCTGGGAGCGTAGAGCCCCGGATGTGTCGCGTCGACGGTAATGGAATAAGGTTGGCTGGTCCCAGCCGCAGTTGTGACTGTAATTGCCTGGCTTCCGGGGGGCACCGTCCCAGGGACGAGAGCGTTGATCTGCCCAGGACTGACGTACGAAATGAATGCTGGGTGCCCCGCGATCGAGACTGACGTTCCCGCGAGCAACGTTGGCGCCTGCCCCCCAATGAAATCTGCGTCGGACCATTGACTCGATCCCGGTGCAAGGTTCGCTCCGTAAATCTCAATCCACGATCCCGGCGCAATCGACGAATACGCCCCAAATGCTGTGGCGCTGTAGACGCCATCAGTCCGTATCGAGGGCAGCGGACCCGGGTCTCCCGGCGGAAGCACCAACATCACCTGACCCGCTTGGGCAAGCGAAACATATACCCGTCCGTTACCGTCGACCGTCACACCATCGCAGCCGTTCATTGGAGCGTAACGATAGTGTTGGACGCCGCTATCCTCTTGACTCACTAGGCCGGCGATTATGGAAATTCGGCCGTCAGGCTGGATGACGCTGAGCCGCGGGGTCTCGGTCAAGTAGATTCGATCGCTCGCGTCAATGACCATTCCCCCGATCGTGCCCAAACCGATGGAAGTCGCTAGTTGGCCGGAGATGTCGGCATAACTAAAGCCGCGCGATGAACCGGCAATCGTATTAATAGAGCCGTCCGGAGAAACGCGACGAATACGTCCATTACCACGATCCGCGACGAGAAGATTGCCCTTTGAGTCGAAAGCGAGGTCACCGGGGCTATTCAGCTGAGCGTCGATCGCCGCAGCACCATCGCCAGAAAATCCAGCCACGCCTGTCCCGGCGATCAATGTCCCGATTCGCGTCGTGAGGTCATAGCGAATGACCCGATTCAAGCTCGCCTCAGAGAATACTAGGCGCCCCTGCCCATCGATCACGATGCCAGTGGGGTCGTTCAGGCTGCTCGAGAAAGTTACCCCGTCGCTTGCGCCCGTAACCTGCACGGAGCTGAGGACGGTTTGGATAATTCCCTGGGTGTTGATCATTCGGATCTTGCGGCCATGCGTGAAATAAACGTTGCCGTTCGACGCGCACGCAAAGCGACGGGGCTGGTTCACCTGCGCCGCAGTCGCTGGACCGCCGTCGCCGCCCGAATAACCCGTCGGATATAACACTCCGGCGACGGTTGTAAGTCGATCACCATCCGTGAAGGAGAAGATGCGCTCCGCCCCCGCGTCCATCACCAGCAACGAGCCATCTTGCCGGGCGCAGAGTCCGCTCGGACGAAGCAGAGACGCAAAATACGCTGACGAGTATGTGGTGAGTTGCGGCCACGAACCCGCGAAGGCCGCGACTACGTCGTTCTGTACTTGCAGAACGCGAAACGCGGTATTGTCGCTTATCAGGACGCGAGTGCCCGAGATCAGCACGGCCTCGGGTTCATCGATCGGATATTGCAGTCGCGCCGCGGATACAAGGGCACCAGCCACCCCCGTGCCGACGAACGTCGTCAGCGCGGGGGTGGTTAGGGCAAGCCGGATGACCCGCTTTTGACCTGCGGACGCGATCAGCAGCGAATTGGTGCCGCTATCGTACGTGAGACCGTTTAGACGCCCCAACGAGGTGCCATTCCAAGCTGCCGACGCCGTTGCGCAGGTCCCGTTGCCCGCGACCGTGCTGATGTTGCCGTCGGTGCCGATGCGGCGCACTCGGCAATTCGAAGAGTCGGCGATATAGATGTTGCCTGTGCTGTCGATCGCGATGCCTTGTGGTGACCGCAAGGTTGCGCTGGTGGCGGCTGCCCCGTCGCCCGTGAAACCGCCGGTTCCCGTCCCGGCAATACTGCGTACGAACCCGTCCGTATCAACTCTGCGGACGAGGTTGCTCGTCGCATCCGAAAAGTTCAGTCGGCCGAGCGAATCGAACACCATGCCGCCGACGGCCCCAATGTCGGTTTCCAATGGATGGGCAATTCCGCTAGTTGATCCGCCGCCAGGACCGGGCGTGCTCGCGCCGGCACAGCGGCCGGTACCGACGAGATTCTTGATGGTTCCGTCGGGAAGTACCTTGCGAATTCGACATGCTCCCGCATCCGCGAAGACGAGGGTGCCATCAGGGTCTATTACTAGGGTGGTCGGTGACAGGAGGTCGGTCGCGAGGCCGGCTTGTCCTTCCAGGCCATCAGCGAGAGTTCCGGAACCGGCGTAGCGTTCGATAATACCCTCGGGCCGGACCTTCCGGATAACTCCCGCGTTTGTCTCCGAGACGTATACATTTCCGGCCGCGTCTTGCGCGAGCCCATAAGGACCGTCCAGGAGCGCAGAGACCGCCGGCCCGCCGTCACCGCGCGCGCCCGAACCAATCGCGGGACGAACTGCATAATCCCCAGAGCTCTGAGCTGAAACGACAGCGGTGGAGATTATAACGGAAATAAGAACACGCATGCGAAATATCGTCCTGTGGAAACAACGCTACTGCTGGTCAAAGAAGGCTTGCCGCCTGAACCCGACTTGTCTTCCTGAAATTGACGGCGCAGCAAAGCATCCTGAGTACCGAGCATTTGTGAAGTAATGTGACAAAGGCTGGACTCGTGGCTGTTCGTTAACTACTGTTAAATGTCTGCTCGATCAATTGACGGACTGTCTTAAATCGACTTAAGATCTAGACGCGTGAGTGTGTCGGGACGACTGAAACCAGCGGGCCGCCGGCCGGACGCAATTACTGTTTCCGCCCGACGAGTCTGCATGAAGGTTCTTCGGCAACGCCGCCAACAGATCTTGAGTGTTGTTGCTATCGCTCGACGTCGTGTATTTTATCGGATTCCGACGATCAGACTTCAGCTGGTGAGGAAGTGTTGCGTTTTGTGCCGAGCCCGTGGGGGAGCGTGACCCTGAAAGAATGCGCACGTCTGGTTTCCTCCAAAGCCCTGAGCAGCCCCTGTGGAGAATCCTATAGAGCGCACTACAAACGTGCTGTCCTAGACTGCCTCACTCACCGAACCGCGAACCCCGCAGTTGCGTTCTCGCCCAGCCGAATGATGGTCTGGCCATCTTGCCGCTTGAGGCTACTTCCCCATGCGTGCTTGGATTCGTCACGCGCGGCATAGGCGCTGACGATTACTTGTTCTCCCGTCATCACCAGCTCGTTGAGATTGTCCTTGCCTGTACCGTTGCGGCTCAGCGCGTTCGGGGCTGGTGTTTCGATTTGCCAGACCATTGTTCTCCCATCTGCTCTCTTCGTTTCGAGATAAATCCAGCCGTGCGGGTTTTCTGCAACGATCTTCGTCACTCGTCCTATCAGCATCAGCGGCTTGGATTGATCGTATTCCGCCTGAAACGAATGATGCGCTCTCGCCAGCGGCGGTAGTGCGATCCCGAGTACAAGCGCGAAGTATTTCGCCGTGTGCTTCATTTAACCCTCACTACTCGAAGTCCAATATCGCTAACGCGCAAGGTCGGGCCATAGTATGTGTAACGAGCCGAAACCCGCTGGAATTTGGCCGACTGATCCCAACCGCCGCCCGGACGACCGGGAGTCCCGTCGGCAGCCCATCGAGCGGATCGTACAACTCGCCCCCCGCACCTCACACCAGGACGCCCTCGAACTTTCTCATCCGGGCATCGCCAAGGAGCCGATCCAGCTCAGGACGGCTTGCCGCCGCCCCGCTGAATCCCGTATCCACGACTCGGCAAAGACTTGCCAATCGCGTCGTTGGACGTATTGGCGCAGTTCGTGGAGCTGCATATCGCAACTTTGATCAGTGGTGCTCACCCTTGCGTAGATGGCGACGATCACATCACCATGAGCGCTCTGATGATAGCCGAAGTCAACCAGGAATGGTGGTTTCGTTTGAAAAACCGCGCGAAAGTGCTGAAGTGTGTTCGGGCTGTTTCGGAAGCACCCCAGTAAGCCTTTGGAGGATGAAGGCTTAGCGTCTCGATTTGAAGGCGTCTCAAGCAGGGGTGCTCGGCAAAATCAAAAGAAACCGCCCGTCAAGAGGAACCACGATCATGGGGTGCAGGAGCCCGCGCGCATCAAATCGAACTGATCTGATAGGGTTCGGCGTAGTAGACCACCACTTGCTCATTCTGCGCCATGCGCCAGCGCAGCGCCTGTGTCATCGCGTCAACCTGGTCATCGTGCGCACCGTTGACCGGCTTGGTCCTTACGAGATTCTTGCGCCTATCGGCAAAGGCGGCATGGGCGAGGTGTATCGCGCACGGGACACCAAGCTGGAGCGCGAAGTTGCAATCAAGGTGTTGCCGACGGCTTTGGCACTGGATCCCGAACGGCTGACTCGCTTCGAGCGGGAAGCCAAGGTTCTCGCTTCGCTGAATCATCCCAACATCGCCACGATTTACGGAGTCATGACCAAGGCATCGTCCATCGAGATTTGAAACCAGCGAATATCATGGTCACGCCCGACGGCGTGGTGAAGGTGCGCGATTTCGGATTGGCCGCGGTCGCGCAGGCTAATACAGCGAGAAGCTCCTCCGACCCGCGGGACTCGCGCCTCGCCTATATCCCGCAAACGTTTCTTGACGTCCCGATCCAGGCACCGTTTCACCAAATCGCGAATCACGCGGGGTATTCGCGGGGAGTCTTTCAAGATCAATGGGTGCGCGCAAAGTGGGGCGCAGGAGCCAGGGCGACACGTCACGTTCCTGCTGAATTTCTTCGACGAGGTGCGGCGGCGAATGCCTGTGGCTAAGTAACGGAAAGCTCAGATAACCGCCTGATTGTAGATCGCCTCGCCTGATAGCTCCTGGATGGTCGGCTACTCGGTAGCTATCTTTTGGCGGATCGCGCGGAAGAAGCAGGTGTATACTTGACGGAGTTCGCAAGGCGAGACTAGGAATCATGGTTATGGAAGGTCGGCGCAGCAAGGAAATCCGGGTTCCGTCGAGATCAGCGACTTTCGCCAGTGAGTTGTGCTTACGTGGGTTAAATCTATGAGGATGATTTTTTTGAGACTGCCATGCGACTAACTCTGCAAAGCCAGACAATGGAAGATGTCGTGGTGATTCGATGCCGGGGCCGCATCGTCGCCGGCAGTGAGGCTGAAGCCCTCCAGGTCGAGTTGGAAAGACAGACCCGAATTCCCGGGACAAACTTACTGACGGTGAAGTGGGTTGTATTGCAATTGGCGGAGGTGGATTACATTGATAGTTCCGGATTGGGAGCTTTGCTTCGTATGTCCAGCGTACTTCGAGCCGCTGGCGGTAGTTTAAAGCTTTGCCAGGTATCTCCTTTTGTTCTCCAGGTTCTTCAAGTAACGAAATTGCTGACCATACTGCCCACACATTCCTCGGTGGAAGGAGCGATAGAAGCATTCTACGGGCGATCTCCCCACGAAACGACAGAATTTTCCAGAACCAAAATCGTTTGCATCGACACTTCCAGAGATCTATTAGCCTATGTGAGAGCCCTCCTGACAAGCTCGGGTTATGAAGTCCATACGGCGTCGAACCCAGCGGATGCCAAGAGCCTGGTGAGTGCCATGCAGCCCAAAGTGGTGATTTGTGGCCCGGGAATGCTCGGGCTGCCGACGGGTGAGGCGGTAGTTGAGGGGTTCCGTCAGAGGCCCAACGTCCAAATTCTTCGCCTTCCGCCCGATTTTTCTACGGCGGAGGCGGGCCAAGCTGGGATGGACTTGGTAAACCGCCTACAGTCGCTGCTCACGACTTAACCAGGTGAGCCCAGATCAGCCTCTGGAACTTTTCTTCGACGAACTGTGGTGGTGCGTGCTCGCGGCTAAATAACTATTCTGCGCCGAAAGCGACAAGAATCCTCAGATAACACCCTCATCTGGAGAGGGGGTGCCGGATTAGCTTCCGGTTGTCGGCCACCCTTCCATTGCTTCTTGAAGATCGGCGAAGGATGCCTGACGTTCTCAACAGTGCTCCAAAGCGTAGAATGCCATTCATGAACGATCCTCATGGTCTGAAGCGTTTTGTGGACGCCCAGAATCGCGTGTACGAACAGGTATTGGTGGAACTGCATAACGGGCAGAAAGAGGGGCACTGGATGTGGTTCGTTTTTCCGCAGCTTCGCGGTCTGGGACACAGTCACATGGCGACTGTATTCGGAATCGCCTCGCGCCAAGAAGCTGAAGCATATTTGGAACACGCTGTTCTTGGACCGCGCCTAAAGGAGTGCACTCATCTTGTGAACCTGGTGGAGGGGCGTTCGATCGATCAGATCTTCGGACACCCTGACGACCTGAAGTTCAGATCCTCAATGACTTTGTTTGCAAGCGTCGCGCTTGACAATCAAGTCTTCAAGGCTGCTTTGCAAAACTACTTCGCGGGACAACCCGATCGTCTGACATTAGAACGACTCTAAATGATGGTGCTCGATTCAAGGTGCGTTTTGAACCCTCGCCTCGCAGAATCAGGTACTTCGGTGAGGCCACTTAAACCCTCCCCAGTATCCGGTCGACCTCTCTTTTTAGTGGCGGGACGCATTTCGCAAACATCGTCTTGTAGGCGAAGCAAAAATAGTCGAGATCTTCAAACCGGCGCCGGCGGTCGTGGCGGTGCTTGGGACAACCGCCATGACACAGCGTGCGCCATTCACATCGCTGGCACTCAGGATGCCCCAGGGTCTTTTTTGCGGCAAAGTCGAAGCGTTGCTGGCGGCCCGCGATTTTCTGCCATGAATCCGCGTGGAGATTGCCCAGCTTCCAGGCATCCTCGACAAAGAAGTCGCACGGGTAGACGTCGCCATTGTATTCCACGACCACGTAGCTATCGCAGCGTTCGTGCAGGGTACAATCCCCGGGCTTCTCGCCGGCCAACGCCTCGGCGATGTTATCGAAGTTGCGGATGCGCACTGTGCCGCGATCCGGCCACCATAGCTCGAACGTCTCGGCCATGAAGCGGCCGTACTGCTCGGGCGTAATGGTGAAAGGCAGCGGGTCACCGTTGGCGTCGAACTCGGAAAGAGGAAGGTACTGAATATGCTCGATCCCCAGCGAGCGCAGGAACCCGTAAACCTCATGGGGGTTGTTGACATTGGCCTGGCTCAACACGCACAGCGCGTTGAAGTCGACACCGTTCCTTTGCAGGGTCTCGATCCCCTGAATCACCTTCTTCCCCGTGCCCCTTCCCTGCTTGTTGACGCGGTAGACATCGTGCATCTCCGGCGGGCCGTCGATGGAAATGCCAATCAGCCAGTTGTATTGGCGGAAGAGCCGGCACCAGCGGTCGTCGATCAGTATGCCATTGGTCTGGAGCGCGTTAGAGACGCTTTGCCCGGCGCGCCCGTGCCGCACCTGCAATTCCACCAGTTTTTCGAAAAATGCCGGGCCCGCCAGCGTCGGCTCGCCGCCCTGGAACGCGAAGACGCTCTGCGGATAGGAATACAGAAGGTAACTCTCGACCAGGCGCTCGAGTGTTTTGAGGTTCATGCGCCGACCCGGCAGCGCCTGATAAGGATCGGCCGCCCGGTCGAGGTAGAAGCAATAAGCACAATCAAGATTACAAACAGCGGAGACAGGTTTGATCAGCAAAGACCCGATCCGCGGGGGGGCGCCCGGCGGGGCCCCCACGATCGGGAAGGCTGATCCGTTTCCCATATGGTTTCGTCGAGCGATCCTTAAAATTGTATCCGCATGACCAACTGCCCGTAGCGCTGGCTGAACACACCGGAAGTCGAGCTCGAAAGAACTGTCGCCGTGTTGACGTAACCGAAGCCGGAAACCGTCAATCCTTTGCCATCCTTGTTTTGTGTGGACAAAGGGTTGCCGGAGGTTGGACTCTGTAGCACCAGCCGGTTGAACACGTTGAAGAACTCCATGCGGAGAGACACGTTCAACCGCTCCTTCAGGCGAAAACTCCGGCCCAGGCTGAGTTGTTCGTCCGGATGCCGCATGTTGCGGTAGTCGTTGTAGTAAGCGGGCGAGGAGCCCCATTGTCCGGCTGGCGCATCGGACCATGCCTTGGGATTCAGCACGAAATCCTTCTGCGGATCATAGCAGCTCCGGCAGTTCAGGTCCACGGAGTAGAGATCTTGACCAACACGATTCATGCGCGTTCCCCGGAAGAGCAGAGAGGCTAGAGCGTTCTGGGAACCGGGCACGGGAATCAGAGCGCCACTGGCATACCGCAGCACTCCGCCGAAGGTCCACCCACCTGTAGCTTGGCGCAGCCACCGGTTACTGCCCAGCTGCGGAACCATGTAGTTAAAGTTCGTCACGAAGACGAATGGCTGGGAACTGGCATCCAGGCTCTTCTGGTTCGGCCTGTTGAACACGTCGTTGACCGGTCCAAGCGTCGACAGCTCTTTCTGCCAGGTGAAGGCCGCAGTGAATTCCAAGCCTGCTGAAAAACGCTTGGTAGCCTTCATCTGCAAAGAGTCGTACCAGGTACTCCCGAGCGGCGCCAGCCGTGTGGTGAGCCCCCCGAATTGCGGATACGGCCTGAGGCTCTGCGCCACGGTGTTGGCGGTAGAGTAGCCGGCGTAGGGCACCTTGTTGAATCCGCGGTTAGCCGCCAGACTCGAATCGAGGCGAGAGGTGAGCAGCGTACGGTCAGCGGATTTGTTAAGGTCCAGGCCGAAGGACTGTAAACGCTCCGGCGTCAGAGCGTTCAGGTCGTTCAGACCGTTGGCCTCAAACCATGCGCCGCGGTTGCCCACGTAGCTAGCTTCCACCACCAAGTCCTTCTGAATTTGTCTCTGTACGCCGAGGCTCCACTGGGTCAGCCTGGGTGGCCGGCCGCCGTTGCGATCGGTCAGAGCGCCCGGAGAATCGATTTGACCGGGGCGGGGGCGAAGTCCTGGATCGAAAGAGGCGCTGTAAAGGTCGGCAAGGTTGTATTGCATGCCGCTCGAGAACGACACGGCCGGGTCGCCAAAGGAAGGACTGCTGAAGTTGAGAGTATTGAAGCCGACTCCGTTGGACGAGCCCATGAAATTGAAATCCCCGGTCCTCGAATACGAGATGCCCCATCCAGCCCGCAGGACTGTCTTGGAATCGAGCTGGTAGGCAACTCCGATTCTCGGTCCGAGGGCGTAGGGATACGTTTGGGCAAACCGGCAGTTACAGCGTCCCGGCCCCCATCCCTCGTAGGCAGTAGCGCCCAACAGTCCGCCGGCGGAGGGATTGGCCCGGTTCGGATCGAAGACGCTGACCCGGTCCCAGAGTTCATGCATGGCGTTGATGTAGTCCCAGCGCAGGCCGAAGTCCAGGGTCAGTTTTCGGTTGATCTTCCAGGAATCCTGCAAGAATACGGACCATGCCTCCTTGCGATATTGGGGATCTGAGGCGTTGGACACGCTGGCGGTATTGGCCAGCCCCAGCAGAAAACTGGCATACGCGTAACCGATGCTTCCGCCGCCGAGACTCTGGCCCTGCGTCGAGGGCAGCGTGGTTTGTTGATTGCTGAAAGTGTAGCTGCCATAGGTATTGCCCCGATTCCGGTTTGCGTAAATGTCCCGGCTCCAATCGCCGCCCGCCTTGAATGTATGGTTGCCTCGTATCCAGGTGACGGAGATGTTTGCGGACGGCTTGTCGCCGTAGTACGTTCCCACGTTTGTCGTCCCAATGCCCAGACTCATTCCTCCGAGGGTTCCACCGAGGCCGGTCATGCGCGGGAACCCCAGGTCCACCGCTCCTTTCAATCCCAGCTCTTTCACGGAATCGTAGTTCAGTACTCCGTCGATGGCGTCATCCGGGACGCGCTCGCGGATCATTCCCGCACCCACGTGCAAGAGCAAGGTCGAACGGATGGAGTAGTCGTAGTTGATGCGCAGCGTGTGCGTGCGATTCAGCCCCTTACGGTACGCCGTGATGGGCTCCGGCAGCCCATCCGCGCCATTGTTGGCGAACTTGGTGCGATAGTACTGGTCATAGACGGAGATCTTGGATTTGGTGCTGAAGTTGTGGTCGACCTTGACGCTCGTAATCTCGTTCTGCCGCGACGTATTCCCTACTTGTTCGAAGTTGTTGGTCAGACCCGCGCGGGAAGGCGCGGGAATGTAGGCCTGGATCTTGGCGGCAATCGGGTCAATCTGCGTCAGAGGAATGCGATTGTTCGGAAACGGATTACGAACGCGGACGCCGTTCTGAATGCTGGTGATTGACGGGTCGTAAATCGTATTTTCCAAAATCGTCCGTCCAAGCTGGTCCGTTCCGAGGGAACGCCCGGTTAAGATCGCTCCAAAATCGCCGTTCCTGAAGGCGTCGGTGGGAACGGTGGCATACGCCCCGGAGTAGCGTTTCCGGTCGATATATTTCTCTAGATTGCCGAAGAAAAATGTGCGGTTCTTCCCGTTATAGAGTTTGGGAATATAGACCGGACCTCCCAGATTGGCTCCGAAATCGTGCTTGCGCGCCTTGGGGCGGATGTGGCCGCCTTGACCGTTGTCGGTGAAGGGAAGGCCGGCGCCGAATCCTTCGTTGAGCAGATACTCGTACATTCCACCGTGTATCGTATTGGTGCCGCTTTTCGTCGTGAAATTGAACAGTCCGCCGCCCGCCCGTCCATACTCGGCGGCATAGTTGCTGGTTTGAACCGTGATCTCTTGCAGGGCGTCGACGGACGGCGCAACCGCATCCGAGTTGTCCGGACTCATGGGCCTGCTCTGATCCTGCCCTTCAAGCAGAACTCCGAAAGTCAATGCCGGCACGCCGTTCACCCGGATCGTGTTCCGGCCCTCAATCTTCGCCCCCGGCAGGATTTGGACGAATGTGAACGGATCGCGCAGCATGCCGGGCCCCCGCGCGCCGAAGTTCAAGGGAAGGTTGTTGATGGTTTGTGTGGTGATGTTGTGGCTTTGTTCGGCGCCTTCCGTCCGGAGCAGCGCCGCATCCGCAGTTACCGTCACACTTTCGTTGACCGACCCGAGCCGGAGCACGACATCCACCCGCACCGTGGACGCCACGAGGGCGTGGATTCCCTGCTGCGCGTACTTGCTGAATCCGGCCGCCTCCACGCTTAACTCGTAGGTGCCCGCCGGCAGTTGCGCCAGAGTGTAATTTCCGGTCTGGGTGGTGATGGTTTCATATTGCGACCCCGATTCCACATTCCGCAGTGTAATCGCGGCATTCGGAACCACGGCCCCCCCGGGATCGGAGACAGTGCCGCTAATGGATCCTCGATCGCCCTGGGCAAAGCAGGACGGAAGAAACACCAACAAAAAGCCGCACACGGCCAAATGTTTCATTGCGGTTCTCCTTACGATGTCTTGACCCGCTCCGGCCTGCCGGAGACCCCATCCATGACCCCTACCGCTCGCGAAGATAATTCACCCGGTACGATGAAGGCAGCGGAGTCACGTTGTTCTGCGCTGCCCACGCGTCCCACTTCCGGCCAAGTTCTCTGACTAAATTCGGGTATTTCGAGGACAGGTCCTGCGTCTCGGTCCTGTCCTTCTCCATGTCGTAGAGGCACCATGGCTCGCCCCGAAGTGCCGTTATCTTGTAGCGGCCTTCGCGCACCGCGCGATGCCCCTCATGCTCGAAAAAGAGTGTCCTGGACGGCATCCTCGCACCACGCAGAGTGGGCATCAGGCTCAGCCCGGCCATGGGCAGGATCTCCCGCGAACCCAATCGTGCCGGGTATTTCACCCCCGTGGCTTCGACGATGGTGGGCATCAGGTCGATCAGATGCGCGGGGGTTTTCTCGATCGCACCAGGGCGCCGGATCCGTTCCGGCCAGTGCAGGATACAGGGAGCGCTGATCCCTCCCTCATTGGTGTAGTGCTTATACAGACTCCATGGCGTGTTGGAGGCATTGGCCCATCCAGACCCCGCGCTATGGTACGTTCCGGGCCCGCCCATCTTCCCCAGATCGCCGCCACGGTGCAGGATGTTGTTGGGGCCCGAACTTCCGTCAAAGCCCCAGGGGTCCCACTCAGCGCATGCCCCGTTGTCGCTCAGAAACAGGATCAAAGTATTCTGCAATTGCCCTGAGGTGCGCAGGTCGGAGATGATTCGACCGATGTTCTGATCCATTCGGTCTACCATCGCCGCATAGATGGCCATGCGCATGGCCAGGTCCGCCCGCCGCTCCTCCGGAATGCTGTTCCAAGCGGGATTCTGGCGGGGCGCTGTCTCTTGATACCCCCAGTACCGCGACCGCGGCGACAGTTTCGTGCTCGCGCGGGTCATTCCCAATCTCTTCATCCTGGCCAGGCGCTCCTCCCTCAGGACGTCCCAGCCGGCCGAGTATCTGGTCGCGTACTTCGCAATGTCTTCCGGCCGCGCATGTAGCGGGAAATGAGGTGAGTTGTAGGCGAGATACAGAAACCACGGACGATGTTCCGTCTCGCGCGCCTCCCGCATGAAATCCAGCGCGTGATCCGTCAGCGCATCGGTGCCATAGAATGCGCCCGGTTCATAGGACCGGGCTTGGCTTGTCCGCGGCAGCCGGATGTATCGGGAGGGATCCCAGAAGGTGGACGCGCTGATCAGCGTTCCGTAGAACTCGTCGAAGCCGCGCGCGGTCGGATCGTTCGTTCCTACATGCCACTTACCCGAAAGGAAGTTCTTGTAACCGGCCGGTTTCAATACTTCCGCGATGGTGGCTCCTTCCTCCGACAATCGGCCCCGATAGCCTGGCTGCCCCAGATCCTGCACCATATGCCCCACACCGACGCGGTGTGAGTATTGCCCCGTCAAAATGCTCGCCCGCGACGGACAGCAGCGGGCCGTCGTGTAAAACTGCGTGAAACGTACGCCGTTGGAGGCCAACCGGTCCAGGTTCGGCGTGGCGATTTCTCCGCCATAGCACGAGAGATCGCTGTAGCCTAGATCGTCGGCCAGGATCAACAGGACGTTGGGAGCTGGCTTCTCCTGACCGCTCGCGCCAACGGCGGAGGCAGACATTGCCAGAAACTTGCGTCGCGTCACTGGTCTCATTTCAACCTTCCCTGCATCTGGAAGTGCTGATTCTGGGGCGTCTCCGCCTCGCCGGTAATGTCGGTTACGGTACGCGACCGTGACGGGCGCGGTGGACCGGGTTCTCTTTCAACGAGTTACGGGCGGCCTTCGCGGCGCGCTAGAGCAAGGTAGCGTACTTCGCACTTGTGATAGAATCTCGCGAGGACTTGAGGATTTGTGCGAAGTCCCTATGCCGATGCGGTTGATCTCGCTGGCGCCCACTGGCACCACTCCGTTGTACAGTCGCAGTTAGCAAAGGTCCTGAAGAGTCCCCACTTTCGGCGCAGCAAGCGAAGCCAGAATCTGCTGCGGTTCGTGATTGAGGCGGCCCTGTCAGGCGATCAGAACGCCCTCAAGGAGAGGTCCATCGGAACCGCGGTTTTCGACCGCGTCGCCACGTATGACACCGCGCTGGATCCCATCGTTCGCAATGCGGCGATCGAAGTGCGCAAGCGGCTGGCGCAGTATTATCTGGAACCCGAGCACGTGTCTGAATTGCGGATCGAGCTGCCGATCGGTTCCTACACTCCAGTCTTTACAGCGGAAGCACCGGCCCCGGAGCCGCCCAAGCCAGCAGGGCCGGATGGCGGGCGCAGCCGAAGGTGGATCGCGGCCGCGACGGTTCTCCTCCTGGCGGGAGTAGGTATCGCCTTTTTTTGGAGCGGACGGCGCACGCCCGGCTCGGAGTTGGAGGCGTTCTGGGAACCACTTTTTCGCGGACGCAATACGATTCAGATCTGTATTGGCCAGCCTACGCGTCTCTACCGCTTCATCGGACCGCGCAGCGAAGACCTGAACCGGCTCCTTGGGCGACCGGCAGCTTCTGACCGTGAGGTAGCGCCGGTCTCGGTCGAGTCCGGAGAGTTGTCCTGGGTTGCCCCGGAATATATGTTCCTGCGGGATGGTCTTGCGGGTTTCAAGGTGGCGTCCTGGCTACAATCCAAGGGCCATGCTTATCAATTGGTTTCCGTGTCGCAGACGGATTACTCGCGGCTTCGGCGGGCCCCCATGGTGGCGATCGGGGCCTTCAACAATGCCTGGTCGATGCGGGTGACCTCGGAACTGCGTTTTGTATTCGAATACCGGACCGGCGGTGGGACCAATTATCACAGCATCATCGACCGGCGCAATCCAAACGCTGCGAGCTGGAACGTGGCGGAGCCGGTGGCGGGCGCCATGACGGAGGACTATGCCATCGTCACCCGTGTGTTCGACCCGGCTACCGAACAAACCGTGATTTCTGCGGCTGGGATCAAATCCTATGGCAGCTTCGCCGCAAGCGAGTTCGTCACACAGGCGGAATACGTGGGCGCTGCGCTCCAGTCTGCTCCCAAGGACTGGCGCCGCCAGAACGTGCAGTTCGTTTTGGGCACCAAAATCATCGACGGCACTCCGGGCCCCCCGCGAGTTCTCGCCGCTCACTTCTGGTAGAACTGCGGAGGCGCTCCTGACGCACGCTTTCTGTTGTCTACAAGCAGGGCACAGTTACGCGTTGATTTTGGCATCCCTAAAAAGCCCCCGGGCCGATGATCCATCCGTGAAGATCTGCAGCCTTGCAAGTCGTTGGCAGAGGGAGGGTTGTGTTTGCGCCTGAACAGGCGCTATGGGCGGAGGGGGTTTTCCGAATGGCAAGCGTCGATGACAGTGGACATCGGTACGCCGAGGGTCCGGGCTATCACGCGCCAGCTGGCCCCGTCCGCGCTCACGCGTTGCGCCTCGTCTCGCCGGAATACCCGCTGCGGGCGTCCGAGAGGGATTCCTTTGGCTCTGGCAGCGCGTACTCCGGCCCGCACGCGCTCGCGGATGATTTCCCGTTCCATCTCTGCGAGGGCGGCGAATAAGTGCAGCAGGAAGCGCGACATTGGGCTTTCGGTGCCGGTGTCGATGCTCTGGGTGGGGCTGAGGAAGCGATTGGATGCTACGGACGCAGTGGGCCACGCTGCGGCCCCAGCGGTCCAGCTTCCAGACCAGGACACCGTCGCCGAAGCAGTCAACGGTTTGACTCAGCGCAGCAGTCCTTTTGACACTGCCCTTCTGATTTGGCGAACACGCAGTCTGCGATTTGATCGTCTTTCATTTGGTGTTCTGGCAAACGGCAGTGCGCGCTTGTATGGCTGCAAAGAAACCTCTACGCTTCAAACCGGTCCGTGATATCGAACCTCGCACGCTTTTGCACCATGGCCGCCGCGGCCATCTCCGAAGCCACCTTGACCAGGGCCGCCATCTTCGGGTGCACCGGAACGATGTCAACCGGAAAGCCAGCGGCCTCCAGAGACGCGGTCATTACTGGTCCTACCGACGCGATGGCTGTGTATTCGAGCAACGCTATGGATACCTGGTGTTGGAGTCCAAGCCCGTTGGCGATCATCATGAGATGGTCGAGCTGGATCGAGGATGTGAACAGTATCACATCGAATTGTCGTTCCGCCAAACGGCGTGCCGCCGCCTGGAGAGGTCCCACATCTGACGGGAGATCCCAACGGTAGAGCACGACCGGTGTTACGGAAGCGCCTAGCTTTTCGAGAGCCGCATTCATTTCTAAGTTTGGGCGCCCGTATTCCTGCACGGCGATCCGCCGCTCCGTGCGTACGGCTATGGCGTCAACGAGTTCTTTCCACGTGTTGGGTTCCGGGACCACAATGTTCGCCCGTGCCCCCAATTCGCCCAGAATCGGCAGCGGCTTGGGGCCACGCGACACGAGGGTTACGCGGCGCAGCGCGGCTCCGAGCCGTGCCGCGGAAGAATGCGCGACGATCTGATCGCGAAGAAACGCTAGCCCCGCACCGGTCATTACGATGACCATGTCGAACTCGTCAGCCTCCAGCCGCTCTACAAAGCGGATGGCTTCGCCATGGTCATCGAGTGCGCGCTCCTGGACCGATGGCGCGACGAATGGATCGCCCCCCTCCCTGCGGATGAGAGCTTCCATCTCCTTGGCGCGCCGGCTTTCCAGGCTGAGAACGCGGAGTCCTGCAAATGGCATGTATCACAACACGATCGGACTTTTCTCCAGTTTAAAACTTAAACGCTGCCTCCACATATCCGAAGGTGCCGTTTTTGCCCTTCGGATAGATTTGCGCCATCGCTGCCAGCCCCTGCGCGTAGCCGAAGTAGCCGGTGAAGGTCGTGCGACGGGTTGCTCGGTACTCGACGCTCGTGTCGTACAGGTTGCTGAGCGAACGGCGCCCCGAGGCCGGCCGGCCGACATAGCCAAAGATCCATGGCTGAAATACTCCGCCGCCGCCATACCATAAGTCGTTCGCGTTACTCAGGCGGAGTGCGTGGAATTCGCTGGAGACGGTGAACTCGGCGTGCGGCCGCAGAATGAGTGTGCCGAAGCGATCCTCCGTGTTCATCATATTAAAGAAGGGAAAGCGCGCATAGGGCCGAGGCGTGGGGAGCATCTGGAAGAATGTCCCATGACGCGAGTCTCCGGGATTGCTATCGCCAGAACCGATGGTGAAACCGCCCCGCACCCACGGCTTCAGTCGCTTCAGCACCTGGGGTTGAAAGCCGGCCTCGAAATCGAGCGCATAGGCGAGCTGGGTTTGTGTTCCCCAACGGCCGGTTTGCATGGCTCCCCACGCAAGCGCGTCGATGGTTCCCGCGTTGGTGGTGAAAGCATGCAGACTGTGAGCGCCAAAAGTTTCGATACGTATGTTTTCCGTATCGCCGCGGCGAACGCTGACTGGGCGGTTGTCGGTCTTGAGGATGTGCCTCCAGTCGTCGTAATCGATCATGAAGACGCGCGTGTCGGCGGCATGCTTCCCGCTGCCCCACTCGTGCGTGAACGAAGCGTAGCCGAATCCCACTCGATTCCATCCCCAACCATCCGTCTGAAACACCCCGCGCGTCGGAATCGCCGCCACGAACGTAAAGTCGTTGGTGGGTCTGGAATAGGAGAAGCGCCCGCCATCGAAGCTGCGCCCAACATCGGACCAGCCGAACGTCCCAATCAGGCGTTGGCTGATTCGATCGCGCTTGAGCGTTGCAAGCGTTGCGTTCTTGGGGACAAGCTCCGAACCATCGTTAAACTCGAATCGTCCTACCTGCAGCGAGCCGGCTTCACTTGGACCCAGGCCCTTAAAACGAACGTAGACTTGTTTGGCGAAAACCATGCTGCTGTATTGACTGTTCCCATTCGCCGAGTAGTAATTTGAGCCGAGGCCGAGCGCGCCCTGCGGCGCCGGCGCGGTGGCGTTGTCCGGCAATCCGAGCAGGAATGGCGCCGCAAATTCCGCGTCCCAATCCCAACCCTTGCGATGCTCCGTAAGATTCACGCGAAGCAAGTTGCCGCTGTACCGATATTGGTTGTTACCGGAGGACGCCTCGAACCAATCCCACGCGTAGGCGCGCGCACGAAGGGTCCCCGTTACAGTCACGTCTCCCAGCTTCATGGGCGCGTCAGCGGATTGTCCAAACGAAACAGTTGCGGCGAGCAGTGGAAGAAGAATGATGTTGCGCATTTTAGTCTCCCATCGCGCCAGCAGTCGCGAACTCACCCGCCAAGCGAGCCTCGATTTCCTGCTTGGCCGCGCGTTCGTCCTTCTCCGAGAAACGCACGACGAATGCAAGCACGGAGCAAGCCGCGATACAGAGCCCCAGAATCATGAAGGCCTGCGGATACGTCAGGCTTGGCGTTTTGAACAGGAACCCGGCGAGTACTGCTCCGAAGTTTCCTCCCGCGCCCACAATACCCGCGACCGCACCCAATGCCCGCTTGTTCACGAAGGGAACCACCGAGTAAGTCGCTCCGTTCGACATCTTTACGAAGAGTCCGGTCAACATCATCGTTCCAATGGCGAGCGGCAGCCAGCGCATCTGGGAGAACAGCATCATCGCGAGACCTTCGGCGCTGATAGTGCAACCGAGCAAAAGCACCCGTCCCCGCAATCCCCAGCGCGCATTGCAGCGGTCGCTGATGAGGCCGCCCAGCGCGCGGGCAAAGAGGTTCATCATCCCGAACGTGCTTGCCACCACGCCCGCGATGGTGAGCGAGAGATGGAAGTAGTCCGTGAAGTAGAGAGCGGCGACATTGTCGATCGTCAGTTCGATTCCGAAACAAGCGCCGTAGATGAGCGCGAGCGCCCACACACGTGGATCTTTGCAAGCTTCCGCAAATGCGCCGGACGCCTTGGAGGCGTGGTCTATTTTCCCCTCCGCTCGAAGCTGCTTGAAGTCACCGTCCGCGGTGTCTTCCGTTAGAAAATAGTAGGCGATACCGGTGAGGAGCAAAGCGAGGCCGGCTACCATCATGGCGAGTCTCCAACCCCACCAGCTGCTGACACCGGCAGCCACGAAGGCGGTGAACAAAAGCGGCATGACCATTTGAGTCACGCCACCACCCAGGTTTCCCCAGCCGGCGGACGCGGCGTTCGCTGTGCCCACGACGTTGGGTGCGAACATGACCGACGTATGGTATTGGGTGATCACGAAGGAAGCGCCAATTGCACCAATCGCCAGCCGGAAGATAAGAAACGACATGTAGTCGTGCGACAAGCCGACGCCCATTACCGGCACCGACCCCAGGACGAGCAGCCAGGTGTAGGCCTGGCGCGGCCCGATGCGGTCGCACAGCCAACCCATTAACATCCGAACCAAGATGGTGATCGAGACGGAAGCGATTACGGAGTTGCCTATTTGGGCCTTCGTGAGATGCAGTTCATCCCGGATGATGGGCATCAACGGTGCGATGCCGAACCATCCAAAGAAGCAGAGGAAAAACG
>Ga0310810_10000681_pt1 | contig 34070 bp, 25 predicted proteins | sample NCmetagenome_FD_207641 | JGI IMG/M metagenome (GOLD analysis project Ga0310810, IMG submission 207641) | Soil microbial communities from experimental microcosm in Duke University, North Carolina, United States - NC | ecosystem: Engineered > Artificial ecosystem > Soil microcosm > Unclassified ... | reverse complement strand
GCAGGCGCGTCACCGGGTCGTAGAACCGGTCGACGACGCGCTCTTTCAGCGGAATGATGGCGTTATCCGTGATGTGAATGTGCTCGGGACACACCTTCGTGCAGCACTTGGTGATGTTGCAGTAGCCAATCCCTGCCTTTTCTTTCATGTCCCGCACCCGGTCGGCGGCATCGATTGGATTCATCTCGAGCTGCGCCGCATACACAAAGAAGCGCGGTCCGATGAATTCGTCGAATTTTCCGTGCTCCCGCAGCACATGGCAGACGTCCTGGCACAGGAAACACTCGATGCATTTGCGGAATTCCTGCACGCGGTCGACGTCCCGCTGCGCGACGCGGTAGGTGCCGTCCGGTGCGTCCGGCTTCCGCGGCGTGATCTTCTTGATGCCCCTTTTCACCGTGAAGTTCCACGAGACATCGGTGACCAGGTCCTTGATTGGCGGGAACGTGCGCATCGGCTCCACGGTGACGGGGGCGTCGAGATCGAGCGTGTTCAGGCGCGTCATGCACATCAGGCGCGGACGTCCGTTGACCTCCGCGGAGCACGACCCGCACTTGCCCGCCTTGCAGTTCCACCGGACGGCGAGGTCGGGCGCCTGCTCCGCCTGAATGCGGTGCACGGCGTCGAGCACGACCATCCCCTCCGACACCGCCGTCGTATAGTCCCTGAAACCTCCGCCGCCCGCCGGCTGCGTCCGCCAGATTCGAAAGGTCGCCCTGTCCTTCATTTGCTGGTGTCGCTCCTCGTATGAAAACGCGGGCCGCGCCGTTGTCGCAGCCCGCCACCCTTGCTTAGCAGCTCGATCCTACGAACCAACCGACACAGTTCGATCTCACCACTAAGTTTTCTGCTCCTCGATAACCTGCTTCAGTTCGTCCGGCATCGGCGGAATCGGCACGCGCGACACGGCCATGCCGCTGCCCGCCACCTGCTTCACCATGATGTTGATCGTGCCGAACGCGGCGACCTTCTCCGGGTAATCCTCGCGGAAGTGTCCGCCGCGGCTCTCCTTGCGCTCGATTGCGGAGCGCGTGATCGCTTCAGAAACCGACAGCAGATTGCGAACGTCAATCGACGTGTGCCATCCGGAGTGGTACTCCCGGTGGCCCTCTGCGCCGAGACGCGTCGCGCGCTCCTTGAGCTGCTCGATCCTGACGAGCGCCTCCTGCATCTCGGATTCCGTGCGCACGATCCCGACGAGGTTCTGCATCGCGTCCTGCAGATCCTGCTGCACGTTGTACGGGTTCTCACCCTGCGACCCACGCTCGAACGGCGCAAGCGAATCGTTGATCGCCTTGTCCGCCGCCCCATCGTCGATACGCGGCTGACTCGTCTTTCGCGCGTACTGCGCAGCGTATTCGCCTGCGCGCTTGCCGAAGACAATCAGGTCCGACAAGGAATTGCCACCGAGGCGATTCGCCCCGTTGATGCCTGATGCGCATTCACCCGCCGCAAACAACCCTTCGATGGTGCTCATCTGAGAGTCCGCATCGACCCGGATGCCGCCCATGATGTAGTGCATCGTCGGACCGACTTCCATCGGTTCCTTGGTGATGTCGAGATCGGCGAGCTGCATGAACTGGTGATACATGCTCGGCAGCTTGCGCTTGATGTGCTCCTCCGCGTTCGGCAGCTTCTCCTTGATCCACGCGATGTCGAGAAACACACCGCCATGCGGCGAACCCCGGCCGGCCTTCACTTCGCGATTGATGCAGCGCGCGACGTGATCGCGCGTCAGCAGCTCCGGCGGACGACGGGCGTTCTTGTCGCCCTGCGTGTAACGCCACCCCTCTTCGGCGTCTGAAGCCGTCTGCGGTTTGTAGTTGTCGGGGATATCGTCGAACATGAAGCGCCGGCCTTCGTTGTTCTTCAGAACGCCACCCTCACCTCGAACGCCTTCGGTAACCAGAAGGCCTCTGACGCTGGGCGGCCAGACCATCCCCGTCGGATGGAACTGGATGAACTCCATGTCGATGAGCTCGGCGCCCGCGCGATACGCGAGCGCGTGCCCGTCACCCGTGCCTTCCCAACTATTGCTCGTGATCTTGTAGGCGCGCCCGGTTCCTCCGGTCGCCAGCACGATCGCCTTGGCTTGGAACAGATGGAAGCGGCCGCGTTCGCGGTCGTAGGCGACCGCACCGGCCACACGTCCACCGTCGAGCAGGAGCTCGATGACGGTGTGCTCCATGTGAACGGTGGCGCCAAGGTACACCGTGTGGTCCTGAAGGGTGCGAATCAGCTCGAGTCCGGTGCGATCGCCAACATGTGCGAGCCGCGGATACCGATGACCGCCGAAGTTGCGCTGGTTGATCCGGCCGTCCTTCGTCCGGTCAAAAACGGCGCCCCACCCTTCGAGCTCGCGGACGCGGTCCGGCGCTTCCTTCGCGTGGATTTCAGCCATGCGCCAGTTGTTCACATACTGGCCACCACGCATCGTGTCCGCAAAGTGAACGCGCCAGCTGTCGCGATCGTCGTTGTTGGCCAGGGCGGCGGCCATGCCGCCTTCGGCCATCACGGTGTGCGCCTTGCCGAGCAACGACTTGCAGATCAGGCCGACGGTGACGCCAGAGTTCGCGGCTTCAATTGCGGCGCGCATGCCGGCGCCGCCTGCCCCGATCACCAGGACATCGTAGGTATAGGTCGTGGCACTGGCCATCAGAGGATCCTGTAATCGGTCCAGATCCCCATCGAGCAGAGGCGGACATAGAGATCGGAAAAGCCGACGGTGAACAGGCTGATCCAGGCAAAGAGCTGATGCTTGTAATTGAGGGCGCTCGAGCACGCATACGCGCCGTCACAGACTGGATGCTTCGACACTTCGTCGTAGAAACCTCCGACGATGTGACGCATCGCGTGACAGCCGAGTGTGTAGGAACTCAGCATCACGACGTTGACGGCGAGGACGAGCGTGCCGACGCCGATGCCGAAGGTCGTACCGCCGGCGCCGTCAGGCCAGCGCGTCGCCAGCCAGACGTCGTACGAGAGCAGGAACAAGAAGATGCACGCGATGTACAGGAAATACCGGTGGACGTTCTGCAGGATCAGGGGGAACGACTGCTCGCCCCAGTAACTCTTGCGCGGCTCACCGACTGCGCAGGATGGAGGATCCGCCCAGAACGCCTTGTAGTACGCGCCGCGGTAGTAGTAGCAGGTGAAGCGGAAGAGGCCCGGGAACGGAAGAATCAGCAGGGCCGGGGAGAACGGAAGCAGCGCCGGAAACCAGCCCGGCTTGGCGCCGAACCAGGCATGCTCGAGACCGGCCGGGTTGTCGGGCGACGCCCACAACACCGGTGCGTAAAACGGCGACAGATAAGGTCCGAACGTGTAGTGCGCGTTCTGAAAAGCCGCCCACGTTGAATAGACCACGAAGGTACCGAGACCAATAAAAACCGCAAGCGGCGTGACCCACCATGCATCGCGGCGGCTCGTCGAGCCGAATCCGCGCGATACATCCGTCACCGGAATGACCTGCATCCAACCTCCTGAGGATGATTTGTGTCGAGTCGGAGTCAGGTGACGATCCGACTCACGTCCGCGGCGGTGCTGCTTTTTGTCGTATCTACACCTGACTCCGACTCGAATTCCGACAACTGAATCACTCAGCACGAACCGCTGATTACAGCAGAGCCCAATCCGTAATCTTATTAGCGGCTGCTTTGTCCCGCAACTTTCGTCACGGCGAGGTATCCGGCCTTTGCGCACTCCTCCGCCGTTGTGATGTAGCGGAGGACGGCGTCATTGCCGACCACGTAGGGATTCGGGTCCGCTGGCTTGCGCGTCGCGAGCTTCCCAATATTGGCAGGAGTGTTGTCGTACGCGGTGTGATTCGAAAGAACGATGTCGGCGGCGGACTTCTTGACGATGTCGCGGTAACGATCCGCGGACGCGATGTACGCGAGATACGTTTCTGGCTTGCCACCCTGAATCGTGGTGCCGCCCCACGTCGCGACCGTGTGCGTCCGGCCGCGGTCCTTCACCTGGTAGGTGCTCGACAGTGTCCCCGGCGTATGTCCCGGTGTGAGGTGCAGTGTGATCGTCGTATCACCGAGCGTGAGCTTGTCGCCATCCTTCGCTTCGATGTCACGCTTCGGACGAATGCGTTCCGGAATGGTGCGGTCAGCGAACTCCCAGTCCTCTTTCGACATGACGACTTTCGCGCCGAAATGCTCTTGCAGGTACTTGGCGCCGCCAATGTGGTCCGTGTGGGCGTGGCTGACGAGCGCGTACTTGATGTCGGCCGGATTCAGTCCAAGTTTCTTGAGTCCATTGACCACTTCATCCTCGACCGAGTAGTCGAAGATGGTGTCGATGACGATGATCCCCTGTGACGTGGTCAGCGCCCACGCCGAGTACTCGGTCATGCCGACGAAATACAGATTGTCGAATACCTTCGCCGGTTCGGCGTGCCACTGGGAGGCAGGCGGCGGTCCCGCCTGACGTCCTCCGCCGCCACCTCCCGCGCGGGCACCCGCCGCTGGAGGTGCAGGGATTGCGGACTCGCACACCCGCTGCTGCAATGCGGAGAACTGCGTCCGGGCCGCGGCCTTTGAGGCGGCAACGTGGCTATCGACGGTCCCCGTGACCTGTTGTGCACCAACGCCGCTGGTGGCAAGCGTAAGCGCAGCGCACATGGCGATCGCAAGATTCTTCATGAGGACCTCTGACGGGCCGGCTGAAGCCGACCCCTACTTCCTTAATACAGCCGGCCTCTATTTCTTTACATCGCTAATCCAGGCGACGAGCGTCTTCACTTCCGGGTCATCCATCGTCGTGAAGTGCTTGCCACCGGGATGGAATTCGGTGCCGCCCGCCTCGTGCGCCAGCGGCATGAGGATCAGACGACTGAGCTTGGGCTGACCTGGAACGACGACCCGCGTCAGCGCCGCGAAGTTCGCGCGCGACTGCGCTTCCGTCCACGCGCTCGCGCCGGGCGACATCTCCTGCAGTCTGAGCGGCGTGCCCTGTGAATGACAGGCATAGCAGCGAGCATGATCGCCGCGCTTCTTCAAGAAGATCGGCTCGATCTGGGTCCGGTAGGCCTGGAAATCGAGACCGCGCGGACCGGTTGCCGGTGTTGCATTGCCCTGTCCCTGGAGAGTGGAACGGACGCACACCAGCGCGAGAAGCACGAGGAGCAAGACGGATATTCGGGGCATGCGCGCTTTATATACGGTGCCACAGGCTGGTGTAAAGTAGGCGCGTCCGGAGGTTGTCTATGCAGCGCGCTGTCCTGACCGCCGCGATCGCTCTCGCACTCACCGCCGCAGCGGGGGCGTCGTCGGTCCGTATCATTCAGACGAATTCAGCGGGGACCAACGTCCACCTCATCGACCCGGCAACCAACAAAGTGGTCGGCGTGATCAACGGCATCGAGGTGAATCACGGTGCCACGTCGGCGCCTGACGGGTCCCGGTTCTACATCAGCAACGAGGCCGAAAAGACGTTGGATGTCGTCGACACGAAGACCTTGAAGGTCATCAAGTCGATTCCGCTGACGGCGCATCCGAACAACGTCTCGATCAGCAAGGATGGCAAGCGTGTGTATGTGGCGATTGCCGCAGCGCCCGGCGCGGTTGACGTCATCGATACGCAGACGATGACGCGCGCGAAATCGATTCCCGTCAAGGGCAACGCGCACAACACCTACGTGACGCCGGACGGGAAGTATGTCGTGTGCGGATCCGTCGCCGGCAAGCGCGTGACCGTAATCGACCAGAAAACCGAGGAACCCGTGTGGACGCTCGACTTCGACGCGGGCGTGCGGCCGATCACGTTCGAGAAGAAGGCCGACGGTTCCACGGGTCGGATGTTCGTCCAACTCTCGGACTTCAACGGCTTTGCGATTGTCGACTTCGACCAGCACAAGGAAATCAGCCGCGTGAAGCTGCCCGAGGTGTCCGAGAGCGAGCGCGTGACGGAGGGGCTACAGGGATCGCCCTCGCACGGCATTGGCGTCACGCCTGACGGCAAGGCGCTCTGGGTCCTGAGCAAGATGAACAGCCGTATCTATCAGTACTCGATGCCCGACCTGAAGCTGATGGGCGAAGCGAAGACCGGACATCATCCGGACTGGTTGACATTCACGCCCGACGGCAAGGCGGTATACATCGCCAACGCCGGCTCGAATTCGGTCTCTGTCGTCGATACCACGACTCGGAAAGTGGTGACGGAAATTCCGGTCGGCTACGTGCCGAAGCGCAACGCGACTGCGGTGCTTCCCTAACCCGAACCTTTAGCGTTCATCTTTCGCGGGCGGCCACGATGCCGCCCGCTCCGCGATCTCGATGTCCGGCCGCCATCTTAACCCTTCGTCCGTAAGCTGGGCCGGCTGAAGCCGGCCCCTACGTACCGGCCCTACTTGCGCTTTGGCTTGTAGACGTGCGTACTCTGACCGAAGAACACTTCGGCCGCTTCCATCAGCCCTTCGGATAACGTCGGGTGCGCATGGATGGTCAGCTTCATATCCTCGGCGGTCGCGCCCATCTCGATCGCCAGCGTCGCTTCGCCAATCAGTTCGCCGGCGCCCGCTCCCACGATTCCAACGCCAAGCACGCGTCCGGTCTTGCCGTCGAGAACAAGTTTCGTGAGCCCTTCAGGCCTGTCCACGGTGATCGCACGGCTCAGTGCGCCCCACGGGAACTTCGCGATCTCGATATCGCGTCGCTCCGCCAGCGCCTGAGCCTCGGTCACACCAGTCCAGGCGATTTCAGGGTCCGTAAAGACGACGGCCGGGATGGCGAGCGGCTCGAAAACAGCCTTGTGCCCCTGGATGGCTTCCACGGCGACGCGCGCTTCGTGAGACGCCTTGTGCGCCAGCATCGGCTCGCCTGCAACGTCGCCGATCGCAAAGATCGTCGGCTCGGCGGTGCGGAGCTGGCCGTCGTGTTCGATGAATCCTCGGGCGTCGACCTTCACGGCGGTCTTGTCGAGGCCGGGAATCTTCGAGTTCGGACGGCGGCCGATCGCCACCAACACGCGATCGAAGGTTTGCTCGGAAGGCGGACCTGCCGCCTCCGCGACTTCATCGCTACGGCGAGCCTCGCCGGGACGGACCGCGTCAGCGGTCCGTCCAGACAGCACTGTCTCGTCGGGTCGCTGAGCGACCCGACCTTGGCGAAGGCGGGAAGGTCCGCCGCTACGATCGTCACCCGCTTCGAACGTCACTTTGATTCCGTTCTTGTCGTCGACAAGTTTGGTGACCTTCGTCTTCAACATGATCGCGGCGAACAGCTTTTCAACCCGCTTCTGCAGCACGGCCACGAGATCGCGGTCGGCGCCCGGCAGCAGCCCCTCGGTCATTTCCACGACGGTTACTCTGCTGCCCAAGGTGGCGTAGACCGTCCCGAGCTCGAGCCCGATATAGCCGCCCCCGATGACGAGCAGCGATTTCGGCACGTCGGGGAGATCGAGTGCCGAGGTCGAATCCATCATTCGCGGATTGTCCAGCGCGAGCGCCGGAATCCGCGTCGGGCTTGATCCGGTGGCAAGGATGCAGTGTTCGAACTGCAGCTCGGTCTCGCCGTTCGCGCCGGCGATCGTCATCGACGTCGGCCCGGTGAGCGTCGCCCGCCCCTGAATGAACTTCACCTTCCGCATGCGGCCAACCTGACCGACGCCGCTAGTGAGCTTGTCCACGACACCTTGCTTGAATGCCCGCAGCTTGTCGAGATCGATTTTCGGCTCGCCGAAGGTGACGCCCCACGCGCTCGCGTGGCGTGATTCGTCGATCACATTCGCCACGTGAAGCAGCGCCTTCGACGGGATGCAGCCGCGATAAAGGCAGACGCCGCCAGGGTTCTTCTCGATGTCAACGAGGGCTACCTGCATCCCGAGGTCCGCCGCATAGAAGGCCGCGGCGTAGCCGCCCGGCCCGGCGCCAAGGACCGCCAGTTGTGTGGATTCGCGCGCCATGTCAGCCGAGAAGCGAGAGAAGGAACGGCTGCTCGATCGCCTGGACCACCCACCTCAGAAACCGCATCGCGTCGGCACCGTCGATCGCGCGGTGGTCATAGGACAGCGACAGTGGCAGGAGCTGGCGTGGCTCGAATCGTCCTTGCGGCCGACTCGACGGCGGACCTGAAGGTCCGCCGCTACTGTCAGGGATGAATACGGACTCGACAATGCCGCGTGACACGCCGAGAATCGCCACCTCCGGCCAGTTGACGATCGGCGTGAAGTAGGTCCCGCCAATCCCGCCAAGGTTGGAGATGCTGATCCCGCCACCGCTCATCTCCTCGAGGGTCAGCTTTTTCGCACGCGCCTTTTCAGAGAGCTGGTGGAGCTCGATGGCAATCTGCGTGATGTTCTTCTGGTCGGCATTGCGGATGATGGGGACGAGCAATCCGAACTCAGTGTCTACCGCCACGCCGACGTTGATGTACTTCTTGTACACGATCGCGCTGTTCTCGACGTCGAGCGACGAGTTGAACTGCGGGAACTGCTTGACCGCCGCAGCCAGGACCTTGACGAGTACCGCCGTTACCGTGAGATTGCCCCCCGCCTGTTCCACCTGCTTGCGGAACTTTGCGCGCAGCTCCTCCATCGGCGTGATGTCAGCCTTATCGAACTGCGTGACGTGCGGAATCGTGTTCCACGCATGACTCAGGTGCTCGGCGGTCTTGCGGCGGATGTTCGTCATCGGCTGCCGCTCGATCGCTCCCCACTTCTCGAAGTCGGGGAGGGGCACTGAGACAGGCCCGCCGCCGGAGCGTGCGATGACGCCACCTGCCCCGAGCGCAGTCGAAGGGACGCTGCTCAGGATCCGTCGCGCGTGTTCCTTCACGTCCTCCTCGGAGATACGCCCGCCGTGGCCCGTGCCCTGGACTTCATTGATGTCCACCCCGATCTCGCGCGCGATGCGGCGGACTGATGGAGAGGCTGGAGCTGCAGGCGCTTCACCGCCGCGACCCTGCGGCGCGTCGGCCTTTGCGGCGGGCTCTTCGCGCGCCGCAGCCTGCGCAGTCGGCGCAGGAGCCGGAGCAGGCGGAGGCGGCTCGCGCCTCGGCATCGAGACGACTTTCTCGGCTGGCTTTTCTTGTTGCCTCGGCTCTGGTTTCACTTCCGGCTTCGGAGCCGCCGCAGCGGCAGTGGCATCCGCGCCATTTCCGCTGCCGACCGACGACGAACCATCGTCGACCGTGAGGATTACTGCGCCGACCTTCACCTTGTCGCCGGCCTTCACCTTGATGTCCTTGACGACACCGGCAACCGACGAAGGCACTTCGATGGTCGCTTTGTCGGTCTCGAGCTCGACGACCGGCTGCTCGAGCGCAATCGTGTCGCCCACCTTGACGAGCACGCGCGTCACATCGCCCTGCTCGACGTTTTCTCCCAGCTCGGGAACCTTGAACTCCTGCACGAAGTCAGCTCCGATCTAAGAGACTGCTGGATTTGGTTTTTCCGGGTTGATGTTCAGGTCTTTGATCGCCTTCTTGACGATGGCAGCATCGAGCTTTCCTTCGCGGGCGAGCGCGTTCAGCGTCGCAAGAACGACGAAGCGGCAATCGACCTCGAAGAAGTCCCGCAGCCCGGCGCGGTTCTCGCTGCGGCCGAAGCCATCGGTGCCGAGCGACACCAGCGGGCGAGGCAGCCAGCGATCGATCGCGTCGGGCAGCGCCTTCACGTAGTCGGAGGCGGCGACGATCGGTCCCTCGCTACCGGCAAAGCATTGCGTCACGTACGGCACGCGTGGTGCCTCGTCGGGATGGAGGCGGTTCCAGCGCTCGACCGCGTGGCCCTCTCGATAGAGCTCCTGATAGCTGGTGACGCTCCAGATATCCGCTGCCACGCTGTACTGATCTTCGAGCATCTTCGCGGCCTTGATCACTTCCGGCAGAATGGCGCCGCTGCCAAGCAGATGTGCCTTCAGCTTGCTGTCCTTCTTTTCCGACGCCTTGAAGCGGTACAGACCTTTCAGAATGCCTTCGCGTACGCCCGTGGGCATCGGCGGCATCTCGTACGGCTCGTTCATCACCGTGATGTAGTAGAAGATGCTCTCGCCGTTCACATACATCCGGCGGATGCCTTCGTCCACGATCACCGCAATCTCATACGCAAACGCCGGGTCATACGAGACCAGGTTCGGCACCGCAAGCGAGAGCTGATGGCTGTGGCCGTCCTGATGCTGTAATCCTTCGCCGGCAAGCGTTGTCCGTCCAGCGGTGCCGCCGAGCATGAAGCCGCGGGTGCGCGAATCGCCCGCTGCCCACACCAGGTCGCCGATCCGCTGCATGCCGAACATCGAGTAGAAGATGAAGAACGGGATCGTATTGATGCCGTGGGTGGCATAGGCCGTACCGGCCGCGATAAAGGAGGACATCGAACCCGCTTCAGTAATTCCCTCTTCGAGAATCTGTCCCTCTTTTGCTTCCTTGTAATACAGCAGTGTGTCCATGTCGACCGGCTCGTACAGCTGCCCCGCATGCGAGTAGATGCCGACCTGGCGGAACAGCGCCTCCATGCCGAAGGTGCGCGCCTCGTCGGGAACGATCGGCACGATGAGCTCGCCAATTTCCTTGTCTTTCAGCATCTTCGCCAGCATGCGCACGAACACCATCGTCGTGGACGCCTTGCGGCCTTCCGTCCCCTTCTCGAATTCCGTGAAACAGTCGTGCAGATTGTCGGCCTTGAACGGTTCGGTTGTCGTGATGCGGCGCGGCACGAATCCGCCAAGCTGCTTGCGCCGTTCCAGCATGTAGGTGACTTCCGGACTGTTGTCAGGCGGGCGATAGAACGGCGCCTTTGCCACTTCCGAATCGGCGATGGGGATGCCGAAGCGCGTACGAAACGCGCGCAACTCCTCCTCGTTCAGCTTTTTCTGCTGATGCGTGATGTTCTTGCCTTCACCCGCTTCGCCGATGCCGTAACCCTTGATCGTTCGCGCGAGCACGACGGTTGGCTGCCCGGTGGTGCTGACGGCGGCGTTGTAGGCCGCGTGGACCTTCACCGGATCGTGCCCGCCAAGCGTGAGCTTTTTCAGCTGCTCATCAGAGAGATGTTTGACCATCTCCAGCAACTGCGGGTACTTGCCCCAGAAATGTTGCCGGACGTACGCGCCTGACTCGACTGCGTACTTCTGGTATTCGCCGTCGACGACCTCGCCCATGCGTTTGACGAGGAGACCCTGTTTGTCTTTTTCGAGCAGCGAATCCCACTCGCCGCCCCAGAGCACTTTGATGACGTTCCAACCGGCGCCGCGGAAGACGGCTTCGAGCTCCTGAATGATGTGGCCGTTGCCTCGTACGGGTCCGTCGAGGCGCTGCAGGTTGCAGTTGATGACAAAAATCAGGTTGTCGAGCTTTTCACGGGACGCGAGCGCGATGGCGCCGAGTGCTTCCGGTTCATCCGTCTCGCCGTCACCGAGAAACGCCCAGACTTTCGAATCAGAGCGCTTCTTCAAGCCTCGATCCTCGAGGTACCGCATGAAGCGCGCCTGATAGATCGCCATGATCGGGCCGAGCCCCATCGAGACCGTCGGGAATTCCCAGAAATCGGGCATCAGCCAGGGATGCGGATACGACGACAGCCCGCCGCCAGGCTTCAACTCACGGCGAAAGTTCTCGAGTTTTTCCGCGGGAATTCGCCCTTCGACAAACGCGCGCGCATAGATGCCAGGCGAGGCATGCCCCTGAAAGAAAATGATGTCGCCGTCGTGGTTGTCGTCCTTACCCTTGAAGAAGTGATTGAACGCCACCTCATACAACGTCGCGGCTGACGCATACGTTGAGATGTGACCACCAATGCCATCCTCCGCCTTGTTCGCCTTGACGACCATGGCCAGCGCATTCCATCGAACGAGGCTCTTGATACGCCGTTCGATCTCACGGCTGCCCGGAAACGGTGGCTCTTCTGCCGCCGGGATGGTGTTGATGTACGGTGTGTTTGCGGTGAAGGGTTGCTTGACGCCTTTGCGTTGTGCGTGGTTGGCCAGCTCACGCAGCAGACGACTGACCCGGGCAGGTCCACCGGAGTGCAACACATAATCGAGCGACTCGAGCCATTCGCGCGTTTCAAGCGCCTCGAGCTCGGCCGCATCTTTTGGGGCAGTGTTCCGCATCTATCCTCTAAGCCGGTACGAACAACCTTCAATTTTAAGACCGCTGCTGCAAAACGGCACCAGCTAGTGTTAAGACGCACAAAGTAGCTCAAGCAGTGCACATCGGTCGTGCTTATTTGTTCGTTCGCTGCTCTGGTTTTTTAGAGCAATCGCAGCTTTTTTGCATGGATGAGGCAGGCGTGGATGCTGGGTCGGAGGCCGTGCGCGCAGCAGTGCTAGAAATGGAAAAGGGTCCCGGCGCCGTGGCGCCGGGATTCTTCGCGGATATCGTCGCCGTCGAGGGCGACCCGCTGGTCAACGTTACCGCCATCTGGAAACGAGAGAATGTCCGTTGGGTAATGAAGGCCGGCCAGACGGTTGTCGACAAAACGAAGCCTTACGGAAAGTAGCGCGTCAACGCGAAGTCAGACGTGCCGCTGACATCGGAGAATCCCGCCGCGACGATCTTCCCATCCGGCTGGATGCCGACGCCGTAAGCGGCGTCGAACCCCCCGATATCGGTCACGACCTTGCCCGTGGAATTGAATGTGCGATCCAGCGTCCCGTCGGTGTTGTATCGGGCGAGCGCGAAGTCTGAGCCTTCGGAAGTGCCATCGGCGAACGCCCCCGCTGTCACGATCTTCCCGTCCGATTGAATGACGACCGCTTGCGCGTCAGCGTTGCCGGAGGCAAAGGGTGTAAGCACCTTGCCTGTCGCGTTGAACGTGCCGTCCAGACTTCCGGTCATCGTGTACCGTGCCACGGCAAAGTTCGCGGCCCCATTCGCAATGGAGTCTCCCGCCGCCACGATCTTCCCGTCCGACTGGATAACGAGCGCCTGAAGCGTGTCGAAGCTTCCGGATCCGGTGAAATCCGTGAGGACCTTGCCGGTGGCGTTGAACGTCAGATCAAGCGTCCCGTTCGGATTGTATCGAACGAGGGCAAAGTCGTACGGAATGCCACTCGCGTCGGACAATCCTCCAACTACGATCTTGCCATCAGACTGAATGACCGCCGCTGCGGCGAAGTCTCCGCTCCCGACACCGAAGTCGGTTAGAACGCGGCCGGTGGCGTTGAACGTGGTGTCCAGCGTTCCGTCCACGTTATAGCGAACCACGGCGAAATCGTAGGTGCCGCCAGCGTTGGAGTAGCCGGCGACAACGATCTTGTCATTCGAGTCGATGGCCACAGCGGTCCCCGCAGCGCCCCCACCGAAGTTCGTGAGGACCTTGCCGGTGGAGTTGAAGGTGTTGTCCGGGGTGCCGTCCGGGTTGTAGCGCGCTACAGCGAAATCAACAACATTCGAGCTGGAGTACCCGGCGACGACAATTCTTCCAATCGAATCGATAGCCACGGCGGCCGCCACGTCGGTGTTCCCGAAGTCGGTGAGCACCCGGCCGTTGTCTCCAAACCGCCGGTCGATGCGACCTGTAGACTCGTATCGGACCAAGGCGAAATCAATACTTGGTCCGGCGGCCGGGCTCGAAAACCCGGCGGCGACGATCTTCCCGTCTGGCTGAACGGCCATGGCGTAGGCAGCTTCGAACGTTCCGTTGCCCACATCAGTCAGGACAATTCGACCCCGAAAATTGAACGAGGTATCCAAGTGGCCGGCTTTGTCGGCGGCCCATGTCACACGAGACGGGCACAACAGCATGCTGGAGGCGGAGAGGAGCGCGATGGCAAAACGGGGAGCTTTGTCCATATGTCACCCTTCCAAGGCTGGAGGTTTGTGATCGCGCGAGTCTACGGAGGGGTGACAACGACTCGCGCCAGTGAAATGTCCTTGCTTTTTTCGATCGGCACACGCCCTACGTCGGCGATGTTAGCCCGGGATGTGGCACCTATGTGGTGGTGAGTTCACACAAAGAGGCAGGAGACATGAATGTTCGTGCACGTCAGGCGAGCGAAAGACCTCAGCGCCCAGCCGAGGAACACTCGCTGGGTCACGCGTCCGACTGTCGATGACCCACGCCGGCGTTCGCGCTCAGCGCAAGCGCAACAAGAGCTGGCGCCAAGAGCACAATGTCTCGCGACGTCGTGATTATGGCGCCTCAATTCAGAACGTCACGCGGAACCCCAGCTGCAGTTGACGCTGCTCGTAGCCGCCTGTCGGCGAGAAGACGGCGTCACGATGGATCGCTCCGGGTGGGGGCAGTGTCAGCGCCGCTCCTGCGGCAGTCACGGGATTTCCGAGAGCATCCGTGTTCACGGTCGTTGTCGCGCTCGCCCACTGTTCGGTGTTAAACAAGTTCTTCACTTCCGCCAAGAACTCCAGCTTCGTGTTGCCGCTAACCGGAAACAGTCGTGAGTACCGAAGATCGACGTTGTACCGTGCAGGCAGGTTGTACGAGTTGCGCGTCACACCGATGGGCCGGTCGGCACCGATCGCGTCGTTGTTCAATTCGCGGCTGCTGCGCAGCGTGACCGGGATGCCGCTGGCAAACTGTAACGCGACGCCGAACAGGTTGTTGTTGAGGATGGTCCCTGCGATACCGGCGGTCTCGACTTGCGGCTGCGCCACGATGCTGCCGACGAAGGTGTGTCGCTGGTCGAGAATATTCGGTCCCTTGTCAGTATCGAGGTTTGCGGGATCGCTCCGTCCTCCGGTGTCGCCTTGAACGGAGAGCGTACTCGTGATCGGTGCATTGTCATTACTCTTCGCAAAGGTATACGCAAGGTCCCATTGCACGCCGCGGTAGAGACGCCGTCCGAACTGCAGGGTGAGCGCCTTGTAAGACGATTCGCCAATCGACTGCGACGAGAAGACTGCATTGAAGCGCGGATCCACACGGGTGGCGGCATTGATGGCGGTGGAATAGATGGGCCGTCCGTCCGGGAGCGAGCCGATCGGCGCGAGCAGATTGATGTTCGATACGACCGGTAGCTTGTCGCCGCGGGTATAAGCAACGCCGACACTGGCCGAGTAGTACTGGCCGACGCCTCGTTCGAGCTGCAGATTGCTCTGCCACATCCTGGCAATCTTGAAGTCCGGATCGACGATCCACGGATTGTTGGCCGCGGCACTCCCGCTCGCCAGGACGTTTGGAAAGGCGGGGGCGCCGGCCTGCGTCGCCTGGAGCGAAAAACTCGCGCGCGCCGGGGTGCCGTCGTTGACGATCGCCTGCTCGTAGACCGCATTGATCGGCTGGTCGTACATCAGGCCGGTGTTGCCGCGTAACACGGTTCGGCGATCCTCACCGAGAGCCCAGACGAATCCGATCCGCGGCTGCACGTTGTTCTTGTCCCTGGGAAACTCATGCGAGGCGTCGAGCACGGCGGTCGCGACGCCGTCCGGAGGTGCGTAGGTGTCGTAGCGGACACCGTAGAGGAGCTTCAGCGCCGGAGTGAGACGCCAATCGTCCTGCACGAACGCCCCGTACATCCTCGTGTCGTACTCGTACGTGGGATTGCCAACGAACTGCTGGAACGCGGTGTAGCCGAATGGATTCGCTCCGCTGCGCGCCGCGAGAAACGCGTCGATGTTCGCGAACGTGTAGAGCTGGATCAGCGTCTGCGTGCGCGAGTCGTGTACCGCCTGCGCGTTGAAGCCCAACTTGTAGGCATGATTGCCGCGGATGTAGGTCACGTTGTCGAGAACTTGAAAAATCCCCTCGGTGAACCCGAAGCCGGAATCGGAGTTGCTTTGAACCGGACCGCCGAAGTTCGCTACACCGTTGATACGGATGCCTGGTCCGCTGCCCGCCTGCGAGCCGGGCACCCTCGACTGGGTGCGCGTCGCATACTGCAGGCGGAGCTCGTTCAGTACGCCCGAGCGCCAGACCGACACCAACTGCCCTGAGGTGGAGTGCTGACGATCCTTGAAGTCGGTTCCTTGCTGCACCGAATTCGGCACGCCGGACGACGTGCTGGCGATGTTATTGGGAATGAAATTGTTGAAGAAGATATAGCGGACACTGAGTCGGTTGTTGGTGGAGACGTTGTGATCAATCTTGCCGATCGCGAACGTCGTCTTCGCCTCGGCAGGGATGTAGGTCGGCTCGGAGAGCCCCAGGCGCGCGGCATCGGCCGGCGTAATCGTCACGACACGCGTGCCCGACAGATCGCGTTGGGTCCTCTCGACTCCGGCGAAGTAGAACGTGCGATCCTTGATGATCGGCCCGCCGTTATCGGCGGTGAAGATGTTCACCTTGGTCGGCGGCTTGATGTCGGTCGTGGCGAAGAACGGCAGCTCCACCATCGGCTTGCGCTGGAACCGATAGCTTGCCTGGCCCTGCGATCGATTGCTGCCCGACGGCGTGATGGCGTTGTACACCAATCCCATCGTTTGACCGAACTCGGGCGCATACCCGCTGGTCACCACTTTCACCTCGCGGATCATGACCTCGGACATCGGCATCTGCCTGAGGCCGGCGCGGTCCTTTTCGGTATTGTCGTTACCGTCGATCTGATAGTTCACGCGCAGCAACGCCCCATTAGCGGTGAGGCGAGGCACCCCGAACTCTTGTGTCTCGAAGCCGACGACGCCGGGCTGGAGCAGCGCGAAGTTGTACGGATTTCTCGACGTGAGCGGAAGCGTCTTGATCTCGGCCGTCGTCAACGTCCGTCCCTCTTCGATCTTGCCGAGATCGACGACGGGGACATCGGCGCTCACCGAGACCGTCTCGGTCACGGCGCCTACGGCGAGCTTGACGTTGATCACGGCAACCTGCCCGGCTGACAGCGATATGCCGGCCTCATCGTACTTTTTGAAGCCTTGCAGCTCCGCAGAGATGCGATAGGCGCCGAGCGGCAGCAGCGGTGCGCGATACACACCGCGATCATTGGTAACCACTGACCTTGTCTCACCCGTATCAACATTCGTTACGGTCACGGTGACACCAGGCAGAACGGCTCCGGACTCGTCGGTGACCGTGCCTTCGATCGCGCCGTTAATCGCCTGCCCCTGGGCTCCGGCGAGCGAGGCAAGCGATAGAACGAATAAAAACGTCATGATGCCGCGAAGCATGTGAGCTACCCTCCAGAGAACGGGGAGTATAGCTTGTGGGCGAGGCGTGTTACTGCGGTGCGCTTACGTAGGCAAGACAGCCGACAATCTAACAATTCATTAATGATTTCGCAGACGTTATCGCTTCAATCCTAGCCGCTCTTGATGATCGACGATGAAACCGCTCACCGCCAACCTTCCGTCAGGTCTCGTTGAGGTCCATCGCGCGATCATCGCGTGCGACCGTTGTCCGCGATTGCGCCACTACTGTCGCCGCGTCGCAACGGAGAAAAAGCGCGCCCACCGTCTGGATGCGTATTGGGGACTGCCAGTGCCGGGCTTCGGCGATCCGAACGCGCGACTGCTGCTGGTCGGGCTTGCGCCGGCTGCGCATGGCGCAAACCGCACGGGCAGAGTCTTCACCGGTGACGGTTCCGGAGATTTCCTCATGTCCGCCCTGCACCGCACGGGCTTTGCGAATATCGCGACATCGCAGCGGACTGATGACGGATTGCATCTGACCGACGCCTACATCCTCTCGGCCGTCCGATGCGCCCCGCCGGACAACAAACCGCTTCCTGAAGAAATCGCGCGCTGCCTCGATCACCTCGACGTCGAACTCCGCCATCTGCCTCGCGTGCGTGTCGTGGTTGCGCTCGGCAAGATCGGGTTCGATGCGTGGCTGCAGCTGCTCAAGCGCCGTGGCGTCACGCAGTCACCACGACCGCAGTTCGGCCACGGCGAGGTGGTCAGGTTCGGAGATGGACTGCCCACGCTGGTCGGCTGCTTTCACCCAAGCCGGCAGAATACCAATACCGGCAAGTTGACGGCGCCGATGATGGAGAGCGTATTTCGGAAAGCGAAGAAGCTACTGGAGCGTGGTTAGTGGTTGGTGGTTTGTAGTTATGGTTCATGCCGTCATCGCCATGAACCACCGACCACGAACTACCAACCACGAACCGACAGCTACGACGAAGCGGTCCGATGCGCCTTGAGGAACGACTTGATCTGCCGCACCGCGATCGGAATCCGGTCGGGCGGCTGCTTCCACGGATACAGGCTGACCTCGGATTTCGGCGCAAGCTGGGCCGCTTCCATCGCGACCGCCATGGGGTGTGCCGGCACATCGTCTGGAAGGATGAGCACCGGTGTCTGGCAACTGCGCACGAAGTCGCGCGTGACGGTGAAGACGAAGTCCGCATTGGTGCGGAACATCTTCGTCAGATATTTCTCCACGGTGTCGGGCGTGACGTCGGAACGCCGTTTGAGGAAATCGGGGGCCCAACCCGTCTTGCTGCCGTCGTAGAGCACGCCGGGCATCTCGGGTCTGAATCCGACCGGCTGCGCCAGCACCGCCGCAACGACCCGATTCGGCGCACGCTTCAACAGATTCCAGATGAACGGCCCGCCAATGCAGAAGCCCATCACCGCGAACTTATCGATGCGCAGGTGGTCCATCAGGGCCAGTTGGTCGTCGGCATGTGAATCCCACGGTCGATCGGCGTCGATGGGGCCTGACGACTGACCGGTGTTGGCGTTGCGAAGGTCAGCGGCAACACACCTGTACTCGCCCTGGAACTCCCCGAAGCAATCAAACGGATTCTTCAGTCCGGTGATCGCCGAGTTCAACCCGCCGCCGGCGATGAGCAGCAACGGAAACCCTCGCCCGGCCTCCTGGTAATGGATCCGAACCGGCCCCTTCTCGAAAAAGGAGCCGCTTGCTGGTGTCGGCTGCTGGGCAAACACGTTCTTTGCCGCGGCAATGGTGGTCGCCGCGGCGCCCGTTTTCAGTAGCTTGCGTCTGAAGAGATCGACCATCGGCGTCCTCCGTTCGATGAACCTTAGTCGGCAGTGTTGTGCGCGGATTCTATATCCATGCACCGGGCGAGCGTTCGAATATCGATATTGCCGCCGCTCATCACGCAGCCGATCTTCTTGCCCGCGAGCTTCTCGCCATATTTCTTCGCTGCCGCCAGCGGTGCCGCCCCTGATCCTTCCGCAAGGTTGTGCGTGTACTGGAGCGCCGCCCGGACACCCTCGGCGAGCTCGGGCTCGTCGAGCACGACAATGTCGTCAAGCATTTCCTTGAGCATCGCGAAAGTCAGATCGAAGGTCACGCGGGTCGCCATTCCTTCCGCAAAGGTGTTCACGCGGTCGGCGGTGACTCGTTGCGGTCCTCGCCATGAACGGGTGAACGCGTCAGCTCCTGACGCCTGCACCCCGATCACCTTTGTCCTTGGAGATACCGCGCCGCGCACGATGCAACAGCCCGCGGCGCCGCTGCCGCCGCCGATTGGGACGAACAGATAGTCGAGATCCGTCACCGTCTCGACCATCTCGAGCGCATAGGTACCAACACCGGCAATGAGGTGCGGTTCGTTGGCGGAGTGGACGTACCGCCACCCCTCGCATGCGGCCAGCTCTTCGACCTTCACCCGCGCCTCGTCGTAGTCGCGCCCGTGTTCGATGACCTCGGCCCCATACGCACGCATCGCGGCGTTCTTGTCAGGATTGTTCCCGCACGGCACGAGGATCCGGCACCGCACCCCATGCATCCGGCTTGCGAACGCGATCGACTGGCCGTGATTGCCCGTACTGGCACTGATCACGCCGCGACGACGTTCGTCGGCAGAGAGCTGTGCGAGCAGATTGAGACCGCCGCGAATCTTGAATGCGCCGGTCGGGTTATGGTTCTCGTGTTTGACCCATGCCTCGCACCCAAGCCACTGCTCGAGCAGCGGATGGCGCAGCATCGCCGATGGCGGCATGACCGCGTAGACACGCGGCCGGGCGGCCGTGACGTCATCAAGAGTTGGCCAGGAATTCATTTCTGACGCGGACCGCAAGATCGGGCCTGTTGCTGATCAAGCCGTCGATGCCCCAATCGAGAAGGCGGCGCATGTCCGCCTCCTCGTCGACCGTCCAGACCTGGACCTTGAGGCTGGCAGCGTGTGCATGCCGGATGAAGCGGGGCGTGACGATGCGCGTCGCTTCGGCCCACTCGGGAACCTGGTAGGTCTGATACGCGGCACGGCGCACAGGACAGCGAAGTATCGATCGGTACACCGCCAGCCGCACCTCCGGCTGAGCGGCGCTTGCCGCGACGCCGGGCAGCGCCGCTCGTGCTGCCCGGGCGCTCGCCAGGCCATACCCGGCGACACAGACGTACTCGAGCGCGTCGGCGCGACGAATCTCCCCGGCCACCGCCTGTCCCATCTCGGCGGTATACACCTTTATCTCTATGATGGTTGGGATGCCGCGGTAACGCGCGAGCACCGCGCCTAGCGTTGGCACGCCGATACCCTGGCCGCGGAACGGATACCGGTCACCACGCTTGAACCAGTAGCCAGCATCGACCCGCTCGAGCTCCTGCGCGGTGCGCGCGCCAATTGGCCCGGAGGCGTTGGTGGTGCGATCGAGCGTCTTATCGTGATGCACGACGACGATGCCGTCGGCTGAGAAGTGCACGTCAAGCTCGAGACCGTCCGCGCCGGTGGACATGCCGATGTCGAACGCCGCGATTGTGTTCTCCGGACCAAGGTCGCATCCACCGCGATGGGCGAAGACCTGGGGACTGTTGCTGAAGAAAGGCACAATGCCCAATGCTAATTGAGCATTAAGGCTTGTGCATTAATTGAGCATTGAGCTTTGTGCATTCCGCATTGAGCATTAGTTAGAATCCACCTATGCCCAGACCCACAGGGATTTCCACGGTCGGCGATCTTCGTCGCGCTATCGCCGACGGCAGCGTGCCGCGGCGCAACGTGCACCAGGAAGTGCGCGAGAACCTGATTATCAAGCTTCGCTCCGGCGAGCCGCTCTTCCCCGGCATTGTCGGGTACGACGACACGGTCGTGCCGCAGCTGGTCAACGCGCTCCTCTCGCAGCACAACTTCATCCTGCTTGGCTTACGCGGGCAGGCGAAGACCCGATTGCTCCGCGCGCTGATGACGCTGCTCGACGACGAGATCCCCGTGATGCCGGGCTGCGAGATCAATGACGATCCGCTCGCGCCGATCTGCAGCGCCTGCCGCGCGCGGCTCGCGTCGGAAGGCGACAGGACACCGGTTGGATGGCTCGGGCGGGATGCCCGGTATGTCGAAAAGCTAGCGACGCCGGACGTGACGATCGCCGACATGGTGGGCGACATCGATCCAATCAAGGCCGCCAGGTCCGGGCTTCAGTTGTCCAGCGAGCTGACGATGCACTACGGGCTGCTGCCGCGGGCCAATCGCGGCATCTTCGCGATCAACGAGCTGCCCGACCTCGCTGGGAAGATCCAGGTCGGCCTCTTCAACATCCTCCAGGAAGGCGACGTCCAGATTAAGGGCTACCCGGTGCGGCTGCCGCTCGACGTGATGATGGCGTTCACGGCGAATCCCGAGGATTACACCGCTCGCGGCAAAATCATCACCCCGCTCAAGGACCGGATCGGCTCCGAAATCCGCACGCACTACCCCGCGGGTCGTACCGACGCGATGGCCATCACCGCGCAGGAAGCGTGGACCAAGCGTGACGGTGTCGGGCCTCGAACCGAGGTTCCAACGTTTGTCGCCGAAGTCGTGGAAGAGATCGCCTTCCAGGCGCGGCAGGACCGTCGCATCGACAAACGCTCGGGTGTCAGCCAGCGGCTCCCGATCTCCGCCATGGAAAACGTCGTCTCCAATGCCGAGCGACGCGCGCTGACCAACACCGAAGATTGTTCCGTTGCACGAGTCAACGACGTGTACGCGGCGCTTCCGTCCATCACCGGTAAGTTCGAGATGGAGTACGAGGGCGAACTCAAGGGTGCCGAGTTGGTCGGGCGAGAGCTCATCAAGGCCGCCGTCGCGAACGTCGCCGATGGATATCTGTCGCATCTCGAGACGCGACAAGTGGTCGAGTGGTTCGACCTCGGCGGGACGTTGCAGCTCGGCGACACGATGAGCACCAAGGAAGTACTGCTACACGCGCGCGAGGTGCAGGGCCTCATCGAGCTGGCCCATGCGGCTGGCATTCCCAAGGAGGCATCGCCGCCGCTTCTCGCAGCCGGTGTCGATTTCGTGCTCGAGGGGCTGTATGCGCTGAAAAAGATCGGCCGCAGCGACGAGCGAGGCTACCACGCGACCGAGTCGCCCGTGCGGCGTCCGCGCGAAGACAAGTTCAGGGATGAAGAGCGGTCGATTCCTTCGCTCCCGCAGGGGAAGAAGAAGTATTACAACTGAGAGGCGGAGGGTCGCCTAATGGCGGCCCAACTTAGATGAAGTATCGGTACACCAAATACACCGGCGACCTCCTCGATCAGATCGATCTCGAGGATCTGGTTTCGAAGCTGTCCGATCTGCTCCTCTCGAGCGGGTTCAGCAACCCATGGGGCGATCCGTCCTCCGGCGACGAGGACCGGACGATGCAGGCACTGCACGACGCGATTCTCGAAGCGCTCTTCAGCGGCGGCGTGCTCTCGGAGGAAGCGCTGCAACAGTTGCTGGGTGAACCAGCAGACGGCGATCAGGAGAAGGCGCGTCAACAACTCGAAGATCTGATCCAGCAGATCATCGACAAGATGATGGAACAGGGGTTTGTGACCAACGCCCCCGATCTCGAGCAGGAACGCGAGCATCGCCGCGGAACCGGCGGCGGCTACGGCGAAGATGCCGGCCCGGTGAAATTCGAGGTGACCGACAAGGCCCTCGATTTTCTCGGCTACCGCGCGCTTCGCGATCTGCTCGGCTCGATCGGTCGCAGCAGCGCGGGCCGCCACGACACGCGTCACCTGTCAACGGGCGTCGAGGCGATCGCGGCGCCAAAGCCGTACGAATTCGGCGACACCCTGAATCTCGACCCAAGTTCCACGATCATGAACGCTGTGCAGCGACTGCATGCTGAAGGCAGGGTCTGGGGACTGGGGTCTGGGGACTCGGAGGGTTCAGGACAGAGGAATTCGTCGCACATCCAGCCCCAAGTCCCTAGCCCCCAGTCCCCGGTCATCGATGTGGACTACCCCGACCTCATGGTCGCCCAGAGCGAGTACCAAAGCTCCTGCGCCACGGTCATCATGTTGGATTGCAGCCACAGCATGATCCTCTACGGCGAGGATCGCTTCACGCCCGCCAAGCGGGTGGCGCTCGCGCTGTCGCATTTGATCCGCACGCAATATCCCGGCGATTCGCTGCATGCCGTGCTGTTCCATGACTCCGCCGAGGAGATCCCGCTCAAGCAGCTGGGACGTGTCCGCGTCGGTCCGTACTACACGAACACGCGTGAGGGGCTGCGCCTGGCGCGCCGCATTCTCGAACGCCAGAAGAAAGACATGCGGCAGATCGTGATGATCACCGACGGCAAGCCGTCGGCGCTCACCCGCCCTGACGGCCAGATTTACAAGAACGCCTTCGGCCTCGACCCGTTCATCGTCTCCGAAACGTTCGCGGAGGTGAACGCGTGCCAGAAGGCGGGCATCATGATCAATACATTCATGCTGGCGCGGGACCCCGATCTCGTCGCGTTCGTCAGACGGGTGGCCGCGATCTGCCGTGGAAAGGCGTATTTCACGACGCCGTACACGCTCGGCCAGTACGTGCTGATGGATTACATGGATCGCAAGACGAAGACGATTCATTAGCTTGCTGCCGCCCTCCATCCCGCTCTTTCCGCTGCCGAACGTCGTGTTGTTTCCGAACGTCTTTCTACCGCTGCACATCTTCGAGCCGCGGTATCGGGCAATGGTCGCCCACGCGCTGCAGGAGGATCGCATCATCGGCATGACGCTGCTGCGACCCGGCTATGAGACCAACTACGAGGGATGTCCCGCGGTCTATCCAGTCGGCTGCGCCGGCGTGATTACGCACAACCAGTCGCTCGGCGACGGTCGCTACGACATCGTCTTGCGCGGGATGCAGAAGTTCCGGATTCGATCCGAGGACCACAGCCGGCCCTACCGCATCGGCCACGTCGAAGGCATCTCCGAGATGGTTCCCCCAGAGGAAGCGGTTCCGTTGCGCCATCAGCGCCAGCGCCTCGAGGCCGTCCTCGCGGCCGCCATCGAACGTGTCCGAGCCGAGCCGAAATTTCCGCCGTCGGTTCCCGATGAAGATCTCGTGAACGCACTGGCCCAGTACCTCGATCTCGACGTGCTCGAACACCAGGCGCTGCTCGAATGCAATGGCGTGCTGGCCCGTTGTCGCGCGCTCATCGATTTGCTGGAAATGAAACTGCACGCACCGCGGGGCGGCTGGTCCGGGAAGGTGTCACACTAACCGCCTGCCCATCCCGCTATGGGTGCCGACTACGACAAGATCGAACGCACCGCCAGCATTGGAGTCAGATCTACTTCCGATCGGCTTGACGGGTGCGGGCGATCAGAACGTCGAGCGCCGAAGTCGGTGCCGTTACTCTCATCAGCAGCTTCGGGAGAGGGTGCCGGTTGTCAGGAATGAGGAACGAGATCGGCGTGTATCGCTACTTCGGCACCCTGATCGTCGTCGGTTTCCCTCGCTGCGGCTGAGTGCTGAGGCCCCCGTTGTCGTGCTCGGTGTCCCGAAGTTCGAATTCCAAGGCCGAGTGGCAGCTGCCAATATTCGTACAGACGTCCCACCCATTAGGCTTATCGCGCGGGCGCGCCCACGCGACCCACATCACTTGACCGGCCTGCTCGGTAAGCTGATTGAGTGCATCGACGACCGTTCCTGCTTTCATCTGGAAGGAAACCGGAATCCCAAGATGGTTGTGCTCGTCCTCTAGGGTGAATTGGTTATAGAAGATGAGGTTGCTGAGTCTCTCGAGCACGCCGTTCGTCATTTGGTTCGTAAGTTGGGCGGCCGGTACGCGACGATTCAAGGGATCTGCCGGGTCGGTCCATGCCTCGCGAGGCCGGACCACGGCGGTTTCTCCAACCAAGTGCCACTCGTAGCGCGGATCCTCTCTTACCACCGCATCCACTGTGTGCGATACCTCCAGCAGCTCAGGATTCGTGCTCTTGTTCACGTGGATGAATCGAGTCCGACCAATCGATTGAAAGCCGACTCGTGTGTGTGTTGTGATGGCAATGCGCCACAGCGCTTCCGCGAGCGCTGCATCCTGCGGGCTCGCGTCCTGCTGCCCCGCAGCTAGCGATCCACCGAGGCTGACGAGTAGTGCCACCGCCACCGCACAAATCGCTCGTCGCATAGCGTCCTCCAGCAGTTCCGCGTCACAGGCGACGCGCAAACGGCCCCGGCGAGCGTCACCCGCGTCGCGCCACCCAGGTCATCATCGACCGGGTGTTCTGGACCACACTCGTCTTGAGGGGATCCACGAGTGTCGCGCCGTGGCGTGCCGTGGCGGCCATCACATAGGCCTCGTCAACGAGGAATCGCTCGTCGCCGTCGGGCATGATATACCGCCGGCCGCCGAGCGGCTTCACCCGCGTCTCGTGCCCGATGTCGGTCGCCAGGCGCGCGAAGAAGAGCCCACCCGGCTTGAGCACGCGAAACATCTCCCGCACCATCGCCTCCCACTGCGCTTCGTCGGCCGCAAAGTGCAGCACCGCGCTGCTGATGACCACGTCGAACGAGGCATCGGCGAACGACATCTTTTCCAGCGGCTCCACGCGAAAGCGGTCCGCGGGCAGTAAGGGCGCGAGCGTCGCGGCATTTGCGCGAGCAGAGGCGAGCGCCTTCTCGTCACGATCCGTGCCCCAGATGTCGAATCCGCGCCGGAGGAGATAGGTGAGGTTGCGCCCGCCGCCGCAGCCGGCATCGAGCACCGTCATCCCTTGCACGATCCTCCCGCGGTGCAGCTGGTCGAACAGGTAGATGTCGAGGTCGCCGAACTCGCGGCGAAGGTCTTCGCTCGGCTGCGTCACGCTAGCTCCTTCGTGGTCATCCGGCTCAACACGGCGTCGCACTCGACAATCCCGGGGTGAACCGGTCCGCTTACGAGATGGCTTCTAATCTCCGCGCAGTCGTTTCGCGAGCGTCTCGACAATCTTCTTGCCATGAAAACGGCCGTTTTCGATGAAGATGTTGCCGGTCTTCTTCCCCGCGATGGCGCCTCCTGCGATGAACACATTCGGGACGTTGGTCTCGAACGTCTCCATGTTCAGTTCCGGCGCGAGCGTCACATCGTCCACATGAATTCCCGCGGTGCGCATCAGATCGACGTCGGGATGGTAGCCCGTTAACAGAAACACACCGTCGGCCGGGATCTCCTCACGCGTTCCCTGGTGGTCGATGACCACCGTCGTCCGTGTGATCTCCCTGACGCAGGCGTTGAAGCGTGCCGCGACCGATCCTTCCTTGATGCGGTTCTCGATATCCGGTCGGACCCAGTACTTGATCGAGTCGCCAAGCGTCGGATGACGGTGGACGAGCGTGACGTGCGCCCCACCGCGAAAGAGCTCGAGACTCGCCTCGGCTGCGGAGTTCTTGCCGCCGACCACGACAACACGTCGGCGATAGTACGGGTGCGCGTCGGTGTAATAGTGCGAGACGTGCGCCAGGTCCTCACCAGGAATGCCGAGGTAATTCGGCAGATCGTAATAGCCAATGGCGAGGACGACGGCACGCGCCTCCCGCACCCGCGTCATGCCGCGATCGCTTTCCGTCTCCACGATGAAGTGCCCGTCGGTCTCTTTCTCGATTGACGTGACCTTCTCGTGAAATGAAATCTGCAAATCGTAGGTGTCCACCACGCGACGGTAGTAGCGCAACGCTTCCAGACGCGTCGGCTTGTCGTACGGCGTCACCAGCGGCAGCCCGCCGATTTCGAGGAGCTCCGGCGTGGTGAAGAACACCATGTGCATCGGGAAGTTGAAGATCGAATTGACGAGCACGCCCTTCTCGACCAGGACGTAGTCGAGGCCGTGCTGCTTGGCGGCAATCGCCGTCGCGAGCCCCGAAGGACCTGCTCCCACGATCAAGACGTCGCGAACCGACATCCGACAATCATACCGGGCTGTCCTCCCGAAAAAATCGTGGTGTACGGGTGGTCGGGTGTAGTATGCCGCCCACCCCGGTGGTGTACCGGACATCCGGCCCGCACAGGTCCTCGGCAACGTAGAGGAGAGGTCCGATGACGAACGCATCCCGCCCGCGATTTTTCACAAGCCTCATCTCGCTCACGACACTGCTCATCTTCCCGGCGCTGCTCATCGCGCAGGAAGCGACCATGAACGGCACGGTGACCGATTCGACAGGCGGGGTGCTGCCTGGCGTCACCATCACCGCCCTCCACGAAGCCACCGGCAATACGTTCGTGGCCGTCACCGACAGCCGCGGGGCGTTCCGCCTGCCCGTGCGAACCGGAACCATCCGCGTGAGTGCGGAGCTCCCCGGGTTTGCCACGGTGACGCGCAGCGTCGAACTGCTGCTCGGTCAAATCGCGGTGGTGAATCTGCAGCTGGCGCCCTCAACCGTCAGCGAATCGGTAACCGTCACGGGAGAAGCGCCGCTGATTGACGTCAGCAGCTCGACGGTCAGCGGCAACATCGATCCGCGGCAGATGCAGGAGCTGCCGGTAAACGGCCGCAATTGGCAGGACCTGTCACTGCTCGCGCCCGGGAGCCGCGCCAACTCGGCCGGCGAGTCACCGATACCCCGCGACACCGGGGCCTATCAAATCAACATGGACGGTCAGCAGATCACCAACAACGTCGCCGGCAGCGCCTTCGGCAACCCACGCTACAGCCGCGACGCCATCGCCGAGTTCGAATTCGTGGCCAATCGCTTTGACGCCACGCAGGGGCGGTCGAGCGGTATCCAGTTGAACGCGATCAGCAAGTCCGGCACGAACACGCCGGCGGGCAGCTTCTCGGGCTACTTCCGGAGCGATCGCTTCAATGCGGCCGATGCCGTGGCGCATCGCGTATTGCCGTATTCGGATCAGCAGATCAGCACGACGTTCGGTGGGCCGATCCGCAGGGATCGGATTCACGTGTTCGTCAATTACGAGTACGAGCGCGAACCGCAGACGTTCGTGTACACCACGCCGTATCCGACGTTCAATTTCGACCAGACCGGCACACGGCTCGAACACAAGATGGGCGCGCGGTTCGACTTCCAGTTCTCGCCGAAGATGCGTCTGGCGGTGCGCGGCAACAAGTGGACGCACGCGCTTCCCTACGATGCGCGCTACACCGGCGGAGGCGACAAGACACCCTCCTCGGCCGTGAGCCTCGACCGCGGCATGGACCAGTTGTTCTCGACGCTGACGAACGTGATCGGCACCAATGCGGTCAACGAGGTGAAGCTCGGATACGCCGGGTTCAACTGGAACGAGCAGTCGTACGTGAAGTGGCCCAATCATCCGGCGGGGTTCGGCGTCGGCGCGCCGTCCATTCAGCTCCGCGGCCTGACCATCGGCGAGACACACAACCAAACGCCGCAAAAGATCGGTCAGGAGCTCTACTCCGTCCGCGACGACTACACGACGTCGTATAACGCAGGCGGACGCCACGACCTGAAAGTCGGCGGCGAATTTATCAATGACATGACGTGGATGTTCGTCTGCAACCGTTGTAACGGCCTGCTCGACGCGCAGGGCGGAAACATTCCGGCCAACATCGAGTCGCTGTTCCCGAACCTGATGGACGTCTCCACCTGGAACATCGCCTCGCTTTCGTCCATCTCACGAAAGTACGTCGTCGGCGTCGGCAGCTGGAAGCAGAACGTGCCGCGAAAGGTGTACGCCGGCTGGGCGCAGGATGACTGGAAGCTCGGGAAGAGGCTCACGCTGAACCTTGGTCTGCGCTACGACCTCGAGAAGGGGGTGTTCGCGGAGACCATCGAATTCCTTCCGTTCCTGAAGGCGAACCGTCCATCGGACACCAACAATTTCGGGCCGCGAGTCGGCTTCGCGTACAGTCTGAACGAGCGCACGGTGGTGCGCGGAGGCGTCGGCAAGTACTTCGGCGAGATCTCCGGGCAGCCGTCGTTCTGGACCAAGCGCTACACGGAGCAGATCCATCCGGAGATTCTCAACGACGGGCGAGCCGATTTTGCGGTGAACCCGTTCAATGGCCCGTTCCCCACCTACGCGCAGGCGTTGGCGACCACATGCGCGGTCTCGCGCACGGCCAACTGCGTGCGGCGCGAGATTCCGTCGCAGCTGTCAGCGGCCGACCTGCAGATCGCATACAGCTACCAGGGCTCAGTCGGCGTGCAGCGACAGGTTGCGCCGAACATGTCGGTGGAAGCCGATTACGTCACCACGCGGGCCCGTGCGGAGTTATTCCAGCGGCCGAACATCAACCTGACCTATGACCCGGCGACGGGCGTGAACTATCCGTTCACCGACATCAGCCGGCGCCCGTACCCGGATTTCGGCTTGATCAACCAGTTCCGCTCCGACGGATGGTCGAACTATCACGCGCTGCAGACCGCGCTGACGAAGCGGATGAGCAACCGGTGGCAGGCATCGGCGACCTATCTGCTGGCCATGCTCAAGGACGCACAGTCTTCACCCGCGCCGTTCAACGTCGCACCTGATCTCGGCGGCGAGTATTCGCTGGCCGCGTCGGATCAGCGTCACCGCGCCGTGTTCAACGGCATCTGGCAGCTTCCGCATGCGTTCCAGTTGAGCGGGCTGTACTTCTTCGGATCCGGCGAGCGCTTCTCCACCAGTTATGGTGGCGACCTGCGCGCGACGGGTGCCACGGGCGGTCGCCTTCGTCCCGACGGCACGATCATGCCGCGCAACATGCTGGTCGGCGATCCGATTCATCGGGTCGACCTCCGCATCCAGCGCCGCTTCGCGCTCGCCACGCACGCGTCCTTCGACGGTATCGTCGAGGTGTTCAACCTGTTCAACCATGCGAACTACGGTTCGTATGTCACGGCCGAGAGCAACACCCGATACGGCACGCCGTCGTCGAATACGAACGTCGCGTATCAGCCGAGGATGATGCAGCTGGGATTCAGGGCAACTTTCTGAAGCCAGGTCCGGCTAAAGCCGGCCCCACCGATGATTGCCGACAAGCATCGGTGGGGTCCGCCTTCAGGCGGACCATCCGCTATTGGAGTGGGGCGGGCAGCTGCGACTCGCCTGTCAAGTACTGATCGATCGCGCGCGCAGCCGAGCGGCCCTCCGCGATCGCCCAGACGATCAGCGATTGGCCGCGCTGCATGTCTCCCGCGGTGAAGACACCCGGCACGTTGGTCATCCAGCGCCCATCGCGACCAACATTGCCGCGCGACGTGAGCGTCACGCCGAGGTCCCCGAGCAATGGACCACGCTCGGGACCGAGGAAACCCATCGCCAGCAAAACGAGATCGGTCTTGATCTCGAATTCGGAACCCGCGACAGGCACGAAGTCGATACGCCCGTCCTTGCGGACCATTTCAACTTTGGTGGCCTGCAGCGCACGCACACGTCCCTTCCGGTCGCCGAGGAATTGCTGCGTCGACACCGAGTAGAGGCGATCGCCGCCTTCTTCATGCGCGGGTGAGGTGCGGAAAATCAGCGGCCATTGCGGCCATGGATTGTCCGGAGCTCGCGTTTCGGGCGGCATCGCCATCAGCTCGAGCTGGTGAACCGAGCGCGCGCCCTGCCGGTGGACGGTGCCAAGGCAATCGGCTCCCGTATCGCCTCCCCCGATGATGACGACATCGCGATCTTTGGCGGAGATGAACGCTTCGTCCGGAATGTGATCGCCCTCGCAGCGGCGGTTCTGGAGCGTCAGGAACTCCATTGCGAAATGGATTCCGCTCAGGTCTCGTCCCGGGACCTTCAGGTCGCGCGGCTGTCCGGCGCCGCCGGCCAGCAGAATCGCGCCGAAGTCCGATTGCAGCCGCGTCATCGGCACATCGACGCCAACGTTCACCCCCGGCCTGAAGACCACACCCTCGGCTTCCATCAGTGCGAGCCGCCGATCGAGGATCCGCTTCTCCATCTTGAATTCCGGGATCCCGTAACGCAGCAGCCCGCCGATGCGATCGGATTTCTCGAACACCGTCACCAGATGACCGGCGCGGTTCAGCTGATCGGCCGCTGCGAGTCCCGCCGGCCCTGAGCCGACGACCGCGACCTTTTTCCAGGTGCGCGTGGCCGGCAGCTGCGGCGTCACCCATCCTTCCGCGTACGCGCGATCGATGATGGATACTTCGATGTCCTTGATCGTCACCGGGTCGTCGTTGATACCGAGGACGCACGACCCCTCACACGGCGCAGGACAGAGCCGTCCCGTGAACTCCGGGAAATTGTTCGTCGCGTGGAGACGATCGATTGCCGTTCGCCATTTGTCCCGGTAGACGAGATCGTTCCAATCCGGAATCAGGTTGCCGAGCGGACATCCCTGATGGCAGAACGGGATGCCGCAGTCCATGCAGCGCGCACCCTGCTCCATCAGGTCGCCTGTCGGCGATGGCAGATACACTTCGCGCCAGTCGTGAATGCGCTCCTCCACCAGCCGGGTCGGATGTTTTTTCCGCTGGATTTCGATGAACCCCGTTGGCTTACCCATGGATCTGCTGCAACGCCTTTGCCGATACCCCTCGCTTCGATTTTCTGATCTTCGGCGCCGCCACGATGGGCAACGCCATCGCCGCCTGGCGCGCTTCTTCCTCGCGACGCCGCGCGTCGGCCGTCAGCGCCCGCTTGTAGTCGCGTGGCATCACCTTGACGAATCTCATGTGAACCGACGCCCAGTCTGCGAGCAGGGCCTCCGCATAGCGGGAACCGGTCAGCGTCGCATGCTTGACGATAGCGACGCGGACGAAATCCAGATCGTCTGCGTCAATAAGCGGTTCGAGATCGACCATGTCTCTGTTGCAGCGCCGGACGAACATCTCCTCGCGGTCGAGCACGTAAGCGATGCCGCCGCTCATGCCCGCTGCGAAATTGCGTCCCGTGCGCCCGAGCACGATCACGCGGCCGCCAGTCATGTACTCGCAACCGTGGTCGCCGACGCCCTCAACGACGACGTGTGCGCCGCTGTTGCGCACGCAGAAGCGCTCGCCCGCCACTCCTCGTACGTAGGCTTCGCCGCTGGTGGCTCCGTAGAACGCGACGTTGCCGACAATGATGTTGTCCTCCGACCGGAAGGTCGAGCTCCGCGGCGGATACGCAACGATCTTTCCGCCCGAGAGTCCCTTGCCGAACCCATCGTTGGCATCACCCACGAGTGTCATCGTGATGCCGCGCGGAACGAACGCGCCGAAGCTCTGACCCGCGGAGCCGGTAAAAGTGATCTTGATCGTGTCGTCCGGCAGGCCTGGCGCACCGTAGCGTCGCGTCACCTCGGAGCCGAGCATCGTCCCGACGGTGCGGTCGGCATTGCGGATGAACGCGTGGATCTCGACAGGCATCCTGTGTTCGAGCGCCGGCCGGCTCTTGGCGATCAAATCGTTGTCGAGCGCGACGTCGAGGCCGTGATCCTGGGCGCGGACGCGATGGCGCGCGACGCTCGCCGGCAGATCCGGCATATACAGCAGCGGGCGCAGGTCGAGGCCGTGCGCCTTCCAGTGGTTCACCGCCCCCTCGATATCGAGGCAGTCGGCGCGACCGACCATCTCGTCGACGGTGCGGAAGCCGAGCTCCGCCATCAACTCGCGCACTTCCTGGGCGATGAACCGGAAGAAGTTCTCGACGAACTCGGGCCTGCCCGAGAATTTCTTCCGCAGCTCCGGATCCTGCGTGGCGATGCCGACCGGACACGTATTGAGGTGGCACACGCGCATCATCACGCAGCCCATCACGACCAGCGGCGCGGTCGCAAAGCCAAACTCTTCGGCGCCAAGCAGCGCGCCGATCACGACGTCGCGGCCGGTCTTCATCTGGCCGTCAACCTGTACAACGATGCGGTCGCGGAGCTTGTTGAGGACGAGCACTTGCTGCGTTTCCGCCAGGCCGAGCTCCCATGGCAGTCCCGCGTGCTTGATGCTCGTTAACGGCGATGCACCCGTGCCGCCGTCGTGGCCCGAAATCAGCACCACGTCGGAATGCGCCTTCGCGACCCCGGCGGCGATCGTGCCGACACCGCCCTCCGCCACGAGCTTCACGTGGATGCGCGCGCGCGGATTGCTGTTCTTCAGGTCGAAAATGAGCTGCGCCAGATCCTCAATCGAGTAGATGTCATGATGCGGGGGCGGCGAGATGAGGCCGACGCCCGGTGTCGAATAACGGACCTTCGCGATCCACGGGTACACCTTGTGCCCGGGCAACTGTCCGCCTTCGCCGGGCTTGGCGCCCTGCGCCATTTTGATTTGCAGGTCGTCGGCGTTGACGAGGTACTCGCTCGTGACGCCGAAGCGCGCGGATGCCACCTGCTTGATGGCGCTGCGCCGTGAATCTCCGTTCGGATCCCGAACGTAGCGCGCGGGGTCTTCCCCACCCTCCCCTGTGTTCGGCGAGCGTCTCGTGCGCCTCGCCGCTGATCGAGCCGTAGGACATCGCGCCGGTCGAGAACCGCTTGAAGATCGATTCGGCTGGCTCGACTTCGTCGATCGGCAGCGCCGGGCCCGCTGGCTTCAGCCGGAACAGGCCGCGCAGCGTCGCGCGATGTTCGTTCTGCCGATCGACGGCGCGCGTGTAGTCCTTGAAAATCGCGTACTGGCCGCTGCGCGTCGCATGCTGCAGCTTGAACACCGTGTCCGGATTGAACAGGTGGTACTCGCCGTCACGGCGCCACTGGTACTCGCCGCCCGGGTTCAACTCGTCGACACCGGCCGGCTGCGGCCCATACGCGCGCTCGTGGCGCATGCAGGCTTCCTTCGCGATGATGTCGATGCCAACGCCGCCGACACGCGATGTCGTGTGCGTGAAGAAGCGATCGATGAATTCCTGATGCAGACCGAGCGCCTCGAAGATTTGCGCCCCGCAATAGCTGGCCAGCGTCGAGATGCCCATCTTCGACATCACTTTGAGGATGCCCTTGTTGAGCGCCTTCACGTAGTGATCGATCGCATCCTCTCGCGACACCCCGGCGATCAGCCCGTGCGCGATCATGTCGTCAATCGTCTCGAATGCGAGATACGGATTGACGACGCCGGCGCCGTAGCCAAGCAGGAGCGACACGTGGTGCACTTCGCGGGCGTCGCCTGATTCGACCACGAGCGCGCAGCGCGTGCGCGTCCCTTCGCGAACCAGATGATGGTGCACGCCCGCCGTCGCCATCAGGCTCGGGATCGGCGCGAGCTT
>Ga0310810_10000680_pt1 | contig 34093 bp, 27 predicted proteins | sample NCmetagenome_FD_207641 | JGI IMG/M metagenome (GOLD analysis project Ga0310810, IMG submission 207641) | Soil microbial communities from experimental microcosm in Duke University, North Carolina, United States - NC | ecosystem: Engineered > Artificial ecosystem > Soil microcosm > Unclassified ... | reverse complement strand
TACAGCGAACTGCTGCACCTGATGCTCATCGCGTCCGACAACGCGGCCGCGCGCGCGCTCGCGCGCACGTCGCACGGCGGCACGGCGTCGTTCGTCGAGCGCATGAACGAAAAGGCGATCGAGCTCGGGCTCGACACGACAAGTTTTTCGGATCCCTCCGGTCTCAACCCCAACAACGTCTCTTCCGCCTGGGATCTGTCGCACCTCATTTCGTTTGCGGCAAGCGACGAGCGGATCGCGTCGATCATGCGCACGCCGGAATACACGGTGACGACCAACCGCCGGCAGATTCCCATCCACAGCACGAACCACCTGCTGCGCGCGGGCGACGTGCAGGTGATGGGCGGCAAGACGGGATTCATCTCGAAGGCCGGCTATTGCCTGGCGACGCTGCTCAAGCTGCCGCAGATGGACACGCCGCTGGCATTCGTGGTGCTCGGCGCGCACTCGAACAACGGCCGCTTCTGGGAGACGCGCCACCTGTTCGACTGGCTGAACGAGAAGGCCGGCCTGGTCGCGTCGAAGGAAGGCTCGAAATAGAAGTCGGAATACGGAAGTCAGAATTCGGAAGTCCTTATTCAGGCACGGCTCGCGCCGTGCCTTTTCTTTTGGCGGCGCATGGTTGCGCGGGCGTCGCGCGATGGGGCCCTGCTGCCGCCCTCCCGCACGCCGCTGGCCGCAAATGCCGCGCTGAGGCGGACCCCACTCCGTGCTCGGCGGCGGGAAAGAGGTGTCGACGGGGAGCCGCCTCCGCGCGGAGCAGGGCGCCCCATTCTCGCCCCCATCGCGATCCCGCGCGAAGCGCGGCCCGGCACCCGTCCGAGGCACCCAGCCCCCAGCACCCCGCGCGAAGCGCGGCGCCGCGTTGGGTCCCCTGCTCGGACAGCCCCGTTTCGTGCTCGGCGGCCGGAAAGCGGTGTCGACGGGGAGCCGCCTCCGCGCGAACCGGGGCGCCCCGTCCTCGCCCCCCATCGCCACTTAGGCCTCGCGCGAAGCTAAGGGGTCCCGGGTGCCTGATGCGCCGGACTGGGCGGCGCATATGCGGCCGGCGTGTCTGCCGCAGGACGCCGTGGAGCGCGGCGAGCGCGCTGCGAAGCTGGAAATCGGCGAACCGATTCAGCACGGCGAGTCCGGTCCGTGTGATCCGGATGTCGGTCAGTACCCGGATGGTGCCTTCCACCTGGCAGGTGTCGCTGACGTGCATCCGTACTCGCCGTGACATCGAGCGCGCGCCGCGCGCGAGGGTACGAGGTGAGACGATTTCCCGCCGCGCGGAGACGGCGGCCGAAGGCAGATACGTCGGCCGCGCGCCGCCGTCGCCGGCCCGACAGGACAGCTCCGCCTTCGCGCAGAGGCTCCAGCGCGATCTCGCCGAAGCCGCTCGCCGCCCGTATTCCCATCCCACTGAGCGATGGGCCCCTGCTCGGACAGCCCCGTTTCGTGCTCGGCGGCCGGAAAGACGTGTCGACGGGGAGCCGCCTCCGCGCGAACCGGGGCGCCCCGTCCTCGCCCCCATCGCGACTTAGCGGTCGCCGCCTCGCCGCGAAGCTAGGGTCCCCGGTGCCTGATGCGCCAGACTGGGCGGCGCATATGCGGCCGGCGTGTCTGCCGCAGGACGCCGTGGAGCGCGGCGAGCGCGCTGCGAAGCTGGAAATCGGCGAACCGATTCAGCACGGCGAGTCCGGTCCGTGTGATCCGGATGTCGACCAGGACCCGGATGGTGCATTCCACCTGGCAGGTGTCGCTGACGCGCATCCCTACTCGCCGTGGCATCGAGCGCGCGCAGGCGCGCGAGGGTACCAGGTGAGACGATTTCCCGCCGCGCGGAGACGGCGGCCGAAGGCAGATATGGCGGCCGCGCGCCGCCGTCGCCGGCGCCCGTGTGTGGTGCGGCGACTTAGCGGTCGCCGCCTCGCGCGAAGCAGGACCGGGCTGACCCTTCAACGCGGTGTGTCGAGTGCCGGATGGGCCGGACTGGGCGGCGCAGGTGCGGCCGCCGTGTCTGGGTTGTGTGTGTCGTACTAGCGATAACCGCGCTGCGACGCCGCGGCGTCGAGGGGGAGTGTCGCAATCGAATCGACGCCAGGGAGCACAGAGCGCGTCGCATTGCGGCCGTCGAACGCCTTGATATATCGCTGACAGACGTCGCACGCCGAAAGGCGATACCAGCCGTCGCGCGTCGCGAACGACGTCAGGCGCGATCGGTCGGCGTTGCCGCAGAACGGACAGGCGAGTTGATGGAACCGCCAGCGTGATGCGCAGCGCGAGCAGATCAGCAGCCGTTCGGCGGCGGGCGTGATCAACGAGAAATCGGGTTCGCCGCCGCAGAGCGGACACGTGCCGTGCGGCCAGCCGTGGAACAGCGTCCGCGCCATCACGGCGTCCGCGCAGCGCGTCAGGAACGGCCGCATCGCGAGCTGCAGCAGCGGCTCGAGGCCGGCAATCGAGGGAGCCACCTCGCCGCCGCCGGCGCTCTCCGGCCGCCCGTGTTCGTACCAGTTGCGCACCGCATCCGGCAGCCGTTCGGCGTCCCGGGAGAGCGTCTCTGCGCGCCGGTAATCCGCCGGCTCGATGGAATCGTGGCTGCGCAGCGTATCCGCCGTCGCACGCAGCATGAAGCGCAGATCGCTCCAGTCGATCGGGATCTGCTCGAACGAGAGGATGGGACGGCCGCTCGCGACCGCCTTGTCGAGATGCTGCGGCTCGAGGTTCATCGAGGGCAGCGGCACACGCGACTGAATCCGCCGCGCCGTCTGCAGCAGCTCGATCTGCATGTCGACCGCTGACGCGAGATCGGGCTGGTCCTGCTTCAGTTGTCGTAACTCAAGGATCTCTCTCGGTTCAACCCTGGGCGGTGCGCCGCGTCGTTCCACGGAGCGTATTGTATGAGATGTAGATGCGGGACGCGCGAGGCGCGAGGCGCGGGATGATGGCCGAGCGGCGATCGCCGATGGAGATGGGTGATGGACGAGGCGAGGGGCGCCTGCCGGCCATAGCTCGAAAAGCGAGCACCGGATGGACGATCGACGCGCCAAAGAAAAAAGGCGCGCTCTCGAGGGAGCGCGCCTTCCGGATCGAGAACGAATTCTGAGTTCTGACTTCTGAATTCCGAATTCTTCTTAGAAGCTCCAGCGAGCGCCGATGCGAATCTGCCGCGGCGCGAGCAGCGCTCCCGGCGTGCCGAAGGGGAGCGCGAACGACGTGCCGTTCGTCAGCGTGACTGACGTCGGACGGGTGACGACGCTCGTGACGGTGCCCTCGTTGAACAGGTTGGCGAGATCCGCGTAGATCCCGTACCGGTTGCTACCGAAGTTGAAGTTCTTCTCGATCCGAAGATCGAGTTCGTTCTGGCTCGGCAGATAGTACGCGCCGCGCGGCGCGATCAAGAGCCGGCGATACGTGGACGACAATCCCGTCGTATTGAGTGATGACGACGAAAACTGCTGGACGCGGCCATAGGGCAGACCGCTGGTCGCGACGAAATACGCGCTCACCGAGGTCTCGATGACCGGGATTTGGTAGCTCCCGAGCAGCTTGAACTCATGCTTCGGCGTATTCGAGGCATAGCCCTCGGCGTTCACCAGAGCGAGATTCGGCGTCTCGAACTGACGGCTCTCGATCTGCGCTGCGCCGCTGTTGTCGACGTTACCTGTCGCTTTTGCGAACACGTACGAAACCTGCGCCTGCCACCGGTTCGTATACCGCTTATTCAGCACTGCCATCAACGCGCGGTACCGGCGGAACGGGTTCGCCGTGCCGATCAGGTTGCCGTTCGGGTCGACGTACCGGAACCCATCGACGTTCTGGATCGTGTAATCCGTATTCGACGACGTGCGGTTTGCCCAGCGATAGAACGTCTGGGTATCTCCGAGGTCCGTCGACAGCTGCACCGGGGCCCACTGGGCAGACGTCGCGACGGAGTTCACGAAGTTCTTGTTGTCACGCCAGATGCCCGTCAGCGACAAGCGCATCGTGCCGGTCAGCGCGCGTTCGAACCCGATGGTCTCCTCGTCGACAGCAGGGTGTTTGATATCACTCGCCACCTTATATGGGACAAACGGCTTGACGTCGATGACATCCCCGAGCGTGCCGTCCGGATTGGCGGCATACGTGATGTAGTCGCTGACGCCGGGCAGCGCGCGCTCGAAGAGTTCGGCCTGCGCCCCCTCGTAGTAGCGGCCGTAGCTGGCCTTCAGCACGGTGCGGTTGTCGCCAGCCAGGTCGAACGCGACGCCCAGGCGCGGCGCCCAGTTGCTGCTCGAGTACACGTTCCCGCCCGTCTGACCGGCGCCCTGGATCATATCGCCGCGAACGCCCGCGTTCACCGTCAGGCGGTTCGTCGCGTGCCACGCATCCTGCGCGAACACCGACTGCCGCTTGTTCGTCGCGTGGATATCGTAGCTGTACGAATACGCGTAGTACGGCACGCCTGCGTAGTCATAGAAGTACGCGCCGCCTGGGTATCCATAGCGATTCCGGACCGTGCTCCGCTCGAACTCCGCGCCGAACTTCAGCTCGTGGCGTCCGAACTTGTCCGCGTAGTGCGTCAGGTTGACGTTCGCCTGATCGCGCGTGCGGTCGGCGTAGTAGTAGTAGCCCGATGATCCCGTTGCGAGGCCGGTGGCGCCGTCGAAGTGCCGCGGCACGTTCACGGTGGGATTGAGGTCATAGAATCCCCACCATCCCGTGTACTTCACCTCGGCGAACGTGTTCGAGTTGAAGATGTGGCGGAACTGCGTGAGCCACACGTACTCGGGCGCGTCTTCCTTCACGGTCAGAGCATCGGTGGTCGTGAGACCAGACCCGCGCCCCTCGATGTTGTACGAATCGAACTGCAGATGGCCCGTGAACTGGTTGTTCGGGTTGATCTGCCACGTGATCTTCCCGTTCAGCCGCGGGCTGACTTCATGACGTTTCGTGACGGGACCCGTCGGGTCCGTCACGAGGAGGAAGCGCTGCGCGCTCGCGAAGAAGAACAGCTTGTTCTGCGCGATCGGCCCGCCGAATTGCGTGGTGATGTCGGCGTACTTGGTCGTCTTCGCGGGGTCGGCGAGCGGCGGATTCTGCGCCGCGATGCTCGTCGGCACGTTGTTCGAGCCGAGGCTCTTATTCGAGCCGAAGAAATCGAACAGACCCGAGAAGCGGTTGCCGCCAGACTTGGTGATCGTGTTCACGACCGCGCCCGTGTAGCCGCCGTATTCAGCCGGCGCGCCGAGGCCCTGGAACTGGTACTCCTCGACCATGTTGTAGTTGTAGAACGTCCACGCGGTGCCCCCTTCGGGGTCACGGGTATCCACGCCGTCGATGAGCAGCGCATTGCCTGAATCGGAGCCGCCCCCATAGGCTGAGCCGTTGCTGATGCCGGGCGCGTAGTTGATGACGTTGATGGCCGTCCGCGTGATCGGCGCGCTATAGAGCAGCGACTGGGAGATCGTGTTCTGGGTCGCACTGCTCTTGACGTCGACGACAGGCGCTTCGCCGGTGACGGTGATGCTCTCCTGCAGCGAGCTGACCTTCATGGTCAGATCGATGTTGAGTTCGTTGCCGGGCGAGATCTGGATGCCAGTCCTGGCGGCCTTCGTGAAGCCGGAAAGATCCGCCGAGACGTCATACAAACCTGGCTCGAGCGCGGGGAAACGATACTGCCCGCTCGCGTCACTGACCGCTGTACGGCTGCCCGTTTTGCCGGTCAGGGTGACGGTCACGCCGGGCAGGACCGCGCCCTGCTCGTCCTTTATCGTGCCGTCGATCGTGCCGACCAGGGCTTGGGCCAGAACGGGCACCGCGCAGCTCACTGCGAGCAGCAGTGCCGCGGCCGTCCTGAAAATGCCTCTCATATGCTGCATGCCTCCTTTATCGAACGGGCGACTTCACCGGCTTGCGATCGTGTTGGATGGACCAGAGCGCGAACCCGGCCCCCGCGCCCATCAGCGCGAGCGTGACTGCGCCTCGCTTGCTCTTGAAAAACGAGCTGGGCGTGCTTGGCGTCGATGCGGGTGGCTGCTGCTGCTGCGGAGCTGGTGTCGCGCGCGCCAGCAGCCGCTGGGACGCCGGCGACAACTGCGTGAGCTGGGACGACGGAGCGGATGGCGCGGGCGCGGCCGACTTGTGATCGCTCGCGGCACACGGCATGACCCCGACGACGCCCGTCAGCGCGAAGCTGAGTGCCCAGGCGGCTGTGCGGTTGATGGACCGTCTCACTAGGACCTCCTCCTTCAGGGACGAGTGGTGCAGATGGACAGGTATCAGGCGCTCCCCAGCAAGCGGAATGCCGTGGCTCGACAGAGCGCGCGTCGGTCGTAAGTTCTAATGCTAAAATACTTAGCCGTCAAGGACGTCTTCGCGCAGCCCGTAAATCGTCCCGGCTCCAATTCGCCGTATCCAATCCGTTGAATCCCAGCAAAGATCGCAAAGGCCGCAAAGATCCAAAGATCGGCAATGATCCAAAGATCGCCAAAGATCCAAACTTCACTAAAGAGCCGAAGCTCAACAACGACTCGACGAACGGCGCCGGGTCGGCGATCGGCAAGAAATCCCGTTCCGTCAGGATTCCCGGTGGGGCTCTGGCGGTCGCCCTCATCGCCGTTGCGGTCGCTGCCGCGGCCGGTGTCTATCGAGCGTGGCCTCGCCACGTGGTGTCGCACGGAACGGATTTCGGCGTCCTGCCGCGGGGTGTCGACCGGTCGAAACTGAACCTGGTCGTGGTCACCCTCGACACGACCCGCGCCGACCGGATGGGAGCGTACGGGCGTCAGAACGCCGGCACGCCGACGTTTGACGAACTCGCGACCGACGGTGTCCTCTTCGAGCATGCGACGACGGCCGCGCCGCTGACCCTGCCGGCGCACTCGACGCTCTTCACCGGCCGCTTTCCGCCTGAGCACGGCGTCCGCGACAACGGCGGCTACTTTCTCAACGCCAGCGAAACGACGCTCGCCGAAACGATGAAGGCGCACGGCTACGCGACCGGCGGCTTCATCGCGGCGTATGTGCTCGATTCGAAGTGGGGGATCAACCAGGGCTTTGACACCTACTTCGACGATTTCGACCTCTCGAAATACAAGGTCATGTCCATGGGCGCGATCCAGCGCCCTGGCAACGAGGTGATGGATCACGCGCTGCCGTGGATCGAACAGCACCGCGCTGCACCGTTCTTCGCGTGGGTTCATCTGTACGACGCCCACACGCCTTATGACCCGCCGTCGCCCTTCCGCGAGCGGTTTCCCGGCGATCCGTATCAAGGTGAAATCTCCTTTGCCGATTCGCAGGTCGGCCGCCTCGTGCAGTCGCTGAAGGATCAGAACCTCTTGGATCGGACGGTGATCGTCGTCATTGGAGACCACGGCGAAAGCCTTGGAGATCACGGGGAGAAGGGACACGGCTTCTTCATCTACGAGAGCACGACCCACGTGCCGATGCTGATTTACGCGCCGTTCTCATCGCTGCAGCACCGGCGCGTCACCGATCCCGTACGTTCGGTGGACGTGATGCCGACGGTGCTCGACCTGCTCGGTGTTCCGCCCCCCGCACAGGTCACGATCGATGGACGGAGCCTCACGCCGCTCATGTCGGGCACGACCCGTGACATGGGCCTCGAGGCGTACGCGGAAGCCGTGTATCCGCTGCACCACTTCGGCTGGAGCGATCTGAGGGCGCTTCGTCAGGGCCGCTACAAGCTCGTGGCGGCGCCGCGTCCGGAACTGTACGATCTGCAGGACGACCCACGCGAACAGCGCAACATTTACGCGGACAGGAAATCGCTTGGCGATCGCATGATCGCGCGGCTCACCGAGATGGAGGACCATTTCAAATCGTCCGCGCAGACCTCCAGCCAGGCCGTCGAGATCGACCCGGATGCGAAAGCGAGGCTCGCTGCGCTGGGGTACGTCGGCTCCTTCGTCGCAACCGTTGGCGACACGCAGCGCTCGGGCCTGGCGGACCCGAAGGACAAGGTCGGCATCTTCAACAAGATTGGCGACGCGCGGGAAATGGGGCAGGACGAAAACCAGCTTGCCGCCGCCATGGGGATGCTGCTCGACGTCCTCGCGGAAGATCCCAAGGTCATCGACGCCTGGTTTACCCTCGGCAACATGTCGTCTCGCAAAGGAGACGACGAAGCGGCTGTCGGGTACTTCAAGCACGCCCTCGCGCTGAAGCCGGACGATGAGGAGGCCGTGATCAACCTGGCGCACGCGTACCGGAAGCTCGGACGGGATGACGATGCGCTCGTCGGATTCCAGCGGTTCCTGCAGCTCGATCCGAAGAACGCGCAGGTGCACTACGAGATCGCGCAGATCCTGCTCGATCGCGGCCAGAACGCGGACGCCCGCCGCGAGTTGAACGAAGCTCTGTCTGTCGAGCCAAAGATGGCAGCGGCGCGCAACGCACTGGGCGTCGTCGCGTTGAACGAAGGGGATCTCGAGGGGGCGGAGCACGAGATCCGGGCGGCGCTGCAGATGAAGCCCGACGTGCGGCTGGCGCACTTCAATCTCGCGCTGGTGGCGGAGAAGCGCGGCGACGCGGCGACGGCTGAACGCGAGTACCGCCAGGAAATCCAGGATCACCCGAACAACTACAAGGCGGCCTTCAATCTCGGCCGCTTGTACGAGTCGCTCGGCCGCCGGGCGGACCAGGAGTCGGCATTTCGGAAGTCGATCGAGGCGGATCCGCAGTTCGGCGAGGGATACTTTTATCTTGCGAAGCTGCTGCTCGACGAGGGGCAGCGTTTCGACGAGGCGATCGCGCTGGCGAAGAAGGGGCTGGACGTCGCGCCGCATTCCGAATACGCGGCGCTCGGCCATTACATCCTCGCAGATCTGTACAACCGCACCGGACGGCATACGGATGCCGCTGCGGAAGCGGCCCGCGGCCGCGCGCTCGAAAAGCGGTAGGGCGATGTTCGATGGCCGATGTTCGATAGCCGATGGGCGATGTTCGATGGGCGATGAAAAGTAATTGACCGATGGCGAAACGTTCGAGAGATCTCAGTTCACCAACCGACCAACCCACTAATCCACCTGACGTCCTCGATATCCTGATGATCACGCCGGAGGCGCGGCCGTTTGCGAAGACGGGGGGCCTCGCGGATGTGGCGGCGGCGCTGCCGCAGGCGCTCGCGCGCCTGGGCCATCACGTTACGGTCGTCCTCCCGCGGTACCGCGGGATCGACACGGCCGGCTTCCCGTCGCAGTCCGCTGACGTGCCGTTTGGCGCGCAGACGTACCCGGTCGTGTTCGTCGAGGCGCAAAAGAAAGGGGACAACCGCCTTTTTTCGCAAAAAAAGGGGACAGCCGGCAGCGTGACCGCCGTTCTCGTGGACGCGCCGGATCTCTACGACCGCGACGGCCTGTACGGCGACGCCGCAGGCGATTTCGCGGACAACGGCTTCCGCTTCGCGGTGCTCTCGCGCGCGGCGCTCGAGTACGCACGGCTGCGCGGACGCCGTCCGTCCGTCGTCCACGGACACGACTGGCAGGCCGGCCTCGCCCCCGTGTACCTAAAGACGGTGCTCGCCGGCGATCCGATTCTCGGCGGCGTACGGTCGGTGTTCACGATCCACAACCTGGCGTTCCACGGGCTCTTTCCGCCGGACCTGATCCGCTGGATCGGCCTCCCGGAATCGCTCGCACGCCCGTCGGGGATCGAGTTCTACGGTCAGGCGAGTGCGCTCAAGGGGGGGATCGTATTCAGCGACGTCGTCACGACCGTGAGTCCGACGTATGCGAAGGAGATCACGACACCGCAGTTCGGCTTCGGGTTCGAAGGGATCGTCGCGAGCCGATCGGACGATCTCGTCGGCATCCTGAACGGGATCGACACGGAGACGTGGAATCCCGAGGCGGACGCGTACCTGTCGAGTCACTTTTCCGCCGAGGACTTGAAAGGCAAGTCGAAGGTCAAAGCTGCGCTGCTCGAGGACGCCGGGCTGCCCGCGAACAAAGCGTCGCTGAGTCGGCCGCTTGTCGGTCTGGTGTCGCGGCTCACCGATCAAAAAGGATTCGACCTCATAGCCGCGGCTGCCGATCAGTTGATGATGTTCGACGCGACGTGGGTGATGCTCGGCAGCGGAGACGCCCGATACGAGCGCTTCTGGCGACAACTTGCCGAACGCTATCCGGAGCGCGTGGCCGCGCGAATCGGGTTCGACGAAAAGCTCGCGCATCTCATCGAGGCAGGAGCGGACCTGTTCCTGATGCCGTCGCGCTTCGAGCCGTGCGGGCTGAACCAGATGTACAGCCTTCGCTACGGGACGCTGCCGATCGTCCGCGCAACCGGCGGGCTGGACGACACGGTGGTTGACGTCGACGAGGAGCCGTCACGCGGGACGGGGTTCACGTTTCGGGAGTACTCGGCCGACGCGCTGGTGGCGACCGTCAACCGCGCGCTCTCGCTGTATAAAAATACGCGGCGGTGGAAAGCCATTCAACGCCGCGCCATGGCTGAGGACCATTCCTGGGACGTTTCAGCCCGGGAGTATGTCAAAGTGTATGAGGGGGCAGGAAACGGAAATGGCATCAGAAAAAGTGCAGACACTGACCGACGGCAACTTCGACCAGACGGTCGCGGGCGGAACGCCCGTACTCGTTGATTTCTGGGCAGAATGGTGCGGCCCGTGCAAGCGGCTGGCGCCCACGGTCGACGAGCTGGCGAAGGATTACGACGGCAAGGTGGTCGTCGGAAAGCTGAACGTGGATGAGAATCCGAATACGGCGTTCAAGTTCAGCATCCGCGGCATCCCGACGTTGCTGCTGTTCAAGGGCGGTCAGGTCGTGGAGCAGGTCGTCGGGCTCGCGGACAAAGACTCGTTGAAGAGAGTGATCGACAAACACGTTGCGTAAATGTCGAGTGGCGACTGGCTGACTGTCGGAAGAAGCGAGTGAACGCAGTGAACGAGCCACGCGAACTGCGCGCGCCGGCGACGCGGCGCGCGAGTGAGCGTGTAGGGGGGTGCGGCGGGGCGAAGCCCCCCGGACGATAATGAGCCTGCGTAACGTAATCATCATCGGATCGGGACCCGCCGGGCTGACGGCGGGGTTGTATTCCGCCCGGGCGAACCTGAAGCCCCTCGTGATCGAGGGCCTCGAGGCCGGCGGGCAGTTGATGCTGACCACGCTCGTGGAGAACTGGCCCGGGCATCGCGACGGCATCATGGGGCCGGATCTCATGGCCGAGATCCGTGCGCAGGCCGAGCGCTTCGGCGCCGAGGTCATCCGCGGCCACGTCACGTCGGTCGACCTGATGACGATGCCGTTCCTGGTCAGGACGTCTGAAACGGAATACCGGACGCGCACGCTGATCATCGCGACCGGCGCATCGGCGCGGCTCCTTGGCTTGCCCTCCGAACGCACCCTGATGGGGCACGGCGTCTCGACCTGCGCCACGTGCGACGGCTACTTCTTCCGCGGCAAGCCGATCGCGGTTGTCGGCGGCGGCGACTCGGCGCTGGAGGAGGCGATCTTCCTGACGCGGTTTGCGTCCCACGTGACGGTGATTCACCGCCGCGGCACCTTGCGCGCGTCGAAGATCATGCAGGACAAGGCGTTCGCGAACCCGAAGATCTCGTTCGAGTGGCACACCGAAGTCGAGGACATCAGGGACACGGGGATCGGCGAGGTCAACGCCGTCCTCATCCGCAACTCGCAGACAGGCGAGCGGAAGGCGATTCCGGTCGATGGCGTATTCGTCGCCATCGGACACACCCCGAACACGTCGCTCTTTACCGGGCAGCTCGACACCGACGGGGGCGGTTACATCGTCACGAGCGACGGATCACGGACGAGCGTCCCCGGTGTGTTCGCGTGCGGCGACGTCCAGGATCGCGTGTACCGTCAGGCGATCACGGCCGCCGGATCCGGCTGTATGGCCGCTATCGATGCCGAAAAATATCTCGAAGGGCTGCCGCAGCATCTGGGTGAAGCTCATGCTACGGCGTGAAGCGCGATAACTACGCAACTTCGCAATTCCCAATTACTAAGGCGCTTGCACTTGTCGCCTTGTGTACTTGGTAGTTGTCTAGTTGAGAAAGCGGCAGCCCTATCTTCAGTCAATCCATCCGCCTCCAAGCACCACGTCCGCCGCGTAGAACACTACGGCCTGCCCGGGTGTGATGGCGCTCTGCGGCTCGTCGAACGCCACGCGGGCACGTGCGTCGTCTATCGGCGTGATCGTCGCCGCGGCCTCTGCATGGCGATACCGGATCTGCGCTGCCGCGCGCAGCGGACCGGCCGGCGTGCGGCCGCTCATCCAGTTCACGCGTGAAGCCGTCAGCGACGTGCGTTCCAGCGCGGCGCGCGGGCCGACCGTGACGGTGGACGTGTCGGCATCGATGTCGACGACATAGAGCGGAATGCCGGCGGCGATGCCGAGTCCCTTGCGCTGGCCGATCGTGAAACGGTGAATTCCGCCGTGACGGCCGAGGACATGGCCGTCCGCATCACGAATCTCGCCAGCCTCGAGCGACGCACGCTTCGCGACAAAATCGGCGTGCTCGCCGGCTGCGACGAAGCAGATCTCCTGGCTGTCGTGCTTCTCGGCGACTGACAGGCCAAGCCGGCGCGCCTCCTCCCGGACCGACGGCTTGTCGAGCGCGCCGACGGGGAAGCGCGCACGCGCGAGCTGCGGCTGCGTCAGCGTGAAGAGGAAATAGCTCTGGTCCTTGGCGCGATCGACGCCGCGCTTCAGGCGGAACAGCCCCGTTGACGGATCGGCATCGACCTGCGCGTAGTGGCCGGTCGCGACCGCTTCCGCGTCGAAGCCCTGCGCTCGTTCCACCAGCGACGCGAATTTCAGGTCGCCATTACAGTGCACGCACGGGATCGGTGTGCGGCCCGACGCATACTCGCGCACGAAATCCGAGACGACGTGCTCCTCGAACCGCTGCTCGAAATTGACGATGTAATGCGGGATGCCGATTGTGCGCGCCACCCGCCGCGCGTCATAGAGGTCGTCGAGCGTGCAGCACGAGCCGAAGCGGATCTCTCCCTGGGTCTGGTCGTACAACTGCATCGACAGGCCGATCACGTCGTGACCGTCCCGGGCGAGCAGTGCTGCGGCGACCGAGGAATCCACGCCGCCGCTCATGGCTACTACGATGCGCACTCTATCAACTCCCAAATCCCAACGCCCAACTCCCAAAGACGCAATTCCCGCTCACCAACTTGGGAGTTGGGAAGTGGGAATTGGGAGTTATTCTCGGTCAGCGACGCACGAGCGAGCGAAGCTTCTCCACGATCGCAGGGAGCTTCGCGAGCAGTGCGTCGACCTGGCTCTCGTCGTTCCCCTGACCGAGGCTGAAGCGGATCGAGTTCTGGGCGCGATGCGGCGACAGTCCCATGGCGCGCAGAACGTGCGACGGCTCCAGGGTGCCGGACGAACAGGCGGAGCCCGTCGAGACGGCAAAACCCTCGAGGTCGAGCGCGATCAGCAGCGCCTCCGCTTCGACGTGGTCGAACGAAATGTTCGTCGTGTTCGGGACGCGTGAGGTCGTGGCGCCGTTGACCTGCGTCCCCTCGATTCGGGCGAGTACCCCTTGTTCGAGCCGGTCGCGGAGCGCAGCGAGGCGGACACCGTCGGCGGCCAGCTTTGTCCGGCTCACCGCAGCGGCAGCGCCAAAGCCGGCAATACCCGGAACGTTCTCGGTGCCGGCGCGGCGATTCCGCTCGTGCTTGCCCCCCGTCATCGTTGGGACCAGACGCACGCCCCGCTTGATCCAGAGCGCGCCCGCGCCCTTCGGACCGTTGATCTTGTGCGCCGAGATCGAGAGCAGGTCGACCCCGAGATCGCGGACGCTGACCGGGATCTTTCCGGCGGACTGCACGGCGTCCGTATGAAACAGGGCACCGTGCGCGTGCGCCGTCGACGCGAGCGCGCGAATCGGCTGCACGGTCCCGATTTCGTTGTTCGCGTGCATCACTGACACGATCGCGGTGTCGTCCGTCATCGCCCCTTCGAGGGTGTCTGGTTCGACGATGCCGCTTGCGCCGACGGGGAGGAATGACACCCGCCAGCCGCGCTTTCCGAGCGCCTTCACGGTGTTCAGCACGGCTTCGTGCTCGAACGCGGAGGTGATGAGGTGCTTCCGTCCGGGCGATTCCAGCGCGTCGGCGGCCCCCCGGATCGCGAGGTTGTCGGCTTCGGTTCCACTGCCAGTGAACACAATTTCACTGGAATCGCCGTCGATCAGCTCCGCGATCGCGGATCGCGCCTCGTCCAGCAGGCCCTTCGCCCTTTGTCCGTACTGATGAACGCTGGACGGATTGCCGAAATCATCTCCAAGCGCGCGCGCCATCGTCGCGAGCGCCTCGGGCGCAAGCGGAGTCGTGGCGTTGTGGTCGAAGTACACCGACATGGGGGAGATCATGTCAATTCCCAACTTCCAATTTCCCAACTCCCAATTCTAAGGTTGCCTTGGGAGTTGTTTGGGAGTTGGGAGTTGGGAATTGGGCGTTGGGTCTGTCAGGCTGCACAGGCAGCCTGTCACCCCGCAATTGTACCACTCGCCCTAAGTCTCAGCAGTAAAAGAGGCTAGACACGAGCTTGGGCGGGTCTTATACTGGCCGGACCGCTGCCCAGCGATTGATTTTCGGACACCCTGCGAGGGTTGGAGAGGACGTTATGTGGAAACGGGATGACGCGGTAAAACCGACGGCTCCGGCTGGTACAGGTCCCGCTCAGGTCCAGAATACGAACGTGAATGCGCCGGCTCCTGAGCCGGTCCGGTCCATCAACGAACCTCCGCGCGGAATGGAGAGAGCCACCGTGAACATCGGCAAATCCGTCGTCATCAAGGGTGAATTGAGCGGCAGCGAAGATCTCACGATTGAAGGCCATGTCGAGGGGAAGATCGAGCTGCGGCAGAACGTCCTGACGATTGGACCGAACGGCAAGATCAAGGCCCAGGTGTTCGCGAAGGCGGTCATCATTCTCGGCGAAGTCACCGGCAACGTGACGGCCAGCGAGAAGGTCGACATCCGCGACAACGGATCGGTCGACGGCGACATCGCGGCCCCGCGCGTGGCGATCGCGGAAGGCGCCCACTTCCGCGGCAGCATCGACATGCAGCGCGCCGGTGCCACCGCCGCGAGCGGCAGCGGTGCGGCGGCCAAACCGGAAGCGAAGAGCGAAACCAAATCGCAGCCGGCGACCCCGGCGCCACAGCCGGCACCTGCGGGAGCGCGGTAGCTCGTTTGCCGTTCGCCGTTGGCCGTTAGCCGTTCGCGCGCTCGCTTCACGAGCGCGGAACCCGGGCGGCACACGGCACACGGCAGACGGCCAACGGTCACCGTGGCCCTCTCTGATCTGCTGAAATTCGGGAAGAAGTCCGACCATCGGGGCGGGAGCGTCGCCAACGCGCCTGCGCCGAAAGGGCCGGATCCAGTCATTGTGTCGAAGGCGCTGCCGAAGTTCGTCGCGGCGCTTTCGCAGCGGCCCTCGCCTGTACTGCTGGACTTCGGTCCGGTGATCGGCTCCAACGTCGCCTTTTTCGGGGAACACCTCGGCTGCAAGCTGTTCATCGAGGACCTGGCGACGGAACTCGACAAACACACGAAAGCCAAGACGCGGGATCAACTCCCCACCGCGCTTGCCAAGCACTTCCCGCAGGAAGATCAGGCGGTCGACGGCATTCTCTGCTGGGACATCTTCGACTTCCTCGAAAAGCCTGCGGCCGCCATCGTCGCGCGGGAAATCGTCCGCGTGTTGAAGCCGGGCGGCGCCGTCATGGGATTTTTCTGCACGTCACCGGCGGAAAAAGCACCGTTCATGAAGTTCGAGATCCTGCACGAGCAGTCGTCGCTGCGCCACCGCCATCACCCGGGCACCGGCGGCCAGAAATTCGTGCTGCAGAACCGCGACATCATCCGCATGTTCGACGGTTTGTTCGTCTCGGACTCCTTCCTCCTCAAGAGCAACACCAGGGAAATTCTGCTTCGACGGCGGCCGTGACATGCGGCCGATCGTCGCGCTCCTGACGGATTTCGGCACCCGCGATCACTATGCCGGGACGATGAAAGGCGTCATCCTCGGGATCTGTCCCGACGTGACGCTCGTCGACGTCACGCACGACGTTCCGCCGCACGACGTCATGACCGGCGCGCTGGAACTCGCGGCGTCGTCGAAGTACTTTCCAGGGGGAACCATTTTCGTCGTCGTGGTGGATCCGGGTGTGGGCTCGGCGCGACGCGGCATCGCGGTGGACACGGGCGACTTCCGCTTCGTGGCGCCGGACAACGGCGTGCTGACGGCAGTGCTGCGCGAAACGCCGGCGAAAAAGGCGGTCGAACTCACTGAGCGCCGGTATGCGCGGCCGACCGTCAGCCGGACGTTCGAAGGCCGCGACCGGTTCGCCCCGGCCGGCGCGTGGCTCGCCAAGGGCATTCAGTTGACGGCGCTTGGCCGGCCCGCCAGCAATATTCAAATGCTCGACATTCCGGTGCCGGAGATCACGGCGGATGCCATCTCCGGCGTGGTCCTGCGGGTGGATCGATTCGGGAATCTCGTCACGAACATCGACCGGAAGTCGGTGGAGCGGCTCGGCCAGCCAGGTCATCTCTCGATTGACGCCGGAGGCACGACCGTGGCGCGCATCGTCGCGACCTACGCGGAGCTCTCGCCCGAGCAGGTCGGTGGTCTGTTCGGCAGCACCGATCATCTGGAGATTGCCGCCCCGTCCGCCAGCGCGGCCGAACGCCTCGGGCTTTCGAGGGGTGCCGCGGTAGCCGTGACGCGAAAGCCGTCCTGACAGCATCCCCGCCTCGCGCCTCCGACCTCGCGCCTCCGACCTCGCGCCTCGCGCCTCGCTCCTCCCTCCGATACAATGGGCCGTTTCATACTTCTTTGAAGGACGGCCTGATCATGGATTTCGATCTCACCGAAGAACAGCGGATTCTCGAGCAAAGCGTCCGCGAATGGGCAGCAAAGGAAGTGTCGCCCAAAATACGCGAACTCGATCGCGAGCACCGCTTCGACAAGAACATCCTTCCGCAGATGGCCCAGATGGGGCTGCTCGGGTGCTCCGTTCCGCAGGAGTACGGCGGCGCCGGCATGGACTACATGAGCCTCGGCATCATCAGCGAGGAACTCGAGTACGTTGACACCTCATTGCGCGTGATCATGTCGGTCCACGCGGGCCTGAACTGCCTGTCGCTGCTGACGTGGGGAACCGAGGACCAGAAGCAGCGCTATCTGGTGCCGCAGGCGAAGGGACAGAAGATTGCGACCTACGGGCTGACCGAACCCGCTGCGGGCAGCGACGTGCGCGGCATCCAGACCACGGCGGTCAAGAAAGGGGAGCGCTACTACCTCACGGGCGAGAAGATGTGGATTTCCCTGGCCGACGTCGCCGACACCTTCCTCGTGTTCGCGTGGACGGACGCCGAGAAGAAGAAACAGCGCGACCCGTCGGGCATCAGCGCGTTTATCATCGAGCGGGCGTTCAAGGGCTTTTCGAGCGGCACGCTCAAGGAGAAGTGGGGCATCCTGGCCGGCAACACCGGGTTCTTCACGATGGAAGACGTCGAGGTGCCGCAGGAAAACGTCCTCGGGCGGATCGGGGAGGGATTCAAGATCGCGATGTTCGCCCTGGATCAGGGGCGGTACACCGTGGCGGCGGGCGCGACGGGACTGATCCGCGCGTGCCGCGATGCGAGCGTCAAGTACGCGAAAGAGCGCCACACGTTCGGCGTGCCGATTGCGGAGCACCAGCTCGTCAAAGAGATGATCGCGCAGATGGAATCCGACTATCAGGCCGCGCGGCTGCTGTGGTTGCGCGCCGGGTTCCTCAAGAACGCGGGCCGGCGCAATACGCGCGAGACGGGGCTTGCGAAGTGGTTCGCAACCGTCGCCTCCGAGCGGGCGGCCGGCGACTGCGTCCAGGTCCACGGCGCCAACGGGTACTCGGACGAATACCCGGCCGGACGGTTCTATCGCAACTGCAAGGGCGCGGTGATCTACGAAGGCACGCGCGAGATCCACAAGTTGATGCAGGCGGATTACGTGCTCGGCTACCGTCAGGATCGGCCGACGCGCTGCGAGCTGCCGCCGTACCGCGGCTGACACGGCAGGAGACAACTCCCAACTCCCAACCCCCAAATCCAACTCCCAAATTGGGAATTGGGAGTTGGGAATTGGGAATTGATTGAATAGGTGCGTATGGACTCAGATCTCTCGCTCGACTTCCTCAGCGTGGTCGAACAGGCCGCCATCGAGTGCGCGCACACGATGGGGCAGGGTGACCGCCATCGATCGGACCAGGCGGCGGTCGAGGCGATGCGCAAGTGCCTCGACACCGTGCCGATCGACGGCACCATCGTGATCGGCGAAGGGGAGCGCGACGAAGCGCCGATGCTCTACATCGGCGAGAAAGTCGGGCTGGGCGCCAAAGGCGGAGCGGACGGACTTGCGCTTCCCGCAATCGATATCGCCGTCGACCCGCTGGAGGGCACGAACCTGTGCGCCACCGGCGCGCCGAACGCGATCGCCGTCCTCGCGGCGGCGAGCAAGGGCGGCCTGCTGCACGCGCCGGACCTGTACATGGAGAAGCTGGTGGTCGGGCCCAGCTCCAAGGGGACGGTCAACCTCGATGCTCCACCCGCGGAGAACCTGAAAGCCATCGCGCGCTCCCTGGAACGCAGCGTCGACGACCTGGTCGTCATCGTCCTGGATCGTCCGCGGCACGAAACGCTGATCGAGCAGATTCGCGCGACCGGTGCGCGGATTCGCCTGATCGGTGATGGAGACCTGTCCGCGGGCATCGCCGCCGCGGTGGTCGGCAGTGGCGTGCACGCCGTGATGGGGACGGGCGGCGCACCGGAAGGCGTCCTGACGGCGGCCGCCATGCGCTGCCTCAATGGCGAAATCTTCGCGCGGCTGGTCGTCAGTACGCCGGAGCACGAAGCGCGCTGCCGCGCGATGGGGATCACGGACTTCAAGAAGATTTATACGTCGAAGGATCTCGCGTCGGGCGAGAACATCATCTTCGCCGCCACCGGCGTCACGGACGGGACGTTGATGAAAGGTGTGCGCTTCTTCGGCGACGGGACGCGTACCAGCTCGCTCGTCATGCAGAGCGACCCCCCGCGCATCCGCTTCATCGATACGATCCATGTCGAACAGGAGCGCATGGTGAGGGTCAGGTTCTAACGGTCACTTGCCGGTGAGCACGCCGTGACGGACGCGCCGCGCGCGGCGCCTCGTCCACGCCGCCGCCGATGAGCGATCTCGATGAGCAGCCCAGGGCGCAATCTCTTCGCCGTCACCGCCGCATCTTTCATCGGCTTCATGGGCTTCACGCTCGTGATGCCGTTCCTCCCGCTCTATTTCCACCAGCTTGGCGTCGAACACGTCGGCGAAATCGCGATGTGGTCGGGGCTGTCGCTCGGCGTGACCCCGGCGCTCACGGCGATGCTGTCGCCGTTCTGGGGAAGGCTCGCGGATCGCTACGGGCGCAAGATCATGGTCGAGCGATCCCTCGGCAGCTTCGTCGTGATCATGGCGGCCACGGCGTTCGTCACGCGTGCGTGGCACGTCTTCGCGCTGCGGGCGATACAGGGGCTCTTCGCGGGCTACGGCTCGCTGACGCTGACCATGGCCGCGGATTCGGCGCCCGAAGGCCGCATGGCGCAGTCCATCGGGCTCGTGCAGACCGCGCAGCGGCTGGGGCCCGCGCTCGGCCCGGTGTTCGGCGGAACGCTCGCGGCGCTGGTCGGCTTGCGCCGCGCCTTTCTCGTCGCCGCGGTCTTCTACGCCGCTGCCGTGGCGCTGGTGTTCGTGCTCTACGACGAGCGTCTGGTGCACGCACACGCGCCCGCAAAGCCGGTCGACGGCGCCATCACGTTTCGCAACGTGCTCGCGTTCGAGAACTTCCTCGTCATGTCGGCGGTCATCTTCGGATTTCAGTTCGTGGACCGCAGCTTCGGTCCGGTGCTGCCGATTTACGTCGGCATCCTCGGCATCCCGGCTTCTCACGCAGCGCTCGTCTCGGGGATTCTGTTCTCCGTGGCGGCGGGCGCGGGCGCGCTCGGCCATCATTACTGCGCCGCGCTCCTCCGGCGCATGAGCGCGCCGCGCCTGATTGTCTTCGCGGCGCTCGCGGCGGGCGCCGGCGCGACGGTTTATGCGGTCACGCACACCCCGTGGTGGCTTTACTGTGCGACTCCTGTGTTCGGCCTCGCCATCGGCGCCGGCATGACCGCATCCTACACGGCCGCGGCAGAAGTGATCCCGCCCAACGCCCGCGGCGTCGGCTTCGGATTGCTCACCACCGCGTCGCTCGTCGGCCTCGCCGTCAGCCCGATCGTCGCGGGCTTTCTCGGTGCGTGGTCCATCCGATCCGTGTTCGCGCTCGACGCCGCCGCACTCGGTGCGCTCGCGTTCGGCGTCAGCATCGCCGCACGCACGCTGCCCGCCGAATCAGCCGCGATTGCCAGCGATTCCTGACGCCAACCGACATCACGACGAAACTCGCCGAGGCCGCCGAGCGTCGGAGACGACGGAGAGACAGGACGGGGCGACGACGAAACTCGCCGAGGACGCCGAGACTCGGAGACGACGGAGAGGCAGGACGGAGGACACGACGAAACTCGCCGAGGACGCCGAGACTCGGAGACGACGGAGAGACAGGACGGGTCGACGACGAATCTCGCCTTGGTATTTGCGTACTTGGTAGTTGCGTGATTGGTAGTTGCGTAGTTGACTCTGAGAATTATTGATTACTCTTCGTCTGCGCCTTTCCGATGCTTCTGCTTTCTGAAAGGCCGGCGGGTCTTGTCTTCGTGCTGCCCGCCGGTTTGACGTGGAAGCGGCACCCGCGGCAGGGCGAACCCGCGGCGTGACTGTTTCGGTTGTCGCGGCGTCCGGCGGGCGCGGGCCATAATTGTTCATTTTATGGCCGAGCGCCTCCATGTCGATCCCGTACGATTCGATCCAGCGGAACTCGATCGCGCCGTCGAAGTGCTCCGCGCCGGCGGCGTCGTCGCCTATCCGACCGACACGCTCTATGGCCTTGCGGCGGATCCTCGGAACCCTGATGCGGTAGCGCGGGTATTTGCCGTCAAAGGACGCCCTGAGACCTCCGCGCTCACGCTGATTGCAGCGGACGTCGAGCAGGCTAACGTAGCGGCGGCGTTCACGTCGCGCGCGTCCGTCCTGGCGCAGACGATGTGGCCGGGGCCGCTCACGATCGTGGCGGCCGCGAAACCCGGACTCGCGCTGACCGCGTTGGCGGGCGGGACGACGGTCGGGGTGCGCGTTCCGCGTGATGCGATCGCCCGCGGACTCGCTGCGCGATTCGGCTTCTGCATCACGGCAACGAGCGCGAATCGATCCGGGCAGCCCGCAACCGCCGATCCGCAAACGGTACTCGATGCGCTGCCGGGACTTGACTTGATTGTCGACGCCGGGGACGCGCCCGGCGGACCTCCGTCAACGATCGTCGATGCGACCGGGGACGTGCTCAGGCTCATTCGCGACGGCGCGGTGCCGTGGGACCGCGTGCTAAAATCGCTGCAGTGATGCGCGAACGGGCAGCGCTCGTCGGTCTCTTCACCGATTCCCACCAACAATTCGACCCCGAACACTCGCTCGATGAACTGTCGGGGCTTGCGTCCGCGGCGGGCGGTGACGTCGTCCTCCGGGTGCTGCAGGAGCGCGCCAGGCCGGATCCCGCGACGTTCCTGGGCAGCGGGAAGGTGCAGCAGCTCGCGGCGGCGGCCGACGAGATGCGCGTCGATGTCGTCATCTTCGACAACGAACTCAGCCCCGCGCAGCTCCGTAATCTGGAGAAGGCGCTCGAGTGCAAGGTCATCGATCGCACCCAGTTGATTCTCGATATCTTTGCGCGTCGCGCGCGCACTCGCGAAGGGAAGCTGCAGGTCGAGCTCGCGCAGTTGCAGTACCTCATGCCGCGGCTCGTCGGTTCGTCCGAGGCGCTGTCGCGTCTCGGCGGCGGGATTGGCACGCGCGGTCCCGGTGAAACGAAACTGGAAACGGATCGGCGGCGCATCCGCTACCGTGTGAGCCAGCTCGGGAAGGAGATCGAGCACGTGCGCCGGCGCCGCGAACAGTTGCGGGAGCGGCGGCACAAGGCGTCCGTGCCGACGGTGGCGCTCGTCGGCTACACGAACGCCGGCAAGACGACGCTGTTCAACCGGCTCACCGGCGGCGATGCGGTGGCGTCAGACGCGCTGTTTGTCACGCTCGATCCGCTCGTCCGTCGCGTGAAGCTGCCCGACCGTCGTGAGCTCCTCGTCTCCGATACCGTCGGGTTCATCGATCGCCTGCCGCACTCGCTCGTCGCCGCGTTTCGGGCCACGCTCGAAGAAGTGGCGGAGGCGGACCTGCTGCTCCACGTGATCGACGCGTCCAATCCCGATAGACAGCGCCAGATCGCGGCCGTGCACACCGTGCTTCGCGAAGTCGGGGCGGAGCGTGTGCCCTCGATCGAGATCTTCAACAAGTGCGACGAGCTGGAACCGGGTGAGCGAGCGCGGATTGCCGCCGTGCACCACGGCGCGCTCTGCGTTTCCGCGCTGGACGGTGAAGGGCGCGACGAGCTGGTCGCCGCCATCGAATCACGCCTCGGGCTCGACACGGCGGAAGCGCGATTCGAGTTTTCAGCGGATGATGCGGCCGATCGAGAGGCGATCGCGCAGTTGTATCGAGTCGGGCGAGTACTGTCGCACATCGCAACCGATGGCCGCATTACGATCGACGCGCAGGTACCGCGCCGCCTGGTCGATCGTTTCCGGAAGGATCACGCCGGTGTCCCCGCGGCTGGCTGACCGGGGCGGCAGTCGCTGCCTGATCATCGCGCTGCTGTGCCTGGCGCTCGCGGCGGCCGCGTGCGGTCCCAAGGCGGCAGCTCCGGCGGCTCCCACGGCGCCGAAGTTCCCGGACTACGTGTTTCCGGAAGCGCCGATGAACATCGGATCCGCGGCGGCGCAGCAGCACCAGCAGACAGGCTGGGAGTACCTTCAGGCGGGAGATTCGCGTTCGGCGGACCGTGAGTTCACCGCGGCCCTGAAACAATCGCCGGATTTCTATCCCGCTGAGGCCGCGCTCGGCTATTCGGCGCTCTCGCACAAGGATGCGTCTTCTGCCATCGCCCATTTCGACCGCGCCCTGTCGCGCAATCCGCAATACGCGCCTGCGCTCGCCGGCAAGGGCGACGCGCTCTTGTCGCAGAACCATCCGGACCAGGCGCTGCGCGCGTTCGAAGCGGCGCTCGCTGCAGAGCCGAATCTGCCGGGACTGCGGTCGCGCGCGGAGGTCCTGAGGCTCCGAACGTCGCAGCAGGACATCGCGACCGCTCGAAAAGCCTCAGACGAGAACCGCCTCGACGACGCGCGCCGCGCGTACGCCGAAGCCATCGCCGCGTCACCCGACAGTGCGTTCCTGTACCGGGAGCTTGCTGCCGTGGACCGGAAAGCGGGGGACACGGCTTCAGCGCTCGCGCACGCGGAACAGGCGGTCAAGCTCGATCCATCCGATGCGCGGTCGTTGATGCTGGAGGCGCAGATCTACGAACAGCAGCGGGCATGGTCGAAGGCGGCCGACGCGTATGCCGCGGCGAACGCGATCGAACCGGGCGACGCCACCGCCGCCAAGATCGACGAGATGCACGAGCACGCGGCGTTCGAGTCGATGCCCGTCGAGTACAAGACGATCGCGGAGTCGCCGGCGATCACGCGGGCGCAGCTCGCGGCACTGCTGGGCGTCCGTCTGGAGGACCTGCTGCATCGATCCCGCGCGACGAGCGCCGCCGTGATCACGGACACGCGCGGGAACTGGGCAGCCCCGTGGATCCTGTCGGTCACGCGCGCCGGCGTGATGGAAGTGTTCCCCAACCACACGTTCCAGCCGAACGCGGTCGTGCACCGGGGAGACCTCGCGCGCGCCGTGAGCCAGGTGCTGACCCGAATCGAGATCGAGAAACCCAGGCTCGCCGCGAAATGGCGCGATCCGCGTCCGCGAATTCCGGACGTGAGCCCGGCACATCTCAGCTATCCGGCCGTCGCGCGGGCGATTTCCTCGGGCGTGATGGACACGCTGGAGGGCGGCACGTTCCAGCTCAATCGGCCGGTCAGCGGCGCCGAAGCGATGCAGGTCGTGGACAGACTCGAGGCTCTCGCCGGCACCAAATGAATCTGACGGCTGCCAATCAGCTGACGATCCTGCGGATGCTGCTGGTGCCCGCATTCGTCATCCTGTTGCTCTACGGATATCGCGGATGGGCGCTCGTCGCGTTTTTCGCGGCGGGGTTGACGGACATGTTCGACGGCCTTGCCGCACGACTCACCGGCGAAAAGACGACGCTCGGCGCGTGGCTCGACCCGATGGCCGACAAGCTGCTGCTGGTCTCGATGTTCGTGATGCTGACGCTGCCAGACATCGGGTCGGTGAACCGGCTGCCGCTCTGGTTCACGGTCCTGGTCATCAGCCGCGACGTCGCGATCGTCGCAACCGTCGCAGTCGTCAACCTGGCCATCGGGCACCGCACGTTCCGTCCGTCGATGTACGGGAAGGTCGCGACGGCGCTCTTCATCGTCACGGGGATCGCGGCGCTCTATTTCAATTACCTGGAGCAGCGGTCCTCGCTCGTGCAGGGGTTGATTTACGCCTCGACGGTGATCACGTTCGTGTCGGCCGCCGATTACGCAGTGCGCGTCATCCGGATGCCGCATCAGACGGGGGGCGGACCGTCCTCCACCAGCGCCCCGTAGGCTGCCGAGCATCGCCGTGACCGCGTGCGCCACGTTCGAGGATGCGCGCCAGTCGTTACGCGAGATGCATCGCTATCGACGCTCCCCGACGGTTCGCGGGGGCCCCCGCGCGGCCTACACACGCGTCCGGAAATACTCGAGCGTTTTCGAGAGCCCTTCTTCGAGGCCGACCGTCGGCTCCCAGCCGAGCAGTGTGCGCGCGCGCGTGATGTCGGGCTGCCGGACTTTGGGGTCGTCTTCCGGCAGCGGCCGGTACACGAGGCGGCTCTTCGATCCCGTCATACGGATGATCGTCCGCGCGATCTCCTCGATCGTCATCTCGTGCGGGTTCCCGATGTTCACCGGGTCGTTCTCGCTCGACGCGAGCAGCCGCAGGATGCCTTCCACGAGGTCGGTGACGTAGCAGAAGCTTCGGGTCTGCGATCCGGATCCGAAGATGGTGACGTCTTCGTTCCGCAGCGCCTGGCTCATGAAGGCCGGGACCGCCCGTCCGTCGTTCAGCCGCATGCGCGGCCCGTACGTGTTGAAAATGCGGACGATCTTCGTATCGACCCCGTGATACCGGTGATACGCCATCGTCATGGCTTCGGCAAAGCGCTTGGCTTCGTCGTACACGCCGCGCGGCCCCACCGGGTTGACGTTGCCCCAGTACGTCTCCTTCTGCGGATGCTCGAGCGGGTCGCCGTAGACCTCCGACGTTGACGCGATGACGAACCTCGCGTTCTTGGCTTTGGCGAGGCCGAGCGCCTTGTGCGTGCCGAGCGCGCCGACTTTCAGCGTCGGGATCGGCAGCTCGAGATAGTCGATCGGGCTCGCCGGACTGGCCCAGTGCAGGACGGCGTCGACCGGTCCTTCGATGTAGATGTAATTGGTGACGTCGTGCTTGATGAAGGTGAAATCGCGGTTGGCCAGGTGCGCGATGTTCTCGGTGCTGCCGGTCAGGAGATTGTCGACGCCGACCACCGTCCAGCCGCGATCGAGAAGCGTCTCTGTGAGATGGGATCCGATGAAACCGGCCGCGCCGGTGATAACTGCTCGAGGCATCAATTCACCAACTCACCAACTGTCACACCGCGTGCTTCTGCAGGCCGCGGACGACGGTCAGCCAGATGATCTTGAGATCGAGTCCGACGGACCAGTTTTCGATGTAGTACAGGTCGTATTCGATTCGCTTTTCGAGCGACGTGTTGCCGCGCCAGCCGTTTACCTGCGCCCAGCCGGTGATGCCCGCCTTCACCTTGTGCCGCAGCATGTACTGCGGGATGCGGTGTTTGAACTGTTCGACGAAGAAGGGGCGTTCCGGCCGCGGGCCGACGATCGACATGTCGCCGCGCAGCACGTTCCAGAATTGCGGCAGCTCGTCGATGTCCCAGCGGCGCAGGAACCGGCCGACAGGTGTGCACCGCGGGTCGTCTTCCCGCGCCCAGATCGGCCCGGTTGCATCTTCGGCCCCCTGATACATCGACCGGAACTTGTAAACGTTGAACGCCTTGCCGTCGAGGCCCATGCGCTCCTGCTTGTAGAAGACCGCGCCCTTCGATGTCTTCCGGATCAGCAGGGAGATGATGCCGAACGGGATGGCCATGCACGCGAGCGCCACGCCGGAGATGATCACGTCGGTCGCGCGCTTCAGGACGCTGTTGAAGCCCCGCAGCGGGACGTCGTTGAGCGTGATGATCGGGACGCCGTCGAGATTTTCGAGCCTCGCGCGCAGCGCGATGAACTGCAGCAGGTCGGGGACGACGTGCACGTCGACCCCTTCCTTGCTGGTGGCCTCGACGAGGCTGAGCATCTTCACGTGTTCTTCGAGCGGCAGCGCCACGTAGAGATGATCGATGTGTTCCTGGCGGATCACGTCTTCGGAATCGGCCAGCGTGCCGAGCAGCGGGATTCCCCGATACCCGATGTGATCGCCGGCCGCCCGGTCGTCCACGAAGCCCACGACTTTGAACCCCAGTTCACGGTGTTCGAGGACTTTGTCGGCCACGATGCGTCCGAGGTCGCCGGCGCCGGCGATCAGCACGCGCTTCAGTCCGATTCCCGCGCGCCAGCGGCGTTCGAGCGTCTCGCGGACGATCTCCCGCGACGCATAACAGAGCGCCACGTTCATCACGAGAAAGATCAGCCAGACGATCTGTGACACTTCGTACTGGCCGACGTCTTGTGACTGCGCGACGTAATACGTCTGCACGTACAGGGTGCCGACGAGGCCGATGATGACGGCGAGGATGCTGCCGACGAACACGCCGAAGAAGTCGTCCACCCGCGAGCGGCCGCGGCGCAGCCGATACAGCCCCTGCACCTGGAAGGCGAGCGGCACCAGCGCGCCGATGAACGGCATCAGGTGGATGTACTGAACGAGGGGCGGGACGCCCTTCGTGATCGGGAGAAGGCCAAGCTCGAACCGGAGCGCGTACGCAAGGAGAAATGCGATCGCTCCGGCACAGAAATCCGCGGCGACGAACAGGGCGATGAGCAGGCGATTGTGCCGCTTGATCATTGCGGCACCTCGATGGCGGCCGAGCTGGTGCGACAGGCTTTCGTGGTTTCGATCGCCCGCTGCATCTCATGTGTGAAGCGGGGGATGGAGAAGCGTTCCGCGTTGCGGCGGATCGCGTTCGTGTCCCACCGTGCGGACGCCGCCCGCCGCAGGGCCTCGGCGAACGCCGACGGGGTCGACTCGTGGACGAGGATCCCGGTCTCTCCGTCAATCACGCTTTCGAGCGCTCCACCTTCTGCCTGGGCCACGACCGGACGGCCGCACGCCTGAGCTTCAACAGGGACCATGCCGAAATCCTCGACGCCCGGCATCAGGACGGCCTGGCAGCGCTGATACAGGTCCCGAATTTCGGCGTCCGACAGCCAGCCGGTGAATTCGGTCTCCGGCCCCGCCAGCGACTGCAGGCGGGACTCCTCGGGGCCGCGGCCCACGATCTTCAGCGTCCCATTCACCGCGCGTACGGCCTCAATCGCGACCTCCAGCCGCTTGTACGGCACCAAAGCTGACACTACGAGAAAGAACGGGTCGGGGCGCCGTGCGGGGTCCGGCTGATAAAAGTCGGTGTCGACCGAGGGGTACACGACCGTGGCCCCGCGATTATAGTATCGGCGGATCCTCCCCGCAACATATTGAGAATTCGCGACAAAGGCGTCGACGCGGTCCGCCGTCGCGGCATCCCATCGCGCCATGCGGTTCATGAGCCGCCGCATCGCCGCCGACCGCAGCCGTCCAATCTGCGCGGGACCGAAGTAAGCGTCGAACTGGTCCCACGCGTACCGCATCGGCGAATGGCAATAGCAGAGGTGCGGCGTGGCCGCCGGGACGATCGCCGACTTGGCGACGCAGTGGCTGGTGCTGATCACGAAATCGTATCCGCTGAAGTCGAACGATTCGATCGCGCGAGGGAAGATCGGCAGGTATTGGCGGTAGTGGCGCGCGGCCCCCGGCAGGCGCTGAACGAACGAGGTCCGGATATCGTGCGACTCCAGCGCTGGGGAGACGGAACCCGGCACGTGCAGGAGCGTGTAGATGGGCGCCTCCGGATAGAGCGCGGCGATCGCCTGGAGGACCTTTTCGCCGCCCCGCATGCCCGTCAGCCAGTCGTGGACGAGCGCAACGCGCATCACGCGTTGAGGACCTCGTCATAAATGTCCCTGACCCTGCGGATCGACCGCTCCCAGGAGAACGATCGCGCGCGGTCGAGTCCCCGGGTGCGCAACTCCGATCGCAGCGAGGCATCGGTCAGGACACGGCGCATCGCGCCGGCGATCGCCTCGGGATCGTAGGGATCGATCATCAGCGCCGCCTCGCCGACGACTTCCGGCAGCGACGATACGTTCGAGGTGATGACGGGTGTCCCGCTCGCCATTGCCTCGAGCGGGGGCAGCCCGAACCCCTCGTACAACGACGGGAAGACGAACACGTCGGCGAGCCGGTAGAGGGCCGCGAGCGTGCGATCCGAGACGAATCCGAAGAACCGCACGTGCTTGTGGAGCTTGTAGCGATGAACGGTCCGCCGCAGCGCGGCATATTTGGAGATCTCGTCGCCGATGATCAGCAGTTGTACGTGCTTGAGGAAGGGCGCCTGCCGCAGCATGTTGAACGCTTCGATCAATCGCTCCAGGTTCTTGTGCGGCTTGATGGTGCCTGTGTACAGGACGAACGGCGCGTTCAACTGATACCGCTCACGCACGCGGTCCATTTCGTCCGCCGGAGGCTCGCGCCAGAACCGTTCGTCGATGGCGTTGTAAATCACCTCGACCCGAGATTCCGGAATGTTGAAGTAGCTGAGGATGTCGCGCTTCGAGGCTTCCGATACCGTGATGACCCGTGCCGCACGGTGAGCGGCCGCCCACATCGACGCCTTCGCGTACGCGTACGCGAGCCGGTTGGGCAGATACTGCGGGAACCGCAGGTGGATGCAGTCGTGGATCGTCACGATCGAGCGGCACGGCGTCAGCGGCGGCAGCACGTAGTGGGGCGCATGGAACAGATCCGCATGCTCGCGGCGCAGATCGAGCGGTACGGCGAACTGCTCGCCGATCGAGTACGCGCCGGCGCTCTCCGTGACCGCGTGAAAATTGGGGCCGAGGTCGCGGACGACCTCACAATCCTGTTCGCGGCAGAGCACGGAGTACCGCGTCGTGGAGTCGATGCGCGCGAGCTCACGGATCAGGTTGCGCACGTACGTCCCGATGCCGTAGTCGCGCAGTTTCCGCGCGTCGATCGCGATGCGCATCGCTTCCATCTTATCGTTGGCTGTTCGCCGTCGGCCGTTCGCCGGAGAGCCCTCCGAGCGTTCCGCGGTAGCGCAGCACGAGATACGCCCGCAAGACGGGCGCCCAGAACGGGTGGTGCTTCTCGTAAAACGCGAGATGGCTCCGGATGTACGCCTGATTGGCCGCGCCGGGGTTTGCCGCCCGCGAACGTCCGCGCAGGTGCGTGATCTGGGCGGCGGGTGTGAAGAGAACCGTTCCACCCCGAGCCCGGATGGACGCGCAGAAGTCCACGTCCTCCGTGTACAGGAAGAAACGCTCATCGAGCAGACCGGCGGCCTCCGCCTCGTGTCGCCGGACGAGCAGGCAGGCCCCCGTGACCCAGTCGACGACGTGCTCACGCTGTGTCTCGCGTTCGACCCGCGCGGCCGCTGCTGCATCGCCCGCTTCATATCGCCGCATCAGTCGCTTCTGGTTCAGCTCCGTGATGGGGGTCATCATGCGACCGAACGAAATTTCGGGACGCCCGTGGCCGTCGACGATGCGCGGGCCGGCGACCGCGGCGCCGGTTTTCTCCAGCCGGTCGATGAGTCGATCGATCGCACCCGGATGCACGAGCGTGTCGCTGTTCAGCAGCAGCAACAGGTCACCGGTGCTCGCGCGGATCCCGGCGTTGTTGGCGGCGGAAAACCCGGCGTTGCGTCCCATCTCGACGACGCGCACGCCCGCCGCCCGCGCTGCCTCCGCGCTTCCGTCCGTCGACTGATTGTCGACGACGACGATCTCGTGCTCGAGCGCCGGAGGATGCTGTCTCAGCGACGCGAGACACGCTTCGAGGTCGCGTCGCGCGTTGTAGCTGACGATGACAATGGCGAGGCGGCTCACCCGGCGACCTTTTCGATGGCCGCAAGGGTCGCGGCCGCGGCCGATTCCCACGAATACCGCGAAACGATGCCGCGCGCGGCAACGACCTGCCGGGCCGCCTCGTCGGGCCGCGTCAGCAACAGCTTCAACGCTCGCGCCGCCTGCCGCACATCGTCGGCGGGATCGACGTAGCACGCCGCCGCTCCGTAGATTTCGCGTGCGACCGGCGTATCCAGAACGACGGCCGGTACCCCCGCGGCGAGAGCTTCCAGCGGCGTCAACCCGAAGCCTTCGTATTCGGAGAGGAACACGAACGCGCTCGCGCGCGAGTAGAGCGACGTCAGCTCCGATTCCGACACATAGGAGCGGATCTCGACGCGATCGGCCACGCCGGCCTGGCGTGCCGGTTCTGCGAGGTCGAGATGCGGATACGTGCGATCGGCGCCCGCGATCACGAAACGCGCCTCCGGCAACTCGGCGGTTGCGGCCGCGAAGGCCGCAATCGCTGAAGGCAGCCGCCGCCGGTTGAAAATCGACCCGACGTAGAGCACGAGCGGTTCGCGCGATCCCTGTCCGTGTGGCCGCTCCGTCACCCCGTGATGGACGATGAGCACGCGGTCGGCCGGAACGCCCAGACGTTCGACGATTTCACGTTTGGAGAATTCGGAAAAGGTGAAGACGACGCGTGCGCGCCGGGCCGCCTGGCGCGTGATCAGCCGCCTCCGCGCCCCTTCCGTGGGACGAAACCACTCGGGATGCGCGGCGAACGAGACATCGTGCACCGACAACGCCAGCGGGATCCCGAGCGCCAGCGGGGCGGTGTACGCCGCGGCGAAGAAGACGTCGGGCGGATCGCTTCGAACGGCGCGGCGCAGGTGCGTCTGTTCCCACCAGGTTCCCCGACCGCTGCCGCAGACCACTTCGCGCAGCCGCGCAGAAGCGGGGAAGGCTCCGGCGAGCGGCAGGGGTTCGGGCGTGTAAAGGATCAGTTCACGGCGGTTCGCGTCCGGCCTGGCCGCCCATCGCGTGACGAGCTCACCGAGGTATCGGCCGGTGCCGGTCGTGTCCCCCACGAGTTCGCGTGCGTCGATGCCGATGCGGATCACTGGAGAAAAAACCGGGAATAATTCCCAAATCCCGACTCCCAACTCCCAATTTGATCAGGATGACGGGAGTACTTTTGATTGGCAATTGGGCGTTGGAAATCGGGAGTTGTCACTTGGCTGCCTGAGTGTACGACGCGAGCAGCGTTGCAGCGCTCTCGCGCCACGAGTACTGACGGGCGCGCGTGAGACCTCGGTTTACAGCGCCGCTGTAGAAGGCGCTGTCGCTCAGATACCGCTCCATCGCTGCCGCGAGGGCATCGGGGTCTTCGGCGGCAACGATTTGTCCCGCATCACCCGCGACTTCGGGCAGCGCGCCTCGATCCGAGACGACGACCGGAACGCCGATCGTCATGGCTTCCAGCACCGGGAGCCCGAAGCCCTCGAGCAGCGACGGAAGAACCAGCATCGAGGCGCTGCGGTAGAGCTCCTGACGGCGATCGCCGGCCACGTATCCGAGATGCCGCACATAGCCGGCCAGCGGGGGCGCGGCAATGCGAGACAGCCAGCCCGCGGCGGCCGGCGGAGCGTGTCCCGCGAGCAGCAGTTCCGGGGCATCGGGCGTCGCCGCCCGCAGTCTGGCGTAGGCGTCCAGCAAAACGCCGACGTTCTTGCGCGCCTCCAGCGTCCCCATGAAGAGGATCGGGCCACGCACCGGAGCCTCGTGGCGCGGCGTCCAGGCAGGAGCCCCCGGCGGACAGAGGACGATCCGCAAAGGGTCGACGCCAAGGCGCCGGACGATCTCTGACGCTGTGTATCCTGATACGGTCACGACCCGATCGGCGCGCCGCGCGTGCGCCGGGGCCAAGGCTGCATAATCCCGCCGGATTTCGGCGCGGGTGCGCTCCGGGTGATCGAGGAAATCGAGGTCGTGGATCGTGACGAAGCGTGCCGCGGCCCGTGCCGGGATCAGGAGCGGGTGCAGCGCCTGGACGATATCGTGGTGACCCGCGAGCCAGTCGACCGGCGGAAAGCCGAACCGGTGCCACGCGTAATTGAGCAAACGCACCGGCACTCGCGCATCGACGACGGACGCGCCGGGCACCGCATGCGGGGATAGCCGATCTTTCCACGAACTCGAAAAGAGGGTCAGCTCGTCTCCGGGGACGAGCAGCGGCACGAGCGCCGAGGCGAGCTGATGCACGTACTCCCCCACGCCGGTGCGCTCGCGAAGCGCAGCGCGATAGTCGATGAGGATGCGCAAAGCGGGGGCATCGTAGCACAAGATGTTGGGGCGGTAAGTCATTGCAGCCCAATAAATTGACACGTATTTCGGCCCCGTGGTAGTTTGAGGGGTTTGCTCGTCCTTTCACGACCGAGCGAACGAGTACCACGAGTGAGCCACGCGCACCGAGCGCGACGGCGAAGCGGCGCGCGAGAGCGCGTGCAGGGGGACCGGCGGGGCGAAGCCCCCCGGATTACAAATGAAGATTGCGGTGATTGGATCCGGGTATGTCGGGCTCGTGGCTGGCGCCTGCCTCGCCGAGAACGGCAACGAGGTCGTCTGCATCGACAAAGATGCCGCCAAAGTTCGCATGCTGCAGCGCGGCCGCATCCCCATTTACGAGCCGGGCCTCGAAGAACTCGTCAAGCGGAACCGCGCCGAGAAGCGTTTGACGTTCACGACGAATCTGCCGCAGGGCGTGAAGAACTCCCAGATCGTCTTCATCGCCGTCGGCACGCCGACCGGCGAGGACGGGTCCGCCGACCTTCGTTACGTCATGGAGGTCGCCGAGCAGATTGGCAAGTCGATGAACGGCTACAAGGTCATCGTCGACAAGAGCACCGTCCCGGTCGGCACCGCGGAAAAAGTTCGGCAGGTCATCAAGAAGCACACGAACCATCCGTTCTCGGTGGTGAGCAATCCGGAGTTCCTCAAGCAGGGCGCCGCGATCGAGGATTTCATGAAGCCCGATCGCGTCGTCATCGGCGCCGAGGATCAGCGGGCCGCCGAGATCATGAAGGAGCTGTACGCACCCTTCACGCGGACCGGGGCGCCCATCATGATGATGGACTGCGCCAGCGCGGAGCTCTGCAAGTACGCCGCGAACGCCATGCTGGCGACCCGCATTTCGTTCATGAACGAGATCGCGAACGTGTGCGACGCCTTCGGCGCCAATGTCGACCAGGTGCGGCGGGCGGTCGCGTCCGATCGGCGCATCGGCCCCGCGTTCCTGTTTCCGGGCGTCGGCTACGGCGGGAGCTGCTTTCCGAAGGACGTCAAGGCCATCCTGAAGTTTTCCGGCGAGAAAAAATACGACTTTCAGATTCTCAAGGCCGTCGAAAGCGTGAACGAGCGCCAGAAGCTTCGCCTGCTCGCCAGGATGACGCAGCATTTCGGTTCGCTCGAGGGCAAGAAGATTGCCGTCTGGGGGCTGGCGTTCAAGCCGCGGACGGACGATATGCGGGAAGCGCCCGCCGTGCCGCTCATCAACGGCATCCTCGACGCGGGGGCGTCCGTCGTTGCGTACGATCCGGAGGCGATGAAGGTGGCCAAGGGGATCTTCGGCAACCGCGTGCAGTTCGCGGACAAGAGCTATGGCGCGTTGAACGGCGCCGACGCGCTCGCGATCGTGACGGAATGGAACGAGTTTCGCGAGCCCGACTTCACCCGCATCCGGAAGCTGATGCGCACCCCGGTGATATTCGACGGCCGCAATCTGTATAACTCCGACCACATTCGCGGCCTCGGGT
>Ga0310810_10000679_pt1 | contig 34113 bp, 36 predicted proteins | sample NCmetagenome_FD_207641 | JGI IMG/M metagenome (GOLD analysis project Ga0310810, IMG submission 207641) | Soil microbial communities from experimental microcosm in Duke University, North Carolina, United States - NC | ecosystem: Engineered > Artificial ecosystem > Soil microcosm > Unclassified ... | reverse complement strand
CGGATGCCTTCCGTGAAGATATCGGAAGGAACAATGCGTTCACCGAAAGCCAGCGCCGCAAGAATCGCGAGCTTGGAGCGGGCATCGTGGCCATCAACGTCGGCCGAAGGGTCGGCTTCGGCGTAACCGGCACGCTGAGCCTCCGCCAAGACCTGCTCGAAGCTGGAGCCGTGCTGTTCGATGGCTGTGAGGATATAGTTACAGGTACCATTCAGGATGCCGTACAGGGTGGTGATCCGATCGGCCGAGATGCCCTCGCGCAAGACGTGGTGGATGGGGATTCCGCCGGCCACGCTGGCCTCCATTCCAATGTTCACACCCGCGGCGATGGCTTGCTCCCAAAGATCCACGCCGGCCAGGGCCATCAGCTCCTTGTTGGCGGTGACGACCGACTTCTTCTGAGCAATGGAGCCTTCGATAATTTCGCGCGCGACGCCGGTTCCGCCGACCAGTTCCGCGACGATGTGAACGTCGGGATGATGCACCACTTCCTGCCAGTGGGCGGTGCGATGCGCGGATGCAAAGGCTGCCGGGACATGCCGCTGGGCCACACCGCGGCTGCAGAGAGCCACCACGCGCAGCGGGAAGCCGAGCTTCTGCGCAATCAGTTCGTGGTTTTCCGCGAGGACGTCCAGAGTCCCGAGGCCGACGTTTCCGAGGCCGATGATGCCGATGTTTACGGGTTCCATCAAAATTCTATGATCGCGCACAACGTAGCGCTACTTCACGATTAATTTGAAGTCCACCACCAGCACCAGGGCGTCGGGGGTAACGCGGATCGCGGCCAAGTCAAGGTCCTTCAGCTCCTGCTGGTAGATGCTGCCCGCGGTTGCCGGCTGCTCGAGAAGACGGCGCGCCTGGTCGCGAATATCGATCTTGAAATCCTGGTCGAAGCTCCGCATCATGGCGGAACGCACCCGCCGGATGTAGTAGGAATCCTTCAGCGTACTGACCTGGGTGTCTTGAAAAGCAATGGCGCCCTTGCGCGGCACCGGGACAGCGGTCAGGGTGAGATCGAAGGAATCACCCATGCCAACGCAACGGCCGAACAGGTCCAGGGCGGAGCTGCCACTGAAGCGCGCGGCCACCTCGAGGCGATCACCGGCTGCTCTTAACTTCGGAGCCTCCAGGTACGCATACTGGCACTTCGCCGCATGATTTCCACGAACATAACGGCGGCCTTCCTGGGTGAACATCTGCGCGGCAACCATGCGCTCCAGTGCGGAGTAGCGGATTTCGAGGTCGGCGGGACGCGCCTGTAGGGCGAAGACGATCAAAGCCGCCACGAAACGGAGCATGTAACATTAGTAAGTATGAGGCATTTAGGCCTGTTTTTGCTCACGGTTTGTATTCTGCTGGCGCAGAGAGGTTCGCCGATCAAAGACGAGCCGGACATGAAGCTGCCCAACGGGAAATCGCAAAAAGAAGAAATCATCCGGATGGATTACGAAAGGAATCTGAAAGACGCGGGGGAACTGGCGCGCCTGGCGGAGGAGATCAAAGACGATCTGGAACGCGGCGATCGCAATTTGGTTTCCTTGAAGACCTTAAAGAAGCTGGATGACGTCGACAAGCTCAGCAAGAATATCCGGCAGCGGTTGCGCCGTTACTGAGCACCCTTTGCGGGCCGTCCGCATGTTACTCTGGAACGTTTACCCATGAGCCCAACCCGCGAGAAGAGCCAGTTGATGAGCGCGTCGGAAATCGACCGGACGCTGGTCCGGCTGGCCCACGAAATCCTCGAGAATACCAAGAATCTGGAGGATTTGGTGTTCATCGGCGTGCGGCGGCGGGGGGTGCCCCTGGCGCACAGGCTGGCCGCCAAGATCGAAGCGATCGAGGGACGCCGAGTACCCGTCGGGAGTCTGGATATCCAGCTCTACCGCGACGATCTTTCGACAGTGGGGAACCAGCCGGTGGTGAGCGCCACGAATATTCCGTTTCCAGTGGCCGGAAAAGACGTGGTTCTGACGGACGATGTACTGTACACCGGGCGCACGACGCGTTCCGCACTAGACGCCCTGTTCGATCACGGGCGGCCTGCGCGGGTACAGCTTTTGGTGCTGATCGATCGGGGCCATCGCGAGCTTCCCATCGAAGCGCGTTACATCGGCCGCACGATCCAAACGGCGGCGAACGAGATCGTGGAGGTCAAATTTCAGGAAATCGACGGGATGGAAAAGGTTCTGCTGACGGAAAAGGCGAGCTGACCGTGGTGCAAGGGCTGCTGGGGATCGAGGCACTATCGCGCGACGAGATTCAGGCGATTCTGGATCGGGCCCGGGATTTTCAGCCGCGCGACGGTCACAGTTTCCGGAAGTACGATCTACTGCGCGACCGGATGGTGGTCAATCTGTTCTTCGAGGCCTCCACGCGCACGCGCACCAGCTTCGAGATCGCGGCCAAGCGTCTGGGCGCCGATTCGGTTTCGATTACGGCATCGGCATCCAGCGTTTCCAAGGGCGAGTCCTTGGTGGACACTTTGAACACGCTGGCGGCGATGCGGCCAAACGCCATCATCATGCGGCATGCGGCCTCGGGAGCGCCGCACTTTCTACAGCGGCACCTGGGGATTCCGATCATCAACGCCGGGGACGGGACACATGAGCATCCCACGCAGGCGCTGCTCGACGCGCGCACGATTCTCGACCGCGGCGCGAAGCTGGAAGGCTTGCGCGTGGCGATTATCGGGGACATCGCGCACAGCCGCGTGGCGCGGTCGAACGTGTACCTGCTTTCCAAGTTCGGAGCCGATATCGTGCTGTGCGGGCCGGCGCCGCTGCTGCCCCCGGCGCTGAAGCAGATCGCGCCGGGCGTGACGCTGACCACCAGCATGGATCAGGCCATCCGCGACGCCGACGTGATCATGATGCTGCGGGTCCAATTGGAACGGCAGCATGAGCCAGGTTTTTCGGCCAGCGAATACTTCCAGTTCTACGGGCTGCGGCTGGAGCACCTGAAGTTAGCCCGGCCGGACGCCATTGTGATGCATCCGGGCCCCATCAACCGGGGCCGCGAGATCTCATCCGAAGCGGCGGACTCGCAGCGATCGGTGATTCTGAATCAGGTAGAGAACGGGATCGCAGTGCGGATGGCGGTGTTGGAGCGGGTGATGGCGGGCACAAAAACCGATGGCGCGACTGCTCATTAAGAACGGCCGGGTGATCGATCCAGCGTCCGGTCACGACGGCGTGGCGGATGTGTGGATCGAGGACGGCGTGATCAAGGGTATCGGAGTGGGCCTGTCGGCGACGGGCGCCGATGTGTTCGACGCGACGGGATTGATCGTCGCACCGGGGTTTATCGATATGCACGTGCATCTCCGCGAGCCCGGGTTCGAACATGCCGAGACCATTGAGAGCGGATCGCGCGCGGCTGCCGCGGGCGGATTCACCTCGGTGTGTCCCATGCCCAACACCAAGCCGGTGAACGACAACGCCACGGTCACCAGTTACATGATCGAGAAGGCGCGCAGGCACGCGGTGGTCAACGTATGGCCTATTGGCGCCATCACCAAGGGCAGCGCGGGCGAGGAGCTGGCCGCGATCGGATCCATGAAGCAGGCCGGCGCCGTGGCCATTTCCGACGACGGGCGTCCGGTGATGAACGCGCGCGTGATGCGAAGGGCCATGGAGTTCGCGCGTAGCTTAGAAATCCCGGTGATCAACCACTGCGAGGATCTGCATCTGAGCGCGGGCGGCGACATGCACGAGGGAGCCGAGTCGGTGCGTCTCGGCTTACGCGGAATTCCTGGTTGTTCAGAAGACGTGATGGTGGCGCGCGACATCCTGCTGGCGGAAATCACCGGTGCTCGCTATCACGTGGCGCACATCTCATCGAAACACTCGGTGGAGATGGTGCAATTCGCGAAAGCGCGAGGGTTATCAGTGACGGCGGAGGCGACGCCGCATCATCTGGCACTGGCCGATCGCGACATGAAACCCTACGACAGCAATTACAAGATGAAGCCGCCGCTGCGTGCGTGTGGAGATGTCGAGGCGGTGCTCGAAGGTATTGTGAACGGCGCCATAGACGCGATCGCCACGGATCATGCTCCGCATCCGGGCAGTGAAAAGATGCAGGAGTTCGAGAGTTGCCCGTTCGGCATTTTGGGCCTGGAGACCGCGATCGGCGTGTCGCTGGAGCAGTTGGTACATCCCGGGAAGATCGCGATCGGCAGGTTAGTCGAGCTCTTCACCACGGGTCCGGCGCGGATTCTGGGAATCGATCGCGGAACCCTGGCGCGGGGCGCGCCGGCCGACGTGACCGTTTTCTCGACGGATCGCGAGTGGACCTACGACGTGAACAAATCATTCTCCAAGAGCCGGAATTCTCCGTTCGACGGGAAGACGTTCAAGGGTGGCCCTGTGGCGACAGTTGTGGCGGGCGAGGTGGTTTGGCGGGTTTGAATGGAAACAAAGATCGTTGCTGTTCCCGTGGATCAGATCAACGACTGGCCTACATTCCATGACGTGTTCCAGCGAGAATTCGGGTTTCTGGGGGGATACGGCCGCAACATGGATGCGTGGATCGATTGCATGACGTCACTCGATATCGCCGAGGACGGGATGTCAACTGTCACAGTAGCGCAAGGTGGACTGGTCATTCATGCTATCGATGGTGCGGACGATTTCAAGAAGCGGTGCCCCGAGCAGTATAATGCGCTCATCGAATGCTCTGCATTCGTCAATTACAGGCGTATGGAAATCGGTGAAACGCCTGTCATTGCGTTGAGACTAAGCGGACATTTCTAGTTCTAAGCCGGCTCCGCAAGACTAGACATCTCCGCCACGGCATGCGGTGCAGGAGCAAATCGACCGCAGATAGTCGAACGAGTAGATCCCCGATCCGTGCCCGTCGCTCCAGTCGACGCGAATGGCGTAGCCGCCCACCGGTTCGACATTCAACATCTTGAGTGTCGGCGTGAACATCTTGAAGGGGTCGTTTGGCTTCGACGCGGCAGCATATTTGGTCTTCTGCGGCACCGTGCCGTGCGCGCCGGTGCAGGTGGCGCAGGGACACTCGTCGCGCAGGTAGCCCAGCTCGTAGTCACTATGATGGCCGTCTTTCCAATCGATCTTGATGCCCTTCGATTTGGAAATGGCGATGTGCTCGGGTTCAGGTGCGTTCATTCACTCGTTCAATGTCGCGGACGCCGGAGATGCGGCGGATGGCCGAGACCACCCGTTCGAGCTGCCGTTTGTCCTGGACTTCCAGGGTCATGTCTACGATGGCGCCGCCATCGCTCTCGCCGCCATGTGTTTCGAGGCTAAGAATATTGGTCTGCTCGTTGAAGAGCGCGGTAGTGACCTGGCTCAGCATACCCGGCCGGTCCTCAGTGCGGACCAGAAGCTTGACCGGGAAACTGCGGGTTATGGCGCGCGCCCATTCGACGTCGATCTTGCGCTCCGCGTCGTACATCAGATTCTGGACGTTGGTGCAACTGACCGAGTGCACCGCGATTCCCTTCCCGCGCGTTACGTAGCCCACGATGGGCTCGCCGCGGATGGGATTGCAACACTTGGCGCGATAGGTCATCAGGTCGTCGATACCCTTGACCTGGATGACCAGATCCTTGTCGTCTCCAGGACGGGTGGCGGCGGGACGTTCCGGAGCGGTTGCGGCGGGCTCTTGAGTTTGTTCCGCGGGCACCAGCTCCGGCGCGAGCTTCTGCAGCACCTGGCGCGCGGAATACTTCCCGTACCCCAGCGCCGCGTGGAGGTCTTCCATCTTGGAACAACCGTAGTCGGAAGCCACGGCCTCCAGTTGCGCCTTGGTGACGCGTCCAAGCTGGACACCCAGACGGCGGGCCTCCCGTTCGAGAGATTTCTGGCCAATTTCGATGGCCTTGGCGCGCTCGGTGGTGTTAATGACGTGCCGGATTTTGTTGCGCGCGCGGGCCGTTTTCACCACGCCCAGCCAATCCTTGCTGGGCAGGTGGCCGGCCTGGGTGAGAATCTCGACTACGTCGCCATTTCCCAGAGGATGCCTGAGCTGCACGATGCGCCCGTTAACCTTGGCTCCCACGCAAGTATTGCCGACGTCGGAGTGGATGGCGTACGCGAAATCGATGGGCGTTGCCCCGCGCGGCAAAGCGATGACACGGCCCTTGGGCGTGAAACAGTATACTTCCTCCGGGTACAGATCCACTTTGAGCGTGGACATGAATTCGCCGGAATCGCGCATATCGCGCTGCCATTCGACCAGTTGGCGAAGCCAGGAGATGCGCTGATCGTCATCGGCCGGGCCGCGGCGGCCTTCCTTGTACTTCCAGTGCGCCGCGATGCCCTCCTCGGCGATGCGATGCATCTCCTCGGTGCGAATCTGAACCTCGAAATGGCGGCCTTGCGGGCCCATTACGGAGGTGTGCAGGGACTGGTATAGATTGGGCCGCGGAATGGCGATAAAATCCTTGATCCGGCCGGGTATGGGATGCCACTCGTTGTGAATCACGCCCAAGGCCGCATAGCAGTTCTTAACTGAATCGGTAATGATGCGCACGGCCAGCAGATCGTAAACCTGGTCCAGGACGATTTTCTGGCGCTTGAGCTTTTGGAACACCGAGTAGGCCCGCTTGACGCGCGTATCGACATGCGCGCGAATTCCTTCTCGGGCCAGGTTGAGTTCGACAATGTGCTTGATTTGGTTGAGAAACGCTTCGTTGCCGGGGCGGGCCGCTTCGAACTCGCGTAGCAGACCTTCGGACGCCTCCGGCTCCAGATACCGGAACGCCAGATCCTCCAGTTCGCTGCGGACCTTTCCCATGCCCAGGCGGTGCGCGATGGGCGCGTAGATATCCATGGTTTCCTGAGCGATGCGCAGCCGCTTTTCCTCGGGCAGCGAACCCAACGTGCGCATATTATGCAGGCGGTCGGCCAGCTTAACCAGGATCACCCGGATATCGTTCACCATCGCCAGCAGCATTTTGCGGACGCTTTCCGCCTGGCGTTCCTCCCGCGAGGCGAGGTCGAGCTTGCTCAGCTTGGTGACGCCATCGACGCACCCGGCTACTTCGTCGCCGAACTCCTTACGGACTTCCTCCAGAGTCGCGGAGGTGTCCTCGACGACATCGTGCAGCAGGCCGGTCTGGAGGCAGACCATGTCCATATGCATGTCCACCAGCTGGTGGGTAACCAGCAGGGGATGGATCATATAGGGTTCGCCTGACACTCGCACCTGGCCCCGGTGGCGTTCCGAGGCGAAGCGATAGGCGCGCTCGAGAGGGCCCAGATCCTCTTTGGGGCGGGCTTCCCGCAAACGCGTTGCGAGCCTCTGGTAGAGGGTTTCGACCGAAACAGGCGGTTGTGGCTGGGACTCCAAGGGCCCAGCTACGGGCAACGCGGCAGGCGACGGAACGACATCAGTGGATTCCGGTTGCATCCAGTGATACCAGTGTATCGAAGCTGGTCCAAGTGCTGGCGTTCGCGGTGACGCTAAGTGCGCTAGTTCTCCTGGTGGATTCCGCCCGGAGCTTTGGCCGCGCGTGCGGCCTTGATCTTCTTGGTATCCAAGGCCTTCTGCAGCCAGCCGTCGGCGATCTCCAACTGTTTCTTGTACTCTTCCGGACTGTCCAGCAGATCGGCGCGCCAGCGAATCAGCAGATTCAGGTAGGCCATGGCGTCATCATACTCGGGATCGATCTCCAGGGCTTTGTTGAGATCCTGCATTCCGTCGTCCACGATCCCGGCGTACTGGGTCTTCAATTCTTCCTTGACTTTCTTGTCCTTGAGCGGACCGGGGTCCTCGGGCCTCATCCTGAGGTTGGAACGGGCCGTCATAAGCGCCGGGATAAACTTCTGATAAGCGATCACACCCAGGCTGTAGTAGGCCTCTTTTTCCTTGGGATCCACTTCCAGACGCCGCTTCTGCCACTTGGCCGCTTCGTCGAACATATTCAGTTTCTGTTCCAGCGGAAGAGATTGCGCCTGATTGAAGGCCAGCATGGCCAGGGAAGCCAGGGCGGTTTTATCATTGGGGTCCTTGTCCAGGACCGTCATGAACTCATCCTTGGCCTTCTTGGCGAACTCGAGATTCTCGGGCGATTCCGCGCCGGGGATCCATTGGACCATGTAGGAGGTGGCCAGATACAGGCGCGGCGTGGACCATTGCGGATCGAGCTTGATGGCCTGCTCGAAATGCTCCACAGCGTCGCTGTACTTAGCGTTCTTATACGATGCAATGCCCTGATTGAGGTGATCGCGGGACTTGAGATAATTACAGCCGGTCCCCGCCAACACAATGGCCGCGGCCAGCAGAGCCGCGCTCAGGGTCGGAATTCTACGCATAACGCTTCTTCTCCTCGTGGTCTAAATCCGGTGGTCTAAATCCGTGAGAGCATGATTTACTCGCCGGCTTCAATTTTGGGCGTCATCAGGCCGATCTTGTCGATGCCGGCGCCCTTGGCGATATCGATTGCGCGGGCGACCGTTTGAAAATCCAGGTCCGGATCGCCTTTGACGAATACCACACGCTCGGCGCGGGTCTTGAACACCTGTTCGAGGCGGGGGCCCAATCTGTCGAAGTCGGTGGGCTCCTCGTTAATCTTCATGGACTTGTCTTTCTCGATCTGGATGACTACCGTGCGCTCGTCCTGTTTGTTGGGTTGATCCTTTTTAGGCGGTTGCGGCGCGATGGCCTCCAGCCCGTAAGGCGTCAACGGCGTGATCACCATGAAAATGATCAACAGCACCAGCAGCACGTCAATGAGCGGCGTGACATTGATGTTCGCCTGGACCCGCTTCCCGCCGCCTACGTTCATTGCCATAAAAAAATCTCCTTACCGTTATTTCGGGGCCGAATCTATCGAACCGGTGTTGCGGTGGGCGTTTGCCCCGCGCCTTGCGGAGTCTCGGTAATCAACCCGAGCTGATCGACGCCGGCGGCCCGCAAGTTGTCCACTACATCTTCCACGGCCTGGTACTTGGCCCGAGCATCCGCCCGGATATATACGGTCTTGTCTAGCTTATTGGTCAACAGATCCTGGACTTTCGTGGGAAGCTCCTCCAGACTCACCTGTTTGTTGCCGGGGCTCAGGAAGGACTGTCCGTTGCGCGAGACCGATATCAAAATTGCGTCCTCCTTATCGGCGTTCTGCATCGCGATCGGATTCTTGGCCTTCACAAATTCCACCGCGACGCCCTTGGTGAGCAAGGGTGTGATCACGATGAAAATGATCAGCAGCACGAGCATGACGTCCACCATCGGTGTGACGTTGATCTCAGAGACGACTACTGGCGCTTCCGGCTTCTTCATAAATTAATGCTCCCGATACTCCTGTCAGTTCCGTCCAAGACGAGACGCCGGCGAAACGGCGCCCCATCTCAGACACTCGCAAAAGACTGAGAGACGATCCTACTTCCCCGCGCTGGCCCGCTGGGTCCGCTTGAGGAAGTAGTCGATCAGTTCCGAGCTGGAGTTGCCCATCTCGACGTCGAAGGCTTCCACCCGGTTACTGAAGTAGTTGTACATCCAGACCGCGGGGATGGCGACCAACAGACCGACGGCGGTGGTAACCAGGGCTTCCGAAATACCGCCGGCCACGGCGCTCAGACCGCTGGACTTCTCGGTCGCGATTCCCTTGAACGCATTGATGATGCCGACGACCGTTCCCAGAAGTCCCACGAAGGGGGACGAGGAAGCGATCGTCGCGAGCGTCGAGACGCCGCGTTTCAGCTCCGCATGCACAATGGCCTGCGCGCGTTCCAGGGCGCGTTTGGAAGCCTCAATCTCTTCACCCGAAATTTCCGCGCTCAGCTGGTGCGCCCGAAACTCCTGCAGACCGGCCACAACGACTTTCGCCAGGTGGCTCTTCCCGTACCGGTCGGCGATCTTGATCGCTTCATCCAGCTTGCCTTCGCGCAGCGCGCCGGCCACGGCCGGGGCGAAGGCGCGGGACTGCTTACGCGCTCCGTTATAAGCGATCCACCGGTCGATCATCACACCGATGGACCATGCCGACATAATGAACAGCACGATGACCACCGTACGAGCCGGCCACTGCATGTTCGACCACATTGTCATCAGGTCGAAGCTTACCGCCCGTTCCTGAAACAACATGAACGCCTGGGCTTGCAACTGTAAAACCATGATTTAGTCTCCTGCGAGTTGATTTTGAACCGCGGACGCTTCTGGCGCCGCGGCTGTTACTAGTTCAATACAAAATTCACCGTAATCTCTGTAATGACATCCACGGGCTCATTGTTAAGCAGATAAGGCTGGTACTCCCACTCTGAAACCGACCTCATCACCTCCGGCGTCGCCAGCATGGCCGGTCCGGAGACGTACTTCAAGTCCCGGATCTTGCCGTCTTTTCCGATCACAGCCGTGTAGCGAACCGCGCCCTGCACGCGCGCCAGTTTCGCCACTCGCGGATAATCCGGCGGGACGCGTTTCACGATACGCCCTTCGAACACCTTGCCGCCCACGGTCACCGGTTTGTTCTCCTTTGGAGGAGGAGGCGGAGGCGGCGGCGGAGGAGGAGGCGCGAGACCGAAACTTCCAATGGAGGGGGTTCCGCCGGGAACGCCGCCAGGGACGCCCACGACCACCTGGTTCGCAACAGAGGGCGGAAGCTCTTCCTCTTTGATGATGGCGATTTCTCTCGGAATTGCCTTTGGCGCCATCAGTTTTCCCGCATCAAACTGCCGCGGCGGCACCTTAATGACCTTTACGGGGGTAGGCGGAGGAGGCGGAGGAGGCGGAGGAGGAGGCGCGGGCGCCTGTAGAATGCTGGCCAGCGAGGCTTTCGGCAGGACGTCGGTGAAAATCAGAGGAAGGATGACCAATATCCCAACGATCCCGGCCTGCACTATGGTCGAAACCATCACCGTCCAACTCTTGTTGGTTTTTCCGACTCCATCCACGAAGGTCTGATCAAACATCTCCCGATTCTCCTATCTCCAAAAGCCGTGCTTTCTTCAGCCGCACACTACCCTCGCATGGCCTTTCGCGACCTTCCCGCAGGCTGCGGAGGCGCCGTGGGCACCGCCACCGCACTGTTACCCTTCCCGCGGAAGTTCTGCCAGAATACCAAAATCGGACTGGCGACAAAAACCGATGAATACGTCCCCACAATAATACCCATCACCAGCGCAAAGGAAAACCCGTTCAGCACATCTCCCCCAAAGAGCCACAAAGCCAGAGCCGTCAGCAGCGTGAGGCCGCTGGTCAGAACCGTCCGGCTCAAAGTCTGGTTGATGCTGAGGTTGATGACGTTCGTCAGCGAGTCGCGGCGGGCCATCTTCAGGTTCTCGCGAATCCGGTCGAAAACCACGATGGTGTCGTTCATCGAATACCCGACCAGGGTCAGCAAGGCGGCCACTACCGTCAGCGAAATGGGCTTGTTGAACAGCGAGAAAAGTCCGATGGTGATGATCGTGTCGTGGAAGACCGCCACCACCGCAGCGACACCGTAAATCCACTCGAAGCGGAAGGCGATGTACACCAGCATTCCGGCCAGTGCGTACAGCACGGCTTCGATGGCCTGCAGCTTCAACTCAGCGCCGATCTTGGGACCCACCACCTCCGTCTGCAGGATCGTGAACGGTCCCAGGCTCACATTGGCCTTCAGGGCCTCGATGACTTTAGGGTTTACGCCTTTAACGCCGGACAGCTCGTCGATCGAACGCACGATACCGCCATGATCTTTCCGATAGGTGCTGATATCCGCGCAAAGATCCTGCAAATCCTGCTCGGAGAGCGCGACACCGGCCTGCTGGAGCGGCCCGCGCAAGCGGTCGGCCAGCTCGGTGGCCGAGGAGTTATTCAAGTCCACTCTTCCGCTGGCATCACGGTACATTTCGCGCAGGGTCTCCTCGATCAACTGGCGGTTGGCGTTCAACTCTTTCTCGTCCTTGATCTGGGTGCCGATCAAAACCTCGGGTTTTCCCGTGGCCTGCTGCACGGAGATCTCACCCGCTATCTTGCTTTCAAGCGCCGCACGGATCTGCTGCACGGGCGGTTCCTGGGCGAAGCGCAGCCAGATTTGGGCGCCTCCCTCGAAGTCGATTCCGTAGCGCATACCCTTCACGCCGATACTGATTAATCCCGCCGCCGACAGCACCAGCGATAAGCCGATGAAGGGCCACTTCCATCCGAGAAAGTCAAACTTGGTGTTTCTAAATAATTCCATTGAGCCCGTTACTGCCGGCTTAGAGTTTCAGACACCGGCGTGCATGCAAAAGTTCCCGCCAAACCCCATTCCAACCAACCGGAATGTGCAAAACGATTTAGACTACCACAAACCCCAACCTCGGGCCGCATGAGGTAACCCATTTAAATACTGAGCGTTACTGCGCGCTTCTGTCCCCCCAGCTCCCAGTTGAAAATGGTTCGGGAAACAAATACCGCCGTGAACACGTTGGCGAACAGACCGATCACCAGCGTCACCGCAAACCCTTTGACCGGACCGGTCCCGAAGAGGAACAGGAAGCAGCAGGAAACAATCGTAGTTACGTGCGTATCGATGATCGTCAGGAACGCTTTCCCGAATCCCGCCTCGACGGCGGCCACCACCGCTTTGCCGGCCCGCAGCTCTTCGCGAATGCGCTCAAAAATCAGCACATTCGAATCCACAGCCATGCCGATCGTCAGGATGATGCCGGCGATCCCAGGCAGCGTCAGCACAGCCTCGAAATAGCTCAACGCGGCCACCAGAATCAGCGCGTTCAGGATCAGAGCCAGGGTGGCGTTGATCCCGCTGCGCTTGTAATAAATCAGCATGAGGGTGACCACGGCGATCACTCCCGCGATGCCGCTCGCCAGGCCCTGCCGGATGGAATCGGCCCCCAAGGACGGGCCGACCGAGCGTTCTTCCAAATATTCCAGGCTCGCGGGAAGCGATCCCGCGCGCAAATTCAGCGCCAGGTCCGCGGCCGCGTCATGGCCGCCCATGTTGGTGATCACGCCGTTGTCGCTGATCTTGCCCTGGATGGTGGGAGCACTCAAAACTTTCTTATCGAGCACGATGGCGAGACGGTCGTTAATATGGGCCCCGGTGAAGCGCTCGAAGCGCTTAGCGGCATCCTGGGTCAGCACGAAATTGGTCTCCCAGCCTGCGTTTTGGCTGTTCTGGACCGGATTGGCGTCGCGCAAGTCCCGCCCGGTGACCACCGGCGTACGCGCCAGGATATAAAACTCGTTAGGCGAACCACTGCGGGCGCCGCTGCCAAGAATCTGCGAACTGAGCGGCAGAATGCCATTCCTGCTCTGCATGGCTTCTTCCCGCGAGGCAAACGGGCCACCCTGCACCTCGTATAACTCAAGCACTGCGGCCGTCTTGAGGAGCTGCTTAATCCGCGCGGGATCGTCCAGGCCCGGCAGCGTGACCAGAATCTGCGATTCGCCGCGCGGCTGCACGCTCGATTCGGCCAGGCCGTAACCATTGATCTTCTTTTCTATGGTGTTGATGCTCTGTGTGAGCGTATCCGCCCGTACCCGCAGTGCCTCGGTGGGCTTCATGGTCAGGCGGTAATCGGTTTCGTTGACCGCGGTCATAAGCCAGACCGAACCAAAGTTATCGTTCACGATCATCCGGAAATCGCCCGCTTTGGTCGCGGGCACGCCCGTGATGTTGACCTGAATGCTGCTGGCGTGATCAAAGTCAGGATCGTTGCGGTTCATGTCGGTGAACGGAACGGAGGCTTTCGCGAGTTCGTCCCGCAGGCGCTGGATCAGCGTATCAGCTTCCAGCTTGAAGGCGTCCTGCATCTGGATCTGCATCACCAGGATGCTGCCGCCACGAAGATCGGTGCCCAGCCGGATGTTCTTGTTCCAGTGCGCCACCAGATCCGTTTTGTTAAACGGAATCCCCATGGTATCGGGGTCGCGAACCAGGCCGTAGACGCATATCAGTGTCACAGCCACGATGATCAACATCCTGATTTTGGTATTGCGGCTCATAGCGGTTACTTTTTCGCTTCCAGTGCTTTCTCCGGATTCACCAGGCTGGCCACGGCGCTGCGCGTGATCTGCAGCTTGATGTTATCGGGCTTCACCCGCACGATCAAGGTATCCTGATCCACGCTCACCACTGTGCCGATAATCCCACCCGTGGTCACAACTTCGTTTCCCGACTGCAGTCCTGCCAGCATGGACGCCTGCTGCTTCTTCTGCCGCTGCATCGGCATGAACACCAGGAAGTAAAAGATCGCGACGATGAAGATCAGCGGTAGGAAGCCGATAATCGGGTTAGCCGCGGGCTGCTGCTGAAGCCAAAAGGCGAGGTCTTGCATCGCAATATCTTATTGGGTTACTAGGTTACCACTGCCCCGCGCTGTGCGCGCAGAAATGTGGGGAACTGCCCAACCAATATAGCCTGCCTGATCCGACCCATGATGTCAAGGTACCGCTGCAGATTATGCAGCGTCGCCAGCGTCGAGAACGTCATCTCTCCAGCCAAGAACAGATGGCGAAGATAGGCCCTGGAAAAGTTCCGGCAGGCATAACAAGTGCAGGCCTCGTCCACCGGGCGGGGATCGTCCTTGTACTGGGCCTGCTTGATGACCACGCGTCCCTGGGATGTAAATAGGTACCCGTTACGGGCGTTCCGGGATGGCAGTACGCAGTCCATCATGTCGACCCCTCGGGCGACGTACTCCGGCAGCTCGTCGGGCATTCCCACACCCATGACGTAGCGCGGCCGATCACGCGGTAGCAGCGGAGTGGTCACTTCCGTCATCTCCAGGCTCAATGCGCGGGGCTCGCCCACCGATAGTCCACCGATCGCGTAGCCCTCAGCGTCCAGCTCGAGCAGCTTCTGGGCACAGTGACGCCGCAAATCAGGATACATCGAGCCTTGGACGATCGGGAAGAGGGCATGTTCCCCGTCCCGCTGGCGGCGATAGTGATCGTAGCCCGCCCGGGCCCAGCGCAGCGTCCGTTCCGTGGACACCCGCGCGGCTTCGTGGCTGGCCGGATACGCCAGGCACTCGTCGAGCACCATCATGATGTCGCTGCCGAGCGCGTGCTGAACATCGATGGTCGACTCGGGTGTGAAGAAGTGTGGATCGCCGTTCAAGTGCGAGCGGAAAAGCACGCCTTCTTCGGTGACCTTCCGCAGGGTGTCTAGACTAAAAACCTGGAATCCGCCCGAGTCGGTGAGAATCGCCCGAGGCCAGTTCATGAACTTGTGCAGGCCGCCAAGGTTCCGGATGGTCTCGTGGCCGGGGCGGAGAAACAGGTGATAGGTGTTGCCCAGGATGATCTTGGCGTCGAGATCGTGGATGAGGTCGCGCGCGAGGACGCCTTTGATCGCCGCCTGCGTCCCGACCGGCATGAACACCGGTGTTTCGACATCGCCGTGGGCGGTGTGCAGAATACCCGCGCGCGCCCCAGTTTCCGGACAGGTCGCCTGTAGCTCGAATCGAAACACAGATCCTATTGTAGGATTGCCTTTGTGCGGAGTCTGCTGATTCTTTTCCTGGCCGCAGCTGCCTGTGCGCAGCCGCCGAGAACGATCTTTCCCAGCGACAGCAAAGATCCGAAGCAATCCGGCGGCGCGGCGCTGCTGGAGGCTGTCTGTCCGGGCCGAGTGGTCGTCGACAAGGAGATCGGATGCCGCGGCGCATGCCCAGACTTTACTGGCTTTCCTGAGGAGATTCTTGGATGGCGTTTGGTGGCAGTTACACGCGGGCATTTTCTCTCAGCCCAAAGCGACGACGCAGTGCTCTCGATGTTGGGCTGCGAGGCACACTCGGAGAACTGGGGCGGAACGATTCTACTAACCCGCAACTCGCGAACCTGGAAGATGCTCTGGTACAGGGCCGGAGTCGCTACATCCCAGTGCCATAAAGTGAAGCTTCGGGACGGTCGCGAGATTCTTGTATGTCTAGGCGGTTACGGAGGACAGGGGAATATTTGGACAGTCCTTTACGCCGAAGATCTCCTGTCGCCTACGACTAACCTGATGACCGGGGAGGATAAAAATGGACATTTCTTCGAACTGTTCGACAACACGGGCACATGCGGTGAGAATCCCGAGGATGATTCCAAGCCGGAGTCCCTGCAGTACGGCTTTGTCGAAAGGGTCGAATTCAAGAATAGCGGAGTGAGCGTGCCCGCAATCTCAGTCACGGCTCAGTCGGGCGAGCGTCCGATGACTCCGCGAGACGTCGACGCATGCATCGACGAGCAGAATCCAAACAAGGCCCACAAAGGTTTGAGTTTCCTCCCGCCGACAAAACGCGAACAGACCGATTTTGTCTTTGAACGTGGCACCTACCATCGATCCCCCGCCGCGACCGGCCGCAAATGAACGCTTGGTAGGATAGGAGGACATCTCTCATGTCCTTGCGGTTCTACAACACCCTGACCCAGCAGTTGGAGGAGTTCAAACCCCTTCACGACAACGTCGTGCGGATGTACACCTGCGGGCCGACGGTCTACAATTACGCCCACATCGGCAACTTCCGCTCCTTCGTATTTCCAGACATCCTGCGCCGCTGGTTGCGCGTGCGCGGGTATGTGCTTGATCACGTGATGAACATTACCGACATCGAGGACAAGATCATCCGGGATTCCAAGGCAGCGGGCCAGACCCTCGAAGCATTCACGTCGGTCTACACCAAGGCGTTCCTGGAAGACACCGCGACGCTGCGGCTGGAGCGTCCCGAACGCATTGTCCCGGCGACCCAACACATCCCCGAGATGGTGGAGGCCGTTCAACACCTGACCGAACGCGGGCATACTTATGTCAGCGAAGGGTCCGTCTATTACCGCATCTCGACATTTCCCGAATACGGCAAGCTCTCGCACAACGATTTCAGCGGCATCCGGGCCGGGGCTCGCGTCGACGTGGATGAATACGACAAAGACGACGCCCGCGACTTCGTTCTGTGGAAAGCCGCGAAGGAAGGCGAGCCGGCCTGGGACACGCCCATCGGCAAAGGCCGCCCGGGGTGGCACATCGAGTGCTCCGCCATGGCGATGAAATACCTGGGCGATACTCTCGATATTCATACCGGCGGGGTGGACCTCACCTTTCCGCATCACGAAAACGAAATCGCCCAGGCCGAGGGCATTACCGGGAAGCCATTCGTCCGCTTCTGGCTGCACGCCGAGCACTTGAGCGTGGATTCGCAGAAGATGTCGAAGTCGCTCGGCAACATCTATACGCTGCGGGACCTCAAGGAGCGGGGGTATGCGCCCGAAGCGTTGCGTTACCTGCTCGCCTCGGTGCCGTATCGCAAGAAACTCAACTTCACTTTCGACGGGTTGAAGGCAGCGGCGACGTCGATCGACCGGCTGCGAAACTACAAGCTGCGTCTGGAGACGGACAAGTTTTCCGAGGGTACCAATACGGCGCTTGCCGAACGCACGCGTGCCGCGTCGGCAGCGTTCGATGCCGCCCTCGACGACGATCTCAACACTGCCGAAGCGCTCGGAACCGTCTTCGAATTCATCCGCGACACCAACACGGCTATGGACGCGGGAGACTTCCGCGCGGGAAACGTGACGGACGCGCTTGAATTTCTGGATCGGTTCGATTCGGTCTTCGATGTGCTGAAACCCACCGCGCATGCAGGCGGACTCGCGGATGCCGAAGTCGACGCGCTCATCGCCGAACGCACCGCCGCCAAGAAAGTGCGTGATTTTGGCCGTTCCGACGAGATTCGCGCGCAACTGGCCGCCCACGGCGTCATCCTTGAGGACACCAAGGAAGGAGTACGCTGGAAACGGTCATGAAAATCGAAAGCAAGACCGTCCACTGGGGCGACCGGCGCAAGGCGGGCAACTTCACTCCGGTTACGACTCCGATCTACACCGCGGCGAGCTACGTGTACGAATCGATGGACCAGCTCGACCGGGTATTCGCGCTGGAAGAATCAGGACCGTCCTACGCGCGCTATGACAATCCCACGCGCTCGGCACTTGAGGAATTAGTGCGGGAGCTCGAAAGCGGCGCTGGTGCGATCGCCTGCGCTTCGGGCATGATCGGCATTCACACCGCTTTGCTCGCGGCTCTGCTGGACCGGCCGAAACGCGTAGTCGCCGCCAACATGATGTACGGCGCCACCACCGGGCTCCTGATGAATGTACTGGGACCCATGGGAGTCGAAACCGCGCATGTCGATCCTTGTGATCTGACCGCATTCGAAGCGGCGCTTACAGAGGCGAAGACCGGGGCGGTGATCGTCGAAACCATCGCCAATCCTCTGCTTCGGGTGCCCGCGCTGGATAAGATTGCCGCGCTATGCCGCGCCGCGGACGTGCCGCTGATCGTGGACAATACCTTCGCGACGCCACTACTGGTCCGACCGCTGGAACTCGGCGCGAGCATGGTCTGCCATAGTGCGACGAAATATCTGGCGGGTCATGGCGACGTCCTGGGCGGCGTGATCGTGGCCGATCAAGCGAACTATGACGCGCTGCGTACGCTCTCCCGCACCATCGGGCCCGTGATGGGCCCGTTCGAGAGTTATCTCACCCTGCGCGGGATCAAGACACTCGCGCTGCGCATAGAGCGCCAGTGCGCCAATGCCTGTAAGGTCGCATCCTGGCTGGCGACGCACCCGCGCGCGGAACGAACATTTTTCCCGGGTGATCCCAAGCATCCCGATAGTGAGACCATCGCGCGGCTCTTCCCGCCGAATCGCTTCGGCGGCCTCGTGTCGTTCGAGCTCAAGGGCGCTGGGCGCGCGGAAGTCTTCCGCTTCATGGAGAAGTTGAAGATGGTGGTGCGTGCTACGTCGTTGGGCGACGTGCATACCCTGATCCTCTATCCGGCCATGGCCTCGCATCGCGATCTTTCTCCCAAACATCGGGAACGACTGGGGATTCGCGACAACCTGATGCGGATCTCGGTCGGCATCGAAGCGGTGGAGGATATCGTCGCGGATCTGGACCAAGCACTTTCCTGAGAATCTGGTATACTGTGGTTTCTATGTTCGTCGCCCGCCATCATCGGCACCATTCTCACCACACCCATGGTGGACACTTTGATGTGCAGCGGGCTCACGCGTAAACAAGCAAATCGGATTTGAGATAGACGAGCCCGCCGGAAACGGTGGGCTTTTTCGTTATAGGAAACAAACTTTATGCAACTGGACTTTACGAAAATGGACGGCCTGGTGGCCGCGGTGATTCAAGATTGGAAAACGGGGCGCGTCCTGATGGTCGGCTTCATGAACGAGGAAAGTTTCCGTCAAACCGTCGAAACCGGCAACGCGGTATTCTACAGCCGCTCGCGCAATAAGCTGTGGCTCAAGGGTGAGACGTCCGGCCACAAGCTGGTGGTCAAGGAAATCTCGACCGATTGCGATCAGGACACGGTGCTCCTGAAATGCGAGGCGCTCGGCCCCGGCGTTTGCCACGAAGGCTACCAGAGCTGCTTTGTTCGCAAGCTCGAGGGCAAGGAATGGAAGATCACCGAGGCGCGCGCCTATGATCCCAACGCTGTATACGGAAACTAAATGAAACTCAAACTGGGCATTCCCAAAGGCAGTCTTGAGAACGCGACCGTCGATCTGTTCCGGCGCGCCGGATTCCAGATCACCGTCAGCAGCCGTTCCTATTTCCCCGCCATCGACGATCCCGAGATCGAGTGCATGTTGATTCGCGCTCAAGAGATGGCCCGCTACGTCGAGGATGGCGTGCTGGACGCCGGCCTCACCGGCCGCGACTGGGTGCAGGAAAACGATGCCCAGGTCGAGACCGTCGCCGATCTTATTTACGCAAAACAGAGTTTTGGTAAGGTCAGATGGGTGCTTGCCGTGCCTGAGTCGTCGCCCGTGAAGACGGTGAAAGATCTTGAAGGCAAGATCATCGCGACCGAGCTGGTGGCCGCGACGGAACGATACTTGAAGTCGCACGGCGTCACTGCCAAAGTCGAGTTCAGTTGGGGTGCGACCGAGGTGAAACCGCCCGAGCTGGCCGATGCCATCGTCGAAGTCACCGAAACCGGCTCTTCCCTGCGCGCCAACAAACTGCGGATCGTCGAGACGGTGATGGAATCGAATACCCAGCTCATCGCCAACGTCAATTCCTGGAAAGATCCGTGGAAGCGGCGGAAGCTCGAAGACATGCGGATGCTGCTGGAGGGCGCCATCAACGCACTCGGCAAAGTCGGTCTCATGCTGAATGTGGAAAAGAACAACCTGGAAAAAGTTCTCGGGGTGCTGCCGGCCTTGAAAAAGCCCACCATATCGCCCCTCAGCGATGGCGACTGGCTGGCGCTCAACACGATCCTGGACGAAGCCACGGTGCGGACAATTATTCCTCGACTCAAAGAGGCCGGCGCGCAGGGCATCGTCGAATACCCATTGAACAAGATTGTAATGTAATGATCCGGATCATCGATTCTCGGGAAGCGCAGTCTCTGATTGCGCGGAAAACGCAGCGGCTGGACGATGCCGAACGTGTGGTCGCGCCGATCCTCAACGACGTGCGTCGCGAGGGCGATGCCGCGTTGCTCGCCTACGCCCGCAAATTCGACGGGTTCGAAGGCGCGAGCGTCCGCATCCCCGTGCATGGAACGCTCGAACCCGAATTCAGGCGCGCCGTACGCATCGCTGACGCGAACATTCGCGAATACGCGCGTCTGCAACTCCCGATCGAGAAGCTGGTGGAGTATCCGGATGGCCGCAAGCTCGGCCAGATCGTCCGGCCGCTCGATTCGATGGGCGCTTACACCCCTGCGGGCCGCTATCCCCTGCCCTCCACGCTGCTGATGAACATCATTCCCGCGCAGGTGGCCGGTGTCAAAGCCACCTGCGTCGCCTGCCCGCACCCCAGCGCAGAGATTTTGGGAATCGCCGCCTGGCTCGGCGTCACGCATTTTTTCCAGATGGGCGGGGCACAGGCCATCGCGGCCCTGGCCTTCGGAACCGCCACCGTTCCTCGAGTGGATCGCATTGTGGGTCCCGGGAACATTTATGTCGCGGCCGCAAAAAAGCTGATTGCCGGCGAGACCGGCATCGATTTCGTGGCGGGGCCGACCGAGATCGTGATCATCGCCGAGGAGGGTAACTCCGAGTGGATCGCGGCCGACATGCTGGCCCAAGCCGAGCACGATGTGGACGCCTCGGCCATACTGCTGACCACGTCGCGTCCGTTGGCCACCGCCGTGGCCGAGGCTCTGGAACGCCAGCTCATCTCCCTGCCGACCGCTATCGTCGCTCGCCAGTCCATCGATAATAACGGCGCGATTGTGATCGTCGATTCCATCGAGCGCGCGGTCGAATTCTCGAACTCGCTCGCGCCGGAACACCTTGCCCTGCACGATCCTGCGCTGCTGGGCTCGATACAGAATGCTGGCTCGGTCTTCCTGGGTCCGTCGAGCCCGGAGGCTGCCGGAGACTACGCGTCCGGCCCCAATCACGTTCTGCCGACGTCGGGTCAAGCCCGCCTGAGAGGTGGCCTGTCCGCGGCGGACTTCGTCAAGGTGATCTCGGTACAGGAACTGAGTCCCGCCGCGCTGAAATCGCTGGCGCCCACGATCACGACTTTGGCCCGCGCCGAAGGTTTGGAAGCCCACGCGCGATCGGTCGAGGTGCGTCATGGCTGATGCCCTGACTCCGCGCGATTCGATCCGCGCCATGGCGCCGTATTCGCCGCCCTCCGGCGGCCGCGCCGGGAAGCTGCGTCTCGATTTCAACGAGAACACCGTCGGATGCTCGCCGAAAGTGATCGAGTGCGTCGAGAAGTACCTGACCGCCGACCACCTGACCATCTACCCCGAATATCAGGAGGCCCGCCGCGATCTGGGCGGGTTCTTCGGCGTCCTTCCCGAGGAGTTCACCATCACCAACGGCACCGACGAAGCCATCCAACTCCTGATCAACACGTTTATCGACGATGGCGACGATATGCTGCTGCTCAAGCCTTCCTACGCGATGTACCGTTTCTACGCAGAGGTGGCTGGTGCTTCCGTCCGCGAAGTCGAATACGGCCGCAATCTCAGTTTCCCGGTCGCGGATTTTCTCGACGCCATGCGGCCCGAGACCCGGGCCATTCTGATCGCCAATCCCAACAATCCCACTGGCTCGGCGATCGGACTCGACCAGATCGAACTCATCCTGGAAACGGCGCCCGAGGCGGCGGTATTGATCGACGAAGCGTATTTCGAGTTCTACGGAGTCACGGCGCTGCGCTGGATCCGTAAGTACAAAAACCTGTTCGTCAGCCGGACGTTCTCCAAGGTTTACGGCATGGCTGCAATGCGCTGCGGCTGCCTGTTCAGCTGCGCCGAAAATATTGCATGGATTCGAAAAGCGCAGTCGCCTTATAGCGTGAATATGCTCGCGATCATGGCGGCGCGCGCGGCTGTGCAGGACGGCGAACACATCGCTAAATATGTCGGCGAAGTGCTGGCCGCGCGCGAGTTGGCCTACGTCGGCTTCGAGCGGCTGGGTATCCCGTACTTTCCCAGTCAGGCGAACTTCGTGCTGTTTCAAGCCGGCGATCGCGCGATCCCCCTCCGCGACGCCCTCCGCGAGCGCGGCGTGCTGGTGCGCGACCGCAGTTACGAGATTCCCGGATGTGTGCGCGTCACCATCGGCACGCGCGCCCAGGTCGAGCGCTTCCTGGTCGAACTGGAGGGCTTGTGGAAGGCTTAGTGGTCTTCGATATGGACGGTGTGCTGGCGGAGGTAACCGAATCCTACCGTGAGGCGATTGTCCGGACCGTCGAGCACTTCACCGGCAAACGCATCCAGAGGGATTCCATTCAGGACTACAAGAACCAGGGTGGCTGGAACAACGATTGGGCCCTGTCGCAGAAGATCGCTGCGGATCTCGGTGTCGACGTGCCCTACGACACGGTCGTTGACTATTTCAACAAGATCTTCATAGGATCAAACGGCAACGGCCTCATTCAGCGCGAGCAATGGTTCCCCAAGCCCGGATTGCTCGAACGCCTGGGCGAGCGATTCGGCCTCGCGATCTTCACCGGCCGCCTTCAATATGAGGCCGAGATCACGCTCAAGCGATTTGCGCCGGATTGTTCGTTCGATCCGCTCTTGTGCGCCGACCACGTTACGAAGCCCAAACCGGCGCCCGATGGACTTCGTTATATCCAGCGTCTGAACCCGAGCCGCAAACTCTGGTACGTCGGCGATACGGTCGACGATGCGCGCTCCGCTCGTGCGGCCGGCGTGCCCTTCATCGGAATCGCAGCTCACAGTCATTCCCGCCGCGACGAAATTCTGCGGCTATTTCGCGAAGAAGAAGCTGTTGCGATCATCGAAAACGTGAACGAAATCGAGGGGGTGGTGTGAGACGGGCATCTATCCAGCGCGATACCAAGGAAACTCAGATCCGCGGCAGTCTCACCCTTGAAGGGCGCGGCGTCTATCAGATCTCGACCGGCATTCGCTTTTTTGACCACATGCTGGAGCTGTTCACCAAGCATGGGGGCTTTAATTTAAAGCTGATCGCCAAAGGCGATCTTGATGTGGACCAGCATCACACCGTCGAGGATGTCGGGATCGTACTGGGCCAGTTATTCGCCAAGGCGCTCGGCGACCGCCGCGGGATCAATCGCGCGGGGTATTTCGTGCAGCCCATGGACGAAACGCTGGCCGTGGTCGCGGCCGATTTGGGCGGGCGCCCGGCTCTCATATACAAGGATCTCGTCAAAACGCGCCTGGTCGGCGATCTGCAAACCGAGCTGGTCGAGGATTTCTTCGGCGGCTTCGTCAATCACGCGGGGGCGAATCTGCACGTAAAAGTGCTGTACGGCCGGTCAAATCACCACAAGATCGAGGCGATCTTCAAATGCTTCGCGCGGGCGATGCGCTACGCGTGTTCCAAAGACGCACGCTTGAAAAAGCAGCTGCCGTCCACCAAGGGACTGCTATGATTTCTGTTTTTGATTACGGAGCTGGTAACCTCCGCTCCGTCCAGAACACACTGGGCGCGATTGGTGCCGAGTACGAGCTTATTCGAGATGCATCCGGCATCCAACGGGCGACCAAGCTGATACTTCCCGGCGTCGGACATTTCGGCCAGATGATGCGCGCGCTCGACGATCTCCAGGTTCGCGATGCCCTAATCGAACGCATTCGCGCGGGCATTCCCTTCCTCGGCATTTGCCTCGGCCTGCAGGCGCTGTTTACTTCGAGCGAAGAAGCCCCCGCCGAGCGCGGCCTCGGTATCTACGCGGGCGAGGTGAAGCGCTTCCGTGGAAACCTTCGAATCCCGCACATGGGCTGGAATCAGATAGAGCCCTGCCGCGTGAATACTCTGCTCGCTTCCGCGACACACTTATACTTCGCGCACAGCTATTATTGCCCCGTGGTTCCGGAAACCGCCGCCGTGTGCGATTACATCCTGCCCTACACCGCCATCCTCGAGCACGCCAACGTCCGGGGCGTGCAGTTTCACCCCGAAAAATCGGGGCCCGCGGGGCTCCAGATTGTGAAGAATTTCGTCGAGAGTGAGTCATGAGCGCACAGCGCGGGATGCGAACCGATCCTTCTTTAGATGCTCGCATCCCGCTGCGTCGTGCGCGATTCAGAAGATGTTAACCAAGCGGATCATCCCCTGTCTGGACGTCACTGCCGGCCGCGTGGTCAAAGGCGTCAACTTCGTCAACTTGCGCGACGCGGGAGATCCCGTGGAACTCGCAGCACGTTACAACGAGCAGGGTGCGGACGAGTTAGTATTCCTCGACATCACCGCTTCGAGCGACAATCGCGACACTATGATCGATGTAGTGGCCCGCACCGCCCGCGAAGTGTTTATCCCGCTCACCGTGGGCGGCGGCATCCGCAGCGTCGACGATGCGCGCAGCATCCTGCACGCAGGCGCGGACAAAGTCAGCGTGAACACCGCGGCAGTGCACCGTCCGGAGCTCATCACCGAACTGAGTGAGGAGTTCGGATCGCAGGCTGTGGTCCTTGCTATCGACGCCCGCCGCAGGGCCAACGGAGGATGGAACGTATACACACGCGGCGGCCGTCACGACGAAGGCATCGACGCAGTGGAATGGGCCCGCCGCGGCGAACAACTTGGGGCCGGCGAGATCCTGCTCACATCCATGGATACCGACGGCGTCCAGACCGGCTTCGACTGCGCTCTCACGGCGGCCGTGCAAAACGCCACACGAATTCCGGTGATCGCATCCGGAGGCGCAGGGAAGCCCGAAGACTTTTCGGAAGTGCTGAAGTATGCCGATGCCGCGCTGGCCGCTTCCATCTTCCATTACGGAACTTACACTGTGGGCGACCTTAAGAGCTTCCTCGAGGCGAGGGGAGTCCCGGTGCGCCGATGATCATCCCCTGCATCGACCTCATGGACGGCAAAGTCGTCCAGCTCGTCCAAGGCCGCGACAAGGCGCTCGAAGGCGATGAACCCCTTGAAATGTTGCGGCGATTTTCAGCGTTTCCTGAAATTCAGGTAATCGACCTGGATGCGGCTATGGGCAAGGGTGAGAACTCATCGCTCGTTGAACTCGTAGCCGGAAAAGCCCGCTGCCGTGTGGGCGGCGGAGTTCGCACGTCCGATCGCGCACGACGCTTGATCGAACAGGGCGCCTACCGCGTGATCGTCGGCACGTCGGCCTTTACGCCGGCCCTCGAACAAATCGCGGCAGCCGTGGGCCCGGAGCGCGTAATTGTCGCGCTCGATTCCAAAAACGGCAAGATCGTCGTCAAAGGTTGGCAAGAGGCGACACATTACACCGCCGAGGAGGTTGTCAGCCGGTTCGAACCCTATTGCAGCGGATTCCTGTGCACCTATGTCGACAAAGAGGGGATGATGCAGGGGACGGATCTCGACTGGTTCAGCCGTCTTCGCGCCTCCACCAAGCACGAAATCACTGCCGCCGGCGGCATCACCACGCTCGACGATATCCGCGCGCTCGCCGAGCTAAACATCCACTCGGCGCTCGGCATGGCGATTTACACCGGCCGCATGGACCTGACTGAATTGGCCGCGATTAATTCCGCGGGCTGATCAATCCAATAATCCGGCTCCCATCGGGCCATCTCCCCCTGATCGCCGTAGCCCCAGCGAACCGCGCAAGTCCGCACACCCGCCCGCCGGCCGGCTTCCATGTCCGCCGCCGAATCGCCTACCAGCAGACATTCCTCGGGACGCGCACCCAAACCGCGCAGCGCCGCCAGAATCACATCCGGCTCTGGCTTGGCCGGAAATCCGTCCGTTCCCTGCACGTGCTCAAAGTGTGGGAGCAGCCCGAACTGTTCCAGCACGTCGCGGGTAGTTCTGCTGGTTTTCGTAGTCGCTGTCGATTTTCGTCCGCCCAGCGAAGAAAGCATTTCCGCCACGCCGGGATACACACGCGTAGCGGCATGTTTTCGGCCCCAGTAAGTGGCGCGGTAGCTCTGAGTGAGAGCGTCCATGGCGTCGCGGTCGAACCCCAGATCCTGGAACAGGTCGATCAGTGTCCGCCCGATATACGGCCGCAAAAACTGTTCGTGAATATCGCCGCGGCCATGGGCTGCCAGGACTTCTATCTGCGCCGCGCAGATATCCGGGGCGGAATCCATGAGGGTCCCGTCCACGTCGAACAGGTATACAGAAAATGGAGGGACGGACCTCTGCCCGTCAGCGAACGCCATTACGCGGGCTGTGGACCACCCTCAGGCAGAATTCCCGGAATCCTGCGGCTCGGATCGGGCTTCAGGATCTGCTGCGAGGGTCCATCATCCGGCGGAATCGAGCGCGGAGTCTCGATAGCCCGCAGGGTCTGGCCGTCGATCAACTGGAGCACTTCCGCGCCGTCCAGCACCTCGCGCTCCAGCAACGCCAGCGCGATCCGCTCCAGCGCGTCGGCCTTCTCTTCGATAATGGCGCGAGCCTTATCGTAGCCTTCCTGCACCAGTTTCTTGACCTGCTCGTCGATGCGGATGGCCGTGGCTTCGCTATAGTCGCGATGCTGCGCGATCTCGCGCCCCAGGAAAATCTGCTCCTCGCGTTTGCCGAAGCTCATCGGCCCCAGCTCGCTCATCCCCCACTCGCAGACCATCTTGCGCGCCATATCGGTAGCCCGCTCGATGTCGTTGCCCGCGCCGGTGGTGATGTGATGCATGAAAATCTCTTCGGCGATGCGCCCGCCCATCAGGATCGCGAGCTGCGCTGCCAGATACTCCTTGTGATAGGAGTGCTTGTCATCCAGCGGAAGCTGCATGGTCAGGCCCAGCGCCATCCCGCGCGGGATGATGGTGACCTTGTGCAGCGGATCGGCGAAGGGGATCTGCGTCGCCACCAGCGCATGCCCGGCCTCGTGGTAGGCCGTGTTCTTCTTCTCTTCGTCGCTGATGATGAGGCTCTTGCGCTCCACGCCCATCATCACCTTGTCCTTGGCCAGCTCGAAATCGAACTGCGTGACCACTTTGCGATTCTGTCGCGCCGCCACCAGCGCGGCTTCGTTCACCAGATTGGCCAGGTCGGCGCCGGCGAAACCCGGCGTCCCGCGCGCGACCACCGTCAGATCGACGTCGTCGGCCAGCGGCACCTTCTTGGTGTGAACTTTGAGAATCTGCTCGCGCCCCTTGACGTCCGGACGCCCGACGACGACACGCCGGTCGAAACGGCCCGGCCGAAGCAGCGCCGGATCGAGCACGTCCGGGCGGTTGGTGGCCGCCACCAGGATCACACCTTCGTTCGATTCGAATCCGTCCATCTCCACCAGCAGCTGGTTGAGAGTCTGTTCCCGCTCGTCGTGTCCGCCGCCCAGTCCCGCCCCGCGGTGCCGTCCAACAGCGTCAATTTCATCGATGAAGATGATGCACGGCGCATTCTTCTTGCCTTGCTCGAACAGGTCGCGCACGCGGCTGGCGCCCACGCCCACGAACATTTCCACGAAGTCCGAACCGGAGATCGAAAAGAACGGAACATTCGCCTCGCCCGCAATCGCGCGGGCCAGCAGCGTCTTGCCGGTTCCCGGCGCGCCGATTAGCAGAACGCCCTTGGGGATCCGGCCGCCCAGTTTCTGAAATTTTTGCGGCTCGCGCAGGAACTCGATGATTTCCTGCAGCTCTTCCTTGGCCTCTTCCACGCCCGCCACGTCCTTGAACGTGACTTTCTTCTGCTGGGAGGAATGCAATCGCGCACGGCTCTTCCCAAAACTCAGGGCTTTGTTGCCCCCGCTTTGCATCTGTCGCAGCATGAACACCCAGAATCCGATCACCAGAGCGAATGGCAGGAACGTTCCCAACAAGTTCACCCAGTTGCTGCCGTTATCCTGCACCACGGTGAACGTGACTTGCTTGTCGAGCAAGAGCTTCTGGAAATCAGTGAAGGCCGGTGGGACGGTGGACTTGAAATCTTCGCCGTTCTTGTACTTTCCCGTCACTTCGCCCGTCGTGGAATTGAGCGTGGCGCGCTCCACCTTTCCGTCCTGCACGTCGCGATAGAGATCGGAAAATTGCGGCGCCTTGCCTGCGGGCCCCGGGTGGCGGAAGACCGCCCACACCAGTACCACCAGGCACAGGACGATCAGCCATAGAACTGCGTTTCTGACATTAGAATTCATGTGTGTCTCAACTTCCCCCGCGAACCCTCAATACACTAAGACGTTGAAAAAACGCCAAAAGATTCATCTTTGGCCGGAATTTCCCGGATCCGCAACCGAAACCTCGCGCGCTGATCCGCATACGCGGCGGCCGGCCCGAAGTCCCGCGTCCAGAGGATCTTATCTCCCAAACAGAGAATCGGCCAGAACGGACGGCGCCAAGAGGGTATTCGCTGCCGCTGGAACAATTCTTTGAGCTTCCAATCATTGGCATGCCCAACCGGACAATATCGATCTCCCGGTCTCCAGCCCCGCAGTACCAGCTTCTCCGGAATCTTGCGGAAGTACAGATCCGACTTCAGCGTAGCACAGGCGTCCACCCCCTGCGCCCGGCTGATAACATCCAAACAAATCATGGAATTGCCGTCGGGAGCGGGGCATCGCCCCGGGACCCCGACCGAGCTTCCAGCCGGTAGTGGGCCCCCCGGTACTTCCAGCCGAATCCAGCCGAAAGACCGAATTACGTGAATCCCGGGAAGTTCTGTCCTCCCGCCGGCTTTGGGTAGTTCTAAGATGTTCTCGATATGGGCGAACTGGATGCCGTGCAGGTTGCCTTTGGCCCGCCGGATCGCATGCCGGACCAGCCTCCGCGCCACCGCGCGAGGAAACCGAGCCAGATCGCCTGCGGGCACCTCCACCGCGCCCGGCGAGACCAAGAGGGTCTGCTGAGCCAACCGATGAACCTCCTCGACCCACCAGCGCTCTTCCTCATAGGCCAGGTCTGCCAGATGGGCCAGGTTCTCCACCATGCGCGGATTCCAGTCCCGTTTTAGCCGTGGCAGCAGGTCGTGGCGAATGCGATTCCGCGCGAACCTCGGATTCCGATTGCTCGCGTCTTCCCGCCAGGCGATGCCGCGTTCCCGGAGGAACGTCTCCACTTCCTCGCGTGTCACGTCGAGAAGCGGCCGCATCAGACCCTCGGCGGTAACGGGAAGAATGCCCGCCAGTCCGGCCAGCCCCGAGCCCCGCAGCATGCGGAACAACACCGTCTCGGCCTGATCGTCGCGCGTATGGCCCAGGGCGATGCGGTCCGCCCGGCCCCGCCGGATCAGGTCGTGAAAAAATTCCCTTCGAGCGCGGCGCGCCGTCTGCTCCAAATTGCCGCCACTACAAATCGCCACACTTGAGTGGAATTCCAATCCCGTTTCCCGAGCCATCGACGCCACGAATCGCTGGTCCTCTTCAGACGCCTCGCCGCGCAGCTTGTGATTGACGTGGGCAACGCCCGTAACCCGGATCCCCAGCTCCCGGAGAACGTGCAAAAGGCACACCGAGTCCGGCCCGCCCGATACCGCCACGATTACACGATCGCCGACGCGAGCGCCTTGCGTCAGCATGTCGTAACGGGAAATGGTCGCGGCTACCTGCTCCAGCACGCTCCCATTATGCCCTTGCCGTCATGCGCCCATGCTATAACGGAAAATCACTGTGAGCGCCCCCGATCACTTTATTGTGAGCATCGATATAGGCAGCTCCTCGGTCCGAGCTCTCTTGTTCGACTCTGGCGCGCGCCGGATGGAGGGCTATGGCGCACAGGTCCCCTACCGCATCCACACCACCGCGGACGGCGGCGCGGAAGTCGATCCCGAAGCGCTCGCCCAGCTCACCATCGACTGTCTGGACGAGCTTCACCGCCAGGTTCAAGCGAGCGGATTCCATGTCGCCGCCGTGGCCGGCAGCGCTTTCTGGCACAGTTTTTGCGGAGTCGACGCCGCCGGCCACCCAACCCTTCCGATCCTGCATCTTCTCGACACCCGCAGCGGAGATCAGGTTGCGCGTGTACCCAATGCCCACGCCCGCACGGGTTGCGTGCCCCACTCCAGCTACTGGCCCGCCAAGCTCCTGTGGCTGGCGGCCAATCGTCCGGGCGAATTTCGCGCCACTAGACAATTTCTCAGCTTTCCGGAATTTCTCTTTTTGAAACTGTTCGGAAGAGCGGGCGCATCCACGTCCATGGTGTCCGCCACCGGGCTGTGGGATCAGAACAAATCTGATTACGACCCCGAGACCCTGGCCGCTCTGCCCATCCGCCGCGAGCAACTTGCAAACCCCGCCGCGCTCGACGAAAGTGAAGATCAACTGCGGCCCGAATACCGCGCCCTGTGGCCCGCGTTCAGCAAAGCCCGCTGGTTTCCCGCCCTGGGCGACGGAGCCTGCAATAACCTCGGCAGCGGCTGCGTTTCGACCGATCGCGCCGCGCTCATGGTGGGCACTACCGGAGCCATGCGTCTGGTTTCCGATGCTCTGAAAGCGGCAGTCTCTCCCGGATTGTGGTGTTACCGCGCCGACCGCCGGCGATTCGTCACCGGCGGCGCACTGTCGAACGGCGGTGATGTGTACGCCTGGATGAAACGCAACCTCTCTCTTCCCAGAGATGTCGAGGCGCGTCTCGAGGCCGCCACGCCGGGAACCCACGGCCTGACCATGCTGCCTTTTTTTTCGGGCGAACGCACTCCCTACTGGCGCGCCGACCTGCGGGCTTCTATAACCGGCCTTTCCGCCTCCACCGACGCCGTGGACATTTTGCGCGCGGCTCTGGAATCCGTGGCGCTACGCTTTCGCGAAATCTACTGTCTGCTGGCCGGACGCTGGGGAGCCCCAACCGAAGTGATCGCCTCCGGTGGCGCGCTGCTGCACTCACCTGCGTGGACGCAGATGATAGCGGACGCGCTTGGCCGCCCCATTACGATCTGCACCGAGACCGAAGCGTCCTGCCGCGGCGCGGCGCTATGGGCGCTGGAGCGCCTGGGCATCATCGACAGCATCAGTGCGCTGCCCGCCTCCACCGGCGCGGTGTTGACGCCCCGTCCCGAATATCAGGCCGCTTACGAGGATCTGCTCTCTCAACAACGCAAACTTTATGAACGCCTCTATCAAGAATGACGTGCGAGAACGCGCCACGCGCATTAAGCTCCTGCTGATGGATGTGGACGGCGTTCTCACCGACGGCCGGCTAATCAACATTCCTGCGCCCGATGGCAGTATCTTCGAAACCAAGGCTTTCGATTCGCAGGATGGCATTGCTTTGCAGTGGCTCTCCTGGCACGGGATCGCCACCGGTGTGATCAGCGGACGTGTTTCGCCCGCCACCGCCGAGCGCGCCCGCCAGGTCAAGATGAGCTATGTCTATCAGGGCCACATCGAAAAAATTCCCATCCTGGAGGAGATCCTGGCCCAGAGCGGCGTGACGCCGGAGCAAACGGCCTATGCCGGCGACGACCTCACCGACGTAGTCGTGATGCGCCGCGTGGGCTTGGCCATCGCCACCGCGAACGCGCGTCCCGAAGTCAAGCGGGCGGCTCATTTCGTAACGGCGGCTGCGGGTGGCCAGGGCGCCGTCCGCGAGATCGCCGAGTTCCTGCTCGAAGCCCAGGGCCTCTGGTCGGCTATCTTGAAGAAATACGAGGTGGACTGACAGTGTCCCAGCGAATCGGAGTAGAAGTGGGCGCCGATCCGGGCCCCGGCGTTCTGCACCAATTGACCGGCGTCATCGCGCGCGAGCAAGGCAACATCCTGAGCATCGAGATCGTCGAGGAAAAGGCTCCCGAAACGATTACCTATTTTGAGATCGATGTGCCCGGCGATCCTGAGCGGCTGCTGCAGGGACTAAAGGCCCTGCCCGTGGTGCATCGCGTAACCCTGGTCCAGACCATGCAGAAGATCTTCGGCAAGCGCATCATCATCGTCGGAGGCGGCGCGCAGGTGGGCCAAGTGGCGCTGGGCGCCATCACCGAAGCCGACCGCCACAACATCCGCGGCGAGCACATCTCCATCGACACCATTCCGCTGGTCGGCGAGCAGCCCCTGGCCGATGCAGTGCGAGCTGCCGCGCGGCTGCCGCGCGTGAAGGCGCTGGTAATGGCCGGATCGCTCATGGGCGGCGAAATCGAAGCGGCCGTCCGCGAGGTCCGCGCGCAAGGCCTTCTGGTCGTCAGCCTCAACATGGCGGGCAGCGTTCCCGACGCCGCCGATCTGGTGGTCACCGATCCGGTGCAGGCCGGCGTCATGACCGTCATGGCGGTCGCCGACACCGCCAAGTTCACCGTCGAGCGCCTCAAGCGCCGCGTCTTCTAAAAATGGGGACTGCCACCGATTTCGAAGAACCGACACTGCCCTGTCCGCATCGGCACCCCGAAAGCGGCTGGCTGTCCCCATTTTTTCCCCGCCATGCCCGCTGAAATGTCTCCCGACGAGTTTCGAGCCTCGGGGCACCAGGTTGTAGACTGGATCGCCGATTACCTGCGCGACATTCGCGATCTTCCCGTTCTGCCCGGCGTCCAGCCCGGCGATCTCATCGATGCCCTGCCTGCCGCGGGCCCGGAACAGGGCGAGTCCATGGACGCCATCCTGGACGATTTCCGCAACCTGATCGTCCCCGGCATCACCCACTGGAATCACCCGTGCTTTTTCGGGTACTTCTCCATCTCTGCCTCCGGTCCCGGCATCCTGGGCGAAATGCTGGCAGCCGCGCTGAACGTCAATCACATGCTGTGGAAGACGTCGCCGGCGGCGACAGAGCTGGAGCAAGTCACTCTTGGCTGGCTCCGCCAGTGGCTCGGCCTTCCCGCCGATTTCTTCGGCATCATTCACGACACCGCTTCCACCGGAAGCCTGCACGCGATCCTGGCCGCGCGTGAGCTGGCCTTACCTGAAGGTCGCCTCACCGGCGAACATCCCCCGCTGATTCTCTACGCATCCGAGCACGCACATTCGTCGATCGATCGCGGCGCGCTGGCCGCCGGCATCGGTCTCGACAACATCCGCCACGTTCCTTCCGATGACCAGTTCCGCATGCGCCCGGACGCGCTCACGGCGATGATCGAAGCCGATCTCGCGGCCGGCTGGAAACCGTTCTGCGTGGTCGCCACCGTCGGGACCACGTCCACCACCAGCATTGATCCCGTCGAACAGATTGGAGACGTCGCGCGAAAACACGCGCTGTGGTTTCACGTGGACGCCGCCTATGCGGGCTCCGCCGCGCTACTCGAAGAACATCGCCACATTCTGGACGGAGCGACGCAGGCCGATTCCCTGGTGGTCAATCCTCACAAGTGGCTGTTCACCCCCGTTGACCTGAGCATCTTATACACTCGCCGCCCGGACATCATGCGCCGGATGTTGTCGCTCGGAGAAGCGCCTCCCTACCTGCAGGGGGCCGAGCAGGACCGCGCCGTCAATCTCTCCGAATACAGCCTGGCTCTGGGCCGGCGTTTCCGGTCGCTCAAGCTGTGGTTTGTATTGCGCTATTTCGGCCGCGAAGGGATTACTCGGATTCTGCGTCACCACATGAAGATGGCGCATGATCTCGCGCGGCAAATCCAAACCGACTCGCGTTTCGAACTAGCCGCCCCGCTACTCTTTTCACTGGTGTGTTTCCGGTATCGAGGCTCGGATCAAGATAACCGCGATCTGCTCGAGCGCATCAACGCGAGTGGCCGCGCGTTCCTGTCCGCCACCACGCTGCACGGGAAATTCGCGCTTCGTCTGGCGATCGGGAATGTTGCTACCACCGAAGACGACGTCCGTCAGACCTGGGAGTTCATCAAGTCGTCAGCGCTTCCAGCGACTGGATCTCCCGCCGCAAAACTTCCACGTCCGCTTTGACCGTCCCGAAGTCTCCGCGCGCCGCCGCACCCCCGA
>Ga0310810_10000678_pt1 | contig 34215 bp, 28 predicted proteins | sample NCmetagenome_FD_207641 | JGI IMG/M metagenome (GOLD analysis project Ga0310810, IMG submission 207641) | Soil microbial communities from experimental microcosm in Duke University, North Carolina, United States - NC | ecosystem: Engineered > Artificial ecosystem > Soil microcosm > Unclassified ... | reverse complement strand
ACCGGCGGCGCCGTCTTCACCGTGACCTTGCCAGGTCAGAGCGGGCCAGGTCAGAGCGGGGTCTGACCCGGGGTCAGACCCGGGGTCAGACCCCGATCTCCTTCGAGTGCGCCGAGATCGCAAAACCTGCCAAGTCCAACACCGCGGGCGTGATGGACCTGTGGAAATCTCGAAAGAAGTCTTTTTCGGAAAACAGAACAGAGTTTGGCGAGGGCGCCGGCTGTCGCGTCTTTATCGACGTGACAACCGGCGTTGACACTTAACAGTTTGGGGTCTGACCCGGGGTCTGACCCCGGGTCAGACCCCGAACTAGACGAACTAGAACGAGAGCCGCAGGGCGAACTGCACCTGACGCGGCGTGCCAAGGCCGACCGTGCGGCCGACGGTGCTGGTGAACCGGCCGAACGTTCCGGCCGCACCCGTCGTATACGCTTGACCTGGCTGCACCTTGTTCGCCTCGCTCAGCGCCGCATTCGGCAGCGCATTCGGCAACGTGCCGACCGCGTTGGCGAAGTTGGTGAAGTTGAACAGGTTGAAGAACTCCGAACGAAGTTCCAGGTTGCGCCCCTGGCCCATCGGAATCCGCTTTGACAGCACCATATCGATCTGCCGGAACCACGGCCCATGAATCGAGTTGCGTTCGAGATTGCCGAACGTCCCCGGCTTCGGGGTCGCGAACGCCGCGGGGTTCAAGAAGATCAGACCGCCGTCCTTGATGAACGGATCGACGCCCGGAATGAGGTCCGGCCGCCGCGTGCTGCGCGACGCGCCACCGCCCGGCACGTTGATCACCGGCGTCAGACCCGCTCCCGCGTTATTGAATACGTTCCCCGCCGCATCAACAAAGACGATGTCAGGACGGGTGATGAGGACCGGAATCGGCACGCCACTGCGGCCGTTGAAGATGCCGCCAATTTCCCAACCGCCCGCCCATGCGCCCTTGCCCGGTATCGTGTAGAGCGCGCTCGCGTTGAAGGTGTGACGGACATCGAAGTTGTTGTAGCCGTTTTCGAAGTCGAACTGATCCAGCGTGCGCGCGTTGTTGCTCGCCGTCGTCGCTTCGTTCGATCCGCCAGTGTTCCCCTTGCTGTAGCCGAGCGTGTATTGACCGTTCAGAGCCAGGCCGTTCGCCGCCCGCTTCTGCAGCGCGATCTGCATCGCCTTGTAGCTGTCGTGACCGCCGCTTGTCTTGTAGTCGATCTCGGCGTACGGCGACTGCTTGCTGGCAGCCGTGGACCCCGCGCATATGTTCGAGGTGGTGTTCGGCGTCGTGCGCCCGTCCTGAACGACCCCATTCGCGCACGTGATGATGTCGAACTCGCGGAGCGCCGTGCCCGACGACAACACGCCGACGATCTGATTCGACACGCTGCGCAGGAACAGATTCCGGCCCTGGCTGCCGACATACGCGATCGTCGCCGTCGTCCTACCCGGCAGTTCCTGCTGAATGGAGGCGGTGTACTGGTAGACCCGCTCCGGCAGCGTGTAGTCGTTCGCGTAGGCGCGCGGCTGATACGACCGGTTGTTCGGGTTGTTCGTGAAGTTTGCGCGAATCGCGCTCTCGTCGACCGGGAAGAGGAGGAACGCGCCGCTGGTAGCGGTGGTGCTGATGCGTTCGGCTTCGATCGGCTGGATCTGGTCCTCCGTCTGGCCCGGACCGACGAAGATACCGAACCCGCCGCGGAGCACGGTCTTGTCGGACATCGCGTAGGTTGACGAGACGCGTGGCTGGAAGCTGTTCTTCTTCGTCTTGAAGAACGGCGTCGTGTCCGGATCGAGCGCACCGGTGTCGATGTTGAACTTGACGATCCGGTTATCGCGCTCCTTCATCGGCGTGTAGTAGTCGTACCGGAGACCGTAGTTCAACGTGACCTTGTTCGACACTCGCCACTCGTCCTGTGCGAAGCCGACGTAGTAGTCCTGCTTCGTGTGTTTCAGTCCCGTGGCGCCGTTGTGGAACGGGCTGGGTTCGCTGAGATCGCCGAAGTACTGAATCTGCTGCGGGATGTTGTTCAGGAAGTTGCCGATGTTCTGGTAGGTGTAGGTGATGCCGCCGAGCTGATCGGTGGCCATGCGGATGATCCGCACGTCTCCGCCGACCTTGAAGTAGTGATTGCCCTTGACGCTGCTCAGCGTGTCAGCAATCGTCAGCGAGTAGGGTTGATACGGCGCCGATTCGCCGTTGCCGGCGCTGTTCACGCGCACGAGGCCGCCCGGGCTCGCGATGCCCGACGTGGCGCCCTGACCGGCGATGCCGTTGTTGGCGACCGATCCGCTCAGGCTGAACGCGACGCCCTGGAACGTGGGCGTGCCCGGGAGACCGAACGAGGTGGAATTCGCGGCGTTGTATCCGACCTTGAAGTCGTTCGTCGTGGTGCCCATGAGACCCTGCACGTTGGCGACGAAGTTCATTGGTTTCGAGGTCACGTCGAACCGGCGGCCAGTGACGCCCTGCGGCTCGTCGTTCTCGCCGCGATCGCTGAAGAAGCGGTAAAAGCTCGACCAGTTCGGCGTCATCTTCAGGTCGAGACGGGTGCTGAAGGCGTCCTCGCGAACCGTCTGTATCGCCTGGAGCTGCGCGATATCGAAGTCCGGATTGGCGGACGCCCCCTGAAGAATGACGGCGCCGGGTGAGAGGAATCCAGCCTGGAGCGACGCAATCGCCGGCACAGCACGCGCCCACGCGGCAGCGCTCGGCACGGCCTCGATGAAGTTCAGCCCGGCGTCGAGACGGTAGCCTTCATAGCTGCCGAAGAAGAACGCGCGATTCCTTGCGACCGGGCCGCCAAAGGAGCCGCCAAACTGGTTCTGCCTCAGCTTCGACTTGCCGAGGTCGGCGAGCACACTGCCGTCCGGGTTTCGCTGCTTGTCAAAGTAGTTGGGCGCATCGAGGCTGTCATCGCGGAAGTACTCGAACAACGCGCCATGGAAGGCGTTGCTGCCCGACTTGGTGATGACGCTGACCTGCCCGCCGGTGCCCGTGCCGTACTCGGCCGGATAGTTGTTCGATTCGACGCGGAACTCCTGGACGTTCTCGAGGCTCGCCTGCAGCTTGAAGGGCGTGTTGTTCTCGCCGTTCACGTTACCCGGCGCCGAGTCGATGATGGCCGAACCCTCGATGCCATCGTAACGAATCACGTTCTGCTCAACGGCGCGACCCGAGAAGCGGATGTCCTGCCATGTGCCGGTGCCGGCGTTCTGCGATCCGGGAGCCTGCAACAGCAGCTGTGACATCTGCCGGCCGTTCACAGGCAGGTTCAGCACTTCGCGCTCGCTGACGTTCACGCCGTTGCGGGCCGAGCTGAGGTCGAGGGCGCTGACATTGGCCTGCACCGTGACGGTCTCGGTCAGACCGGCCGGCCGCAGCTCCAGGTCGATGTTGAATTCCTGGGCGGCCACGAGCTGCATGCCGGTGTATTCGAGCGGTGCGAACTCCTTGAAGCTCGCCCGCAGCGTGTACACCGACGGCTTCAGGTTGGTGACGAGATATCGCCCCTGGGCGTTGGACAGGACCGTCCGCTCCTCGCCGGTCTTTTCATCTTTCACGACCACCGTCGCGCCAGCCACGGTCGCGCCCGACTGATCGAGCACCGTGCCTGTAAACCGCGCATCGGCCTGCGCGAACAGCATGGCACCGGAGATGGCTATCGCCATCGCCAGCGCCGTGAGGCCTCTCACCGAGCCCCGTACCGTCAACATCATCACACTCACCTCCGCATGAACTGGGTCTGCTGCTGTATCTGCGGCAGGTTATGCGGGGGGTGTAAACGAAGAATGACGGACAGCGAACCACTACTTAAAATCTGCCCTTCAGCCCGAGCTTCACCTCACTTACCTAGACCTCCTCCTCCCTATTCCTATTCCCACATGGAGCCGAAGGAATTTACACACATGTAACAAGGTCGTCATGCTATGGTGACCCGACTTAGGATGACTCGATTATCCCGACACGGCGTGCTGATACTTGCCATCGTGCTGGGATTCTGCGGGACTGTCCCCCGGGCAGCCGGCAAAGCCGACGTCGAGTCCCCCACCGTCCTCAAAGTCCGCCTCACCACGTCAAACGAACTCTCGGCGATGAGTCAAAGCGCGCTGATCAACGAGGCTGAATCGATTTGGCGGGACGCCCGCGTGCAGCTTCGCTGGATTCGGGACAACCGCACAGACGAAGATCGTCCGCTTCGTATCGTCATCGCCCGCCGCGAGGTCAATGCAGCGGGGCATCAGTGGCCAGTTGCCGAACTCCTCCGATTCGAGGATCACAGTGCCATCGCACTGGCGTCGATCACGGCGGCACTCCGCATCGTCGAGGAGCAGCCGGAGCTACCGCTGGGTGGTCTCTCGTCGATGCGTCAGTACAAGTTGGGTGTGGTGCTCGGACGGGCGGTCGCTCACGAGATCGGCCACTACCTGCTGCAAAGCAACTCGCATTCGCCGTACGGGCTGATGCGCGCCAGCATCGACGCGCGCGAGTTCGCCGATCTTCGAACTGGCGCTTTCAGGCTCGATCGCGAATCGCAGGCCTTCTTGGCCGCCAAAGCGCTCGCCTCCCGCAGCGAATAAGGTCTGAAATAGGCCTCATTTCTATCGTTTTACATTTTCTTAATCTTTTTTCCCTATTGCTGGGCGAGCTCTGCTATTCTCCGCTCGCTCCAAATGCATTCGCGCGACTCGCGGGGGTCGTGGCACGTCGCAGCACTAGCGGCGTACGTGGTCGTGGCCATCGCATTCTCATGGCCGCTTCCACTCAATATGAGTACGCACCTGACCGGGGTGCCGGGCGGCGACACGGGTGTGTACGTCTGGAACCAGTGGGTCTTCCGCCATGAGGTTCTCCAGGAAGGCCATCTTCCGTACTTTACCGATCGCATCTTCGCCCTCAGCGAGCCGACCAATCTCAGTCTTCACAACTACACGGCATTCCAGAATCTGCTCGCGCTGCCGCTAATCGGCTCCCTCGGGGTCGTGACGACGTTCAACGTCATCTACCTGCTGATGACGGTGCTCACTGCCTACGCGACTTTCCTTCTGGCGAAACACGTCACCGGTCACGTCGCAGAAGCATGGCTGGCAGGTGCACTGTTCGCGTGGAGTCCTCTCCTCGTGACACGCGGCACCGAACACTTCAGTCTTGTGGCCGCGGCTCCGCTCGCGATCTTCCTGCTCGTGTTGTTGAAAGCAGATGGACACGAACGGTTCCGCGACGCCGTAGCATTGGGCGCGACCGAGTGGCTCGCGGCGAGCACTGACGTGTACTACGCGGTCTACTGCCTTCTGATCGGCGCCATCTTCCTCGCGGCGCGCGTCGTGGCCATCCAACGGAGCCCATTGGCAGGACGGAGTGTCGCAGTGCGTTGGGCACTCGACGTGTTGATCCTCAGCATGGGCGGCTTCATCGCTGCGCTTGTCGTCAGTGGCGGCTGGCAGTTTTCGATCATGGGACGGCCATTGCCGATCCACAGCCTCTACACACCGATGATGCTGCTGACGATCCTCGTCGCGATCCGCGTCGCATGGGAACTGCGCACATCGCTGCTGCCGACCAGCGGATTGTGGCGGTTCATTCGCTTCTCGCTCGCAGCCGGTGTCGTGGCGACGTTCCTCTTATCGCCGGTGCTATACGCGACAGCGATTCGCATCAGAACGTGGGGCCAACTCGACCCATCGACGATCTTCTGGCGCAGCAGTCCTGGCGGTGTTGATCTGCTCGCGGTGTTCCTTCCGAATCCCAATCACCCGTTCGCCCCTGTCGCGTTGGTGGACTGGCTCAATTCGCTGCCGACGAAATACATCGAAGGCCTCGTGTCCGTGCCGCTCGTGGCCATCGTCACGATGGTCGTCGCCTGGCGCGCCGGATGGATCCCGTCGCGATGGTGGACTGGTCTCACCGTGCTGTTCGGACTCCTCGCGTTGGGACCGTTCATTCACATCGCTGGCGTGAACACGTTCGTGCCCGGCCCCTGGGCATTTCTACGCTACGTGCCCATTCTCGGTCTCGCGCGAACGCCATCGCGGTTCAGTGTCGTGCTCATGCTCGGCATTGCGATTCTGTTTGCGACGGCGCTCGTCGCGCTCACCCGCCGGTATCCAGCCAGACGGCGGCTCGTCGTCACCACGGTGGGCGCGCTTCTTCTCTTTGAGCTCTTCCCCGCGCCGCGACCGATCTACTCAGCGGAGATTCCTCGCATCTATCAGCACGTCAAGGATGCCGGGGGAGATATTCGACTGCTGGAGCTGCCGGTGGGCGCCCGTGACGGGACCAGCAGCGTCGGCAATTTCACGGCGCGCTCGCAGTTCTATCAAACGTTCCACGAGAAGCCGCTGGTCGGCGGCTATCTGTCGCGCGTCTCGCGGAAGCGCATCGATGCCATGCGCAGTAACGCGATGACCGACGCGTTGATCGTCCTCAGCGAGGGCGGCGACATCCCCGAGGAGACGAAGGCCCGGCTGATCGATCTCGGCCCGGCATGGACTGAGCGCTCGAACATCGGATTCGTCGTGATCGATCGGCTGCGCACGAGCGACGCGCTGCGCGCGTTCGCCGTTGGTGCACTGCGGCTCGAGCACGTGGAGACTGAGGGCGACCTGGAGCTATACCGTCCACGGATCAAGTAGACTCGCTTCATGCACCCGTGGCATGACAGCTACGTTGACGATGACATCGTCCGCGACGCGTTTCCTGTTGTCATCGAAATCCCAAAGGGCAGCAAGAACAAATACGAGCTCGACAAAGAGACCGGGCTGCTGAAGCTCGATCGCGTGCTCTACAGTGCGGTGCACTATCCGGCCGACTACGGCTTCATTCCCCGAACGTTCTGTGACGACGGCGATCCGCTCGATGCACTCGTGTTGAGCCAGGAGCCGGTGTATCCGTTAACGCTGGTTGAGGCACGTGCGATTGGCGTGATGCGAATGCGCGACGAGAAAGGGATCGACGACAAGATCGTCGCCGTGAGCGTGCACGACCCGGCGTTTTCCGGCTACACGGACAAGGCGCAGTTGCCCGCGCACCTGCTGCTCGAGTTGCGGCGGTTCTTCGAGGACTACAAGGCGCTCGAACACAAGCAGGTTGTGGTCGAGGACCTGCTTGGACCGGAGGACGCCGTGACGATCATTCGCGACGCGTTGGAGCTCTATCGAAAGCTTCGTCGCGGTGAGATCGTCAAAGTCTGATTTACTTCGGGCGCACCAGCCGTATGCGCATCCTCCATGCGTCGGCCATCGCGCTTTCAGTCTTCCTGATGTCAGCTCCTCACACTGGCATGGCCGCCGCCAAAAAGCTGGTGGCACATCGGGGTGCCTCGGCGTATGCGCCCGAGCACACGCTGGCCTCGTACCGGTTGGCTCTCGAACAGAAAGCCGACTACGTCGAGCAGGATCTCGCCGTCACGAAAGACCTCGTGTTGATTTGTCTGCACGACGAATCACTCGAGCGGACGACCAACGTCGAAGAGGTGTTCCCGGATCGGGCGGAGGTCGATCCGGCGACCGGCAAGAAGCAGTGGCTCGCCGTTGACTTCACGCTCGCCGAGATCAAGACCCTCGACGCGGGCTCATGGTTCGATGCGCGATTCGCTGACCAACGCATCCCAACGTGGGAAGAAGCGGTGGCGTTGGTTGGCACGAGCGCGGGCTTGTACCCTGAGTTGAAGACGCCAGCGCTGTATCGCGGGCGCGGCATCGATCAGACCGCATTGTTTGTCGACTCGATCAAAACGCTCAACCTGCACAGCCGACCGGCCGGCTCGCTCATCGTGCAGTCCTTCGACGTACAACCACTGAGGGATCTGACACGCCTCCTGCCGTCACTCCCACGCGTGTTCCTGATCGACAACCGCGACGGGCAACGATGGCTCAATGATTCGGGACTCGCCGAGATAACGACATTCGCCACAGGTATCGGACCCGCGAAGGGTCTGCTCGATGGTCATCCCGAGATCGTGAGAGCCGCGCACACCCGGAAGCTCACGGTCACGCCGTATACGTTTACGACGCGGTCACCGCTGGGCGCCGGACGGTTCACGTCAATTGGCGATGAGATGCGCTATTACCTGACGGAGCTGGACGTGGACGCGCTATTCACGGACAACCCCGATCGTTTCCCGCGATGATCTCTGCACCTGCGGATGAGAATGATGCCGGCTACGGCAACGGGTGCCCCTGATCGTCGGTCCGGTAGGACTGCGACGTGAACTTGTTGATGAACGCGATCCAGGATCCATCAGGCTGTTCAGCCAATGTGCCGCCGTCCTGCCAGATGCCGTTCTCAGCCCACCACTGGGAGCCAGCCGGGTCGCCCTGGTTCTGATGGATGTTGTGCATGCCGTTCCCTGACGTGAACGGCTCGCCCCACACCAGCACGCGCTTTCCAGGAACGAGGATCCGCTCCAGCGCAGTGCTGGCCTGCACGTGATCGCCGCGCTCCCACGTGTTGAGCAGGCCTTCGAAGATGTGCATGAGCAGACGAGTCACGGCATCCGGCATCATCACGAACAAACAACCCAGTCGTACGCGAAAGAGCGGGGACCTGATGTAATCCCACGCACCCGACGATGGTGTGTGCTGAAGATCGTGGTAGCCCGGCGCAAGTGACAGTACGGTCGAAATATCGGCGGCGGTGATATTGACCACTCGCCACTCGACGCCGGTGTTGGATTGGTGACTGTCAACATCAACCGCGCATCGATACTCCACGGCGGCGGCGCTGACGAACACGTTGACGTGAAACCATCGGCCTTGGCTATCCGGGGCGTCGCGCAGACTTCTGAGAAGCGTGCCCGACAGCACACCATAGCGTGGGAGCACAAGCACTCCTTTTTGAGCGTCACACGTAACAACGCCAACGGAGCATTCTTGGAACAGGGAGCTGCAGACATCCGAACCGGGTAGGCCTGGGGCAGGCCTGAGCCTGACCCCCGGTCAGCTCAGGACGACGAGGACGCCAGTGATGACGAGAGCGCCAGCCCACAGCCAGTCGAGGTTGAACCAGGCGACTCGCAGGAAAGCAACGCCGAGTTTGCGATAGACGACCCACGCGATCAGCGTGGAGACGAGCACATAGGACAACGTGTGGAGTCCGACGGCCATGGCATCGGTCCATGCGGTGTTCGCAACCACCCTATGCGCGTGCTCCGCGTGAGACGCCGCGAGAGCGGACACTGAATCTTCTGCGCCGATCACGAACGGCACGACCATGAGACCGGCGCCGTGAGCCGACGCCATCAGGAACGACCAGATCGTCAGATCGCGAAAGCCGACCTGCATGCCGCCAAAGCGCGGATGGCGATGGCGCCACAAGCGATAGATCCCGAGTGTGACGAGCGTCGCGGCCATGACCGCTTTCACCACGTCGAACGGCAGCACGATACCGGCCCCGGCAAACAGCGCCACGACAGCGGCGACTGCGACCGCATGTCCGAGGGCGATGGGCGGCAGCGCACGCCACATCGCCGAGGCACGCCCGGCCTGCATCCCCAACGCGACGGCAAACAGCCATCCCATCCCGGGATTAATCCCGTGATATGCGCCGAGGCCAATCATCGCGTTCCAGTCCATGAGCCTCTCTTGTAGAGGCGGGTCTCAAGACCCGCCGCTACGCATAGCAGTACGAGTCGGACGAGGCGTCACCACCCTCGAGCCGTACTTGATGCAGTCTCATCGTCTGCGACTCGAGGAAGAACTTCGGATCGAGTGTCATCCCGCCCTGCGGATTGACATCAGCCTTCACCATCCAACTTCGCACGCCATCGGGATAGAACTGCTCATCCCATGGCGTGTACAGAGCGTTGGTGAAGTAGACACGCGAGCCGTCGCGACTGATTTCGACCATTTGCGGACCGCCATTGAGTGGCTGTCCCGACTTCGCCGGATGCGGTGCCCGACTCACAATGCCGCCGATGCGGAATGAGCCTGTCTTCCTCGGATTGAACGGATCGGTCACGTCGTACTGGATGAACTCGCCCGTCCCCCAGCACGAGACGTACAAGAAGCGATCGTCGAGCGAGAGATTGATATCGGTGACCAGTGGCGCGACCGCCTTGAATCCCTGAAGCAACGGCGGAAGATTCGCCGGATCGGCAGGCTCGGCCGGGATCTCGATCACTTTCTTGACTGCAAACTTTCCTTGTCCGTTGTCACCGCCCTCGCGATACCAGACCCAGATCGACGAAGACAGATCCTTCAACGACACGACGACGCCCACGAAGCCGTAGGCTTTGGTCGGATTGTGTGCGGGCCTCAGCTCGAGAACCATCTGCTGCTCGGCGCCGAGATCGATCTCCTGGATGTGACGCCGGCGTCGTAAATCCCAGACGTGCAGCTTGCTGCCGTACTTACCACCGAGCAGCAGGTCGGGATTGACGCCATCCTTCACCATGTTCGGCGTGCCCCAGGTGCTCGTGACCATCGTGTCGTAGCCGAGATGCCACCATACGTCATAGGCCAGTTGCTGCGGACCGCGATCCAATTCCCATCGGCCGCGCACGTCGAAGGTCTCCGGGTCGAGGATGAACGTGCCGCCCGGGCCATCGCCGCCCGGTGCACCAAGCGCGCTGAGATAGACGCCGTCAGGACCGCAGTGCACCGTATGCGGTGAGGCGTAGCCCGCGCGATTCGCGAGTTCCTCGGGCTCGATCACCTTCACAATCGACGGTGCGCGGGGATCGGGCTTGGTGTCGAGGATGTGGATCCGTGATGAGTTGATCCCCGGCACGATCAGGTAGCGCCGTTCCATGTGCGGATGCGGTGCATACGGGCACAGACACGAGCTGCACGCGTTCCAACCAAAGTGATGCAGTTCGTCACCAGCGTGGGGCATGCTGGTCTCGCCAACCTGCCGCCCGTAGCTCTTGGACGCAGGGTCGACGTCCACAACGCCGATCGCGTCAGGCACGCCGCTCCCCTTTGGATTGATCAGCGCGACATAGGCGAGCTTTTCGGGTGGCGATTGCATCGCCATCTTCGGCGATGGATAGAACGTTGGGTCGGGCTTGAGCAGCGGCATGACGAGCCTCCAGGGAGGTGGAGACCCATCGTAGATCGAACTGTCAGGCCGCGGCCCAGGATCCGTTCCTGAACAGCGTCAGTGCGATATCCACGTTGGCGCGGAGCGCCTGCTTCACCGCCGGCCAGTTCTTCTCGCAACGGACGAGCGTCTTCCACGAATACAAATGCTTGGGCTTGTGGAAGTCGCTGTTCGCGACGTACGGGAAGTGTTTGAGGCTGGTGACTGAAAAGAGGTCGTCGCGATTGCCGGCCTCCCAGACGTCCACCAGATCGGAAAGCTCATCGCGATGATCCCAGAGATAGCACGTGCTGATCTCGATCCGCCGCGTCGTCCGATGGTGGGGATGACACGCGATGCTCAACCCGCCCTGTCGACGGATTTCTTTCAGGATGCTGTTCGCAGATTGATCGGCGCTGACGTATTTCGTGATGTCGAGCGCGATGATGTGCGAGTTCTTCTTGCCGCGCAGACGATTCTGCGTGATCTCGGCGCCAGGGATCACCAGCATGTTGTACTGCCGCAGCGCCCGTTCGGCCTGGGCGCGGATGTCGTGGAGGTAGGCATCGAAGTCGGATTCCCTGACGCCAAAGGCGCGGCGTCCCAGGGTCGCGATCCGGCCAGCGTGTGCCAGGATGTCGTTCTTCATCAGGATGTGATCAGTGATCGCGATCACATCGAACTTGCCGGTCGATCCGTACAGGTCAACGACTTCGGCGACCGACAGCTTGCCGTCGCTCCACCGCGTGTGGACGTGGAAATCACACAGCAGAAAAGGCTCGTATCCAGGCATGTTTAGTGGTTCCTAAACTTCCCTCACGTCGAGGTGTGTCGTGTCCTTGGGCCGGTGATGCAGGATCTCGGACGTGAAGTTGCGAACGTAGAGACGAAAGACCGCACCCTTCCCCATCGCCAGGTAGCGGCGCGCCGAGGTGTAGAGATAGCAGTCGTGAAAGAGGCCTACGCGTCCGATGGCGAACAGCCGCCGTCCGATGTTGGTGTCCTCACCGTGAAACTCGATCGAGGTATCGAATCCGCCGATGCGTCTCAGCGCGTCGGCGCGGACGGCGAAGTTTCCGCCGTAGAAGATCGTGCCGATTCGCAGGATGTATTTGACGAGCACCTGCGTCGCCGGTGCGAGTGTGAAGTCGTACGCGCGAATGAGCAGCCTTCCCCACCAGTCCCAGTCGTAAAAACGATACGGTCCGGACAGTGCGATGAGACGAGGATCTCGCCGGAAGCGACGCTCGACTCTCTCGAGCCAGGTCAGCGGTGCCCGGCAATCGGCGTCCACGTAGACGAGCACGTCGCCGGTCGCCATCCGCCGTCCAGTTTCGCGCGCCACCACCAGGCCTTTGCGCGGCTCGTCCACCACGCGGACGTGCGGGATCTCCGCCGCCACGGCGCACGTCGCATCGGTACTTGCATTGTTGATGACCAGGATTTCGTCGGGAGTTCGTGATTGAGCCAGAAGAGAATGGAGGCATGCGGCGAGGTAGCCCGCCTCATTGTGGGCGCAGACAATGACGCTCAATCGTAGCGTCACGTCTGCGCCCCCCTTAGGCTTTGCCGTGGTATACCCACGTGCATACGCCCAAAGAGTAGGGTGATGATGTGACGCGGTGATCACAGCATCGGCACGACTGTGTTAAAACCCCCGGAGATTTATGACCGATACGCTGGCAATCATCCTTGGTGGCGGACAGGGCTCGCGACTCTTTCCCCTGACTGCGACGCGATCGAAACCCGCAGTGCCGATCGGCGGAAAGTACCGCCTCATCGATATTCCAATCAGCGGTTGCCTGCACGCCGACATCCATCGCATCTTCGTCCTCACGCAGTTCAACTCGGCGTCACTCAATCGTCACATCTCGAATACCTATCGCCTTGACCGTTTCTCGGGTGGGTTCGTCGAGATCCTCGCCGCCGAGCAGACGCCCGACAATCCCAACTGGTATCAGGGCACGGCTGATGCCGTCCGGCAGGCGGCGCGGCATTTCGTACAGCACGACGCCAAGTACGACCTGATCCTCGCCGGCGATCATCTGTACCGGATGAACTACGAAGAGCTGGTCGAGGCGCATCGTCAGCAGAAAGCCGACATCACGATTGCCGCTCAGCCGGTGGACATGGAGACGGCGACGCAGATGGGTATCTTCCGCTTCGATCGCGAGGGGACGATCATCGCCTTCGAGGAGAAGCCGAAAGAAGCACGTCTGCGCGAGATAGGACGCAGCATCCCCGACGGCGCGACGTTCGCCAATCACACCGACGAACGGCCGTTCATGGCGTCGATGGGTGTGTATGTGTTTTCGCGACGCGTCCTGATCAACATGCTCGAGCGGGAAGCAGGACACGACTTCGGACGTGAGCTGATCCCGGGCGCGATCGGCAAGTGCAAGGTGAAGTCGTATCAGTATCGCGGCTATTGGGCCGACGTCGGCACGATCGAGTCGTTCTATCAGAACAACGTGATGCTCGGCCGGCTCGATTCACCCTTCCACTTCTGGGACAAGGATCGGCCGATCTACACGCACCTGCGCCATCTGCCCGGGTCGCTCATCCCGAATGTGCGCGCTCGGGATTCGCTCATCTCGGAAGGGTGCTATCTGGCCGGTTGCGATATCGACACGTCCGTCGTCGGCGTACGCGCGGCGGTGCGCGAGGGCACACGGATCTCACGATCAGTGTTGCTCGGTGCGGACTTCTATGAATACGGCGATCCACCTGAGGGCCTGCCGGCGCTCGGGATCGGCAAAGATGTCGTGCTCGATCGCGTCATCATCGACAAGAACGCGCGCATCGGCGACGGCGCACGGCTGGTCAACGAGAAAGGGGTCGAGCACGCGGATGGTGACGGCTACTACATCCGCAGCGGCATCATCGTCGTCGCCAAGGGTGGCGTGATCAAGCCGGGGACGGTTGTTTAACTCCCAACTTCCAACGGCCAACTACCAACCACTCCCAATTCCCAACACCCAATCTGATCACGTTTAGGAGTTGGGAGTTGGAAGTCGGTCATTCCTGTCGCTCAAGCGCTTTGCAAGAAACGAAGGATGGTCTCGGACAGCGTGGTGTCAGGCCGGCCGCTGCCGCAGTGGCCACGGCTCTCGTCCATCGACGCGTGCCACGTCCAGCAGTGATCCAGTCCTGAAAGCTCCACGTGCGTGGCACGACCAGGGTGGCGGGCGTTGACCGACGCAGCGATCCGCTCGTGATCGGCGGCTACCGTCGATTCATCGAACTCCCCGTGAAGGACGAGCACTCGGGACGACACCGATGACCACGCAGCGGCAACGTCAACCGCCGCCAGTTCGCGGAAGAATCGATCCGAGCGACCCGGATAGGGCGAGGGTGGCGCAGCCAATGTACCGTAGACGACGATGCCGCGAACGGCGCTCTCGTTCGCCACTGTCGGAGCGAACACGCCGCCCAGCGAAATGCCGAGGAGGAACACTCGGTCGAGATCGACTGACCGATGCTTCTTCAGCGCGGACAACGCCGCTCGGTAGCCGTCGAGTTCCTGGATGTACCCAATCGCGTCACACGCGGGCCCGCGACTGTCGCCAACGCCGGATTTCTCCACGCGCATCGTGACGTAGCCGCGCGCCGCCAGCACACGCATCAGCCCTGGCTGAGCCAGGTCCGGCGTCAGCGGTGTGTCGATGCTGCCGCAGCCACCGCCAGGCAGCAGCAGCACGGCTGGCCGACGCAACGGATTGCCATCAGGCACCGAGACGATCGTCCGCAGTTGGCTGCCGTCTGGAAGCGTCACGGCGCCGTACTCGAAGGTGACGCCGGGCATGGTTTCACGCGGGTACGACGCCAATCGCACCTCGCGCGACTCCGTTTGACCGGCTCGGATGATCTCGAGACGAATCGAGTCGCCCGAGGCGTGATGGGCAACCGCCGCAATCACATCGGCGGGCAGTCGTACGGCGGAACCGTCGACCGCACGGATCACATCACCCGCGGTGATGCCGTCGGCCTCCGCTGCGGAACCCGCCACGATGGCTGTCACGACCGCACCGCGCTCGTGCGGGCCGAGGGCGACACCGAGCGATGGTCGTCTCGGCAGAGCACCATCCGGCACCTGCGCCGAGCTCACGGCCGTCAAGAACACGGCCGTCAAGAACACGGCCGTAAAGAACACGGCCGTAAAGAGCATGAGGCACACGCCGCCGAGAGAAACGCGCGCCGCCGCCATCATCGATCCATCGGAAAGAGCACGAGGAACTGGCGGCCATCGGGCATGAGGTCGAACTGCCGGCGATACTCGGCCTGCGCGAATCCCTTGATCGGCAGCGGAGTGGGCTCGGCGATCGACGTCACGTCCTGTGTGTTCACGGCGAGCTGGAACATCTGATGATCGCGATCGAAGTAGAGAGAGCGGCCATCCGGCGCCCACATCGGATGCGATCCACCGTCGCGAGTCAGTTGTAGTCGCGCGCCGCTGCGCGGGAACGGCTCCATCCACACTTCGTAACGGCCTGTCTCGTTCGAGGCATACGCCATCCACTTCCCGTCGGGCGACATGTTGCTGCTGTGTTGTGCCGAGCCCTGAAAATCAACGAGATGGGTCACTGTTCGCGTCTTCATGTCGAACAGAGATATGCCGTAATCGCGATTCCCCTTCAGTGTGAGGAATCGCATCTGTGCCCCGCCGGCGACCCAGCCTTCGGCGGCACGCGTGTCGATCAGATGCTCAGCCGCGCCGTTGCCGTCGGCACGACGCCAATAGACGGCGTCAGGTCGATCCATGCTCGACACTATGAAGACGAGACGTTCGCCATCCGGCGTCCACATCGGCGCCCAATTGATAGCGCCGGCCACGAGCGGCAGGACCTTTCGTCCGGCGACATTAGAGAGGTCGGCGGTCCAGAGCCGCGGCCCATCAGGACCGGACGGATCGCGCGTCTCAAAAGCAACGCGCTTACCATCCGGTGAGATTCGCGGTGCGTAGACAGTCGGGGGAAGCTGGCCCAGCACTTTCTTCGTCCCGTCGACGTCGACCAGCGCGAGCTCGTAGCCTGCCGGCGCCTGCGCACGTGAGAGGCTGCCGCTCACGAGCACCGTGAGCGCGAACATGGCGATCGACATCTTGCGAATCATGCGAGTCACTCCGCTGTCAGCGTTTCAACTGGATCGACGGCCGCCGCCCTGCGCGCCGGCACATAGCTCGCCATCGCGGCGGCCATCACCAGCACACCGAGCACGGCGGCATAGGTCGGCGGGTCGAGCCGTTCGACGCCGAACAGCAGCGACGACATCCACTGGGTCACTGCGACGGCCGTCACGAGGCCCACTCCCGCGCCACACGCCGTGAGCACCAGCCCCTGCCGCACGAACATCCGTTTGAGCTGCGTCGGCGGGGCGCCGAGCGCCAGACGGATACCAATCTCGCGCGATCGCTGCGCGACGACGAACGCGATCACGCCGTAGATGCCGATCACGCCGAGCGCCAGCGCCATGGCGGCGGCGATGACCAGCATGATCAGCGCGAACGACGTCCGCGCCATCGACTCGTCATAGAGATCCTTCATCGTCCGGACGAGAAAGACGGGCATGCTCGAGTTGACCGACGACACGGCGCTGCGGACGCCTTTCACCAGGCCCTCGCGGGAGGCGCCGTCGCTGCGGATGACGAGATTGACAGCGCGCATCGTAAAGAGGCGGCTGCCGCCGAAGTTCTCCATCAGGGTCGGCCAGTACGCGAACGACGGTGCGGCCTGATACAGCGCATCCTCATGGACGTCCTGGACGACGCCGACGATCTCGCGCCACAGGTCGGTACTTGTCGGAGCGGAATCGCGAATGCGCCGACCGAGAGCCGCAGCCGGCGATCCCCAAGCTTCGCGAGCGAAGTTCTCGGAGACGATCGCCACCTTCGTATGTCCGTAGATGTCGCTCCACGTGATGTCGCGGCCGGCGATCATCCTCGTGCCGACGGCGCCGAAGTAGCCCGGCGACACCACCTTCATTCGACGCATCGGCGGCGTCGTCCCAGGTGGATAGCTCTGTCCCTCGACGTAGATCGGTTGCAGCCATACCCGCAGCGGTCCTTCCATCGGCACGGCGCTGGCGAACGCAGCGGCAGTGACACCGGGGAGCGCGGCGACTTTGTCCAGAATCTCTTGCTGCAGCCGAGTGACACGCTCCGCGTCAGGCACCTGCGGCGGCGGCACCCACACTCTGGCAGTCTGCACATCAGCGCCTGCGTCAAACCCCGGACGGACGTTCAGCAGCGCCAGAAAGGTGCGGATCATCAAGCCCGAACCAATGAGCAGGACGAGCGCGAGCGCCACCTGCACGACGACCAATGCGTTGCGCGTGCGCTGGCGTTCGCGGCTGGTGCTGGCGCCACGCGCCGCGCCAGCGATGGGCGCCCCATGCTGCGCCGCGTGCTTCAACGCTGGAAGCGCACCGAACAGCAGGCTCGAGCAGAGCGAGACCGCGATGGCAAACGTCATCACGAGCGGGTCGAGTGAGATGTCCTCGACACGCGGCAGCGTGGTCGGCGACGTGGCCACGACCACTGTGAGGCCGGCATACGCGAGCACCACACCCAGAGCGCCGCCGATGAGCGAGAGCACCAGACTTTCCACCAGCACCTCTCGCACAATGTCGCCGCGTCGTGCACCGAGCGCCGTCCGCACGGCAAACTCGTGACGCCGGCTTTCGGATCTCACCAGCATCAGATTGGCGACGTTGGCGCACGCGATGAGCAGCACCATCCCTATCATCGCCATGAGGACCCACAGGATGTCACCGACGCCGCCGACGACTTCGTCCTTCAGCGGCTGCACGACTGGTGTGATCCTCCACTTTTCGAATTCCTGCCGGCCGCCACTGTTGGGCGGTGTTGGCCACGCGTTGAGCCAGATCGGCAACATCCGGGCGATGTCGGCGTTGGCATCGGCGACCGTCACGCCCGGTTTGAGCCGGGCGAGGCTCGAATAGCCGAACCCATTGATGCGCAGGCTGCTGCGGTCGAAGGTGCCCAGCGCGATCACCTCGGCGGCGGGCTCCATGTCAAGGAACCGGAAACCTTCGGGCATGACGCCAATGACTTCGGTAGGGAGCGAGTCGGCGATCAACCGCCGTCCGATCACCGAACGGTCGCCGCCGAACCGTCGCTGCCAGTAGGCGTGCGTCAGGATCACGACCGGGGCAAAGGGCGCCCCGCGAAATGCGCTGTCCGCCTCTGTGAAGAGACGACCGAGTTGCGGCTTCACGCCCAGCGCCTGCAGGACGTCGTAGGTCACAAACAGCGCGCGCGCCTGCTCGGGCTCTCCGACTCCGGTAATCGTCCGGCCGCCATCACCATAGAGACCGATGTGCTGAAACACGCGGCCTTCGTCTCGATAGGTGAAGTACTGCGTTGGCGACATGCGGAGCTCGCTCACGTTGAGACCTGGCGCCACTTGTTTGATGCTGACCAGCTCTCCGGCATCCGGGTATGACAGCGGTTTGATCAGCACGCCATAGACGACGCCGAAGATCGCGGTGTTCGCACCAATGCCCAGCGCCAGCGTGAGGACGACTGCCAGCGTGAACCCTGGACGCCGGCGCATGCCGCGCAACGCCAGTCGCAAATCGCGGCCGAACGTCTCGAGCGGGCCAATCGTGTTCATCCGGTGGATCTCTTCGCGGATGCGCACCGTGTTCCCGAGCTTGAGATGCGCGTGCCGACGCGCAGCGTCGGCCGACATCCCCCGCGCGATGTTCTCGTCGGTTTCGATCGCCAGATACGAGCGCAGTTCCTCGGCGCGATCGCGGTCCCAGGACGCTCTGCGGAAAAACCGGCGCCAGGTCATGGCTTACTCCGTTGACGGTTTGAGGATCCTGCCGATGGCGCGAACGATCTCTTCCCACCGCGTTGTTTGCGCGGCGAGCTGTTTGCGGCCGGTCGGCGTCAGCCGGTAGTACTTTGCCTTGCGGTTGTTGTCGGACGTGCCCCAGAACGACGCGATCCAGCCGCGGTTCTCCAGGCGATGAAGGGCGGGATACAGCGAGCCGTGCTCGATTTGCAGCACATCCTCTGAGCCTCGCTCGATGGCGTGCGCGATGGTGTGGCCATGCGCCGGCCCTATAACGAGGACCCGCAGGACGAGCATGTCGAGCGTGCCTTGCGGCGTCTCACTTTGTAGCGGCGACTCACGCCTCGGCACGGCAAACCCTCATTCCACGAGATGATCTAGGCATCAAAATCACTTCAAAATCGCTTAGACGTGGGATTCCAGCATTTGGTTCAGAAGATTATCTAGTGGAGTGACCACGACAATTCCCAACGTGTCAAGGCCCAACGCCCAACCATTCCCAATTCCCAACTCCCGATTTTGGGGTTCGTTGGGGATTGGGAGTTGGAAGTGGTTGGGAGTTGGTAGTTGGAGGTTGGGAATTGACTAAAAGGATGAAACGCCTGACAGCGATGCGTCGATCTTGGCTTTCAGCGCCGTCAACGTTTCCGGACTGCCTTCGAACAGATTGTCCGGATACTTCGCGTCGCGGATCATCGCCTTGTAGATCGCGTCGCTCTGATACAGGTTGAGGCCCAGGCCGGCGAGATACTGCAGCTTCAGGTTCCTGTCGGTGTTGATCTGGACGTCGGCCAGCCAGTTCTTCATGTCACCGCGACGGCCCGCAAACGTGCCGAACAGATCGATAGCGGAATTGATGCCTACTTCGCTGAGCGACTTCGCCACCGCGGCGTTTGCCGGATCCGACAGGCGCGCCTGCACCGCGTCCACATTGATCTTGCCGCCCTCGAGCTGACCGAACAGCACGAGGTCGTAGCCCTGCCCGTTGACGGTATTGGCAAACACCGCACCGTTCGGGAACGCCTCGAGGAACGTGCCGATCTCGCTCTTCACCGCCGCCTCGCTGCTCTCGTATAGCTGCACGAAGAGCGTCACGACGCCGCCAGGATTGAGATGCGACTTCACGACGTCGAAGAACTCGCGCGTGTAGAGAGTCGCCGCACCCTTCACCCACGGATCGAGCGGGTCAGACGTGATCGCGTCGAACTTCTCGTTCGTCGTCAGCAGGTAATGCCGTGCGTCGTCGAGATGCACCTTCACCTTCGGGTTCGCGACAACGTTGAAGTTGTGCTGGGCGAAGTGGGTGGAGACGACGCGAGGCACGAGCGGCTCGATCTCGGCGATCGTTTGATCCTTCACCATCGGATCGATCGACACCGCACCGGCGGTCACGCCAGCGCCGCAGCCAATGACCAGCACCTTGTTCGGGTTCTTTGGCACCAGCGTCGTGATGTGACCGAGCATGCGCTGCAGCCGCATGTCCTGCGGTTCGCTCGAGGCCTGCACTTTGCCGGCGTTGTGATAGTTCAGCACGCCCGTCGGAGTACGAGTCACAGCGACCGATGCGGTGACGCCTTCGCCGACATAGACCATCTCGTTCTGCCCGACCCACGTCGCCGAGTATCGGCCGTAGGCCACGAGCAGCCATGGAATCGGCGGCACTGAACGCGCCAGGAAGCCAGCAATCAGCGCGATGCCAACCACCACGACCGGTGTCGAGGCCCACGCCTTTCGAACTTCCCCGGTCGCTGGCATCAGCATCAGCAAGCCCGACATCGCCGCGATGCCGATGAGAACCTGCTGCGTCTTCTGACTGCCGATAGTGCCCACCAACGCAAGACTGATCACGGTCGCGCCGATGATGGCGCCAACCGTGTTGGCCGCATACACGCCGCCGACGAGACGTGCCGAGTCCTGGCCTCGTGTGGCGACCGCGGCCAGCGCGAGCGGGAAGCTCGCGCCCCACAGAATCGCACCTGGCAGCATCACCCAGATCGCTCGCATCAGATCGAGTTGGAAGTTGTAGACGAGCGAGGTCGAGATCGACGGATTGATGGGCCAGTACGGCAGAGACGCGCTCGTCGTGTAGGCCGCCCACGCGAGAGTCACGCACAACCCGAGCTGACACCATCCGAGCGCGATGCGTGGATTCTTCAGGTTGCGCGCCATCGACGAGCCGAGGCTGCTTCCAATTCCAAGACCGACGAGGAACACCGCGAGGATCAATGAGAAGGTGTAGGTCGTCGCGCCGAACAGCAGCGAGAGCACGCGCGTCCAGACGACTTCCGATCCGAGCGCGGTGAGGCCGGAGAGGGCGATCGCAATGTAGACGAGTTTCGAGATCTCAGGAGTGGATGGCGCGGCCAACGGTTCGTCACCGGGCGTTGCCGTGATCACCGTGTGCGGCGTGCGCGCCGCAACCAGGAACGCGAGTACTGCGACAAGGACGTTGAGCCCAACCGCGGCGCCCGTTGCCGTAGGCATGTCGTACACGCGCAGTAGATAGAAGCCCGCGAGCAGACTGCCGGCGACCGCACCTGCGAGATTGCCGCCATAGAAGTACCCGAGCCACGACACACCTTTCGGCGTGGTCTCGACCCAGCGTGCGATCGCTGGCAGCGTCGCTCCCATCAGCAGCGTCGGCGGGAGCAAACAGATCGCCGCGACAATCGCACGAAGCACCAGGTTGACTTGGCCGGTCCCGGCGATGCTGGTATAGACGCGCCCAACGATCGGCACCGCGAAGAGGACGATGATGCCGAAGACGGCGATGCCAAGTTCGAGCAGCGCGTAGACGCGCAGCGGATGGTTTTGCCGGTTCAGATACTTCGGCAGCAGCAGACTGCCAAGGCACATGCCGCCCATGTAAATCCCCAGCAGCACACCGAGTGAGACCGCTGACGATCCGATGGACAGCTGGAGCAGCTGAAACCAGACGACTTCATATATGAGGGCTGCGCAGCCCGATCCGACAAACAGCAGCAGGAGCGCCGGAAGCCAGCGCTGGGCGGCCTCGGGGCTCGCTGCTGGCCCCGTCGTCTCGTCCTGGAGGTTGGTAGTCACCCGTGGATACTACCAAACCCCGGCCGGGCTTGAGTTTCTGCCCACGCAGGCGGCCCCGTAACTCAGATTTAACTCCCGCGTCACGAGCCAGAAACCCCTGTTTCTTACCGTAAACGGGTCTACGTCCATGAAAACGGAGTCCGGGTGCCACACATCTCCGATACGACGCGAACCAACGACCCAGGCATGAGCCGCGTGAGCGCTGCGCGCACACAAGTCCTTGTCGTCGATGACGAACAGGACATCGCGGGACTCATCAAACACAGCCTCGAAAAGGGCGGCGATATCAACGTCGATATCGTCGGGACCGGCGACGAAGCACTGAAAGCGGTCAACGAGCGCACACCGGATTTGATCGTCCTCGATCTCAATCTGCCGGTGTTGAGCGGACTCGAGGTCTGCCGCATCTTGCGCGCACGCGCAAGCACGGCGCGCGTGCCGATCATCATGCTGACGGCGCGCACCAGCGAAAGCGATCGCGTGACCGGACTCGACGTCGGCGCCGACGACTACATCACGAAACCCTTCAGCCTGCGCGAGCTCGCGGCACGCGTGCGTGCCGTGCTGCGGCGTGGTCACGTCGGTCCGGGTAATGGCTCCGCGACGACGGAGGCATTCGTGTATCGGGGCAAACATCTGGTCGCCGATTTCGATGCGGTGTCGGTCGCTGTCGACAACGAGCCGGTGCGACTCACGCGACGGGAATTCGAGCTGCTGCGTTACCTCGTTGAGAACAAGAATCGCGTGCTGTCGCGAGATCGCTTGCTCGAGCGCGTGTGGGGCTACGACCGTCTGGTCGAAACTCGATCAGTGGACGTGCACGTCGGACGCTTGCGCGGCAAGCTCGGCAATGCCGGCCGTCAGATTGAGACAGTGGTGGGACTGGGCTACCGATTCGTGGAGTAGCCCCTTCTTAGGATTCTTTCCAACCCGACAATTCAAGGCTGAGCGCATGCGCCGCGAAGTTCATACGCGCGCGCTCGACGCGATGCCAGTCGGTGTAACGCACTCGAGAAATCACCTGGCTGTCCTGCTCTTCGCGGACCTCCCATCCGAATCCGTCGGTGTTGGTGATGACAAAGCGGTGCGTCTGATCCGCCTTTCGGAAAGTTCGCTTGTACATTGGGTTCTCTTGGATCTATACCCTCGGACGAACGTTTCGCCTGTAAACGTTGTGTAAATCTTCTGTGACGCTGCTAATTGGTGAGATTCAGGCACATAGGCTGCTTACCCGAACGCGGAGTGCAGCTGGTCTGATGCATGCTGAAACGACGGATCCGCCCATGCACGGCTCGCCGTCGACGTGGTAGATCAACGGCTCGTTCGAACGGATATCGATACGCGTCGCGGTGGACATCGTCACGCCCGGCACCTCGGCCAATCGGCCGCGAAAGAGTTTCGGCGCATGCCTGATCACCGACCATGGTGATCGGTCGTCCACAATCACCACATCGAGTTTGCCGTCGTCGATGCGTGCCGCCGGCGCGATGAGCGCGCCATTGCCGTACTGACGTCCGTTCGCGATCGCGACGAGCAAGACATGCGATCGACGCAACTCTCCATCCATCGTGATCGCATACTCGTGCTTCGCGCGCGCGAAGATCTCGTTGCTCGCGATTTCGAGATACCGCCGGAACCCGCGGCGAACGAGACCAGTCGCAGCGAACTGGTGCGCGATGCGCGCGTCGAGGCCGACGCCAGCGAGATTGAAGAAGAGCCGTCCCTCGATCTCGCCGGCATCGATCACGCGTTCGTGACCACCGAGCGCAATCTCGAATGCCGCGTGTGAATCGAAGGGGATATTCAGCTCACGCGAGAAACCGTTGCCGGATCCACTGGGAATGATGCCAAGCGATGCAGGCGTGAACGCGAGTGCCGAGGCGATTTCGTTGATCGTGCCGTCGCCACCCCAGGCAATGCAGAGCGACGCGCCACGGCCGAGTGCAGCGACTGCGAGCTCGCGCGCATGTCCTCCGCGCTCCGTGACGAACACTTCCCCATCCACGCGGCGGCGGTGCAAGAACGCGGTCGCGAGCTCGGCACGTTGCCGGGCCACATCCGGTCGCCGGCCCGCGCCGGAGATCGGATTGATGATGACCGCGACGTGCTCACTCACGAAGCGAGTTTACGCAGAATCTTCGGTGTAACGAACCACACGAGCGTGCCGGCCGCTTTCGTGGACAGACTGGCCAGATCAATCCGGCAGATGCCGCCCTTCTTGAACGGCAAAGCCCGGCGCGCGCCGATCAAGTACGCGGCCAGCTCGCCGAGATCAGGCTCATGGCCAACGAGGGCGATGCACCGCCGCTTCGCGGCCTTCGCCAGCTGCGCCATCACTGTCGCAGGTGGGTGGCCGGGGGCAAGTGCATCGAACAGCTTCACCGTGGGACGGCCGCTGACGCCGGCGGCGAGCAGATCGGCGGTCTGTCGGGCACGAACCAACGGGCTGGTGAAGATCTCCTCGATGGAGGCGTCGAGTTCTTTCAATCCGCCAACGGCTTCCTTGAATTTGCTGATGCCTTGTTCCGTCAGCGGTCGCTTCGTGTCGTCGGGCCAGTCGTCGCCGCGCTCGGCCGCGATGGCATGACGCACAAGATAGATCTCGGATGGAGGCATGGGCGTAGGTCTACGCTGCCGAGGCGTTGCCGATGCGCGCCTCGCGCGCGCTCACATAATCGCAGATTCGGAGTAACGACTTTCTCTCATTCATGTAACGCGCATGTAACCGGCGGCACTCGTTCTCCAACTTGCGTACGAGTCGATCGAGGTCACCCGAGAGGTTCAAGCTCGGCACTCCGGCCCGGCTCTGGATCGCTCTCGTGCGAACGATGAGCATCTCGAGATCATGCATCCGTCCGAGCAGATCCTGCACACGTTTCAGTGTCCGAATGCGCGCCGTCGCGCGCGACCCGCTGAGATCCTGCGCGATCTCGAGCGCATAGCGCAGTTTCTTCACCGCAATCCGCACTTTATGGAGCCGGTCGGGCAGATAGATGCCGGCGGCGTTGTCCATGGCTGCGCGCAGCCCTTCGGCCCGTCGCGCGGCCCGGCTGAGTGCCGTGGCAATACGGCGTGGGTCGCGCGTGCCGCTCGCCACGGGACCGCGAGCCGTGGCGTCGATCGCCTTCTTCTGGAATTTCGCCAGGTTGAAGTGCGAGATGAGACGCACCATCTCCGCGCCCAGACGCTGGCGTTCCTCAGTTACTAACTGACCCAGCCGAGCCACCGCCGCCTCGGAGACATCACCGGCATTGCGGAGCTGATCGAGGTTCATCAGCGCGACATCCAGTTCACGCACCGGTCCCAGAGCACGCGTCAACTTTCGCACCGATTTCTTGAGCGCTTTGCCGGTTCTGCCGCGGGTCACGAGCGGCAATGCCTCGCGGATGCGGCGTGTCGCGACACGCGCCTGATGCACGCCCTGCACGTCACCCTTCTGCGCACCCGGAAGCGCCCGGCTGAGCGCGGCCAGACGCTGACGGATGATCAACTCTGAAGGATTCGTGCGCTTCATGACGGAGCCACGCAACTCGACCTACTATAAGTCGGACCCACACCATGCGCATTGCCGCTATCGACATCGGTACAAACTCGGTCCACATGATCGTGGTGCGTGTGCGCACCGATCTCTCGTTCGAGGTCATCGATCGCGAGAAGGTGATGGTGCGGCTCGGGGCCGGCGGCCTCGACGGCAAGGCGCTGACGACCGACGCGATGAACGCGGCGCTGCAGGCACTCTCGAAATTCAAACGCCTCGCCGAATCGCATCGGGTCGATGAAATTCTCGCTGCCGCCACCAGTGCGACCCGCGAGGCGCGCAACGGCGGAGAGTTCCTGGCGCGCATCGAGCGTGAGACTGGAATCCGGCCGCGCGTCATCACCGGCACCGAAGAGGCGCGGTTGATCCACCAAGCGGCAGTCTATGGCGTGGATGTTGGCAACGGCCGTGCGGTGGTGATCGACGTCGGCGGCGGCAGCACCGAAATCACGCTGGGAAATGCCACAGCCATTCAGGCGGCGCGCAGCTTCAAGATTGGCGTGATTCGACTGACCGAGCGGTTCGTTCAAAGTGATCCTCTCTCGGGTCGCGACGAGCGCAAGCTCACCAAACACATCCTCTCTGAGATCGGCCGTCACTGCGATCAGATCACCGCGATCGGCTTCGATCGCGTCATCGGCACGTCCGGCACGATCCTCAGCCTCGGCGCGGTGGCGGCGACAGCCGCGCGCGGCACGACACCGGCCGACCTTCGCAACCTGCGCGTGTCGGCGAAGCAGATTCGCCGCTTGCGTAAAGAGATCGTCGCGCTCAATCCCGCGCAGCGTCTGACCGTGCCGGGCCTCGATCCGCGTCGCGCCGATCTCGTCGTCGCGGGAGCCGTTCTCCTCGACACCATCCTGCGTCGGCTCGGCGCAGAGGAACTGACGCTCTGCGACCTGGCGCTGCGAGAAGGGCTCGTCCTCGATTACATCCGCCGCAACCGGCGGCAGATCGCGCAGGTGGACAAGATTCCTGACGTCCGCCGACGCAGTGCGCTCGAACTTGCTGAGCGCTGCAACTACTACGCCGAGCACGCTCAGCAGGTGATTCGCCTTGCCCTCGCCCTGTTTGATCAAAGCCGGGCCGTGCACGGGCTCACCGATCGTGAACGCGAATGGCTTGAATATGCCGCGTTACTCCACGACGTTGGCGGACTCATCAGCTACGCGCGCCATCATCGCCACTCGTACTACCTGATCAAGAACGGCGATCTGCGTGGCTTCCATCCGGACGAGATCGAGGTGATCGCGCTGGTTGCCCGCTATCACAGGCGAGGGGTACCGAAGCGATCGCACGACGAGTACGCCAGCCTCTCCTCGTCTCTGCGCAAGACCGTGCGTACGCTGTCGTCGATCCTGCGCGTCGCGGAGAGTCTCGACCGAAGCCATGCGCAAGCGATCACGGGTCTCGAGTTGCGCGATCGCGGAGACGACGTGCTGCTGGTGGTACACACGGCGACGGACGCCGAGCTCGAGGTGTGGGCGACGAACCGCCATCTTCAGCCGTTCGAGAAGCTGCTTGGGAAGCCCGTTCGTCTCGAGTCGGCAACAGTAGCCCCGCCAGCGGTCGTCGCCGCGGCCCCGCGCCGCCAGTCCGCCTCGCTGAGGAGCAAGCCAGCCTCGTTGAAAAAGGCCAAGAAGGCTGTCTCACCGAAGGCTTTGGCGAAGGCGGAGACCCTGTAACACGGATTTAACACCGAGGAAACAGGCGCGAAATTCATGTTGGATAGCGTGAAGGCGTGACCAAAACGTCTGTACGCGGCGTCCGCCTTCGCGCGTTGGCTTCGGCGAGACACGCCCTCCCACTGTTTCTGCTTCTCCTTTCGGCGTGTGGAGGCGGCAGTAACGCCAGCACCGAGACGAAGACCGCGGCTGCTCCATCCGTCATCCAGATTGATGGGTCGAGCACCGTGTTTCCGATCACCGAGGCCGTGGCCGAGGACTTCCAAAAGGCCAACCCGGGTGTGAAGGTCACCGTCGGCATCTCCGGCACGGGCGGCGGATTCCAGAAGTTTTGCCGCGGCGAGACCGACATCAGCGACGCATCCCGCCCGATCAGCGCGACCGAAATCGAAGCCTGCAAGAAGGCCGGGATCGAATACATCGAGCTGCCAATTGCCTACGACGGCTTGGCGGTCGTGGTGAATCCTAAGAACAGCTGGGTCTCCGCGATCACCGTCGCCGAGCTGAAGAAGATGTGGGCGCCCGAGGCGCAGGGCAAGATCACCAAGTGGAGTCAGGTGCGGCCCGGATGGCCCGATCGTGAGCTCCATCTGTTCGGCGCGGGCGTCGACTCCGGCACGTTCGACTACTTCACCGAAGCAACGGTCGGGAAAGCCAAGGCGAGCCGCGGCGACTTCACCTCCAGCGAAGACGACAACGTCCTCGTCCAGGGTGTCAGCGGAGACGAGACAGCGCTGGGATTTCTCCCGCTCGCCTACGTCGAGCAGAACAAGAGCGCACTGAAACTTCTGCCGGTCGACGATGGCAAGAAGGAGAACGGCGACGGTGCGATCACGCCGACGGCCGAGACCGTGCGCAACGGGACCTACCAGCCCCTGTCGCGACCGCTCTTCATCTACGTCGCACGGAAAGCCGCTGACCGCGCCGAGGTGCAGAAGTTTGTCGGCGTGTATTTCAACTCGCAGGCGCTGATGCGCGAGGTCGGCTACGTCGAACTGACGCCACAGATCTACGACCTCGCCAAGAAGCACTTCGCCGATCGCAAGATCGGCACGGCGTTCGGCTCGGGTGGGCCGCAGGTCGGCATCACCCTCGAACAGCTGCTCACCAGGGAGCAATGAGCCTCGGGCCCGCCCGGGAACCGCGCCGTCGTTCAAAGCGGTTCGAGTTCATCATCGAGTGGGTCCTCTTCCTGAGCGCCCTGCTCTCGATCGGCACGACGATCGGCATCATCCTCGTGCTCACGGTCGAGACGGTGGCGTTTCTCCGGGAAGTGTCCATTGTCGAATTTCTGACGGGCACCGAGTGGACGCCGCTGTTCTCGATGCCTCGCTTCGGCGTGCTCCCGCTGGTCGCCGGCACAACGCTCGTGTCGTTGATCGCGATGGCCGTGGCACTGCCAATGGGGCTGCTCAGTGCGATCTATCTGAGTGAATACTCCAGCGACGGCGTGCGTCGCGTCGTGAAGCCCGTGCTCGAATTGCTGGCCGGAGTGCCGACGGTGGTCTACGGCTACTTTGCGCTGCTCTTCGTCACGCCTGTGCTGCAACGTTTCCTTCCGGCGCTCTCGGGCTTCAATGCCGTGAGCCCCGGCATCGTCATGGGGATCATGATTCTTCCGCTGGTCTCATCGCTTGCAGAAGACGCGATGCGCGGCGTGCCGCGTGGGCTGCGCGAAGGCTCGTACGCCCTCGGCGCGACCAAGATGCAGACCAGCCTGCGTGTGGTAGTGCCAGCAGCGTTCTCGGGTATCACCGCCGCATTCATCCTCGCCGTATCACGCGCCATCGGCGAGACGATGATCGTCGCCATCGCCGCCGGCCAGCAGCCACGGCTCACCTTCGATCCGACGGTGCCCGTCGAGACGATGACCGCCTACATCGTCCAGATCAGTCTGGGTGACACGCCACAAGGTACGATCGAGTACCGGACGATCTTCGCCGTGGGCATGCTGCTGTTCATCGGCACGTTTGGGTTGAACGTGGTGAGTGCGTGGCTGCGCGAGCGCTTCCGCGAGGAGTACGCGTGAGCCAGACTGCTCCGCTCGGACTGACCGGTGATCCCGCCGCTCGAACGGTGGCGTGGCGGCGGTTCACCGATGTGGCCTTCCAGGTCATTGCGCTGGTCGTGCTGCTCGTCGCCCTCGGAGCCCTCGGCGCCTTGATTTGGGACATCGTCTCCGACGGCGCAGGTCGTCTGTCGTGGGACTTCGTCACCAGCTTCCCATCGCGACGGGCGTCGCAAGCTGGCATCTGGCCGGCACTGGTCGGCAGCGTCTTCATCATTCTCGTCACGGCAGTGTTGGCCGTGCCGGTGGGCGTGGCCGCGGCGATCTATCTCGAAGAGTATGGCGGACGCAGTCTCGGTGCGCGTCTGATCGAGTTGAACATCACCAACCTCGCTGCAGTGCCGTCGATCATTTACGGCCTGCTCGGCCTCGGACTCTTCGTGCGGATGCTGGGTATGGGACGAAGCGTGCTCGCCGGAGCGTCGACGCTGGCGCTCCTCGTCTTACCCGTGGTCATCCTCTCGACGCGTGAGGCATTGCGCGCGGTACCAGGGTCGCTGCGCGAGGGATCGTATGCACTCGGTGCCACGAAGTGGCAGACGATCTGGTACCAGGTGCTGCCAGTCGCCACCCCAGGTATTCTGACCGGCCTCATTCTCGCGCTGTCGCGCGCGATCGGCGAAACCGCGCCGCTCATCATTGCCGGCGCCGTCACGTTCGCGACGTTTGCGCCAGACTCGATCTGGTCACCGTTTACCGTGCTGCCGATTCAGATCTTCAACTGGGTATCGCGGCCGCAGGTGGAGTTTCACGCCAATGCCGCAGCGGGTATCCTCGTGCTCGTGTTGCTGCTGCTATCGATGAACGCGATTGCCATCTGGCTGCGCGATCGCTATACGAAGAAGGGCGCAGCATGAGCACCGCGACCTCCCGTCCCCTGGCCAGGCTCGGGGACTTGACTTCGAATCGTCAGGATTCGACCGATACTAACGTCCCGCCCAAAATCGACGTCGAGAAGTTGGACTTCTATTACGGCGACAAGCGCGCGCTGCAGGACATCTCGATTCGCATCAAGCCGAACCTCGTGACCGCGTTCATCGGTCCCTCGGGCTGCGGCAAGAGCACGTTCCTCCGCACGCTGAACCGGATGAACGACATCATCCCCGGCACACGCGTCAACGGGAAGATCCTCATCGACAACGTGGACATCTACACGTCGGGCATGGATGTCGTGCAACTCCGCCGGCGGGTCGGCATGGTGTTCCAGAAGTCGAACCCGTTCCCGAAGTCGATCTTCGAGAACATCGCCTACGGCCTGCGCATCAATGGCATGGCCGGCAGCAAATCCGAACTGGCGGGACGCGTCGAAGAAAGCCTCAAACAAGCGGCGCTGTGGGACGAAGTGAAGGACCGGCTCCACGAGTCTGCGCTGGCGATGTCAGGCGGCCAGCAGCAGCGTCTGTGCATCGCGCGCGCGCTGGCGGTGCGGCCCGAGATCCTGCTGATGGACGAACCAGCTTCAGCGCTCGACCCGATCGCCACGCAGCGCATCGAGGAACTCATTTACGATCTGAAGAAGACGTACACGATCGTCATCGTCACCCATAATATGCAGCAGGCGGCGCGGGTCTCGGACCACACCGCGTTCTTCTGGCTCGGTCGGCTGGTCGAATACGATCGCACGGAAAAGATCTTCACGGCTCCAGCCGAGAAGCTCACTGAGGATTACGTCACAGGGAGATTCGGTTAGTGGAACGGCCAGTACCGCACTTCCGGGAGGAGCTCGAAGCACTGCAGGGGCGTCTGCTCGAAATGGGCGGGCTGGCCGAGGAACGTGTGCGCGCGGCTATTCAAGGCCTCGTTACGCGCGAACCAGCCCTCTTCGAGAAGGTGCTCCTCGGCGACGAGCCGATCAACCAGCTGCACATCGAGGTGGACAACCGCTGCTTCCGGCTGCTGGCGCTCCACCAGCCGATGGCCACCGATCTTCGTGCAATCGTTGCGGCCGTGAAGATCAATACCGACCTGGAGCGCGTGGGCGACCTGGCGGTGAACATCGCCGAAGCCGGCACGCGCTACATCGCCCATCCACCCGTCAAGAAGCTGATCGACATCCCGCAGATGGGTGACATCGCGCAAGCGATGCTGCGCGACGCGCTCGACGCGTTCGTCAAGCGCGATACGCGCCTGGCCCATCAGGTCCTCAACGAAGACGACCGCCTCGACTCGCTGAAGACCCAGGTGTTCCGCGATCTCCTCACCTACATGCTCAAGGACCAGAGCACGGTGGAACCGGCGCTGGACCTGATCCTTGTCTCGCGACACCTCGAACGAATTGGCGATCACGCGACGAACATCGCCGAAGACGTGATCTTCATGGTCTCGGCACTGGACGTCCGCCATCATCCTCCGGCGCCGGTCGAAGACTGACTCGGCACCTTCTCGTTCAATTCCCAACTTCCAATTTCCAACGACCAACCACTCCCAACTCCCAAGCCCCACACGTCAATAACTCCCAACAGAAATGAAGGAATTGGGAGTTGGGCGTTGGAATTTGGGAGTGGTTGGTAGTTGGGAATTGGTCGTTGGGAGTTATGATTGTTCGGATGGGCGAGGCCCAGCTGTGCGTCCTGTGTCGCGTCCGTCCGGTCGATGCGCGCTGGCGGCCGTTCTGCAGCGAGCGCTGCCGCAACGCAGACCTTGCTCGATGGGCGGATGGACAATACCGAGCCGCCGGTGAGGCGGTCCCAGATCACGACAGCGATGCCGATTCCGATCCCCGACCGCGCGACTAAGCCGACTGGCGACTCAGTTCATATGGCCGATACGCTCACTATTACTGACAACAGAACCGGCAAGCAGTACGAAGTTCCCATCACCGACGGCGTCATTCGCGCAACCGATCTCCGGCAGCTCAAGGTCGCGGCAGACGATCAGGGATTGGCGACGTACGATCCGGCGTTCATGAACACGGCGGCGTGTCGCAGCCGCATCACCTACATCGACGGCGACAAAGGCATTCTCGAGTATCGCGGCTACCCCATCGAGCAGCTCGCCGAGCAGTCCACGTATCTCGAGACCGCGTACCTGATCATCTTCGGGCAGCTTCCGACCGAAGCGCAGCTGAAGGAGTGGGTCCTGCAGATCACGCTTCACACGATGCTGCACGAGAACATCAAGAAGCTGATGGAAGGGTTCCAGTACGACGCCCACCCCATGGGGGTCTTCATCAGCACGGTCGCAGCCTTTTCGACGTTCTATCCAGACGCGAAGAAGATCTTCGACGAACAGTCGCGAAAGAAACAGATTCACCGGCTGATTGCCAAGGTGCCGAGCATTGGTGCCTACGCCTACCGCCACTCCATCGGCCGCCCGTATATCTATCCCGACAACGATCTGAGCTTCGCCGGCAATTTCCTGAACATGCTGTTTCGCATGACGGAGCTGAAGTATCACGTGAACCCCGTGCTCGAGCGAGCGATCGAGGTGCTCTTCATCCTGCACGCCGACCACGAGCAGAACTGCAGCACGAGCGCGATGCGCGGCATCGGCAGTTCGCATGTCGATCCGTATTCGGCGATGGCGGGTGCAGCGGCGGCACTCTACGGCCCGCTGCACGGCGGCGCCAACGAAGCGGTGTTGCGCATGCTCACCGAGATCGGCTCGGTGCAGAACATCCCTGGCTTCATCAAGCGTGTGAAGGCCGGCGAAGGCCGGCTGATGGGATTCGGCCACCGGGTCTACAAGTCGTACGACCCGCGCGCGAAAATCATCAAGCAGACCGCCGACGCCGTGTTCGAAGTGACGGGCAAGAACCCGCTCCTCGACATCGCGCTCGAGCTCGAGCGCATCGCACTCCAGGACGAGTACTTCATCAGCCGCAAGCTGTATCCGAACGTGGACTTCTATTCGGGCCTCATCTATCAGGCGATGGGCTTCCCGGTGACGATGTTCCCGGTGTTGTTCGCGATTCCGAGAACGTCGGGCTGGGTGGCGCAGTGGGAGGAGATGCTGCTCGACCCGGATCAGAAGATCGCGCGGCCGAAGCAGGTCTACATCGGCAACAAGCGGCGGGACTACGTGCCGCTGACCAAACGAACATAGATGGTGCAAGGGTTCTGACGATGTCGGTGCAAGACTCCTTACGCGTGTCGGTGCGAGGGTTCTGACCCATGTCGGTGCAAGGAGCCTGCGGCATGTCGGTGCGAGCCGTGCGCGGCGCGTGCTTCACCGCCGCGCTCGTCGGTGCCATGATCGCCTGCACGGGTGCCGAGAGCGCTCGAACTGTGAACCCTGCACCGACCGGCGATAGCCGGATTGCACCGGCAAGCGATAGTCGGACTGCACCAACAGGCGAAGCCAAGCTTGCACCGATTGGCGAAAGCCAGATCGCGCCGAAAATGGCTTTTGACAGCAACCGCGCGTGGGAGCACCTGCGTAAGCAGGTGTCGTTCGGCCCTCGTCCGTCCGGTACGCCCGCGATCGTTGAGACCAGGCGCTACATCATCGACCAGCTGAAAGCCGCCGGCATCGAGTCGCGCGAGCAGATGTTCATCGGCATGACGCCGCTCGGCGAGGTCTCGATGACGAATGTCATCGCCACGATTCCCGGCAAGCGCAGCGAGCGCATCGTCCTCGCCAGCCATTTCGACACCAAGCTGTATCGCGAGTTCACGTTCGTCGGCGCCAACGACGGCGCCTCGTCCACCGCTGCCCTGCTCGAGCTCGGTCGCGTTCTGAAGCAGCGCCCGAACGAGTACACGATCGAACTGCTGTTCCTCGATGGCGAAGAAGCGCGCCTCGAATGGCGTGGCAACGACAACACCTACGGGAGCCGTCACTACGTGCAGGCGGCGCAGAAGGACAAGTCGCTCGCCGGGGTGAAGGCGCTCGTGCTGCTCGACATGATCGGCGACCGTGATCTGCGCGTGCGGCGTGACGCCAACTCAACGCCGTGGCTGGTCGATATTGTCTGGGCGGCGGCAGCGAAGGCGGGGCATTCCGACACGTTCTCGAACGAGCTGACGACCATCGAAGACGATCACCTGCCGTTTCTGCGTGCCGGCGTTCCGTCCGTCGACATCATCGACCTCGACAAC
>Ga0310810_10000677_pt1 | contig 34215 bp, 32 predicted proteins | sample NCmetagenome_FD_207641 | JGI IMG/M metagenome (GOLD analysis project Ga0310810, IMG submission 207641) | Soil microbial communities from experimental microcosm in Duke University, North Carolina, United States - NC | ecosystem: Engineered > Artificial ecosystem > Soil microcosm > Unclassified ... | reverse complement strand
CGCCGTTTATGACGAAGTGGGGGCCTTCAATGCGGAATCTCTCAAAGCGCGTCAACAACTCGCCCTGCTGGAAGCGCAGCGGCAGGATTTAGGCCAGTATCTGAGGCCAAAGCATCCAAAGATGATCGCCTTGCTGGAGGAGCAGGCGCGATGCGAGAGGCTGCTTGAGATTTTGAGTCGACAAAGTGTGTCTCAGTTGGAGAGTCGCCGGGCATCGCTGCGCAAACAAATCGAGGGACTGGAGGAGGAAATCGAAGCCTGGAACCGCAAATCGATGGCGACAAGCCAAAAAGCCAATGAGTACCAGCGGCTGCGAGACAGCGAGCAAAAGGTTCGCTCACTGTATGACCGACTGTTGGCTACTTTGCAGACGCTCGACGTGAACAAGGAGATTAGTCCCGAAAGCGTGACGGTTTTAGAACCGGCGACGCCGCCGTTTTCCGATCTGCGCAAACCAGCCCGGCAACTGATCACCGGGCTTGTGGTCGGGCTGGCACTGGGTGTCGGTTTGGTCTTCTTGATCGATCACGTGGACGATCGGCTCAACTCTCATGCGGAGCTACAGGAATGGTTCGAAGAATCCGTGTTGGTCCAGATTCCACACCAGGAACGGGCTGGCAGAAACCGCAACGTAGCTTTGCTGGAGGCCAACGACTCACGGCATGCTTTTGCTGAAGCTTACCGAAGCTTGCGTTCGTCGCTGCTGTATCTTGCCCGTGAAAAGGTTTGCCCAAAGACCTTGCTACTGACCAGCTCGATCCCAGGCGAGGGAAAATCGATAACGTCAGCCAATCTGGCGATTACGTTGGCGCAGGCGGACGCCCGTGTGCTGCTGATGGACGGAGATTTGCGGAAGGGCGACCTGCATACGCGGTTCGGGCTGACGGCCAGCCGAGGCCTTGCTGACGTGTTTCAACAGCGCTGCCGTTGGGAGGAGGCAGTGCTTCCTACACGGCATCCAAATCTAGCGTTGCTTGGGTGCGGCAATGTTTCCAACGCATCGAGCGATCTATTCGTACGACAACCGATGCGGGAATTCCTTCAAGAAATCGGGGCGGACTATGACTACATCATTGTCGATGCGCCTCCGGTTATGGCAGCCGACGATGTTCGAAGCCTTGCGCCACAAGCCGACGGTGTCTTGTTTGTGCTCCGAGCCGGGTATACTTCCGCCCGGATCGCCACCGCCGCGCTGGACGTACTTTATCGCCGGCAAGTTCACGTGCTTGGGATAGTATTCAACGCCGTTAGGCCATCCACCCAGGATTGCTATTCGTATGAGCGCTACGGTGAATATTTTCACCGGAGGGAGGCGAGCCGTCATCCGATAAATGGGCTAGCGGACGAAACCTGAGATTGGAAAGGAAAAAAGGGATGATCAGTTCAGTCTTCGACGCGTTCACGGCAGACGACCGGGCCTGGTTCTGTATTCGTTCGCACCCGAGACGGGAATGTGTGGCTGCGGCCTATCTTCGTGAGGACCTTGGTCTGGAAGTTTACCTCCCAAGGATTCGCTTCAAGCGGCACACGCGCAAAGGACCCAAATGGTTCATCGAAGCCTTATTTCCTAATTACCTGTTTGCCAGATTTAACCTGGTGGATTGTTTTCGCCAGGTGCACCACGGGTTCGGGGCTCGGGGAATTGTCCATTTTGGCAATCACTGGCCGACGATCCCGGATGCGTTAATTGAGACAATGCGCGAGTCAATCCAGCATAATGTACCGTATGTGTTGTCCGAAGATTTTCGGCCAGGGGACAAGGTGGTGATATCAGGTGGACCGCTCCATCAATTCGAGGCGATTGTCAAACGTGTCATGCCGGGCGCGCGGCGCGCAGCAGTGCTGCTGGACTTCCTGGGCAGCCAAAGAATGATCGAGCTCGGGGCGGAGACTCTCGTCAAGCGAGGGGAGGAGTGAGCGCACTGCGATTAGCACAAGCTTGCCCTGGGCTATTGTCAAGCTGACCCGAAGGGGCCCTGACGACGCTGCCGTTGCGGCATCATTTCTCGTCGACGACTGATTCAAGGGCGGGGCTTACGGCTACGGGGGCCTCGCGTAGCTTCGCGGAGCTCGGCCTTCCGGTTAAATTGGACTGCGTCTATATGGGCCACATGGCCTGCGCATGCACCGGGGGCGTCAGTCGGGCAGAGGGCGGGTACTGGTCGCCAAAAAAAGTCAACGAAAAGGCAACTTCTGGAAAGCGGGAACGGCGAGGATCAACAAATATTACCTTTGCCAGTGCAAAATAGAAATAAATAACGCTTCTAATATATCATGAATAAAATCAGCCGGATTGCTATAGCCGCTTTCGCGGCATCGCTCCTCACCGTCACGGCCGCTGACGTGAAGGAGACCTGGGAAAAGAATTGCACCAAGTGCCATGGCCCTGACGGCAAAGGTGACACCAAAATGGGTAAGAAACTTGACATCAAGGACTTAACTGATGCCAAACTGCAGACCAGCCTCAAAGACGAGGAGATGCTCAAGGCTATCAAAGAGGGCGTTAAGGACGGAGATAAAACCCGCATGAAGGCTGCCGAAGGTCTAAATGATGATGAGATGAAGGCCCTGGTTGCCTACGTGAGGACCTTGAAAAAATAGCCATTGCCAAACTGGCTGAATAACATACAACTTTCAGCATCTAATTAGTAACTGAATAGAACATTCTTTATGAAAAAACTCATCGTATTCACCCTGGCGCTGGTGGTAGGTGGCGCAGTCTCGCTCCGCGCTGCTGACGCTAAAGCGATCTGGACAAAAGATTGTGCCAAATGTCACGGGGAAGACGGCAAGGGTAAAACCAAGATGGGCGAGAAACTTGGCGTGAAGGACTACACGGATGCGAAAGTGCAGGGGGACCTCAAGGACCCCGAGATGACCAAGGCGATTAAAGAAGGGGTCAAGGATAAAGATAGCGACAAACCCAAGATGAAAGGCTTTCCCGACCTGACGGATGACGAGGTCAAAGCTCTGGTCGCCTACGTCCGCGCCTTTAAGAAGTAACTTCGCTGTTCTCCTTGGTCTCCGAAAGGGGGAGCCACTTGGCTCCCCCTTTTTATTGTCTTGGCCGTGCCAAAAAACAATGCCATCAGTGCTGCGGTTGGAGAGAGCTTAATCGGTGAATCCTTATCTTCCAGGTCTGACCCGAGCGATGGAGAATCGCGGCCAAATGTGCAGAATGTGAGCTTGTGATTCATGTGACGTATAATAATATTCTCTAATGTGTATTAATTGCGTCACTGAGCGCACTATTTGCGGTTGGGCACAAGCCAAAAAACGCTAATAGATGAGCAAGGAAGGGGAAGCGCGTTTGGCGTCAAGGGCTTAACTCTCCTCCAGTGATTGCGAGCCAGACATCTGAAACCACCGCAAGTTGTTGGCAGGAAAGCGCGGGGAGTCGCGAAAAGGGACTGTCCGATGCGAGGCGGCCAGGAACCGACTCGGCGAAAGGGGGGCGGGTATGAGGCGCCTCTTTAGAATGCCACCGCAGGTTTTTCGGCTGTTCTTGCTGCTGGTTGGAATCGTCAGCGCTTATTCGGTGGCGCGGTATTTTCTTACCCCGGCTTCATTCAAACAGTATGGCTGGTACCGCGGGGAGGCGTTAACGGAGTTGCGGGCGCGCGAACCTGTGTTTGCGGGGAGGAAGGCGTGCGAAGAGTGTCATTCCGACGAAGTCCAAAAACTCGCGAAGTTCGAACACAAGTCGCTTGCTTGTGAGGGGTGCCACGGTCCAGGCCAGGCGCACGCCGACAATCCGGATATCAAGATCGACAAGAGCAATTACGGGGCGTGTCTGCGTTGTCACGAAGCGAATCCCTCGCGACCTAAATGGCACAAGCAGATCACGGTTAAAACGCACTATATGGAATCGAAGCCCGACGCCAAAACCGGCCCGAAATCCACTTCGTTGTGCACCGAATGCCACGTGCCGCACGCACCTTCGGAGGTTCCATGAAGAACGAGCTCTCACGAAGATCCGTCCTGGCAAAAATCGCAGCCACTCTTGCAGGAGTTTTGGCTGCCCCAGTGGCGAAGACGGCCAAAGCAGCGGTACAGAAGGTGATGGTTTCGAGCGGCGCGCCGAAGGGATACGACCCGACGAAGCACAAGTGGGCGATGGCGATCGACGCCAACCGCTGCATTGGTTGTGGCTTATGCGCCGAGGCGTGCAAGAAAGAGAATCACGTCCCCGAGGGCCCGCACTTCCGCACCTGGATCGAGCGTTACATTATTACCAAGCCTGAGCCTGGTTCGGGCGCTTCACGCGGCGAGACACTGGTGGACTGCCCGAATGGGGGGATGCATGGATTTCCAGAACCGCCGGTGCCCAAGGAGCAAATCCTCGATTCTTTTTTCGTGCCGAAGTTATGCAATCTGTGCCATCACTCTCCATGTGTTCAGGTCTGCCCGGTGGGGGCTACGTTCGACGCTCCGGACGGTGCGGTGCTGATCGACCCGAAGTACTGCATCGGTTGCGGTTTCTGCATCCAGGCTTGCCCGTATGGTTGCCGGTTTTTGAATCCAGTCACCAAGACGGCCGAGAAATGCACGCTCTGCTATCATCGAATTACTCGCGGGCTCAAGCCGGCATGTGTTGAAGTGTGTCCGACTCAATCGCGCGTATTCGGGGATTTGAAGAATCCGATTCCGGACGATCCGATCCAGCAGTTCTATCAAAAGAACCGAGTGCAGGCTCTCAAGCCTCACCTGGGCACTGAACCGCGGCTGTTCTATGCCGGGATCGATAAGGAGGTAAGGTAACATGGGCATAGAGGTCACCAACGTCGTGCTCGAAGTGATGCCGCATTTCGAAGGTTATGTTTATCCGAACGAAGCGACGCAACAACCGCTGTGGAGCATCCTGATCGTTTTGTACCCTTACATCACTGGGCTGGTGGCGGGTGCCTTCATCATGGCTTCGCTGGTGCGCGTCTTTAATGTCAAGGCGCTGGAACCGGTTTACCGTTTGTCGATGCTGACCGCGTTCGCTTTCCTGCTCTGCGCGCCCTTGCCACTGCTCTTTCATCTGGGCCATCCCGAGCGTTGCTTCGAGGTGATGATGACGCCCCACCTGACGTCACCAATGGCTATCTTTGGTTTCGTGTACGCCTGGTATTTGATGGCCGTGCTGCTGCTGGAATTGTGGTTCGATTATCGGCATGACTTCGTGAACTGGTCGGAGACCACCCCCGGGTTCAAGGGTATCCTGTATCGACTGTTCACCGTGGGAGTGACCGATGTCTCTCCGCCGGCGGTGAATTTGGACCACCGGATTGGCCACATTCTCTCGATTGTGGGTATTCCTTCGGCTTTCCTGTTACATGGCTACGTCGGTTTCATTTTTGGTTCCGTGAAAGCCAATCCCTGGTGGGGCAATGTGCTGATGCCGATCATTTTCATTATGTCGGCGATGGTTTCGGGTATCGCGCTGTGCGTGTTCAATTACATGGTGCTGACCTGGATCCGCCGCAAAACGGTCAACATGAGATGTCTGGATACGATGTGCATGTTTCTATTTTATGCGCTGGTAGTGGACGCGGCCATCGAGGCGCTTGACTGGATTCATCGCATTTACTCGGCCGAGGAGGGCTTTCAGTTGATGGAGTACATGGCCCGGGAGAAACTCTTTTACACCTTGAGTTTGGGGCAGGTGGCTTGTGGGACGCTGGTGCCGCTGCTGTTGCTGGGCGTGCTGCAATTGATCCGTAAGAGGGTGCCGGAGCTGTTGCGGCGTCGGATGTACTTTGCCAGCGCGGTCCTGATTCTGATTGGTGTTCTGGCGATGCGCTGGAATGTGGTGATTGGGGGACAAACCTTCTCCAAGAGCCTGCGGGGGCTGATGAGCTACAAGATGGAATTTGCAGGGCTCGAGGGGTGGTTTATGGGGGCGCTGCTGATGGCGTTGCCGTTTGTCATTTTGACGGTATTCGTGAAACTCTTTTTATCTGAAAGTCTGCCGACAGCGGAATCGGTTAAACTTCCGATCGACGAGGTGGACTCAATCCAGGATTTTCGGGCTGGACATTTGCGGCAGTGAAAGGATTGCAGCGGGCGTCCGGTCGGGAATTGTCAGTGCAAACGAATACGAGAAAAATGAAGAAACTACTACCATTAACCATCGCGCTTGTGGCGCTGCCAGCCTTATCGCTTTGTGCAGCGGACGGCAAAGCCCTCTATGAAAAGGAATGTGCTAAATGCCACGGAGCCGACGGCAAGGGCCAAACCACGATGGGCAAGCGTAACGGCGCCAAGGATTATACCGATCCAAAAGTCCAGGCCGAACTGAAGGATGAAGCGGCGATCAAAGCCGTGAAGGAAGGTTTCAAGACCAAGGATGGCAAGGTCGTGATGAAGCCGGCCGAGGGCATGTCGGATGACGACGTGAAAGCCGTCGTAGCCTACATGCGGACATTCAAGAAATAACACCAGCACGAGTTTGCATTGGCTCTCGAGGTCATTTCGAGGGCCGTCAGGACTCGACCGCTTGCGGCCTCAGTGCGCAGAAAATTAAGCCGCCCAGGCCGGCAGTGGGATCTTGTTGCTCGGTACCACGGATTTTTTTGCGTATCCATTGAACATGAATTCTAGCTCAACCGACACCAGTTCGGCCCCGCGTCCCTCCTCAGTGTTTCGCAACTGGCTTAGTTTGACGGGGTTCGTCGTGATGGTGGGAAGCCTGTTTTCCTTTTTAATGTTGTTGTTGCTGGACACGCTGGCCCACGCTTCGAACCCCTACATCGGCATTTTGACTTACCTGGTGGCGCCCGGCTTTCTAGTGATTGGGATTATTTTGGCGGTGCTCGGTGCGTGGTTCCGCCATCGCCAGGTAATCAAAACGGTCGGCGCATTCGCGCCGTTGCGGATTGACCTGACACGTCCACGCGACCGCAAGCGGTTTGGGATTTTTCTGGGAGCCAGCGTTCTGTTTTTGCTGATCTCGGCCCTCGGCAGCTACCGAAGCTATAACTATACCGAGTCGGTCCAGTTTTGCGGGCAGGCTTGTCATGGCGTAATGAAGCCTGAGTTCATCACATATCTCCACTCACCGCACGCGCGCGTTGCGTGCGCCGAATGCCACATTGGCAAAGGCGCTGCCTGGTACGTCCGTTCAAAGCTGTCGGGCACCTACCAGGTCTATGCGACTATGGCCGATAAATATCCCCGTCCGATCAAAGGGACGATCAAGAACCTTCGGCCGGCGCAGGAAACCTGTGAAGAATGTCATTGGCCGCAAAAGTTCGTCGGCAACGTCGAACGCACTTATCACTACTTCCTCGGTGATGAAACCAACACACCATTCAACGTGAGAATGCTCCTTAACGTCGGGGGCGGAGATCCGACTCATGGGCCGGTGGGCGGCATCCATTGGCACATGAATGTCGGCAACAAGATTCAGTACCTGGCGACCGACGAGAAACGTCAGGTTATTCCCTGGGTTCGAATGATTGACTCCCAAGGCGTAGTAACCGAATTCCGCACTGCGAGATTTACCAACGAGGTGAATGAAGCGGAGGTGCGAACCATGGATTGCATGGACTGCCACAATCGGCCCGCCCATCGCTATGAGACGCCCAACGGGGCAGTCAATCTGGCGATGTTCCTGGGCAAGATCGACTCAGCCCTGCCTTACATCAAGACAAATGCGCTCTACGCTTTGACGTCCCGCTATACGAATGAAACGCAGGCATTGGAGGGCATCGCCACCAAGATTGCGGAACGTTATCCCAGCGATAAATACCCGGAGTACCAGGACAAAGTCCGCGCCGCAATTGGAAGGGTTCAGGAGATTTATACTAATAACTTTTTCCCTGGTATGAACGCTAGTTGGCAAGTGTATCCAGACAACATTGGTCATAAGGACTGGCCGGGTTGTTTCCGCTGCCACGACGGAGGACATAAGACGGCTAATGGCAAACGCTCGATCAAGGCCAGCGATTGCAATACCTGCCATATCCTCCTGGCTCAAGGTAACGGAGCTGAGCTCAAGGAATTAACGGTCGGAGGCCAAACGTTCAAACACCCTGGAGACCCAGTAGATGGAGCGTGCAATGATTGCCACACCGGAGGATTGTAAACGCGTAGCGCAGAGTTTCACTCTGCCGTATCGCAGGTTTTCAACCTGCACCGCACACGCGAGTCGAGAGGCCCGCCCCGGAGGAGTGTTTCGGCGTCGGTGTGTGTGGGTTCTGTTCCTTCTCCTCGCGGTTGGCACGCTACCGTCTTCTGCAGCGGAAAAAAATCCCAACACCGCCTGTCTGGATTGTCATTCGGATAAAACTCTTTCCAAGACAAACACTCTTGGCAAAGAAGTTTCTTTATTCGTCGACGAAGCCAGGTTCGTCGGGACTGTTCACGCCACCAATACCTGCAGCAGCTGTCACAGTGATGTCAGTGACAAACATCCGGACGACAACGTCCCAGTCCGATCGCCAAATTGCGCCTCCTGCCATGAGCTGCCGGCCAAAGATTACGCATCCAGTATCCATGGAGTAAGTCACAAGCTGGGTGCTTCGGGTGCGGCGAACTGTTGGGACTGTCACGGCCGACACAATATTCTTTCGGCCAAGCGCGCCGACTCGCCGGTTTTTAAGCTGAACCTGCCGAACACGTGTGCCACCTGCCATACCAATACCGGGCTAACCAGCGAGTACCAAATGAAGTATCCGGAAGCAGCCGCCCAGTACCTGGACAGCATTCACGGGCGCGCGTTGCTCAAGATGGGGCTAATTGTGGCTCCTTCGTGCAACGATTGTCATGGGGTGCACGATATCAAACGCGCCGTGGACCGTGACTCGCCTATCAATGCGCTGAACGTCGCCAAGACTTGCGGCAAGTGCCACGTTAGAATCGAGCAAACCTATAACCAAAGTGTCCACGGCCAGCTTCTCGCCAAAGGTGACAAACGCGGGCCGGTTTGCACGGATTGTCACACCGCACACTCGGTTGAAACTCCCCAAAACGGCCATTTCAAGATGGCAAGTGACAAACGGTGCGGTCGTTGTCACCAGGATCGACTCGAGCATTACCGGGACACTTACCACGGCAAAGCGATGGCGCTGGGAAAACCCAACGTCGCCTCGGACGTCGCCGCTTGCTACGACTGCCATGGGCATCATGATGTGTTGCCCGCCTCGAACCCTAGTTCGCGCCTTTCAAAAGCCAACATCCTTGGCACCTGCCAACAATGTCACTCCGGTGCGACGGCCGGTTTCACATTGTATAAACCGCACGCCAACCCGCTCGACGGCAAGAATTATCCGGTGATGCACATCACCTTTCTTTGCATGACGACCCTTCTAGTGGGCGTTTTTGTGTTTTTTGGCGGTCATACCGGGGCGTGGCTTTTCCGGGCCGGGTTTTTGTACCTGCATGATTCCAAGACATTCCGTGAAGCCAAAGTTAGCACGCAGAATGGCGGCGAATGGTTCACCCGTTTTGCACCCTTCGAAAGGTTCCTGCATTTCCTGGTGGTAACAAGCTTCTTACTGTTGGTGATCACCGGGATGCCGTTGAAGTTCTATTACACCAATTGGGCTAAGACGATGTTCAATATCATCGGGGGCGCGGAAACGGCCCGCGCGTTGCATCGCCTGGGTGCTATTGTGACGTTTCTGTACTTCGGCTTGCACGTTGCCTCGGTCGCGGTGAAATCCTGGAATGGCCGCAAACAAATCCGGGATCCGCAATCTGGCAAATGGAGCTTAAAACGCCTTTGGTCGACGGTATTCGGGCCCGATTCCATGATGCCCACGTTGCAGGACTGGCGCGATTTTGTCGCTCACAACCGGTGGTTTTTCGGCAAAGGCCCCAAGCCGCAGTTCGATCGCTGGACCTACTGGGAGAAGTTTGATTATTTCGCTGTTTTCTGGGGCGTTTTCATTATCGGAGCCTCGGGCTTGATGATGTGGTTCCCCACCACCTTTACCCGTTTCCTGCCAGGTTGGTTGATCAATGTCGCGCTCATTATTCATTCGGATGAAGCGCTGCTCGCTGCTGGATTTATTTTCTCGATTCATTTCTTCAACACGCATTTCCGCATCGAGAAATTCCCGATGGATACCGTCATTTTCTCCGGGCGCGTTTCCAAGAATGAACTGCTGCACGAGCGCCGTCGCTGGTACGATCGCTTGATGGCTGAGGGCCGGCTTGATGAATTCCGTGTCCGCGACGAATGGCTCCGGTGGAAAAGTATTGCACGCTCATTTGGGTATTTCTTCTTCGGCCTGGGTGTAATCCTGCTGGTATTGATTCTGTATGCAATGATTACGCGCTTAACGCATTCGTAGCGGTTGTAGGGCGGGGCTCTGCGATCTGTAGGCGACGATGTAAGGAGACTCTGAAAAGGAATGCCGACGAGGCGCACATGAGTCTCCTTACGTCGTCTCCTACAATGACGCCCGCGTTAGAGTAATTCCCTTGACTTGCATCATTAGCTGTGGATAATCAAACCAGCAGTCCGTTTTATGTGAGCTTCTATCGCTATGAACGCTGCGCCGCTCAAAATGGCTCTGGGGTTCCTCGCTGCCTGGGCTACGGTCGTGCTTTTCGCCGTGTTGCTGACCCTGGTGTTCAGCTTTCTGGGTGCGATCTTTTGTGCGGCTTTGGCCGGCATGATGTTTGGTTCAGTTAGACTGCCGTTGTGGCAGGCGACCACCTTTTCGCTGACGTTCCCGGCAGTCCTCGTGTCAATCCTACGCACCGGCGGGGCCGAATTGCTTGCCGGTCAGGTATTGCTGCTCGCGCTGGTCTGCTTGGCTACTTTCTGGCTTACGTATGTCCTGGTTCGAGCGCTGATTTGGTATGAGCGCAAGCCTGACCCGACGCGAGCAGGGGGCGCAGTTAACTCGCTGTCTCACACGTCAGCGCTTCCGGTGCATTCACTCGAGGAGGCTAGTCCCACGAACCCCGTCGTTTCTACGCCCGCGCGATTTTGGCGTGAGTTGAGCCTCCAACTGCTCCAGGGGAAGTGGTCCTGTGTCAGTGTCGATGGCGAGTCACGACGCGAGCACAAACTTATGGAAATCGAGCGGGAAGAGCTTCGTCTCAGCGTGAGCGATTTCGATGGTAAAGTCCGCTTCATAAGCAAGGCCGAAGTTAAGCTAGCTGACTCACAGCCTCGCCTCTTGACCGTGTCGCCATTCGTTGATCAACGCTGTGATGACACTTTGGTGAGCATCTAACGGCCTGCAGGAGCAGCGAAAGGGGCGGGCGGTATCGGAGGAAGCAAACCTCTAAGAAACTCCTTTCCGCGCACTGTCTTTTTAAGCGGGCAAATGCAACCATCTTTGTGAATAAGTTCCCGTGATTGCAGCCGGAAAGCGCTGGCATTGGCGCAAGGAGCCCTGCAAAAAATGCTAAGCAATCGACAATGCACGTAAAGCAATGTTAATGCTGCATGCGGATGCTGATCCGTATGGGTTTCAGAAGTAAAGGAGGCCGAATTATGGCTGCCGCGCTGGCCATTTCGGCTCTCACTTGGGCTGCCTTCGGCGCCGAGGAAATAAAAAATAGCGCCTGTCTGGATTGTCATTCGGACAAAACCTTGTCCAAGACTAACGCGGCCGGGAAGGAAATCTCGCTTTTTGTTGATGAGGCAAAGCTTTCGGCTTCGATCCACAAAACGAACTCTTGCGCGAGTTGCCACAGCGACATAACGGCTAAACACCCCGACGACGGCGTCGCGGCGCAACCGCCGGCATGTTCGCATTGCCACGAGAAGCAGTCGGAGAGTTACGGTGCGAGCGTCCATGGCTTAGCGCTGGCACGCGGGCAAGCGCACTCGGCCCGCTGCAGCGATTGCCATGATGGACATACGATCCTGCCGCCGACCTCACCGGCATCACCGTTGCACTTCTCGCAACTGGCTCAAACTTGCGGTCGTTGTCACGCTCAGGCCGCAAAAGACGTGCAGGAGAGTGTGCATGGCAAGGCGGTCGCGGCCGGCCACCGCGATGCGCCAACCTGTACCGATTGTCATTCGGAGCACAAAATCGTCGGCTTGAAGAGCAGTTCGCCCCTGAAGATCTCGGCTGATGTGTGCAGCAATTGTCACGCCTCCGAGCGGCTGAACACCAAGTACAACCTGCCGGCCGACCGTGTAAAAACCTTCTTCGAGAGTTATCATGGGCTGGCCGCGCAGTACGGCTCGACTCTCGCCGCAAACTGTGCCAGTTGTCATGGCGTTCACAAAATCCTGCCCTCATCGGATCCGCAGTCGACCATAAATGCAGCAAACCTGATGGTTACCTGTGGCAAGTGTCACCCCGGCGCCACCGATAATTTTGCCCAAAGCAAAGTACATGTCGACCTGGCGGCCGCAAACAGCGGCAAGGGTGTTGGCGAGAAAATCAATTGGTGGGTACGCCGCGTCTATCTCGTCCTGATCGTTGGCACGATCGGGTTCATGCTCGCCCACAACGTGCTCGTATTTTTCCGGAAAATGGCCGCTCGCTATCGCGCGGCCAATCTCACCATCGAACGGATGAATTCTTCTCAGCGCCTGCAGCATTTTGTGCTCGCGGCAAGTTTTATTGTGCTGGCTGTGACCGGCTTTGCGTTGAAATTCCCCGACTCCTGGGTTGCCAAATTGCTGGGGTCAAATGAAATGTTCCGGCGCTGGAGCCATCGCGTCGCCGCTATCATCCTGTTGGCGGTCGGGGCTTATCACTTATTCTATATTTTACGCAAAAAGGAAGGCCGCCAACTGGTGAAGGATCTCTTTCCCATCAAAAGGGATCTGCACGATGTTGCAACCAGTCTGCGCTATCTAATCGGGCTTAGCAGCGAGAAGGCGAAGATTGGGCGGTTTGGTTACGCCGAAAAGATGGAATATTGGGCGGTCATTTGGGGCACAATCATCATGGGCGTTACCGGGTTAATGATCTGGTTTAAAATCGACGTTACCGCATTCTTGCCGCGCTGGGCCGTCGATGTAGCTCTGACGATTCACTACTACGAAGCCATTCTGGCATGCCTGGCGATCGTGGTATGGCACTTCTATCATGTTATTTTTGATCCCGATGTCTATCCCCTAAACTGGGCCTGCTGGAAAGGGAAAGTTTCCGAACATTGGCACGAAGAAGAACACCCTCTGGATAAGGCCACCGGGCCGGAAAAAGCATCCATACGCAGTGAAACAGCGGTGGAAGTAGAAACACCACTGCCGCGTTAAAAACGGGTAGTTCCGTTTACCGCCGATCGCTAAATTGGATGCGATGAGATTGGCCCGCCTCGCAGCCTTAAGGCTCAACGGAGCTGCACACAGAAGATGTCCGCGGCATCAGCATCATACCGCAAAGCCAATTCGACGTCGCTCAGTCCGTACCGCGCACAAGCTTCGGCTGCTTCAACTACGTCGGAGAAGGAGTGTGCTTCGGCCGGATTTTCCGTCCAGTGACCATCGGCGAAATAGGCTGATGATGAGCGGTGGCGTAAGACTCGCTTGATGGGTCTCTCCTCAATGGTGCCTTGAATAGTTTTGGCTGACATAAGAAATTCTCGAAAATCGACGGGTTAAGTTTGAATTCGAGAGGGGGATGGAACAATGGGGTACTTACCCTACAGCGGCCGAGGTATTTCCTAACATCGTCTTCGGCCAATCCAGACGGGCGTGTCAGCGGAGCAGCAAAATACAAGAAGAATTGGACAAGACAGGTGAACTGGGCTAAGGGAAAGAGCATAAGATCCCATTTGGTTTGCTTGCACACATTTTGTGCTTGGTGTCGAGCAATCCTGAACCAGTTTCGCAATGGCTCGACGAGTCAACAATGAGATTGATCGTGACTGCCTGAGCGCCCAAATTGAGGCTGAGGCGAGAGCGATTCGCCAAAAATACGGTCCAGAAATTGGGTGGGATCAGCTCCTACGCCTGTTGGATGACCGGAATTGTGTGCGATTTCCATGTGAGATTCGGTTTGATGCCAAACCGCTGTTACCGGGGGAATTTGCGCACGCAGAACCGAACGGCGCCAAGTCGGATGAAGGTTTTACGATTTACGTCCACCCCTCCTACGCCGAGCGACTGCCTCTGGTCTCGTATGTTGTGTTACATCAACTTGTGCTGGTGAATTACGGCACGAGCGCCACGGCCGATGATGCTGAAACGTTTGGGTCCGGTGCGTTGGGGCTGAGCAAGGACCAGTATTACAGTATGCTCTGCGAACTCTCTGGACAGATTGGCGGCGACGAATTGCTTTAAGGAGAGAGGTATTCTCAGTTGCGACGATGAAGGCGGCGCTTGCGACCCCTCTTACACCTTTAGGCCCAACGCCTGAGCCACGACAGAGTCCAAGACGGGTTTGCCGTTGGCCTCTTTGCGGTTGAGGCCAAAGGCTTCGTCCCAGCCCCACACCGCCCAGCCTATTCGGTTCTCAGCCAGCACCTGACCGAAATCGCGAAACCAATTGGCGCGATGCTCGGGTTTGCTGCGCATCGGGAGGACTCCGAATTCACCGCAATACAGCGGCACGTTATGGGTCGTGCCCCACTCAATTCCCTGGCGAAAACGCGCCGCGAGTTTCGTTTTGTTCCACCGCGCGTTGCCATACGTTTCCAGCATCTTTTTGGAGCTGGCCGAGCCTGCGATTTCGGCAAGCAGGGGTTCGACGGCTTCGGGGGTGGAAGGGTAAGGGACGTCGTGGAGTGGCTTCACCGCATCGCCGGCCCAGGTAGCACCCTGGTGCGTAAAGGCGAATGGATCATAACAATGAAATGAATAGACAACGTTCTTGTCCTCCAAAAGATGCAGTTTCTTGAGCCCATCGATACCACCCCAATTGGGCCCCGAGGTTACAATGGTGTGCTGCGGCGCGTGAGCTCTGATGGCTGAAGCGAGGCGTGCATTCAACGCGTTCCATTCCTCCTCTCGATTAGCAAAGACCGGTTCATTGATAATCTCCAGCATCGTCAACTCAGGGTCAAAACCGGAGAGCTGCTGAGCCAGATTTTCCCAGAATTTGATAAATGCCTCTTGCCACGATTGGTCCAGTTCCGCGGCGCGGTCTTCATTGTGCAAATCCACCATCACCAGCAACCCGGCTCGATGAAACCGTTGGATGGCCGCTTCGAGTTGCTTACCGCGTTCCTCGATTACTTTACCGGAAGTGCGATCCATGATCACACGTGGCGCAACACACAGTCGCACGTGTTTTAGCGCCGTCCCGGATATGAACGCGGCCTCTTCTTCGGAAATGTAGTTGGCGAAGTGCGCGGCAGTCTCGTTTCGGGGAAAACGGAACCAGCGGCAGATGTTCGCGCCAGTTGCGAGGCGATCGAGGCGGGTTTTGGGCACGGCACTCGACTGCTCGGCAGCGTTCAACTCAAAGCCGAACATTACGCCCCCACCGGCTGCGGTGGTCAAACGGAGGAACGAACGGCGATCGATCGGGTGGTGATTTTGCATAAAATGGGCAACTCAGCGATATCAGCGGCAACGAGCGGCGAGTTCATTGCAGGGGTTAGAATATACTTGACGCTAAAATATGCAAGCAGCATCGCCGATTCTCAGGGGTACTCCTGGAGGCGGAAGTATTTTACGCCTTGTAGATTCGAAACGTCATCGGTGGTTGTGGTCCTGCCATTGGACGTCATAGTCGCGTTCGTGACCGAGGTCCATACCTTGCCGGAAAGATCAGTTGAGTACTGCAAATGGGCATCGGTCAGGGTTGCCGGCCAGGAAAGTTGAATAGCATTCCCGTCTCGACTGATTGCGAGGCCTTCCGACTGGGCCAGATTTTCGAAGCTGATCTCATAATCCGATACGCCGCCCATGAAAAACCGGGCAATCCCGTCGGCGGATTTATCGGTGCCCTGGCCGGGTTCCAGGCCCATGACTTGCGGGTACCAGGCGCCGCCATTCAGCAATTTCGCCGGTGCAGACCAACTGAACGGATCAGCGAGGTTGGTGGACGAGGAGAAGTAAATACCCTCCTGGATCCAACCGGCGCCTTTGGCTCGGTTCAACAACATCACATACTGCTTCGCGCGGGTGTTCCAATGCACCGAAGGTCCCCAGAATGCGTCGCAATCCTTGCGTTCCCAAGCGCTCATCGCCGGGAAAAGGGGAGTCACAGTGCCTTCTATTCCCGGGGCCTGCCACGTTCCTTGATCCCATTTCCACACCTTGCCGGAAGGCGAGTCGCGATCGTTCCACGCCATGCGGGCCAGAGCCACACCCTGCTCAGTTACGTCGCCCGCATAGGTACTGAAGAAGAAGTAGAGATACTCACCGGCAGGATCGAGCATGACGCAAAAGTCTCCATTGCCGCCGGCGAAGTATCCATTTTGAGCGGTGCATTTCAGTGTGCCGGGGCGGGTTTGGAGCACAGTTCCGAGATCGGTCCAATTGGCGCCGTTGTTGGTGGAACGAGCGGCGCCAATGCGAGGGGCGGTAAGGGTCGTGCCAGGACACAGCCCTGCGGGTTCATTATGGTACCAGCCATACAACGTTCCGTCGGGTGCTCTCCAGGTAGCTTCGATCCACCGGCCGCCGTTTGCCGTGTTGTTGAATACTACCGCGACGGTATTGGTTAACTGAAATACGTTGCTTCCGTAGCTGCGGAATGCTTGCACGGCCGAGTTGAACAAATAGAGGCGGTCGCCATCCCAGTGTCCCGGGCTGTTGGAATCAGTCTGGTGGGGGAACTGCAGCCTCGGCGCGGGCCGCAGCGTGGGCGTAGCCCCCAGCGCGTCGGCCACCCAGACGAAAATTAAGAAAATACATGCGGGAAAGCGCACGCCGAATTGTGTCTAAGGCAAACGCTGTGCATTTGTCGAGGGTAAAGGCGCAAAGATAGTGCGAGTTTGGTTGCGGTTTTGCCGAGGTGTGGAGTATAGGTTTCACACTTATGCGTTCATTCAAAACCGTTGCCAACCTCATTTTGTGTATTGGCGCATGTGCAGCCAGCGCTTCCGACAGCGAGAAATATTGGCCGCAATGGCGAGGTCCCCTCGGCAGTGGGGTCGCCCCGCAAGCCGATCCGCCACTGACGTGGGGCGAGAGCAACAACATTAAGTGGAAACTCGCGGTCCCAGGGGAGGGCGATGCGACGCCTATTGTTTGGGGGGATCGGATTTTCCTGCTGTCGGCCGTTGCGGCCGCGAACGAATCAACCGAGGCCGGGAAAGAGAAAGGTCCGAACGGAACCTACCGGTTCACCGTGTTTTGCGTCGATCGCAATTCCGGGAAGATCCTGTGGCAAAAGGTTGCGCGTGAAACCTCACCCCATGAAGGCCATCAGGACAATAATACATTCGCGTCCGCATCCCCCGTGACTGACGGGAAACTGGTCTGGGCATTTTTTGGTTCTCGTGGGCTTTACTGCTATGATTTTGACGGGAATCTGAAGTGGCAAAAGGATCTAGGGCTGATGAAGACCAAGATGGGTTTCGGCGAAGGGGCCTCGCCGGCCTTATCGGGCGATACCCTCATCATCAATTGGGACCATGAAGGAGATGATTTTATCGCCGCTTTCGACAAAACCAGCGGTAAAGAACTGTGGCGCCAGCCGCGCAACGAACCCACCGGATGGTCGACACCGCTGGTGGTCGAGTTTAACGGACAGAAGCAAGTCGTGGTAAATGCGACGGAGAAGGTGCGCAGCTACGATCTGGCAACCGGCAAAGAACTGTGGTCGTGTGGCGGCCAAACTGCCAACGCGATCCCGAGCCCTGTCGCACAAAACGATGTGGTCTATGTGACCAGCGGGTTCCGAGGCAACGCCCTGCAGGCAATCCGCCTTGGGCGAAGCGGGGATTTGACGGGCACTGACGCGATCGTCTGGAGCCGAAATAAAAGCACCCCTTACATCCCCTCTCCAGTCTTGTCGGAGAATTACCTATATGTAATCTCCGGCAACGAAAACCTGATCTCTTGCTTCGACGCCAAGACGGGTGAGCCTTTCTTTGAACGGGAACGGCTGGAAGGCATTCGCGGGATATACGCTTCCCCTGTATCAGCCAAAGATCGGGTTTATGTGCTCGGGCGAGAAGGAACCTGCATCGTGTTAAAAAAAGGTCCCAAATTAGAGGTGCTTGCGGCGAACAAGCTCAACGATTCCCGCTCCGACGCCTCGATTGCATTAGTGGACAACCAGCTTTTGCTGAGGACCGCACATAATCTGTACTGCATTAGCGAGAAATAACTCGCCGCCTCTGCTGCGGTTTTGAGGAACAAAAACGAACGTCAGCCGTCTTACGGGTAAACCGCAGACGTCCGTAACAGAAAGGCGCAAATGAAATGTGTTGGGGTATCAGGTGCTTATCGGACTGGGGCACCATGGGTCATCACGGCGCTGGCTGCGAGCATGAGTTTATCGTCCAGCCTGGCGGCAGATTTCACCGTCACGACACCTAACGACCAAAATGCCTATGTGATTAACGGGCTAAATAATAACCCCACGATCACCTTGATTCGCGGTCGGACCTATACGTTTGCCATCAATACAAACCCCGACCACCCTTTTGCGATCGGCACGGCGCTTGGCTTCCCTCCTCCGCCGGGTGTGACTGGCAACGGGACCAGTTCAGGTATTGTGAGTTTCAAAGTGCCAACCAATGGCACCTCATGCGTGTACTATTGTGTGATCCACGACTTCGGAGGAATGATCCAAGTGATCGACCCGCCAAAGCCTCCTGCCGTGAATATCATCGGTTTAACGATCGGTTCAAATGTCACCCTGACCACACTGCAGGCGACCACTAACGGCTTTTCTTTTATTCCAGAGGCAAATACGAATATGGTCGGTACGAATTGGTTTGCCCTTTCGGTCAGCAGCATCCGCTTCGGGAACGGCACTAACGAAATCATTTGCGGCCGACCGCCCGGCACCAACGCTTTTTTCCGGATTCGCGTGCAGTAAAAATCTAGGAGAGGATGTCAGGAGAAAATTGGTAGTCTGCCAGTGAACGGGGTGCAATCGCTTATTCGGCTCAGTTAGTTAGCCATGCCTCTCCTCCTGGTGTTTGGCGTCGCTAGTTCATTGCCCTCATGCCGCTTTTCTGAGGCTGTAGTTCGCCTGACGTCGTCTCCTACAAGGTAGCCAGGATGGCGTCACAGCGGCTTGCGTGCCGCCTTAATTATTGGGCAGAACTTGCCCGCGAATTTCTCCGCCGATATAATTCGTGGTGTGAATGTTGGCATAGGTCTGACCCGTCACCAGATACAGCAGATTTTGCGAGCTGAGCGAAGCGCTACCGCTGATCGTCCCAGAAGAGGCTGCCGGAGGACTGAATGGTATCAGAACTGCGTTGTTGTGAGCGGTATCGGCGGGTCCATGAATGTGGGCTCCAGTTGCGGAGGAGAGCAGGTTGGTAAAAGTAATATTATAGAAAAGCACACTGTTGCTTACGGACAGTGTGCCTGACCCAGTACCTGGCGAAGCGGTGGAGGGGACTTCGGCCGCGGCATTCATGCTGACGGCAAACTGGGCGGGGGCGATTTGTCCCCGTATTTCCCCTCCGGTGTTTGTGGTGCTATGGACGTTTACATACGTCTGCCCCGACAGGAGATATGCCATCTGGTTTGGAGTTAACGTGGCGGTGCCTGAAACTGAGCCGGATTTCGCCGAAGGCGGGGTGTTGAACGGCACGATCACTGGGGCATTGCTGCCGACCGGAGCCGGCCCATGGATGTGAGCGGCGATAGCGTTGCCAACCAGACCAGAGAAGTTGAGCGTGTAGAATAGGTGGTTCCCCACAAGGGTCAACGACGCCGAGCCACTTGCTGAAGTGGTGACGGCGGGAACTTCCGAGGCTCCATTGAGCGTTACGGGAATATGTAAGGGCACGACCTGGCCGCGGACTTCGCCGCCCTGATTAAGCGTTGTGTGAATGTTAACGTAGGTCACACCGTTGATTATGTCAGCCAACTGGTCCGGGGTGAGGACTTGTGTTCCGGATAAAGTCCCTGAAGTTCCGGTGGCGCCACTAAGCGGGAAAAGAACGCCTGCATTGGTGGTTGCATCGGCAGTTCCATGTAGATGCGCAGCAATTGCCGGTGACGATAAACCCGAGAACGATATGTTGTAATTGAAATTGCTGCCGTCGATCGAAATCGTTCCAATCCCAGAAGCCGTTGTCGCAATGGAAGGAACTTCTGAGTCGCCATTGAGGAATACTGTAAAGGGGAGCACCGTTTTTTCGGTCTGGCTGGATACTCGCCAGAAATTCTCAGGGCCATCTTTGCCCACCATCATTGACCGGCTGCTGGTCGTCAGGACATCGAACCAGTTGGTATCGGACAGCGTGGTTCTCTTTTGCAGCAAGAACGGGCCCTGGCCTCCAGCCCAATTCAGTGTGGCTGCGACCCCATTGTCCTGGACCGCTGTGAACGCAGGGAAAACAGCCGAGATGCTGCCGAAAAGCCCGTGATCCTCCACTGCGCCTGGGCCAGGAATCCCAGCTGTAAAGTAGAGCGTATGAGCCTCGCCGCCACTGCCGCCATTGCCAAATTTTATCGCCCAAAGGCCTTGCACAGAAAGGGGAACCCCTGTGCCGGCATCCGTCAATGTTCCCAACAAACTGTTGTTGTTGTTTGGATCAAACGCGTTGACCCTGCCGTCACCGAAATTGCCTATCAAGAGGGCGCCGGCGAATGGGCCGAAACCAGCCGGTGCCAAGGCCATCCCCCAAGGGGAATTAAGCACGCCTTGACTCGCAAAACGCTTTACTAGTTGCCCGTCTGTGCCGAACACGTTCACATAACCATTTCCAGGACCGGCGACATCATCATGCGCGTCGGCGTCCTGCTTGGCATAGGTGACAAAGAGCTGGCCATTGACAGCCTCAATGCCGAATGGAGCAAAGCCAGCGGGTATTGTAGGGTCGCTGAAGTTTCCGGTCAGCGTCACCGCAGCGTAATTCGTGTCAAAGACATCGATTCTGCCGTTGTGAAAGTCGGTCGCATACAAATAGGTGTTGTTGCCGCTTTTGGCAATTGCGAGGCCCTTGTAAACGCTCCCAGCCTGGGAATTATCTGCCTTCAATATGGCGTTGGTACTACTGCTCCATCCGACAATAGTCCCATCTTCAGTGGAGAAAATAAAGCGCGCCGGCGCGTTGGAAGCGACGGTAAAGCTCGTAGTGCTGTTGAAGATGATTCCCGTAGGAGCGCCCGGAGGGGTTCCACCGTTGGGAGGCGGGATATTGACGATGAGAGCTGACGGTGTTCCGGCGGTATTGTACAACGTGGAAAGTCCTGAGTGATTGTTGCTAATCCAGAAAGGGCTGGTCGAACTGAAGGCTATGCCCCAAGGATTCACCAGATTCGTGTCGGTGACATCGGCAAGCCCAGGCAGGTCCGAAACCAGGTTATGTATGACGTAGGCATTTTGCGCTTGGGCAAATGCCGGCCCAAGACTCGCACCAAGTACGGTCAGAGAGATCGCCAGCACGCGGCTTAAGCTGCATATAAAAGCACCGGTAATTTTCCTTCCCAGGTATCTCGAAATAGTTCTCATGGCTAATCAGGTTGCGTTGACGTTTATTGGATTCGTACTGTAGGAAGTCCCACGCTTGAAAAGGTTCCCGGGAATTTGGGGCGCGAGGTGATCCTGGGCTCCGCCTGCTGTCATGGATATTTCCCTTTTCGCACGGGTTACACCCAATATCGCCAGTGGTTGGGCAGGACCTAAGTTTTAGAAAAACAATGAGGTATGAATAGAATCGTGTTTGTGGCGCTGCTGGCGGCGGGGGTCGTGTTGATCATCCTTGGTATAAATGCCAGCAACTCATTCAGTTCAGACGTTTCTCGCTTCTTTACCGGTTCACCAACCGATAAGTCGGTCTGGATGCTGGTCGGCGGTATTGTCGCATGTATCGTGGGCCTCTTCGGTATGGTCCGTGGAAGGCAAAGTGACGTCTGACGGCACTTATCTAGTTCTATTCACCTCGTACAAATCGGTTATTGATATGTTGGCTGTTACTTTAATTCCTATTTTTGGAGCAATTGGCTACTCCATCCTTTATCTCCTGCTCGGTGGGGGGTTGGGGGGCGCACTCCTCATCTTTATCGTGGCTAAAGCGCTTGGGAAGTAAGCGCGCGTCTTTGGTGGCGAGTTAGCCTTGGGAGCGGAAACGTCGTTTCAACGCTTCAGCTCTGAATTGGAATATGCGCTCGATATCAGGGCGCACGAGCCACTGGTTGACCACGAAATCCAAGGATACCGCGTAGCGCACTTTGTCCCGCACGCTCGTGCCACCGTCTTTGGGTTCGAATACGTGCTCGTGAACCCATTTCCGATAGGGGCCGCGAATCTGCTCGTCGACGAATAGTTGCGGCGGACGCCAGAGGTTGATGCGAGTTCGCCACCGTAAGGGGATTCCGCGCAGCCTTAAACGGTAATCGATAAGCGCCCCTTCTCGCATGGTGATCGGCAGCGGCGTCAGAATCTCAAAATGCAGCCAGGGAGGTGTAATGGCATCGAGATTCGCCGCGTCGGTAAAGAATAAAAACAAACTCTCCGGTGTAACCGGCAGCCACAATTGGGACGTGAATTCTCTGATTTTCAGGCTTTCGGAGTGCTCTTTGAGCGATTACTCCAACTCGAGCTGCAGACAAGTAACGGAGGCAGACGGGAAGCTGTGGAAAAGCTGTCCCTCTCTCATTGTAGTCTCGATGCCACGTGGTTGGACGACATTGGGTTGCTCGAAACTGTTGTGGGCGTGAATATCGCTGCAGGCCAACACCTGGCCCGAAGCGGCCTTCAACTTTGCGGCAGGTACCGAAACTTTGACCTCGACGGCTGCTTCCACACTTGGGTTGACCACCGTGAGCACCACTCGTCGGTCGTGAAGAGAAGCTGACCCAGCCAACCCAGGAAGCACCGGTTCTTTACTGCTAGTGCTCAATTGGTCCACGTTAAACGCCGCACGAACCGATTTGCCGTGATGATGCGCCGCATACATTTCAAACACATGGAAATTCGGTGTGGCGACGAATTTGTCGCCCGTTGCCAGAAAAAGTGAATGCAAGTTGTTGATGAGTTGGGCGACATTCGCCATTACGACCTTATCGGCGTGTCGGTTAAAGATGTCCAACGTCAAACCGGCGATTAACGCGTCGCGCATGGTGGAGGTTTGGCCAAAGAGGTGAGCGCGAGCGACCTCAGTACCGGGGCGATGCCAGGCGCCCCATTCGTCTACAATCAACTTAACGCGGTGTTCCTTATCGATTTCGCCCATCGCATCCCAATGGCGTTTGATCAGATTCTCCATCTGAGTGGCTTTGCCCAGGAGTTCATACCAATCAGCGGTCGTGAAATCGATCGCGTCACCCTTGCCGGCGGTGCCGCAGTAGTAATGCATCGCCCAGCCATGTAGCGTGTTGAGCAAACCGCGGTCACGTTCGGTAAGTTTGGAGAAGAAGCGGCGCGTCCAATCTACATCCCCGCCATTTGGGCCGGAACCGATTAAAGCCAGTGGAACACCATAATTCGGGACCCACGCTGTAAATCTTCGAAATTCGGTCGCGTATTCCTCCGGAGTAAAATTGCCGCCGCAGCCCCACGATTCGTTACCGATGCCCCAGAAACGAACGCGGAATGGGTCCGAGTCGCCGTTCGTCGCGCGCTGAGCTGAGAGCGTGGTCAAGCCGGCGGGCGCGTTGCAGTACTCAACCCATTCGTCAAAATCGCGCGCACTATTTCCTCGCAAATTGACCGCCAGATAAGGCTCGGCGCCAATCAGGCGGCAGAAATGCATGAACTCGTTTGTACCAAATTCATTCGGGTCATATTTAGCCGGGCCGTCCGGTGCATGCTGCAGGAACGAATCGTTGATCCAGAAGTTAGTTCGCCGGGGCCGCTGCGCGCGGGATCCAACGCCATCTCGCCAATTGTAACTATCGGCAAAACATCCGCCGGGCCAACGGACGACCGAAGGTTTAATGCGCCGCATGCTTTTGACAAGGTCGGTGCGAATACCTTGCTCATTGGGGATCTTGGAATCTTCGCCGACCCAAATGCCGTCGTAAATCACGCCGCCTATGTGTTCGGTAAAATGGCCGTAGAGATCAGGGGATATGGTGCCAATTGGTTCATTCAGGAGAATTTCAATGGAAGGCTCAGAGGTTGCCGCCCAGGCACGCGGAACCGCAATGGCCGAGACTGTGCCGATCGCTGTTTTTTGGATAAAATCTCTCCGGGTCAATTTCATTCCGGCGATTGTTTGCGAGCTTGTTCCAAGGCCGCGCGAATTTCGGGCGGCAATTCCTCAAGCGAATGGTACACCCGCTCGTTGCCGGCCGCGTCTTTCACCCGATACACTGAAACAGTTTTCTCAGTTACGATCTTGGTAATTGGTCCAGTCGTGGACGAGGAACTGAAGGTCTGCTGTAACGCGTCGGACTGGATCTTTTCGATTTCGGCCCTTAGCTCGGGCGGAACTTCGTCCAACGAATGGTACTCGTGTTGCGCCCCGTTTTTGTCTGTCGTTTTGATGGTTATCGTCTTCTTGATTTGAACCAGGGGACGTCGTGGTCTGGCAGAGCCTTGAAAAAGCGCAAGAAATCTTTGCCACAAGCTGGGTGGTTCGATGCGCGCGTAACATTTGGGGCAGAATTGAGCGCCGGGCTCAACTGGATCGCCGCAATCGGGGCAGTTCATAAAGACATCGGTTGCGCGCAGAATTTGTAGCGGGTTTTGGGCCATGTTGCAAAGAAATAGCCACGAAGAAGGGGACAAAGCACCCAGAGAGACGGACGACGGAGAGGGCGAACGTCGAGCGATTCGTCAGGTTTTGGAACGCGCCAGTTCTCTGGCGCCGTTGGTGGTTCTGATTGGATTCAAGAGCGCCCCGGCACTGGCGTACTGCAAGACGTGGCGCACCTAGCAGCGCGGATACCGGCCAACTGCCATGAGGATTCCTTGGAGCAGAGCGTAAGGATTCGGTGGGCAACCGGGGATATAAACATCGACCGGAATGACTTTATCCACCCCGCCGAGGCACGCGTAATTCTGGCCAAAGATGCCGCCGCTGCAACCGCAAGCGCCGACGGCGACCACCAGCCGCGGGGCTGGAGTAGCATCGTAGGTCTTTCGCAAAGCCAATTCCATGTTGCGTGAGACTGGACCTGTGACCAGCAACATGTCGGCATGCCGCGGCGAGGCAACAAAGTGGATGCCGAAACGCTCGATGTCGTAGATGGGGCTGTTCAGGCCAACGATCTCGATTTCGCAACCGTTGCAAGAACCCGCATCGACTTCGCGGATGTGTAATGAGCGGCCGAGTACTTTGTGGATCTGTTGCTTTAACTGGGGGCCTAATACTTCAATTGATTCTGGATCGGAGCTTGAGGCTCGTTTTAGGGTTCCTTGGTCATTGGCCGGCTGATCCCCCAAATGTATGTGCGTATCATTTGCCCCCAGACGATAGAAGGCGGTTGAAATTAAATCCCGTCTGCGAGAAGTAGACAACTCTGTGTCGCCGGTCATATGAATAGTGTCGTCAGCCTCGGCGCACAAACCACAGAAGGTGCATTTGCCGAGGTCAAACGTAACCTGTCTCACGTTCCCAGAAGGGGCGTACTCGATGGCGCCCGTTGGGCAAGCTGTGGCCGCAGGACGAGGGTCTTTCCATTTTGTGAAGTCAATTTCCGGCCGACCGCGTCGTACCGGGGCATTGCCGTTTTGCGTCTCACGCGGAAAGGCGGTGGTAACGACGCCGGTGGCCAGGCTTTTACGAAGAATCTCAAACATAATCAGCGATCGGTTCCGGAGTACGACAGGTTGAAGCTCTTATTCACGACCGGAAAATCCGGGATGATATTGCCGAGGATGGCTTCGCTCAGAGCGGGCCAATTCTGTAACGAAGGATCTTTGATTTTGCACCGGGCAAGCCGACCTCCTCCGGCGCTACGGATCCAATGGAAGATCTCTCCGCGCCAGCCCTCGACGTATCCGAGCGCGACGGCGTCGGCCGGCAAATCGGGCACTTTGACGCGTATGGGTCCGAGTGGCAATTGGTCGATGAGCTGCTTGATAATCGAAAGCGACGCGGCGACTTCATCGATACGCACCTGCATCCGTCGCAGGACATCGCCTTCCTGGTACACGGGTATGACAAAATTGAGGCGGGAATAAGCCGCATGTGGATGATCACGGCGCAGGTCGTGGTCGAATCCAGACGCGCGACCGGCAATGCCGACCACGCCGAGGTCGCGCGCGGTTTCGGGTTTGAGTATGCCCGTGGTTTCAAGACGGTCGCGGGTAGAGGAAGATTCGCGGATGAGATTAACCAGCGAGTCGAAATCCGGCTGCAATTCATCTACGAATTGAGCAATAGCTTGCAGTTGGTCAGGGTTCCAATCAAAGCGGACCCCGCCGATACAGGCCATGCCCCGCAGTAATCGGTTTCCCGTGAGTCGCTCGTTGAGGCAGAGCACGCTTTCTTTAAGTCGCATCGCGTGTGCGTTAGCGACGACAAACGCCACGTCGGTCGCAATGGCCCCGATATCAGCAATATGGTTGTAGAGTCGCTCAAGTTCGAGGCAGAACGTCCGCAAGACCCGCGCGCGCTCAGGTGGCTCGACATTGCCAGCGCGTTCGATCGCATGGCAGAAAGCAGTCGCGTGGGCAAAACTTGAGTCACCCGATATACTCTCGGCTAGCCGCACTCCGTGAGCGACCGGAATATTTTCAAAGATTTTCTCGGTGCCCTTATGAGTGTAAAAGAGGCGAATTTGCAGATAGAGCACGGGTTCGCCCGCGACGCTGAAGAGGAAATGGCCAGGCTCGATGATCCCGGCATGAACAGGACCGACAGGTACTTGAAAAACTCCTTCGCCTTCCACCTGGCGGAATTTGTGGCGTTCCCCCTGAAACTGTGGGAGTTGGGTTCGCAAATCGAAATCCTTCCGCAGGGGATAAACAGCGGGCCAATCATCATGCAGCGCGCAGCGGCGGGGGTTAGGGTGGCCTTCGAGCCTCAGGCCGAAGAGGTCCTGGATTTCGCGTTCCTGCCAGTTAACCGCCGGGAGGGCATTGGTGAGGGAAGTGAAGACGGGCTGATCGGCTGACACAGGGACGCGCAAAATGATGAACCCATGTGCAGTGTCCAGTGCGAAGACATAGTACAAATGGAAACTCTGGGTATTCCGGCGTACATCGTCAGCGAACAAACTCACCAGCCGGCCGTCCCATTTTTTATAAAGCTGGGCGCAAAAGCCTGCGACCAAATCCACATTCCCATGAAAATAGATCTCGTTGGGACGCGGCGCACGCACGTCGGCGATCCTCGTCCGGAATTTTTCCGCTAAGTCGGTGACAATTGGCTGCAGGGAAGACAGGACATTCATAAGGAACCGGAAAGCAGATGAGCGGAATCCTGCAGCAGACCGTAAATAGGGCGCGGTAGAAAGATTCCCAGCGCAATAATGACGCAGGCGACCAGTATCATCGCAGTCATTTTCCAGGGGCATTCCCGGCCGGGCGAATTCGGCTCCGCGGCCGCTCCGAGATTCATGTTGGCCATGTGGACGAGGAATCCGACGAAGATAGTGACAACACCGACAATGAACAGCGCCGCCGCCCAGGGATGATTACCGTCTAGCGCGCCGCTTAAGGCGGTGAATTCGCTTTGAAAAATGCTGAATGGCGGCGTGCCAGTTACCGCAAGCGTAGAAACCAGCAGCAATCCAGCGGTCCAGGGCAGGGTATGAATCACACCGCGGACTTTGCGGAAGTAAGGGGTACCGAAATGCTGCTCGATATTACCGGTGGTGAAAAATAACAACGGCTTGGTGACAGCATGGAACAACATGTGCAAGACCGCTCCGAGTGCCCCGAGTTTGCCACCAAAGCCGAGCGCCGCAACCATGATCCCAGCGTGATCGATGCTCGAATAGGCGAGCAAACGGCGGAAGTTCCGTTGGACGAGGACGAACGGCGCTGCCAGAAGAATCGAGAATACGCCAAAGCCGATTAACATCACGCTAGGGAATCCATGGCCGAGGCATTTCTCCGCCAGGACGTCGAAGCGCATAATAGCGTAGATAGCACAATTGATGAAACCAGCCCCAAGCAAGGTGGCCGCCGGCACCGGCGCCTCGGAATAGGCATCGGGTTTCCAAGTGTGCATCGGTGCCAGACCGGCTTTAGTGCCGTAGCCCAGCAGCACCATCACAAAAGCCAACCGCATCGCTGTAGGATTTAACTTATCGGCGATTTCTATCAGCGCCGACCAGTTCATTCCTTGATGCGGATGCTCCCCGAGCACCTCCACCGCCGAGGAATAAGTGATCACGGTCCCGAATAACGCCAGGGAGATACCGACGCTGCCGATGATGATATATTTCCAGCCGGCTTCGAACGAAGTCTTCTGGTTGTAGAAGGTCACCAATAATACCGAAGCTAATGTCGTGCTTTCAATGGCTACCCACATAACCCCCAGGTTATCAGCCAAAGGCGCCAACAACATCGCGCTCACGAAAATCGGCGCCAGCACGTAATAATGCCGCAATTGCGCTTGAGTGATACGGCCGGTATCCAGATCGCGGCGGAAATAGCCCACTGCATAAATCCCGCAGACGAGTGCGACAAAAGCGGTTAGTCCGAGTACCAACGTGCTTAAAGAATCCGCGCGCAGAAAACCTCCCAAGGCGACAACCTTTCCTTCTTTACTCACATCCATGCCGACCAGAATGGAAAGCACCGCAACAATTCCGAACGCCAGGAGATTAGCCCGTTCCCACCAGAGGCGCGAATTTATCAGCAAACAAAGCAGCCCGGTTAAGAACGGTATAAGCACCAATAGAATCAGTATCATGGCTGTCCCTTGATGATTCCGGCCGCATTCCACAACAATTGACGCACGGGGGCAGGCAGCCAAAGACTTAAGAGCAACAAGGCGCCAAGCAACAATCCCATCGCGGGTATTTCCTGCCAGGATGCGGACACTTTCGGGCGTTCCATTTTAGCGGCGCCAAGAAAGATGCGTGTCAGTTGGTATAAAATTCCACAAAACGAGGCGAGCAGGGCCAGCAGCAGGAGGACACTGACCGAACGGTAACCGGCGGCAACACCGCCGTTCAGGATGGTCATTTCACTAAAGAATAGACCAAACGGAGGCAACCCGATCGCTGCAGTCGCGGCCAATCCCATGCACAGAACCGTCAGCGGCAGCGATTGAGTCAGTCCCGGACCGATCAGCCGGATCTGAAGTGTGTGGGTCGCCTGATGGATGTTGCCGGCGGCGAAAAAGAGGACCGGTTTTGTCAGGGCGTGATAACCCATGTGCAGCAAAGCTCCGAAAGTTGTCAGCGAAGAATTCAAGCCGATGGCAGCGCAAATCAGCCCGATATGTTCGAGGCTGGAGTAAGCCAATAGCCGTTTGAGATTTTTCTGAACCAGGATGAAGGGGGCAGCCAGGCACATGGAACCAAGGCCGAACACCAAGAGGAGCGTGCCGCTAAAACTCGGACCCAGACAGGCGCTGGTAAGTATATGAAAGCGTAACAGGGCGTAGAGTGCGACTTTGAGGGAGACGCCGGAAAGCATCGCGCTGGTGGGTGAAGGGGCTTCGCTGTGCGCATCTGGCAACCAGGTGTGCATGGGAGCGAGGCCGGCTTTCGTTCCATAGCCGACAAGGACGAAGATCCAGGCCAATTTGATCATGCGCGGATCCAGGTTTCCGGCGACAGCCATCAGATGCGACCAATTGAAGCTGGGCAGAGAAGAGGATTGCCGATCAATTGCGGCGGCGTAGGTAAAGACAGTGCCGAACAGCGCCAGAGCCAGGCCGAGACTGCCGAGTATGACATATTTCCACGCCGCCTCCAGTGAGGTGGCGCGATTGTAAAGGGCGACCAGTAGTACCGAGGAAAGCGCAGTGGCTTCCAATGCGAACCACATCACTCCTAAATTGTTCACCAGGACCACAAGAAGCATTCCGCTGGTAAACAAAGGCGTCAGCACAAAAAACTCCTTAACCCGCCCAGGTGTGATTGCACCGGCCTGCAAATCTTTGCGAAAATAGCGACCGGCATAGAGCGAGGAAGCCAGCGACACGACGGAAATCAGCAAGACCATCAGAGAGCTCAAGGCGTCGGCGCGGAAAAACTCGTCACATTCAGTGACGACCTGCTGAGCCAGCACAGCCTGCACCAACCGGACTCCGCCGATGAGAGTGAAGAGAAAAGCGACGACGTTAGCGGCACTCATCAGACGGCGCGAGGCAGTGAGGAGACAAGCCAATGCCGCGAGCGCGGGTGCGGTCAGTATGGGAATCAGCAGGGGCATGAATTTGGGCCTAGCCTCGCAGTTGGCTGAGTTTGCTGACGTCCATTGACGCGAAAGTCTCCCGGATACGATAGACGAGGATGCCCAATACCATGACGGCAACCATCACATCAAAAAAGATGCCCAACTCGACGACCAGCGGCATGCCATAGGTAGTGAGGGCAACGGCCGCAAGCATAACACCATTTTCAACGCTCAGCAGCGCCAGCACCTGCGTGATGGCTTTGCGGCGGTTGAACATCAGGAAGAAGCCGGTCAACAGGAGAGTGATAGCTATACCGAGGGTGTTATTGCCGAGGCGCTCGAGCGAAGTGAACGGCCGCGCAACAATGTATCCGAGCAAGGTGAGAAGTCCGCACACCAACATCGAGGCGGTGGAGTTGAGCAACGGTTCGATCTCCTGATGAATCTGGATGCGCCGCACCAGGCGGTTGAGGAGCCACGGCAGGAAAAAGACCTTGCCGACGAGGGTCAAAATCGCCACCGCGTAGACATGGCCAGCGTTATGAAAGAAGGCGATGATGGTCGCAATGCCGGCCAGCATCAAAGACTGCAGGGCGAAGAGCCGGATGCTGGTCAAGAGCATACGCTGCACCACCATCAACAGCTGAAGAACAAGCATGCCAGCAGCCAGGAGTGTGATCCATTGAGAGGCCAATTCAGATTGAGGGGCATTGGTGAAGCTCATTGGAACAGGAAAGTGGAAAGCAACGCGAGGGTGGCCAGGATGAACGCCGCACTGAGCAGATCGGGCACGCGAAACAACCGCAATTTGGCATTCGTGGTTTCGACCAGCACGACGGCCGCCGCTAGTGCGAACAGTTTGGCGAGGAAGAACAGAACAGAGAGGCTTACGTCACGGAGAGTGATTTCCGTCGCGATGCCGATCGGAAAAAAGATATTCACCAACAATGCCATGAGCACGAGCTGCTTGATCGAAGCGCTCCATTCGATGAGCGCGAGATACCGCCCCGAGTACTCGAGGATCATCGCCTCGTGGATCATTGTGAGTTCGAGGTGCGTCGCAGGATTATCTACAGGAATGCGTCCGGTCTCGGCCAGCAACACGATGAACAAAGCGGCGAACGCCAAAACGTGCGCGGGGTTGAGCAGTTTCCACGCAGGGCCGTGCGCCGCGAGCAACATTTGGCTAAGATTGGTTGAACCAGCCGCGATGGCCACGGTGAATACCGCCAGCATCAAAGCCGGCTCAGCGATTGCCGCAATGGTCATCTCGCGGCTGCTCCCCATCCCGCCGAAGGCGCTCGCCGGATCGAGTCCGCCCAATGCCAGAAAGAAGCGTCCGAGGGCGAGCAAACCCACGAGGGCGAGCACACCGCCGAAGAGGCTTAAAGGCGCTGAGATGCTGATTAGAGGGACCATCAGTCCAGCCAATAAGGTTGAGAGAAACAGAACATAAGGCATGAACCGGAAAATCCAGGAGGCGTGCTCGGAAATGACCATGTCTTTGCGCAGAAATTTGGCCAGATCCAGGTAAGGTTGCCAAATGCGAGGTCCGCGCCGGTTTTGCAGTTTCGCCTTCCAGTTCTTGATGCACCCGCTGATCAGGGGCGCCAGGAGGAGCAGCAAAGTAGTCTGCAAAATTATTGTTATCGCCGCATTCAGCATAAACCCGCCTCGCCCATCGTGCTCATCGTCCTGGTCCTCTTCGAACTGTTTCGCTTTGCCAAAAACTGCTCGAGGACGAGGGCGAGAACGATCAATTGAGTAATCATATCGCGAACAACAGGAGCAGCAGCAAGGTAACGAAGATGTAAATAAGGTAGGCTTGGATACTGCCAGCCTGGAGCGCCCGCATGCGGCGCGATAGGCGCAAAATCCCACGGTTCAAGGGGCGGTAAATGCGACTGACGAACGCCTCTTCAATGTGGCTCTCAAAGCGCAAGGTTTTGGCGAAATAAGGCGAATAATCGTACTCGCGCTGAACTTCGCGCCGCGGCCGGAAGAGAGCTTTGAAGATCATGCGGATCGGTTTGGAAAAGCCGGTGGCGGTGTATTCCATTTGCGGCGTCAAGCCTCGCAAGCCGCAATCCCACGTTGGAGCCAGGCGAACTTTAGTATCTCTGCCAAAGAGAAACCAAAGGGCGGCGGGAATAGGCAGCAGACAAGCACCGGTCAGAGTCAGGCCGAGCGTAGAGACTGTGCCACCTAAGGCCTGTCCGCTGCCGAGCACCAAACCCTGTTCGAGATTAAGTTGAGAGCCGAGGGTCTGGCCCATGAGTTGCGAGGTGATTGGGTCGAACAGCGTTATCAAGAGGGTGGGGAAAAGGCCCAGAAAGACACAGGTAACAGCCAAAAGGGCCATGCCCCAGAGCATAGCCCGGGAGACTTCTTTGGCTTGCGCGGCATGTTCACTGCGGGGCTGTGCCAGGAAACTGATACCGAAGGCTTTCACGAAACAGGCCGCCGCCAGTGCGCCTGTCAAAGCCAGCATCGCACCGCTTAGCGGGAACATCAGGCGCACTAAACTCGCGGTGGTCCCGAACCCTTGGAGCAGCGATTGGTACGTGAGCCACTCGCTGACGAAACCATTTAGCGGTGGCAACGCGGAAATAGCAACGGCACCGATTAAAAAGAGAAGTGCGGTCCAAGGCATTCGTTTGATGAGGCCGCCCATTTCTTCCATGTTGCGTGTATGGGTGGCGTGGAGAACGGCACCGGCACCGAGGAACAGAAGCGCTTTAAAGATCGCGTGATTGATTGTGTGAAACAACCCGGCGATCAACGCCAGGCTCGCCAAGCCGGGATATCCCGAGTGAAGGAACATCAAAGCCGCGCCCAGGCCCATCAAGATGATGCCGATATTTTCGATGCTGTGATAAGCCAGCAGACGCTTGAGGTCATGCTCCATCAGGGCATAGAGCACTCCGAGCACCGCCGAGACCGTTCCAATCGTCAGCACGGTAACGCCCCACCAATTCGGCGGCGTGCCAAGAAAATCAAAGAAAACTCGCGCCAGCCCGTAAATACCAGTCTTGATGAGAACCCCGGAGAGCAGCGCCGAGATGTTACTGGGAGCGACAGGATGGGCTTCCGGGAGCCAAATATGGAGCGGCACGATGCCTGCCTTTACACCAAAGCCGGCGAGAAACAGGAGAAAGGCAGCGTCCCGTCGACCAGCGGTCATCTTATCGCCGATCGCGTGGAAACTGTCGAAAGAGTAATCCGCTGAGGCCTGCTGGAATAGCAATAGAAAGCCTAAAATGAGACAACCCGTGCCGATGTGCGACATGACGAAATAGAGCACGCCCGCGTTGCGCGTCTCGGTCTTCTCATGTTCAAAACTGACCAGACAGTAAGCCGTTAAGGCCATAATCTCCCACACCAGGAGAAAGAAAAAGCCGTTGGCCGCGGTGAAAACCAGGGTGGTGGCCAGAAGCAAGCCATTGTAAAAGCACGCCAGCACCCCAACGCTCTTGCGCCCATAAAAGGCGCGCACGTAGCCGAATGAATAAATAGACAAAGCCAAGGCGAGGAGTGAAACGATCAACACGAAAAACGCCGACAGTGGATCGAGTCTGACCAACAGCTGGATGTACGGGATTAACGAGGGCCAAATTTCAAAGGATTTAGCCTCTAGCGCCGAGCCTGCGGTTAGGGCAGAGATGGCGCACAGCACTCCCAGCAGACCTCCAACACTGGCACAGCCAAACCCAATGGCGTTAGCGATTCTTTCACGTTTGACGGCCAAAAGACTGCTCACCACCCCCAACGCATAAGCGCCCAGCGCCAGTTGGAGTAAAAGGGTAGGGGAGAGAGGGGGCATGAGGCGCGTTAGGCTTGAGGAAGCGTGTGAGAACTGAGATTTGAAAGCCGAAATCTGAAGTCAAAGCAAAATCGGAAAAAGCAATGCAGAATAAGCCTCATTCCTGGCGCATTTTGAGTTTCCGGAGTGCCGACAAAATCGCTTCCGCCTTAGGCCCGTGACGAAGCTCTGCGAGAATCTCGGAACATTGCCCCAGCC
>Ga0310810_10000676_pt1 | contig 34268 bp, 31 predicted proteins | sample NCmetagenome_FD_207641 | JGI IMG/M metagenome (GOLD analysis project Ga0310810, IMG submission 207641) | Soil microbial communities from experimental microcosm in Duke University, North Carolina, United States - NC | ecosystem: Engineered > Artificial ecosystem > Soil microcosm > Unclassified ... | reverse complement strand
CTTCTTCAAGGCGGAGCAGTTTGTCCGCCCAAAACTCTTCGTACCGGCTGACCCATCGTTCGTAGATCTGCCGGATCGGCACGGCATTCAACGAATTCACTCGTTGACGCCCTTCTTCGCGCGTATTGATCAGGCTTGCTTCACGCAACACCTCGATGTGCTTCATCACCCCAAAGCGAGTCAGGTGAGGAAACGCTTGAACGATCGCGGTGGTCGTCCGGGGACCTTGACGCAGCAGATCTAGAATCGCCCGCCGGGTCGGATCGGACAGCGCTTTCCAGATGCCGTCCATCTCTCCGGCCAGGTCGGGCGCCATCAGGCTCGATGGGCCACAGCGCCGTCGGCGAAGTCTTTGCGAATATTGTCGAGGTAGTGGCTCCAGCCTTTGCCGATGCCCTCCCGATGCGCCGCATCCAGGAATCCGATCGAGCGGTGCCGCAGGCTGACTTTGGTTCCCCCGGCGACCTGCTCCAGTCGCAGTTCTACATGATTCAAAGCCGGGTACGACATGAACATAGGTCCACTGAGCTCCAGCAAAACCGGCGGCTTGATCACCTGCACATGGCCCCAGAGGTGGCCGATGCCGTTGCCACGGTCACGGAACCATCGCCCGCCTGGCCACTGCTCCAGGATCATCTGCATCGACTCTCCGTTCGGGTTGGTACTCCCCTCGCCAAAGCGGTGCAGGACACCCTTAAAGACGTCGCCAATATCGGCCTTGACCTCGACATGCTGCTCCACGTCCAGCGTCATCTCTTCTAGTTTCATTAGTCTCGTCTCCATAACGTGACTACATCATAACGTGACTATTTTGTCACGTCAAGGCTTTTTTGACAGTTTCTGCTTGAAGTGGAGGATTGTTCTTTGGTCAGCGGCCACCCTTATAGGTCTTGCTGAAGCCGTTGCGCTCGTTGGTCACGGTGAACGTGCCGTTCTGCTCAGCCGAGATCTTGAGGCTCTTGATGCCATCAGGTCCCGGGAGGTTGGCGATGAAGTCCGCGGGCGGATTCTTCTCCGCTCCGGCCGGGTCGTTGAAATGGAGTGCCCAGACATCGGGCGGGACGGGTAACGAATGAAGATTCGTCCAGACATCCGCATCGCCACCTTTGCGATTCCCGTTGGTCTCCATAATCACCGGGGCCTTCAGAGCGCTGACCATGGCGGCTGAATATCCCTTGCTCTGGCCGTGAACATTGATCTGATAGACATCCACCGTGCCAATCGGGTTATTGGGACAGACCAGCTCGTGGGCGTTGTGCGCTTCCAGATCGGCCGGATCGTACATGCGGAATTTGCCGAACGTGTAGAGCAGGCCGATAGAATTGTTGTCCTCCAAATCGCGTGGGAGCAGATCGGCCTGCTTCGCGGTGGCGCAAGCGGGATTGGGAGCTCCGCCACCCGCCAGTGGCTTGGTAATCCACTTCGCGCCGGCATGGATCACCTGGACGTCGATTCCCTTGATCGGGATCTTGTCACCCGGCTTCAGGACGGTGTGGCCGATCTTATCGCGCATGGCGGCATAATCGTCGAAACGCGCCTTCGCGGTCGCACCCATCTTGGCAAAGCGCGCGTCGTCGACCTTGGCCAGCTGGATATCGCCGTGATCGTAAACATGGCCGACCGGAATCGCCTCCACGAACTTGGGGACGTCGCCCATGTGATCGATATCGAAATGGGAGATCACGAGATGGTCAATCCGCTTGACACCGATCCCCTTGAGGACGGCGACCACCTGGGCAGTAGACGCGGGCCGCATATCGGAGTCGGTCCAGCCGAGATCGACCAGCATGGTCTCGCCGGAGGGGGAAATCGTGAGCAGCGCCTTTCCGCCTTCCGTATCGATGGCGTAGACTTCCATCGTGTTTGCAGCAGGCAACAGAGCAGCGAAAACCACCAGGAACAGAGCAAGAGTTAGGGTGCGCATGAGTTTTATCCGGTTCTCGAAGGATACACCCTTTTCGCTGTACTGGTCTACAGCCGAGCGCCAGGACAGCAACGCGATAAAGGCTAAGTGGCTATTTCAAAAGGAAAAGATTTGGCGGGGACGACGGGGCTCGAACCCGCGACCTCCGACGTGACAGGCCGGCGTTCTAACCAACTGAACTACGTCCCCGCTATTTAGGACCGCCGCGGATTTGCGGCGTACGCCAGGTCGGCGATTTCCAGCATAACACAGGCCAGCTTAAGCCCTTCACGCCTGCTCGCCGGCAGGCAATTCGGCAGCACCGGCCTTCATCTCCGCGCTGACCTCGTCGATCCAAGCCGTCCAGGCGTCCTTGACGTCCGTTGAAAAGTCGGGGTGCAACATATGGCCCAGCGCCCAAAGAAAGGCCTGGGCCAGCGTGTCATAATTCTGGGGAACCACGCCATAGGTGATGTGCCTTTGGCCCAGGCTCCGCAGCGCGGGCCGATGCTGGTCGAAATCCTCCAACCCATCCACTAGGACTTCCAGCATTTCGCTGAACGCGCGGGCCTGGGCACCCATATCGCCTTGAAACAGCGGGCGAAGGTTTGGAGCGATCTGAAACAGGCGTCCATAGAACAGTTGAACCAGCGGTTCGGCGACTTCATGGAGCACCGGGAAGGTTTCGCGAATCAGGCGCTTTTGCCGAGGAGTCATAGCCCGAGCTTCCCCTAACACTCTAGCGGAGATGCCATGGGAAACGAGCCGCCCCGTAGGAGTTTTGGCTTCTGATATCCTGGTAAAAGATGTTGTTGCTGCCTCCGCGCCCGCGGATGTCTGCCTGTCCGGACCTGCCGAAGTTCTGTCTCAAAGCGTTCCGCCTCGAATGAAATCCGTCGTCCAGATCAGCCGCGGCATTGAGTCCCTGTTCGGGACCCGGGACGAGAATATCCGCCTGATCGAAGACGGTTTAAACATCCGCACGCGGCTGCTGAACGATTCGCTGGAAATCGAAGGCGAGGAGGCCAGCGTCACCAGGGCCGCGCAAATCCTGAACGACTATGCCGCGTTAGTGCGCGAGGGGCACGCCTTCAACAACGGCGATCTCAACAGCTTTCTGCGGGTGGTCACCGCCGACCCCGGCACCTCGCTGCGCAATCTGGTCGAAAGCGGAAAGCAGCGGACTTTCGGCAAAAAGGTGATCGCGCCCAAAAGCATGGTGCAGCGGCGCTACATCGACGCCATCGAGCGCTACGATCTGGTGTTCGGCATTGGTCCGGCGGGCACCGGGAAAACCTATCTGGCCGTAGCCATGGCGGTTTCGGCGCTGCTGTCGAAAAAGGTTAGCCGCATTATTCTGACGCGGCCGGCCGTTGAAGCCGGCGAGCGCCTGGGGTTCCTCCCCGGAACGTTCCAGGAAAAAGTGGACCCGTATCTGCGCCCCTTGTACGACGCGTTGTTCGACATGCTGGAAGTAGAGAAGGTCGAAAAGCTCCTGGAGCGCAACGTCATCGAGGTGGCGCCCATCGCCTTCATGCGCGGCCGCACGCTCAATGACAGCTTCATCATCATGGACGAGGCGCAGAACACCACGCCCGAGCAGATGAAGATGATCCTCACGCGCCAGGGCTTTAATTCGAAGATGGTGGTGACCGGCGACGTCACCCAGATCGACCTGGCCATGGGACAGCGCAGCGGATTGATCGAGGTGGCCGATGTGCTTCGCGGCGTGGAAGGCATCCAGTTCGTGCAATTCGACGAGCGCGACGTGGTCCGCCACAGCCTGGTGCAGAAGATCGTGAAGGCCTACGAGCGCTATAACGAAGCGATTGGCGTGAATCGCCAGTTGTCTCTGCGGCTGGCCGAACCGCCCGCCGAGGCCGCGCCCACCAACCCGGTCGCTTAAAGACCGCCCCATGCCCGACAACTCCACGTCCCTCCTGTTCCGGCATCGATCGCCCGGTGTGGATCGAAGAGACCTCCGCCGGTTTCTGAAGGATCTGGCGCGGGAGATTCTGCCGGGACAGTGCGTGACGTGTTTAATTGCGGCCGATAAGGATTTGAGCGCGCTCAATCAAAAATTCCGCGGCCAGGATTACGCCACCGACGTGCTATCTTTTCCGCCGGACGATATCGCGATTTCCTTGGACCGCGCGGCGGCGCAGGCGGCGGAAATGCATCATAGCCTCGAGGACGAGCTGCGCATCCTGATGCTGCACGGCCTGCTACACCTGGCGGGACTGGATCATGAGACCGATGGCGGCGCCATGCGGCGTTTGGAAACCCGCTGGCGCAAACGGCTGGGGCTGCCTTGCGGCCTCATTGAACGGGTCCGCGTATGACGCTGCTGCTGACATTGGCGGCTGCAGCCGTCGCGCTGCTGGTCACGCTGGTTACCTGTATCCAGTTGCTGTATCTGGAAAGCCTGCGCGTTCGCACTCGCGAGCTGCCCTCGCTGCAGTTCTTCCGCGAAGCGCTGGAGCCCCGCATCAAACTGGAAACCGAGCGCGGCGCGCTGACTTTTTCCCTGGTCAAGCACATCGGTCTGGGCATTCTCGGATGCCTGATTGTCGCCATTACGCTCGAGAGCTCCCCGTTATGGGAGGCGCTGGCAGGAGCATTTCTCCTGACTGGAATCGTGACCGTCGTGGGCGGTCATCTGGTTCCCCAGATCGTCTATCGCAAAACCACGGGGCAGGGGTTGGCGGCGCTAGTGCCGGTGTTCCGCGTGCTGGCCGTCGCGACGCGGCCGCTGACCTGGATCGTGGAGTTCCTGCAATCGCTATTCGAACTGGGCCGCCCGGCGCCCGGGGAGGAAGAACTGGCGGAGGAGCATATCGAGGCTCTTATCAGCGCGGGCGCGGAAGAGGGCATCATCGAGGAAGGCGACCGTGAGCTGATCCAGTCCGTGGTGGCCTTCGGCGACAAAACCGTGCGCGACGTGCTGACGCCGCGGCCGCGCATCATCGCAATCTCCCAGGATGCGACGCTCGACACGTTACGCGAGCTGGCCATTCACGAGCAGTATTCCCGCATCCCTGCCTACGACGGGGACATCGATTCCATCACGGGATTCGTGCACGTCCGTGACATGTTCGAACTGGACGAGGAAACGCGCGCCAAGCGCAAGGTGCGCGACATTCTGCGGCCGGTCCGCCTGGTGCCGGAAACCAAGCCGGTCAACGATCTGTTGCGCGAAATGCAGGAAGAAGGCGCGCACATGGCGGTGGTGGTGGATGAATACGGTTCGACGGCCGGCGTCGTCACCCTGGAAGACATGGTGGAGGAGATCGTCGGCGAGATCCACGACGAGCATGAGCCGGAGCGCGATTTTCATGAAGAGCCCGACGGCAGTTATGTCGTCTCCGGCAGCTTCGACCTGGGCCGGTTGGGTGATCTGCTGGAATTCCGGCCGCCGGAGGGCACCGAATCGACTACCGTCGGCGGGCTGATCACCGAATGGCTCGGTCATGTGCCAGTGGTCGGCGAGGAGATCGAGCGCGACGGCATCCAGATCAAGGTATTGGCCTCCAATAATCTGCGTGTCGACCAGGTGCGCATCGCCAAGGCCGCGGAAAAGTAATGAAGCGAAGCTCATGAAGCATAGATCTGGGTTCGTTTCCATTCTGGGCCGGCCCAACGCCGGGAAATCCACGCTGCTGAACGCGCTGCTGGGGACCAAGCTGGCGATTGTCGCTCCGCGGCCACAGACCACGCGCACGGCCATCCAGGGCGTACTGAGAGTTCCGGGCGCTCAGATGGTGTTCGTCGATACGCCAGGGATCCACGAATCTTCGACGCTGCTCAATAAACGAATGATGGATCAAGTCCGTTCGTCAGCCGACGCGGATGTGGTGTTGTTTCTGGTGGACGCGACGGCGCGTTTCAACGAAGACGACGCGCGGGCCGTCGACCTGGTGAAGAAGACCGGCGCTCCGGCTATCGCGGTGTTCAACAAGATCGACAAGCTGCGCGAAAAGGCGAAACTGTTGGCGCTGATCGAACAATACCAGGGGCTGCACGATTTCGCGGCCTACATCCCCATTTCGGCGCTTAAGGGCGAAGGCGTGGACCTGCTTCAAAAAGAGATTTTGAGGCGCATACCGGAGGGTCCGGCCTTGTATCCCAAGGATCATCTGACGGATCAGCCGGAACGTTTTCTGGTGGCGGAAATCCTTCGCGAGAAGGTTCTGCATCTGACGCACCAGGAGGTTCCGCACGCCGTAGCGGTTATGGTCGAGCAATGGGAGGACACGCCCACGCTCCTTCGTATCGCCGCGACCATCTATGTGGAGCGTCCGGGGCAGAAAGCCATCCTGATCGGCGTGGGCGGGGCTATGCTCAAGAAGATCGGTACGCTGGCGCGGCGGGAAATCGAAACGCTGGTCGGCAAGAAAGTCTTTTTGCAAACCTTCGTGAAGGTCCGGCCCAACTGGCGCCAGGACCCGGAATTCCTGGCGGCGACGGACTGGCGCGGCATGGCCGGGCAGTAACTGTAGAATGAAAACATGCATACACGGCTCATAGCTCTGTTGCTGTCGGTGACTCTGGCGGTGCCCATGTTGGTGGCCCAGCAAAAGCCGGCGGTGTCCGACGATACGATTTCAGATTATGTACGGCAGCGGCTCGCAAGCGACGCCGACGTCCGCGGCGCGGCGCTGGACGTAACTGTTAAAGAGGGCGTCGTCACAATTAAAGGCCGCGTGCACACCGAGAAGGGCCGCAAGAAGGCCACGGAGCTGACCAAGAAGGTCAAGGGCGTGGTCAGCGTCGACAATCAGCTGAAGTTGTACAGCGATAAATGAACGTCCGGATTAAATGGCGTCTGACCCCTTTTCGACCCCTAGTGCCGGAAGTGGCGGACTCCGGTGAAGACCATCGCGAGACCTAGCCGGTCTGCGGCGGCGATCACGTCGTCATCTTTCACCGAGCCTCCGGGTTGGATCACCGCCGTAATTCCGTGCTTGGCCGCTTCTTCGACGCCGTCGGGGAACGGGAAGAAAGCGTCCGACGCTACGATCGATCCCTGAAGTGGCAGCACGGCTTTCATCGCGCCCACTTTCACCGAATCCACGCGGCTCATCTGACCAGCGCCGACGCTTAGAGATTGACCCGCACGCGCATACACGATCGCGTTCGACTTGACGTGTTTCGATATTTTCCACCCAAACTTGAGTGCGGCCCACTCCTCATCCGTAGGAGCGCGCCGGGTTTTGACTTCCATCTTTTCGGGCGAGTTCACGTCCGCGGTCTGCGCGAGGTAGCCGCCGCTAATGGACTTCACCACCAGCCCAGGCGGCTCCGCCACCACTCGCAACAGGCGGAGATTCTTCTTCGAAGTAAGAATATTCAGCGCATCGCCCGAATAATCCGGGGCGGCAATCGCTTCGACGAACGTCTTGGCGATTTCCGTGGCGGTTTCACGATCGAGCGTGCGGTTGAACGCCAGTACTCCCCCGAACGCTGAGACCGGATCAGCTTCAAATGCCCGCCGGTAGCTATCGGCCAGGGTCGCCCCTTCCGCGCAGCCGCACGGATTGGTGTGCTTGATGATCGCCGATGCGGGCCCATCGAACTCCTGGATTAACTGCCATGCCGCGTCCAGATCCACCAGGTTGTTGTAGGAAAGCTCCCTGCCATGAAGCTGCTCGGCTCCGGCAATCCCGGCTTTCCCGCTCGCATACAGCGCCGCCGACTGGTGCGGATTTTCCCCGTAGCGCAGCGCCAGAGTCCGCGCCGCGCGGATATCCAGCGTAGCGGGCAAGCGATCGCCGGTGGGAGGAATTTCGGCCAGCCGGACGGTGACCGCACGATCATAGGCGGCGGTGGTGGCGAAGGCCTTCTTGGCCAGTTTCCAGTGGGTTTCTTCAGAAAGGGCTCCGCCGCCGGTGGTCATTTCCTCAATAACTGCGTTGTAATCGGAGGGGGACGTCACCACGGCGACATCCTGCCAGTTCTTGGCCGCGGCACGGATCATGGTGGGGCCGCCGATATCGATGTTCTCGATCAGTTCCTCGAGTGGTGCATCCTGCTTTGCCGCGATCTTCTCGAACTCGTACAGATTCACGGCCACCAGATCGATGCGCGGGATGCCGTGCGCGGCCAGGGCCCGCATGTGCTCGGGCTTGGAGCGGATGGCGAGAATGCCCCCGGCGATTCGCGGGTGAATGGTCTTGACGCGGCCGTCCAGCATTTCGGGAAACTCGGTGACCTCGGCGACCTCGCGAAGGGGAGCGATGCCCGCTTCCTTCAACGCGCGAAAGGTCCCACCCGTGGAGAGAATCTCGACACCAAGACCGGTCAACCCGCGGGCAAATTCGACGATCCCGGACTTGTCCGTGACACTGAGGAGAGCGCGCTCGATACGGGGCATGGATCTTCTATTATGGTGTACTCTGAAACGTCTATGCGACTCGTGACATTTCAACAGCCGGGGTCCGTTCCGGAAGCCGGCATCGTAAGAGGGAACAAGGTGCAAGGCCTGGGCGTCGACATGCTTTCGGTGTGCGCCAGCGGGCGCGTGCCAGAACCGCGCGGGCCGTCTTTCGATCTCGCCTCGGTCAGGCTGCTGGCGCCCGTGCCGCGGCCGCCCAAAATGATCTGCGTGGGCCTGAATTACCGCGATCACGCGGCGGAATCCAAGTCGGAGATTCCCAAAGTCCCCACCATCTTCAGCAAATTCTCGAACGTGGTGATCGGCCCGGGCGATCCCATCGTCCTGCCCAAGGCCTCGCGCAAGCCGGATTATGAGGCCGAATTTGCCTTCGTGATCGGGCGCGGCGGCCGCCATATTCCAGCGTCGCGGGCGCTCGATCACGTGCTCGGATACACCATCGTGAACGATGTCAGCGCGCGGGATTTCCAGACCGCCACCACGCAATGGCTTATGGGCAAGACGTTCGACACGTTCGCTCCCATGGGGCCCTGGATCGTCACCAAGGATGAGATTGCGGACCCGCACGCGCTCGATATTTCGCTCGAGATCGGCGGCGAAACGCTCCAGAGCTCGAACACGCGTGAGATGGTCTTCCGCATTCCGGAGCTGATCGCATACGTTTCGACCGCGGTGACGCTGGAGCCCGGCGATGTCTTCGCCACCGGCACTCCGGCGGGGGTTGGATTTGGCCGGAAACCTCCGAGATGGCTCCTGCCCGGGGAAGAAGTGATCGTACGCATCTCCGGTATCGGCGAACTCAGGAATCCTACTATCGCGGAAGAATGATACAGTCGCTGTTCCAGGACATTCGATTCGGCGCGCGGGTGCTGCTGCGCTCGCCGGGGATGACCCTGGCGGTGATTTTCGCGCTGGCGCTGGGCATCGGCGCGAACACGGCCATGTTCAGCGTGGTGGACGCATTGATCCTGCATCCGTTGCGATACTCGAATCCGTCGGAGCTGGTGATGGTGTGGGACCGGGACGTTCAGGGGCAACTCCGCGGCGCATCCTCAGCAAATTTTTTGGACTGGCGTAAAGCGAAATCGTTCTCCGAGATGGCTGGCTGGGCTCCCTCTTCGTACGTCCTGACCGGACTGGACCGTCCCCGGCAGATCTATGGTGCGCGGGTCACGGCGGGATTTTTCAGGATGCTGGGCGCGAAACCGGTGCTCGGGCGGACGTTCCTTCAGGGCGAAGATGGGCTGGACCAAACCTCTAACTCGGTTTCGGCCGTGAGCAAAGTGGCCGTGATCGGTTACGATCTGTGGCAAAACATGTTGAGCGGAGATCCGAATGTACTGGGACGGACCATCCTGCTCAACCAGAATCCCTACGCGATCATCGGCGTGATGCCACCGGATTTTCAGTTTTTGGTGCGGCGCCATCAGGTGTGGGTGCCCGCCGTGCTTGACCCGGCCAATCGTGACTTTCGCTATCTCACGGTGGTGGCTCGCAGGAACTCGCCGCGCGGCACGGCCGCCGCGGAGATGACTGCGATCGCGAGTTCCCTCGCGGAAGCCTACCCGCGCAACAATGCCGGCTGGACCATTCAGGTCCAAGACTTCCAGGACTGGCTGGTGAACGGCAGCCTGCGAACCCGCCTGCTCCTACTGTTCGCAGCGGTGGGCGCGGTGCTGCTGCTGGCTTGCACCAACGTCGCGAACCTTTTGCTGGCTCGCGCCGCGGCGCGCAGCCGGGAAATCGCCGTACGAGTTTCGATGGGCGCGAGCCCTGGACGCATCATGCGGCAGTTGCTCACCGAGAGCGTGCTGCTGGCGCTGGCAGGCGCGGCCCTGGGGCTTGGGCTGGCAGCGCTTTTGATCGATCTGGCCCCAAGCTTCGTCCCGGTCAATGCGATTCCGACCACCGCCCCCATTCAACTGAATTTTCTTGTACTGGCTTTCACCGTGGGGATCGCGGTACTGACAGGAGTGTTGTTCGGGCTTGCTCCGGCGCTATCGCTAGCGCGGCCGGATGTGCGGAACACGCTGAATGACGCCAGCCGCGGATCCACCGGCGGACGCGCCCGGCAGCGCTTCCGCCAGAGCATGGTGGTGATCGAAGTAGCCGTCGCTCTGGTGCTGCTCGCGGGCGCAGCGCTGATGACCGAAGGCCTGCGCCACATGACCCAGATTGATTTGGGTTTCGACGTGAGGCAGGTGCTCACGCTACGCGTGTTTCTCCCGGTGACGCGCTATAACGCGACGCAGGCTTATCAATTCCACCAGCGCGCCATGGAAAGAATCGCTGCCCTGCCGGGCGTCGAAAGCGTGGCGATGGGAAGCAACCTGCCCCTGGTACGGCTGACCATGTATGCGCCCTTCGATCTGGACACCGCGCCTCCGCGCGGCCCGGCGGAGCGTCCGGATGTGGGGTATGCCACCATCAGCAGCGGCTATCTCCATACGCTTGGAATCGCGCTCAAGCGCGGGCGTGATTTCACTGACCGGGACCGGGTCGGCGCGCCGGCGGTGGTCCTCATCAATGAGGCCTTCGCAGCGGCGCAGTTCCCCCATCAGGATCCGGTGGGGCGCCAGCTCCAGATCAATCCGCCGGTTCTCGGCCAGAACGGGTTCGGAGATACGATTCGGGCCGAGATCGTGGGCGTAACGGGCAACGTCAAGCTGGGCGATCTGAACGCCGGTCCGGAGCCCATCGTATATTCGCCCCTGGCGCAGAACATATGGTCGACGGTGACGTACCTGACCGTAAGAACACGGGCCGGCACCAATGGTCTGGCGCCGGCCATCCGCACGGAAATATCCAATCTCGACCCCGAACAACCCGTGGACCAACTAGGCAGCATGGAGCAGACTTTCTCGGATCAGTTCGCAGAGCCCCGGTTTCAATCGCGGCTGATGGGAGCTTTCGCGGCGCTGGCATTGATCCTGGCGGTAGTGGGAATCTACGGCGTGAATGCCTACGCGGTGACGCAGCGACGGCGGGAGCTGGGAGTGCGGATCGCCCTGGGTGCTCGCCCCAGCGATGTGCTGCGGGAGACGCTGGGCGAAGGCCTGAAATTGTCCGCCGTGGGGATCGTGCTGGGGCTGGCGGGCGCCTGGGGACTGAGCTCGCTGTTCCGCAGCGTGCTGGTAGGCGCGTCTGGAGTCAGCCCGGCAGCTTTATTGGGAGCGGCGGGCCTGTTGACGGCCGTGGCCCTGATCGCCTGCTACCTTCCGGCGCGGCGGGCGATGCGGATCGACCCGGCGACAGCGCTGCGGCAGGAATAGACCCTGGCAGTGATAAACTGAATAAAGTCTGTCTTGGGACGTCGTCTAATGGTAAGACTGCAGCCTCTGGAGCTGTGTATCGGGGTTCGAGTCCCTGCGTCCCAGCCAAATCAAAATCCTGCGTAGAGGGAGACGAATTGGCGTTCTCCGCGTCCAGAACACAAGGGAGTCCTATGACAGCTCGAATCGTTTCCAAGTGGATCGTTCCCGTGATCCTGCTGCCATTAAGCCTGCTGGCCCAGGCTCCGCCGGAAGTCGATCAGGCGTTGCGCGCGCGCGTCACCGAGTTCATGCAGCTGCACGTGGACGGGAACTTCCGCAAGGCCTACGACATGGTCGCCGAGGACACCAAGGAAGACTACTTCAATTCCGGCAAGGCCCGGCTGGTCAGCTTCAAGATCAACGACATCAAGTTCACAGACAATTTCACCAGGGCCACGGTCTCGGCAACCATCTCGAAAACGATCAGCGTAATGGGCACGAATCTCTTGATGCCGATGCCTTCAAATAGCACCTGGAAAATCGAGAACGGCAAATGGGTCTGGTACAATGACGCGCAAGCCGCCTGGGTGACGCCCCTGGGACCGGCAGGCGCACCGCAGGGCGCCGGCGCGGCTGGCAACGGCAACGATGCGGCGGTAACACTGCCCAAGGATTTCGACGACAAAGCCGTCGCGGCCGCGGCGCGGAGCATCCTGCAACAAGTGAGTTTGGATAAGAAAGAGATCACGCTCGGAGCGGGTCAAGCGTCCGAGGAAAAGGTGGTCTTTCACAACGGCATGACTGGATCGGTGCAAGTGGAGCTGACGGTTCCCGAGATTCCGGGATTCACCGCGAAGATCGAAAATCGAATCGTGAGAGCTACCGCCGACGTGCCGGTAGTGTTTCGCTACGAGCCCGGTGGTCACGCGGTGCGCCGGGATCCGGTGGATGTCCAGCTCACGGTGCAGCCTCTGAACCAGGTCTTTGTGATCCGGGTAAACTTCGCGGGCGCGAATGCTGCCATCCTGAAATAGGTTGGCCCCCGAGTTGCACTTTCCGTAGAGGAGGCAATACGGAATGGTGAGTTCAATTACGGGCCAGCAGTCGTCAAACATCCTGGCGGGACTTTCTACCTCACAAACAACCCCTTCAGGATCAATGGCTTCGTTCACCGATCAGCTGGCAGCCGCCCTGGAAGGATACCTGGGACAATCCGCCAACGGCTCGCACCTGGAGATCGATATTCAGACCACGCAGAGTCAGAATTCCGGCGTTCGTCAGTTTATTGTCACGGTGAAGAACCCCGAGAGCGCGCCCGCGCCGGCCGCCCCAGCAGCCAGTTTCACGACGTCGGTAAACGGCGCAGTTTTCACCCCCGCGAGTGCCTCCACTTCAGTGGCGTCGGCGCCAGCCAGCGAAAACGCCAGCGCAACGGCTAGCGCACCCCTGGACGAGAACGCGCGCACGAACCTGAAACTAGCCATGATCGACGCCTACTGGGCTGCGCAACCTCCGGCCGTCCAAAAGCTGCGCACTGTTTCGGACTTTGGGGAAAGATCGACAATGGCTGGGCAATTGGCCGATCAAGGATACACGGTGGACCTTCCCATCATGGTGTGGGGCTGGGATCCGATGAAGACCATGCTGACGCGCAAGATGGACGGCTACAACTGGGTGCCCAGCTTCAACCAATCCCCCGTATCGACACCCGACCTGGCGCTTCCCGGCCAGACGCCCTATGACCCGGATCATCCGCCGCCCGGCTCGATCGCCGTGAACACCGACTTCGCAAACGGGTTCAATATCACCGATCCCTGGGCGTAATAAATCCTCGCGGCTGATCAATTTTGACATTTGGTCTCCAGGCAGAGACGATGCTCTTGTGCGACACCTTGGCATGAGGAGTTAGCCGCACATGATCAATCCGGTCAGCCAGCCCGTTGTTCCAGCACAGCCCGGCACGGAGTTCTATGGGATCCAGGATCTGGCGCTGTTCAAATCGTATTCCCGCGAGAGCTACCGGGCCGCGTTCGGATTGGAAGCACCCGCGTACGATCCGGCCCGCCGCCGGAAGAGTTGGTTCGACTCCACCGTGGATATCTCAGACCCTGATAACGTAGCGGTGTACCGCATCGTCGCACAGGATCAGAGTGGCCACGGCGTGCTGCGGCAGATCGTGATGCCGGCTCAGGAAGCCGCTGCCTTGAATCTGCCGGGTGCGATCCAGTATCCGCCATACATCGTGACGCCGACGCGCGCCACCCGGGGCGGGTCCAGCCTTAACGCCATCTATTTTAGCCTCGAGAGCGATGCGCGCGCCCTCATGAAGGAACTCGGGGGGGACAACCTGCAGCAGGAAGATCTGGCTTCGTTTCCGACCGTATACCCTAGTGAAGAGCTGCGCCGATCGTGGGTTTTTCAAGTGCGGGGCACACCGGTCAATGCAGGCGCGCTCTTGCTGGGACGCAATGCTCAGGGGGTAGGTGCCCCGGGACACTGGGATGTTTCCGCGGATGAGCCGGTGTGGATTCCCGATCCTTCCGCTCCGACCGGGATGGATGATGCGCGTCCCCCCCGCGAGATGCCCGTTCGCGATCTGCTGCCGAACGAAGAGTTCTTCCTCGGCCTGATGGGGATTCTGGGAATCGTGCGAACTGATCTCCAGAAATCCGCCAATGAAGCCAGCGGTCAATTCACGCCGGACGATCGTGCGATGCTGCGCCTGATATATCAGGCCATCAACAAGCTTTCGAGTTAAGGCGCGACCACGGCCGGCAAAAACACCGGGTTGCCGAATATGAAATTATCGTTGACAATCGCAGCCACAGCCAGGCTCTGATCTGGCCCCAGCGGCGCGTCCGCCGGAATCTGGAATTCGACGATGTACGCTCCAATGGCTCCCACCAGGTAGCGGGCGGAAATAACCGCGACGCCACTGTCTTTTAGACCGACGATCATCGGCACGTTCACGTTTTGCAACCCGTTACCGGCTGAATTCGTGAGGGCGACCGGGGTAACTTGACCGAGGCCGGTGACCACCATGAAGTAGGTCTCGCCTTGGCGCGCCGGATTAGATGGCAAAACATAGCTGCCGTCCACTTTCCGGATTACAGCGCCATACAACTTGTTGTTGGGCCCGGCGAAGGTGAAGATGCCAGGCTGGACGGCGAACACCGGCACACCGGAGACGGTCGTGCTAGCGCCGTTGACATTCACGACGACGGTGGCGTTGCCGGGAGTGAGCTCACAGGGCGCCTGGAAATTCGCCCGCTCGACTCCGTCCAGATTGGAGACCGCCTGAATCGGAACAGCAGAACCATTGGCGGTGATGGAGACTCCGGCCAGACTATAGTTTAGGGGACCGAAGGCAGTGACGCCCGAGACTACGCCGGTAATCGTCGGTGCGATGCCTTTCCCGGTCACGGTCACCAGTCCGCAGGGGGTCATTCCCACGACGCCGCTGGCGGCATTGGTGAAGCTGGTGCTGGTGACTGTCGGTCCCAGCGGACGCGACGTCAGGTTAGCCGTAGCGGTGAAGGCGTTATACGTCGCGGTGACCACGATCGGGCCCGCAGTGGTGCCGGCGGTCACATTGGTCTGCACCTGGCCTTGCGCATTGGTGGTGGCGCTGGTGGGATTGACCGTAGCGCTCCCGGAGACGGAGAAGTTCACCGTCAAACCCGCCGGCGCCGCAACGCCGCCGGGGCCGCGGGCGATGAAGACCACGGGGGCCGGGAATACTTGGCCAACGATCACCGATTGCCCGCTGCCGCTCACCAGACTGATCCCGGAGACGGTGATCTGAACGGTGAGATTGAAGATCAGGGGCGCCAGACCGGGAGCCGACACCTGGACCTTCACGGGGCCAGCGGTTTGGCCAAATGTTATGCGAGCCGCCACCGTTCCGTCCGGGCCTGATTTGGTCTGTTGACTGCTAACCGAAGCCGATCCTTGCAGAATACTCCAGGTCAAGCCGCTGAAGTTCCCCGCCGGCTGACCGCAGCCATCGGTGACTCGCGCGGTGAGCGTGAAGGAATCGCTCGGCACGCCAATCTGGTTATTTCCGGAAACCATGGCCAGAACGGAGGGAGCGCCGTTGGTGACCGTAACGTGAATCGTTTTAGCCTTGAATTCCCCGATTCGAAGGATCACGTCACGATCCAGGGGCAGACTTACACCCGGCTGACAGGCCGCACGGACGTCGCAGCGAGAAATTCCCGTATTGTCCCCGCGCGACGTTCCCACACAGGAGATCACCGAGGACATCAGGTTCTGATTGGCGGGATCCGCCAGCCTGAGGCCCACATTGGGAATATGTCCCGCGTCAGAAACCGTGTCAACAGCAATCCCACTGGCTATAAACCCTCCTTGGGGAATCGTGAGCATCTCATCGGCCGGAGTCACCAAAAAAACGTTCGCTTGTTTGAGACCGGTAGTGGTGTTGGGATGGTACGTCATCTCGTAAAACTCAACCGTACCGTAGGAGGAAGTCGCGCTCACCTTGGTGAGTTGAAAAGCAACTTCGAAACCAGCGAGGAAGGGAAGAGAGTCGGTGGCAAAGTCGACCGACGCATAACCGCCTGCGTCCGTGTCGGCCTCGGGACTGCCGATGAGGTGCCCGCAAGGTGGCGGCCAGGTTGACGGGCAATCGCTGACTGCGAAAACCACGTGGACGTTCGCGATGCCCTCTCCCGACGCGTCGGTGACCCTGACTCTCAGCGGCTGCCCATTCTCGATCGTCGGCTGATGCTCGTTGAGAAGCTGGCCGTCACCCGAGAAAATGGACATGCGCGCACTCCCGGTGTTGTCGCCACCACCGACCAGGAGCTGAAAGTCAGCCGAGTGTGATCCGGCCGTTAAGGTAACTACACACGTACCAGTAAGGGCTGGAGCCGTGACGGCGGTTTGCGCCCAACCTTCCGATCCGGTGACAAGTGTAGGCGTTGCGATAAAAGCTCCCCCGCAAGTGCCCGTGGAAAAAGTCACAGTTGTACCGAAGACGGGCCGCCCGTCAGCGTCCACCACCTGTCCGGTGAGGACGGTGGTTCCATTGGGCGCGACGCTTTGGGTGCCGTTGATCGGAATCACGGTTTGGGCGCCGGATTGGGCCGGGATGGGCACAAAACTCAAAATAGTTCCGTTGGCGGGATCCAGTGAGATCTGCTGGTCTTTTCCGCTGGTAGCCAGCTTCACGCGGTAGAAGCTGTGGTCGGAGATCATTAGATACAGGTAGCGGGCGGAAGGCCGCTCGTTAGAAACCGCGGCGGCGATGATGTTGCTGGTCGGCAACGTTGCACTTAGGGCGCTGGGACTCAGTCCGAGGGGCGTGGTTACATCCCACAACTTGTGGCAAGACTCGCAGATGTCGGACGCGGGAGTCAGGGCAAAGACCCGGTTATTGTCAGCCACCAGCACCTGCTCTAACACTGGGATCGTGCTGCCATCCGTCGGAAACCAGCCGGAGATGGCATGAGCCTGCACATTCAGCTTGAAAATAAGCGGGCAGTTGGCGCAAGAGTTACGGTTCAGAAAGTAGGCGGAGTTTCCATCGGGGGTGAATTGCAGCGGTCCAGCGCTGCCATTCGGAACTTCCATCTGGCCGGCACTCGTGACACTCAGGGACCCCGGATCGACCTCATAGAGAGCAGACCCGATTCCGGAAATGTACAACAGACCGCGGGAGGACAAGACCATGGAGGAACCCTCAGACAACAGAGGCAATGATCCCGTGGCTTTGAGCGTTCCTAGATCCAGCGCCGTGATCACACTGCCGCCCGAACTGCTGGATAGGATCCAGGCCGTTTTGGCATCATGGCTGACAGCCACGCTCACGGGGGTGGATTGTCCAGGGAGGCCGGTATTCGCCCCGATGGCCAGGGTGTTCGTGGATGTGTCGACGATGTAGAATTGATCGGAAATCACCAGAAGATACTTGCCATCGGGCGTCATCTGGAGGCGATCTGTTCGCGCGCTGGTCATCCCTGCAATTCCGCTGATTGGCGTAGATGCCGTCGTTAGCGTGTGAGTGGCTAGATTGGGGGTTGCCGAAAAAACGCCTCCAGGCGCGAAAATATAGAAGGTCGATCCCGTGGGGGTTGCCACGATCCCAGTCGCGCCGGTCGGACCGTTGCCGGTGAGGACATAGCGGCTAAAGTCGCTGTCGCCAAATCCGAGCACCTGCTTCGGGGAAACACTGGTGGCGCCGGGTAACTGGAAGACGTAGCTGCTCTGCGCCGACACGGCCACAGTCATCATGTACACACTAACCGCCAATGACAAATATCGTTTCAGCATGGAAAGAAAATCTCCGGAAAGGATGGACGCGGCGGGAACACTAAGAATTATAGCACTGGATCATCGCTAAGGCAAAGAGTCGAAGACCAGCCTACGGAAAGCTTATCGGCCAAAAAGCAAAAAGGGAGGAGCCGAAGCTCCTCCCCTTTCTTGGACTGCAAAAGTACAGCTTAGTGCGCGTCGTTCTCGCCCTGTGACGAGGTACGCGGCAGACCCGGCGTATCGAGCACGATGGCCAGATAGCCCATCGACGTATTGGTTGGATCGTTGAATCCAGCGCCCTGCTTGCTGATGTAAGCAAAGCCATGGCAGTACTGGAATCCAGTCTGAACGATCATGTAGCCCGTGAAGTTGGGCACAGGCAACAGGACCGGGCCAGGAGCAGCCGCGTTCCCGTTGATCACGCCACCGAAGGCGAGACTACCGGTGAGCATACCGCCGGCAGGAACGTTGGCTGAAACACCTCCGGTGCATAGCCCGGCAGTGGTGTTGGTACATTGCGTGTTGCCCTGACTCAGGAAGTTCGGCTCGGCAGGCACAGTTGCGTTCTTGTTGTAATACCACAACTGAACCGGGCCGGACTGAGCAGATGCCTTAAACCCGTTAAAGCTGGGAGAAATGTTCCCAGGATCTAACGACGTGTTCACGATGGCGAAGGATGTATCGAAATTGCCTCCCACCGAAGTTGCGTTCGTCACGTACGGGAACAGCAGGTTGCAGGAGCACCGTACGATCTGGTAGAAGGTCACGGGAGCCGCGAGCCGGTTGAAGCGAGGAATCGCCAGAACCGCCGGGTTCGAGGCCGGATTCTCCACTCCCGCAGCAATGGCGGCTTGCCGCACCAGAGTCGAAGGAGCATAGAACGGAGCGAAGTTGCCCTGGATGGTAGCGGTCGTGTTGGGAGCCGGGAGGTTAGACGGCAGATTTGGACTGCCGCTCACGGACAACGTGACTGCCATCTGTTCCAACGCATTCGGGTTCGAGAAGAACACCTCGTACACTGCCGTGCCGGCAGTGGCGATACCACCGACGACACCACCGATCGTGGTGCTGCCGCTGGTCGCAGCCGGCGTCCCACCGAAACCGCTGGACGACGGGTTGACGATCAGGACCGCTACGCCTGTGACGCCGCCGGCAATCACGTTGGTGAGATTGACGACGTTCGGGACAGAAACGGTTGATCCCGCCGGAATATTGCCGAGGGTGATCATCAGACGAGTACCCTGCGTGGCTGTGCCGGCAGAAGTGATACCCAGACCACTTGAAATCACGCTGCCCGCGTTGCTGAACGGTACGCCCGCACCCGTGCCTCCCGTGAGAGGATTAAGGGGATTATCACCAGCCGTTGCGGCCAGGCTGTTTACGTAACCGCTCTCCGTCTCATAAAGCGTGCCTGCAACGTTCTGGTTGTTGAGGACACCCTGAGTGGTGTTCGGAGTGAGGCCGTTAATGTAGTTGTAGGACGGCCGGGCAGTGCCGTTGTTCAGCACTTGGGTCAGACTTTGCGGCTTGAAGGCTTCGTTGAATCCTTCGCGGAACGTAAACACCAGGTTCTGGCTCTGATCTTGCAACCTAGTGCACTGAATGAAGTCGACCTTGGGGGCGTTGAGCGCCGTGCCAGCCAGGCCCAGGAACACGCGAGCCACTTCGTGGTTCGGGATGTCCACCGGAAGACCCGTGGGCGGGTTGACGATCAGGCTCGCCGTGATGGAGGACGTCTGATTGGCCGCCGCCACGCCTTTGGAGTTGGCATCACCACGGATGTTGGTGATGCGGATAATGCGGTGGCAAGGAACGTTAACCGTAACCGTGCCGGTGTTGCCCGGATCTGAAGCGGGGCAGAGGGTGCCCGGAGGATCGATCGGCACACCAGAAAAGAGAACCTGGTTGCTCTGGCCCGTAAGCAGCAGGAGGGAACGGCCCTGGAACACATTGGGATGGCCCGAGGTTCCGTTGTAAGAGTTCGCGGCCCCAAGGGCTCCGCCGCCGAGGATCTGGCAAACGCCCGCACCCGCCTGGGTCGTATCAGGCGCCTCGGTCCGTCCGCAATTCAGAATCTGCCGGGCTGGGTTGGTCTGGGAATTCGGTTCGTCGATGATCAGCAACGACTCGAGAAACTCGACGTTGTTGACCACTGCCGTCACCTTGCTCGACATGGGGACGTCGAGGTTAACGGCAATCGTAACCGGCTGGACCGCCTGATTGGGAGGCGTGGGAGTACCGCCGGTGCAATCGAGCAGGATGTCGCCCAGTAGTTCGCTAAATCCTTCCGCCCGGACGGCCGGGGTCGAGGTGGTCGATTGGGTACAATTTAACGTGGATTGCGCGCTTGCCGTCACCGTAAACCCCGCGAGCAGGGCCACTAGGGCTAGCGCATAAAGATATCTGCGAAAATCTGCCATTTCCTTCTCCTTGTGAGATCTGAAATTTGAATTGATGGAAGTTCTCTTTTTCAACCTGAGCCTCAATCCTGTCGTCCCGTACGCGGAACGCGAGCCGCTTGAAAACCTGTAATCGGCCGCTCCGTGCTCGTCACTCTCTCAAAGCTCATTTTGTTTCGACTTCTCTTGTTTCTTCTATGTGCTCGCGGGATTCACGGTCAATGAATGCCGCCTAAAAAAACTGCCTAAGCTGTTACACCCTGGACGCAGTCAGAATATAGATACCACCCTCCGGCCGTTCAAGTCAAGCAAAAAGTGATACTTGCGCTTCCTGCTTGGACCTCGAAGCGGTTCGGGAGCTGTCTCAATTGATAACATTCGGCGGCTCCAGAAACAAACTTTAGCAGCGAAAGAACGCTGTGCCGGTCCGAATGGAGAAAAAGCGGGCCCGAATGGGACCGCACACCCTGTAGGGAGGTTATCTTCTACTCGGTTATGTACTTGCGGAGCTTTCGAAGACGATCTTTTAATTCCTGGCTGGCTTCCAAAAGATCGGCAGAGTCGAAGATGACGTGGGGGGTCATAAAGATGACCAGTTCGCTGCGGTCATGGCTATAGGTCTTGCTCCCGAAAATCCCGCCGACGTAGGGGATGCGGTTCAGCCCAGGAATGCCAGCCGAGCCGCTGCTGGTGTTTTCCGAGATGATGCCGCCGATGGCGATGGTGTCGCCATCCTGCATGGTGATCTGGGTTTGCACCACCTGTTGGTCGAAGGACGGCGTCTGGATGCTGGAGGTGCTGGTCGCGGAAGGCTTGCTGACCTCCTGATTAATGATCAATGTGACCACGCCGCTGGGATTCACGCGCGCATTCACCTGCAACGTCACGCCGGTGTTGTGCGAGGAGATCCCCTGCGTTTGCGTATTGGTTCCGCCGCCGGGCGTAATGGTGGTACCGGTCAGCACGGGAACCTGCGTGCCGACATTGATCGATGCCGGGATGCTGTCGGTGGCGATGAGACTAGGCTCCGAGATAACGCGCGCGTTGCCGGCATTGTCCGCCAAGCTTAAGAAGGCTAGCAGTTCCCGGGCCTGGCCGACCAGGGTTCCCGCGGAAAGCTGCGTGACTGCATTGACCAGGCTCGCGGCGGGCTTGCGTTCCTGCCCGCTGACTTTCTGATAGTAGTAATTGACGCCCATGGCGAAGCTGCCGGTCATTGCTACGGAGTAGATCTTTGCCTCCAGCAGTATCTGGCGCGGCAGCACGTCCAGTTCCTTGAGCAGTTTCAGAATGGACTGGTACTGCTGGGCATCGGCCTGAATCAGCAGCGAATTATCCAGCGGATTGGCGACGATGCGAGGCGGGTTCGATGAGAAATCGCCAGCAGCCGGCGCCACCGCGCCCCCGGCCGGAGAAGCTCCGGTGGGCACGACTCCCGCGGATCCCGGGGCCACGGCTGGTGCCATGACCGGAGCTTGCGCCGCATAGCCCCCAAAGGTGGGATAACCGTAGCCACCGCCATATCCACCTCCATAACCCCCGCCATATCCACCACCGCCGAAGCTGCCGGAGGTTCCGCAGGCTCCCGCGCCGCCGAACCCGCTATTGAAGCTGTTCTGGCTGCCATATCCGCCGCCCCCGCCTGCGAAGCCGCCCACGGGGTAAGCGTTGCTGCCATAGTTTCCACCGTAATTTCCGCCGTAGTTCCCGCCGTAGTTTCCGCCGTACGCTCCCTGGTTATATGCGCCCGCGGGCATATACAGTTGATTCAGCGCCATCGCCAGGCAATCCGCGCGGCCGTAACGAACGTGATACACGTACGTATCGATCACGCCGCTGGCGACGGAAACCGGCACGTCCAGCTTCTTGATCCAGGTCTCGACGGTTTCAAACACGCCTATATTGGGCGCCACGGCGATCAACGTCCCGATGCGGTCCACCGGCAGAAAACGCACGGTTGCGTTCTTGCTGTCGAGAGAAATCGATTTGAGGATACTTTCGAGCTCCTTGACCAGGTCAGAGGGACGCGAGTTATGGAGCTCGTACAGCCGGACGCGTTCGCCGGCAAAAGTATCGCTATCGAACAGCGCCACCAGTTCCATCAGCCGGCGCATGTTGCGGCGGCTGTCCAGGATGAGCAGCAGGTTCGCCGGAGGATAAACTTTCACGACGGCATTGGCATCGGTGAATTCCTGCAGCACTTTGCTTAGCTCCTCAACCGTGACGTACTTCAGGAAAACCAGGTTGAGCATCAGCTGATCGTCGGCGGGGATATCGCGGCCATTGACCTGAAACGGCATCGGCTGGCGGATGGCGTCGGCCAACGGAACAATGCGGTAAATCTCGCCTTCCTGCACCATCCCGAATCCATTGACGCGCAGAATCAGGTCCAGCAGATTGCGTGGATCGAGATTCCGCGTCTCGCCATAGGTGTTCAGCGTGACGGTGCCTTTCACACGCGGGTCAATCTGGATATTGATCTTTAGCTGGCGCGCCAGTTGGTCGACCACTTCGGTCAGTGCGGCGTCCTGCAAATTCAGGACCGGCCCAGGTGGTTGCGCGGGCTGTTGGCCGGCCGTTGGCGCGGGGGGTTGTGTAGGCGGAGCCTGCTGAGGAGGCGCCTGGGGGGCCGGACCCTGCGGGGCTGGGGCTTGCGCAAGAGCCAAGCCGGCCAGAACCAGCAGTGAAATCGAAATCTTCCGAGTGCCGAACATGATCATTTAATGGGCTCCCACTGACACATCTCAATAAACGGGCCTGGCACGATCGTTTTGCGATAACCATCTTTCACCGTGCCCGCGGGACTCTTGTCGCCGGGAACGCACAGGCGAGATTCCCCCGTCTGCATACCCAAGACCTCACCCTTTTCCGGCGGGAGGCCGATAATCGGCCCAGCCGACTGAATCTTCTCCGGCGGAGCGAACGTGGGCGCCCCAGTGTGGGCGGTGGGTCCCGGATCTTTGGGCTTCAGGTCGGTTAGCGGATATTCCAGCGCCTTGCCGTGCCATTCAAACGTGATGGTTTGGCGATCGAACGCGAGCAGCTTGAAAGGTCCCACCGCGTCGCCCACGTGAAACCCCTTCTGGCCGCCCTTTTCGCCGCTCAGAAAGGCCACGGGCTCGCCCAGGCCCATCTGTCCGAAATACCCCGGAAGCGGCGGAGGAGGCTCCTCAACTTTGGGGGGCGGCGGCGGAGCGACGTCGATGATCACGTTCGGATTCCGGTCTTTCGAGAACAGCGTCTTCTGCGCGACTTCCAAATACGCGGCGGGCACGGCCGGCTCGGGCGGAACCGGCGACGGAGGCGCAATCTGGGCGCTGGGGCGGGGCGGTTTCGAGAGCGTGGCGGCATGCTCGGCGCGGGATTGCCGCCAGTGCGCGCGCAGCATCCATCCGAGCGTTCCCAGCAACAGCAGAAGCGCGACGTTCAAGGCCAGGATCTTGCGGTTCATATTTTTTACGCTCCCTTCTTTTGGGGCGCCAGACTTTTCGGCACGATACCAGCCACGGTCAGACGAATGTTCAAGGTCTTCTGCTTCGGATCGCCGGCAATCACGCGCAAATCACGGGTGGCGATCAGTTCCGGGCGAGCGCCCAACGCAGCCAGAAAATTGAGCAGCTGCTCGATGCGGCACTCGACTTGAATGGAGACATTCACGGCGCCGTAATCGTCGCCGAAGGCGGTGATGGCCCCGAGCTCGGTAGCACGAATTTCGATGGGCGGGGCTTCCGACGCTCCCAACCCGCGCAGGATAGTGATCACCTGCGCCTGCGCCTGCTGGGCGGTTTCCGCGCGGATCAGGCCTTTCTCGCGGATCTCGAGATCCGCGCCGACTTTCTTGAGAATGTCCTGTTTCCCGGGAACGGCGGCGGCCAGCTCGCGCACCCGCGCCAGACGCTGCTCCATCTGCTGGACCGACCGCGGAGATGCGCTGGCGACCACGACGGTGCTGGACGGCCAGAATTCGTAGATCAGCACCACCACAGTCAGCCCCAGTGCGACTGCCAAGATGGTCAAGGCTTTCTTTTCGCGCGGCTCAAGATTTCTCATGGTCAAGGTAGAGCTCCGCGGCGGCTGGCCTCGCGAGTAGTCCGGATGCGGAATATTTCGCCCGCCGGACTACGTACCGGTGGCGACACGAATTCGGAAGATTCAAACTGCGGCGAGGCGTCAATGGCTTTGAGCAACACTGCGGCCTGGTCGGTCTCACCCGTCACCGCGACTTGCTGGCCGTTGAGTTCGAGCGAGCTGAGCCAGGCGGGCGGTGCCAGCAGCCGCGTCATCTCCGCCAGCACATCCATGTCGGCTTTGCCGCGGGCGCGAAACGAATCCAGCAAAATTGTTCGCTTCCGCGTCAGATCGATTTCACGATCAATCGCCGCGGCGCGCGCGGCCCCCGGCTGGACCTTGGCGATTTCGGCATCCATTTCGCGCAAATACCGGCGGGTTTCAAATCCCGGCAGAGCCGTGGTCGCGCCCGCGGCGAGCAACACCAGCACCGCCAGGGCGGTCGAAGGGACCCACACCATGGGCGAGCTGGTTTGGCGTTGCTCGGCCGGCAACAAGTTCAACGACAGGCACAGGCGCGGGCAGGCCGATGCCAGTGCCGCAGCGTAGGGCAGCGCGGGATCGGCTCCCAGCAGCTCGTCGAGCGCGCGAAGAGGGGGAGCAGTTTCAAAGCGAAGCTCGGCGGAGGCCATGGATGCCGCGCGATCGAGGCCGGCGCTTTGGATATCGAAAGCCGCCGAAAAAACCGGCTTGGAGGGGCTTTCACCGTAGATCTCGACACCGCTTCCGCCCGCTTCGTAAGCCAGAAGTTCCGCCGGCGGGGTGTTGCCGAACAGGCGCAGCGCGGAATAGATCACCGCCGCTGAACAAGTGAATCCCGCGATCTTGATGCCGGCCTCCGCAAAGAGAGTGGCATAGCGCTGGATGGTTTCAGACCGCGCGATGGCCACCAGCACAGTGGAAGAATGCTCCAGCCGCGTCCAACTGGAGACCACGTCCTCTTCGCTGTACGGATGCAGACTGTCCAGCTGAAATCGAACCGCGCCCGCCAGGTCGTTTCCCGAGACTCCCGGAAGCGCCAGTTGACGAACGATCACCTCGTGCCGCGGCAGGACGACATTGGCCGCGACGTGTTGCATTCCCAGTTTGCCGAGAAAAGCCGCGTAGTCGGCTCCCCAGGCGGCTGCCGGCTGATGCTCGAAATCTTCCATCGTGAAACCGCCCAGCACGCGCGCGCCCGAAGGCCGTACGCGCACCGCGGAAACACGCAAGGATTCGCTGCCGCGCGGCCCGACGATCTCAAGACCAGCGCCGCTGCCGATGGCCGCCCATTTCCTCAGACCCGCGGGTATCATTGCAGCAACACTCCGTTGGATGGGCCGGGGGGAGCCACCGCGAACTCCGACCAGGCGTCTTCGTAAAATCGCAGAACCTGTACCCGCTGGATGGGAGGACGGTTGCGACCCCGCGGTTTCGGAGGCAAGACCAGCCGGGCGACCGCGGATGCGGAGCGGACCACTTCAGACGGCGCTCCGTCGGGCCGCCGCAAACGCGCCGTAGCTCGAATGTTCCAGATGAGATGCGGGATGGTGCTGGCGTCGCCGACTTCCAGGCGATCGATGGGAATGCCCAGCGCGGCCACTTCTCCCAGATTGTGGAAAGGCTGCTGGGCGCGGCGCTGGACCAGTTGGGCGACGGCTTGGGGCGAGGCTCCCAGGGCTTCGATCAACGCCGGACTGGCCGCGTTGGCGTCGAACGGTCCGGCCGATCCCCACACCGACAAGCTGTCGCGCAGCCCTCCGCGCGGGGAAAGGCGCCCGTCGGCATCCGCCACATAGTTTCCGTAGAAAAGTTCCGGAGTCATCCCGGGCACCAGCAATAATTGCTCAATCTCTTCAAAAGACGCGGGCCGCGCCTGTAAAGTCGAACCCGGGGGCTGAAAAAGCGATGCCTGGACGGCCGAGGCGCCACCTTGGATCGCGCCGGCAACCTGCCGGGCACGCTGAGGATCGCCGGTCAGGGCAGTGACCAGACGGAACAAGTCGTCTCCCGAGGCGCGGTTGACGTCGAGCTTAGCAGCTTCAGGCATCATTTCGACCACCACGTCGCCGCTGGGATAGGAGAAGTTCAGGCGCGGCTTCTCGCTATAGCGCTGGTAGTTGAAGTATTTGCCGTCTGCCGTTCCCCATAGCAGCCATTGCACCGCCCGCTCGACCGAGCCCTGTGCAAGATATGCCGCGCGCAGGCCGTCGGCAGCGGTGCCGGCCCGATCGGTTTCGGCGCGAATCGACATCGACACCGAAAAGGCGATGGCAGCTAACGCGGCGGATACCCACAACACTGTGAGCAAGGCTCCGCCTTGCTCGTTAGACCGCGCAAAACGGAGTGCGGCGCGATCGCCTTTTTTTGCGATCGCCTGGTGCACGCCGCACCCTTTGCGCTTTTGACGCGCCCCAGCTTGCTCGTTACTGCTGGTCTTCATACGTCAGATCCTCGAAATGACGATTGACCCGCACTGGCGCGGTCACGGCGACCATCGGCAAGCGGATGGGATCGGGCGATGCTGGAGCCATCTCGATGCGAATGGCCCCCGGCAAATCCTCCTGACGCCAGCTGTTCACCCAACCGCCTTCGCGGAATTGCTTGTCTGGATTTATCTGGAAGTAGGAGAAGCGGCAATACGCCAGCCGGCTGGCGGCGACCAGTGGCTGGGGAGATCCTTGCAGCGCAACGTCGTCACCGCAAAACCCGCCAGTGCTCCCCGCGCCTATATAGGGGTGCTCATACACGATCAACTGCACGGTTCCGTTTCCATCCGGCGCAATTTGATATTCGACGACCTGTGCGTATCCTCGCGCGCCTTCGGCCATCGAATACGTGCTGACCATCTGGAGCGTGGTGGGGGTGCCTCGAAACGCGAAAGGGGTCATCGGTCCCCCACCGCATCCGCTGCGCATCGGTATCACGCCGCCAAGCTGCGCCGTTAGAACGCGCTGGATCCCCAGGGCGCGCCGATTCTCGTCCAGCCGCGTCTGAGTCTTGCTGAGCGAAAGCAGTCCGCCGCGCATCGCCATCAGCATGCCGGTGGCAATCGCCGCGACCAGCGTGATGGAGATCATCAGCTCCATCAAAGTAAACCCGCGCTGGGATTTGAATCTCATTAAATACCCTGCCCCTGAGGCAAAAGCGTCCGGCGATAGCTTTCGAGAGAAAAGCTGTGGCGCGTGGCGCCATCCATCCACCAGATTTCGAGTTCGATGCGGTCAATCACCCAGTTGAGGTCGAACGACCCGGGCAGGGCTTCGATGGGGGTGACGCGCGCCCGCCAGCCGGCGGGCATGGCGCCTGCTTCGGCCGCGCCAAACTGGCCTTCCACAAACGTTCTGCGAGGCAGACCGTCATTGACCAGCAGCTCGTCCATCTTGGTGCGCGCCAGGATTACGGCGCGGTCGGCCTGGGTGAGCCGGACTACGTTACGCGAGGACGCCGCCAGCGCGCTGAGGATTCCCGCCACGGCGACACCCATGATCATGGTCGCGACCAGGGCTTCGAGCAGGGTGAAGCCGCTTTGCTGGCTCCTCTTCATTGCCTCCTCATTGCGCCCCCGGCGATCCGGTAATGGGATCGACGCTCACCATCCGCCTGCGACCCTGAAGTGTCGAGATCTCGATTCCAATTCTTGGTACCGAGCCGCCGGGATAGAGCAGGAACCGTCGCGGGGCTCCTGGATCAACTGCCGGATCGAGACCGGCGGGCAGCGCGGGCAGCACCGAAACAATTTGAATCTGCGAAGGAATATCGAGGCGGCGCGTAAAACCTAAATCGGCCGTGCGGCTCAGCATGAGATTCTCATGGGGAGAAATGACCACTTCCACCGCCTGTTGCCGCCGATCGGCATGATCGAGCGCGATGTTCAGGAAAGAAACGATGGCGTCGGAGGTGGAGCGCAGCCGCAGCGTATCGAGTCCGGAACTGATCGCGGGGTAGCTCAATCCGGCCATCAGGCCGATCAAACCGACGACGATCAAGGCCTCGAGCAGCGTTACGCCCTTGCGGGATCGATTATTTATTGCTCCAGCTAACGATGTCCGCATTATTCCCGTCCCCGCCCGGCTGGCCATCGGCGCCGAGCGAAATTACGTCGGGGTCTTCGCCGTGCTCGCCTGGGAATTTATATTCGTAGGGGCGGCCCCAGGGATCGGCAGGCACGTCTTTCGGAAGATACGGCCCCGCCCAGTTGGGCATTTCGCCGGGCTTCTCGCGCAGGGCCTGGAGACCTTGCGTGGTGGGTGGATACGCGCCGGTATCGAGCTTATAGATGCCCAGCGCGTTCATGAAGGAGCTGATCTGCGCCCGCGCGGCCGTGCGCTTGGCGCTTTCTCCCTGGCGAATGACGTTCACCGTCACCAGGCCTGCAATCAGGCCGATGATGGTGATCACCACCAGCATTTCGATCAGTGTGACGCCTCGTTCGGATTTTCTGCGTTTAGCTTTCATATGGCTGGTCTTCATATAGCAATATCGTTGATGCTCGTGATAGCCAGCATCAGGCTCATGATCAGGCTCCCCACCACCAAACCCATCACCAGGATGATGAGGGGCTCAAACAGCGCCGTGAAACGCCGGATGGCGGTTCGCGTTTCGCTGTCATAGATATCGGCCATGCGGTTGAACATAGTATCCAGATGTCCGGTCTCTTCGCCCACGCTCAGAAGGTGTCCCGCGAGCGGCGGGAACTCCCCCGCTCGGGTCAGCGGGCCGGCAATGCCTTCTCCGCGCTTGACCCCTTGAGACACCTGTTCGAGGGTCCCAGCCATGCGGCGATTGTTTAAAATCCCGCGCGCGATGCCGATCGATTGCACCAAGGGAACGCTGGCGGCCACCAGGGTTCCCATGGCGCGCGCGAAACGGGCGGTCTCGGCTTTGCGCAAAGCATCGCCCAAAAGGGGCATCCGCAAACGAATCGTGTCCCACCACAGGCGGCCGGCGACAGTACGAATGTAGAGCTGGAACAGCACCACGATGACGAACAGGGCCACAGCCGTGGGCAACCAATAAGCCTGCACCAGCGCGCTGACCTCCAGCAGGATCAGCGTGGGCGTGGGGATCTTCATGCGCGGGTCGGAGAAGATGAGGGCGAAACGCGGGACCACGAAATTCAGCAGCACGAAAATCGATCCCAGGCCCACCAGCGTCAACAGGCAGGGATAAATCAGCGAGCTGACGATGTAGCCGCGCAGATCGTCGCGGGTGCGTTCGAAATCACTGAGTCTTTCGAAGATCTGGGCCAGGGATCCGGACGCCTCACCCGCGCGAACCATGTTGATGTACAGCTCGGAAAAATGCGACGGGCGCGTGGCCAAGCTATCCGCGAGCGACTTGCCACCCTTCAAGATGCGCATCACATCCATCACCACAGTCCGAAAATCGCCGCGAGAGGTCAGCTGGGCGACGATGGATAGCGCGCGATCGAGCGGCACGCCAGCGTTGAGCAGTGTAGCGAGCTCCTGGGTGAAGAACAGTACATCCTTACGCCTGGCGCCCCCGCCGAAGGAAGGCAGTTTGAGGTCGAAGCCGCCGGACTTCTTATCCAGTCCGATGTAGACGGGAATGAGCCCCTGCCGGCGCAGCTCGCTGGCCACCAGCTTGTCGTTCTCGGCCGTAAGCGTGCCTGTTCGGGGCTTGCCATCGGAGGCGACGGCGCGGAAGAAAAAAGTCGTCGCCATCAGAATTCCTGAGTTACCCGGATGACTTCATCCGGCGTGGTCACACCGCGCGCGACCTTCTCCCAGCCGTCATCACGCAGATTTCGCATGCCATTCCGCCGCGCGGCCGCAGTCAGGATGCTGGCGTCTTCGTTGCGCATGATGATCGCGCGCAGCTCTTCGTTCAACTCCATCAGCTCGAAAATGCCCACACGGCCGCGATAGCCGGTCCCGAAGCAGTGCTCGCATCCCGCGCCGCGGAAGGACGGAATGCGGGCGCCGCCGGGCTCGGTCACTTCACCCGCGGGCTGGCGGCATTGCGCGCAGATCACGCGGACCAGGCGTTGCGCCAGCACCGCCACCAGCGACGAAGTCAGCAGGTAATTCTCGACGCCCATGTCGGTCAGACGCGTGATGGCGCTGGGTGCGTCGTTGGTGTGCAACGTCGAATACACGAAGTGGCCGGTGAGCGCGGCGCGGATGGCGATGTCGGCAGTCTCCTGGTCACGGATTTCGCCGACCATGATCACGTCCGGGTCCTGGCGCACGATGTGCCGCAGCCCGCCCGCGAAGGTCAGCCCGATCTGCGGATTCACGTGGATCTGGTTGATCCCGTCCATCTGGTATTCCACCGGGTCTTCGATGGTGATGATCTTCTTGTCGGTCTGGTTGATGCGTTTGAGCGCCGAGTAGAGAGTCGTCGATTTTCCGCTGCCGGTGGGACCCGTCACCAGGAAAATGCCGTGCGGGAGCGATGTGTAGTACTCCATGCGACGCAGCATGTGATCATCAAATCCCAGGCGCTCCAGATCGTAGAAATCCCCCGCAGACCGATCAAGGAGCCGCATGACGACACTCTCGCCGTACAGTGTCGGGAGAGTCGACACGCGCAAGTCGACCTCGCGGCCCAGCGTCTTGACCTTGATGCGCCCGTCCTGCGGAAGCCTTCGCTCGGCGATGTTCAGCTTGGCCATCAGCTTCACGCGCGAAATGATGGCGGCTTTCAACTCGCGCGGCGGGGGACCCTGACTCGCCAGGACGCCGTCAATGCGGTAGCGCACGCGAAATTCTTTTTCGAACGGCTCGATGTGGATATCGCTCGCCCGCTGCTCCACCGCCTGCGCGATCATGGCGTTCACCAGCCGGATCACCGGCGCTTCGCTGGCCATATCGCGAAGATGTTCGAGATCCTCCGATTCCGCCCCGGGCGCCGTGAGCTCGGCTTCGGTACTGGCCGCCTGGCCGTAGTAGCGGTCGATGGCGTCCAGGATTTCCTGCTCGAGCGCGATCCCGGCCTCGACCGCCAAGCCAGTGGACGCAGCCACTGCGTTGCGAGTCTCGAAATCCAGCGGATCGGCCATGGCGAGCGTGACTGTGTGGTCATGCAGCGCGACGGGAAGGCAACGGAACTGGCGCAGAAATCGCGGCGCGAGCGTTTCGATTTCGGGCGAGACTGCCGGAGGGCCATCCAGTGTGATGACGGGAACCTGCAACTGTTCGGCCAGGGCGGACAGCACGTCGCGCGTGGCAATGAAGCCCAGATCCACCAGGATCTTGCCCAGCTTCTCGCCGCTGCGCTCGCGCTGGATTTCGAGCGCGCGGGCGAGATCGTCCGGAGTAATGAGCTTCCGCTCGATCAGGATCTCGCCCAGGCGCATGGTTTGCTCAAATAATGACGTTAGTTCTCTGTAACGCGAATCAGCGCATCCAGGGCAGCGCCCTTAGCTTCGAGCAGCTTCTTCTTCGGCGCTTGCACCGTCACCTGGGCTGGCAGGCCGGCGGCATCTTCAAACTGGTAGCGCGGGATCACCACCGCGATCACCACCTGCTCGTCGGGCGGAATCGTGTCGAGGGTTGCAGCCGCGGAGACCAGTGCGTCCTTCAAGACCTTCTTCAGGATGGGCAGGCGCTCGAGCTTCTTCTTGCGCAGCTGCACGATTTCTTCCTTGGTCGGAAGCGGGTGCATAATATTCACCCCCGCGTTCACCACAATGACCTCGGCCGTCAGCACCGCACCGACGCCTTCCAAATAAACCCCGCGCGTGAGGCCGATCAACGTGTGGGAATTATCGGGAGTAAAACGCAGAAGCGTCGCATCCAGGCTCTTTTCCACTTTTTCCATCTGCGTCCGGTCGACGCGCGAGGCCTCTCCCGCTGCCGCATACGCGGCGCTTACAAGGATGAGGGGCAGAACAAACGATTTCATAATTTTCATGACAGTCTCCTAGCGAATTAACGCCGCGCTGGTCAAATACATGTTCGAGACTTGCTTATCGCGCTGTTCGATCAGATCAGACATCGCCTGGATTACCTGAGCGTCCTGCGCATGCCGCGCCTCCACCTGAGCGATTGCTTTGGTTACCGCCGCATCCACCTGAGCCTGGCCCGGTCGCAGCGAGCCGTGGATCAGGATCGCGGCCGCCACCACGGCACCTGCCGCAAAGGTCGGACTAAAGACACGCTGCCACCAGCGCGGCTCGAACACCTTGTCGGAGACGAAAGCAATGCGCCGTGGAATCTCTTCCTCACGCAGCGTGGAGAGTGTATCGAGCGTCAAACGCAACGTGGCCACCTCTTCGTGGCAGATCGAACAGGCGGCCAGGTGCGCTTCCGCCTGGCGGGCGGCGTCCGCGTTCAGTTCGCGCAGCACATACGCCTTCCAGTCGGGTTTCGTGTCGGGGGAGTTGCAATTCATAATTCACCTCGCAGGGCAGTCTTATGCATCGGAGCCAGCGTAACTTTGAGCAGATCGAGCGCCGTGTACAGCCGCGATTTCACGGTCGACACCGGGCACTCCAGGATTTCGGCCATTTCTTCGAACTTGAACCCCTGGTAGACCTTCAAGAGCACTGCCTCGCGTTGGTCCGGGCTTAACCGGCCAAGCGCCGTTTCGACCGCCAGGGAAAGCTCCATCGGCAGCAGGCGCGGGCTCAGCTCCGCGGGACGAGGCTCGCCGGCCAGCTCGGTTTCCGGCCGCCTCCGGCGCAGCAGCGAAAACGCTTCGTTGTGCGCGATGCGGAACAACCAGCCCGAAAATCGGGCCGGATCGTCCAGCTTCGGCAGGCTTTGGTAGGCTTTCAAGAACACTTCCTGGCTCACATCCAAGGCATCTTCACGATTCGAGACCAGCCGGAGGAGATAGTTGAAGACACGCTTCTCCCATCGGGATACGAGGAGGTTATAGGCCTCCACATTCCCGCGCCGCGCTTTGGCGATCAAGTCTGGATCTTCGACTTCGCGGAAGATCAACTCATTGCTCCAATTTCTTGGGCTCCGTTCGTAAAGACGCCGGAGGGGGGTAAAAAGTCGGACCAGGGTCTACGATTCGACTATAACCTCCCGGTAGGGACCTCGGCAGCGTGAGCCGGACGTTGCCTCGGCCCGGTTCATGTCAGTAAGGGCATCCTAAAGTCCATGTGAATGTCCACGCAAGCGACCACATTTGTGTTACCGTGTTTATAGGAGAGGTCAACATATATGGCCTACGAGGTTTACACAAGGTCTAGAGTCAGGGTCGAAGCGCCCAGTGTTTCGATACGCCCGGACGGGCGCGTGGCGATAAACGCCGCCGCAACCCGGATCCTGGAGGCGGCCGGAATCAAATCTGTGCTCTTACTCTGGGACAAAGCGAGCTATCGGATGGCTATCAAGTCGACCTCAAAAGGCGACAAGAACGCGTATGTTGTTTCGTTTGCGCCCGAAGGTCATTCAAGCACGATACGCGCGAAGTCGTTCTTCTCTTATGTAGGCTGGGGCGCTCCTCGCCGTGAAATGTTACCGGCCTCCTGGAACGCGAGCGACAAAATGTTCGAGATTATGCTTCCACCTGCCTTTCTCAAACCAGCTGGCACCCTCGAGAAGCCACGAAAGCACCGGGTAATCTGATGGGGTTCCAAACACCCAATTGGCCGTCAACCAAAGCTAAGTTGGTTCTTGCTGCTCTGGTTCGTATCGGCTGGCGCATCAAACGGCAAAGAGGCTCGCATCGAACCCTGCAGCGACCAGGTTGGCCGGACTATGTTTTTGCCGACCACGACAGAGTAGAAATCAGCCGCGTGCGCCTTGCAAAGCTTGGCAAGAAGACTGGTCTGCGTCCGGAAGACTTATGAGCTACGCTGCGAAGGAAACTTTCACTTCACCAGGAATGGCTTCGCCATGTTCCAGCCGATCGGCAATGACCCTGAGGGCAAGAGCCTCGACCGACGTCAGAGCCTGTTTGCGCGTCTTGCCGTAAACAGTCACTCCCGGCAACGCCGGAATATCGGCAATCCAGCGTCCGTCCGTTTCGCGATCGAACTCGACTTGCAGATTGAAGGCTGCCGGCCGAGC
>Ga0310810_10000675_pt1 | contig 34302 bp, 33 predicted proteins | sample NCmetagenome_FD_207641 | JGI IMG/M metagenome (GOLD analysis project Ga0310810, IMG submission 207641) | Soil microbial communities from experimental microcosm in Duke University, North Carolina, United States - NC | ecosystem: Engineered > Artificial ecosystem > Soil microcosm > Unclassified ... | reverse complement strand
CCAAGCGCAAGGAAGCGCTGACCGATGCCGTAACCAAGATCGAAGACCAGATCGACGGCGGCGCCAGCTTCGCCGAAGCGGTTGGCGCGGCCAAGTTGCCGATCACGACGACGCCAGCGATCAATGCTGGCGGCGTGGCACGCACCGACGCCGCCTACAAATTCCCGGCCGAGTTACAGCCGGTGCTGAAAGCCGGTTTCGCGATGGCGGTCGACGACGATCCTGAAATCGTGACCCTGCCCAACGATGCCGGCTATGTGATCGTGGCGGTCGACCGGATCGTCGAGGCGGCGCCGGCGCCGCTCGCCGAGATCAAGGACCGGGTGCGGGAGGACTGGATCAGGCGCAAGGCGTCGGACCGCGCTCGCGCCATTGCTTCGCAGATCGCGGCCAAGGTCGCGAGCGGCGTTGCCATGGAGAAGGCGGTGGCGGATGCCGGCGTCCCGATGCCGCCGGTCCAGCCGATCACCGCCCGGCGCATCCAGCTTTCCCAGGCCGATCCCAATGCCGTGACTGCGCTGCGCATGCTGTTCTCGCTGACCCAGGGCAAAAGCCGGATGGTCGCGGATCCCAAGGATCGCGGTTTCTTCATCGTCAAGACCGACAAGATCGTGGCCGGCAATGCACTGGCGGCGCCGGGCCTGATCGTCCAGACCCAGCGCGAATTCCAGAGCGCAATGTCCGACGAGCTCGGCGAGCAATTGCTTGGGGCGATGAAGGCCGACCAGGGCACCAAGCGCAACGAGGATGCGATCGCGGCGGCCAAGAAGCGCTACTCGGGCGCCGATCAATAATGGCCTGTGACCGATGACCGGGCCGCGCATCCTGGTCATCGACAATGTCGATAGCTTCACGTTCATGCTGGTCGACTATCTCGCCACGCTTGGGGCGGATGTTGCAGTCAAGCGCAACGACGCGATGACCGTCGGCCAGGCGATCGAATGTGGTGGGGACGGGATATTGATCTCGCCCGGTCCCGGAGCCCCGGAAGATGCCGGCATATCGGTTGCGCTTGCTTGTGAATGCGTAAGGCGGCGGGTCCCGCTGCTCGGCGTATGCCTGGGGCATCAGGCGATCGCCGTTGCCTGCGGGTCGGCGGTCAGCAGGACCTGGCCGGTCCATGGCAAGGTCGCGCAAGTCCGGCATGACGGTAGCGGCCTGTTCGAAAGCCTTCCGTCGCCGTTCGCTGCGACGCGCTATCATTCGCTGGCCGTTTCCGATCCGCGGCCGCCGTTGATCGCCAATGCGTGGAGCGAGGATGGCACGGTGATGGCGATGCGGCACGCGCACGCCCCGGTCCACGGTATCCAGTTTCATCCCGAAAGCGTGGCATCTGAAGAGGGCCGTCCGCTGCTCGCGGCATTTCTTGCCGCCTGTCGCCTGCCCGCTTGACGGAAGCCGGTTTGTTGCCTACACGTTCTCCGTTCGTTCCGCACGGAGGCGCAAATGCTCACCGCCAAACAGCATGAGTTGCTGAACTTCATTCACCAGCGCCTGTCCGCGACCGGCGTGTCGCCCAGCTTCGACGAAATGCGCGAGGCATTGGACCTCAAGTCCAAGTCGGGCGTGCACCGGCTGATCTCGGCGCTCGAGGAACGGCAGTTCATTCGCCGCTTGCCGAACCGGGCGAGGGCGCTGGAGGTGGTGAAGATGCCGGAGGTTTCGGCGCCTGCTGCAGTCCAGGCGCGGCCGGTTGTTCCAGCCGCGGCCAACGACACGATCGAAATACCCCTTCATGGGCGGATTGCCGCCGGTACGCCGATCGAGGCGCTGCAGGGCACGGAAGGCTTCGCGGTCCCGGCCGCGCTGCTTGGGCCGGGCGAACATTATGCGCTTGAGGTTTCTGGGGATTCGATGGTCGAGGAGGGAATTCTCGACGGCGATTATGCGCTGATCCGCAAGGCCGACACGGCTCGTGACGGCGAGATCGTCGTCGCCCTGATCGACAATGAGGAAGCGACGCTCAAGACCTATCGCCGCGAGGGCCAGATGATCCGCCTCGACCCGGCTAACCGCGCCTATGAGCCGCAGCGCTACGACGAGAGCCGGGTGACTATCCAGGGCCGCCTGTCGGGCCTGATCCGGCGCTACTGATCGCGTCATGGCACGGATCGACTATATCGAATTGCCGAGCGTGACCGCGCACGAACTGACGCGCGGCTTTTATGCCAAGGCGTTCGGCTGGGATTTTGCCGATTACGGTCCCGATTATGCCGCGACAACCAACGGCGACGTCGACCTCGGCCTCAACGGCCAGCCGAGCGAGGCGCTGGCCGCACCCCTTCCGGTGATCCGGGTGGATGACCTTGAAGCGGCGTTCGACGCGGTGATGAAGGCCGGCGGGATCATCGCCAAGCCGATCTTCTCCTTTCCAGGAGGCCGCCGATTCCATTTCATCGACCCTTCGGGCAGCGAATTGGCGGTTTGGCAGTCGGCCTAGCGAGCGAGGACCTATGACTTTTGCGGCACGGCTGGCTTGCCTGGTTGCTGCGTCGTTGGCTGGAGTCATCGCGATGGCGGTTCCGGCAACTGCGTTGCAACGACCGGCGGCAGCCCCTGCTGCGGCGCCGCGCGACGGCCAGCACGACTTTGACTGGGAGATCGGCAACTGGGCAACGCACGTGCGCGTGCTTCGCAACCCCCTGACCGGTGCAGCGCCGGACTGGGCGGAGTTTCGCGGGACCAGCCTGGTGAAGCCGATCCTCGGCGGGCGCGCCAACAGCGTCGAATTGTCGGTCAAGAACGACAAGGGCGCGATCGAGGGCGTTTCGCTGCGGCTCTATAATCCGCAGGCGCGGCAGTGGAGCCTCAACTATGCGACCGTCCGCGGCGGCGTGATGACTGCACCCGTCTATGGATCGTTTGACGGCAAGGGCCGCGGCCAATTCTACGGGCAGGACATGCTCGACGGGCGAGCAATCATGGTGCGTTTCGTCATTTCGCCGATATCGCCCAAGGAGGCGCGCTTCGAGCAATCCTATTCGGCGGATGGCGGCGCGACCTGGGAGACGAACTGGATCGCGGTCGACACCCGACTGCCCAATTAGCTGACGTGCCTATTCCGCCGTGGTCGGGTCGATGGTGGCCTTGACTTCGGAGATCCTGTTGGCTGGGAAACCCGCCTGCTTGGCATGCTCCAGGATCAATTCCTCGCTCGGGGCCCGATATACGCAATAGATCTTGTCAGCGGTGACGTAGCTGTGGACCCACTGGATCTCGTGCCCGAGTTCGCGCAGCACCGAACAGCTGTTCTGTGAGGCATTCCTCAATTCGCTTTCGTTAAGCTCGCCTACCCCCGGCATTTCACGTTCGATCACATATTGCGGCATGTCCCGCCTCCCTCGCTGCGGGATCTGCTTATCAGATCAATTATCGCTGGTCAGCCGCCCAGGGGTGACGGCCAATCCGCCCCGCCACGCTCGCTACCCGCGGATGATAGCCAAGATAGATGGCCACGCCGCCTGTCGGCACCAGCGCCGGCCGGTCGAGCTTGAGCCAGCGCGGGCGACAGCCTCGCGGCAACGCCCGGTCGGCAACGACGATGTCGGCGCCGGCGCACGCCGCCGTCAGCTCTTCCCATACGATCCGGTTTCGGCTGCGGATTGCCAGCAAGCGCCAAGCCCTGCCGCCATCGGCGATGTCGGCGATACAGGCATCGCGGCTGCAGCGCGCGAAGTTCTGCTCCTCCAGGGGTAGAGGATCGCCGTCAAAGGCAGAGGCTTCGCTCATCAGGTCGCGCACGAAGTCTCCGCTTCGGCTGCGCAGCAGGACCGGGACTCCGTCATCGCGGACCAGGGCAAGATGCTGGCCGTCTCCGGTGACCAGCAGGCTTGGCGTTGGGGCCATTGCCGCGCCGGCTGCGCCGATCGCAAAGGGGACGGCACCCCATCGCCGCGCCCGTCCGTTCCAAAGGCACAGCCAAAGGCCGCCGCCAATCATCAGGGCGAAGGCCCAGCGCGGCATGGTCGGCAGCATCGCCACGGCGCCATCGGTATTCCCGACCCAATGAGCCAGGGCCAGCATCAAGTCGATCGACCAGCCGGTCATGGCCCACAACGGCGCCCCGGCACCGACCGCGTCGAACAGAAGAGCTGCCGCCTCCAGCGGCATGATGACGAAGGTGGTGAGCGGGATGGCGATCAGGTTGGCGGCCACCCCGTAAAGGCCGGCGCGGTGAAAATGATAGAGAGCGAACGGCATCAGGGCGAACTCGACAACGAGGCCGGTCAGGATGAGGCCGCCAGTGCCGCGCAAGATTCGGGACGGCCATGATTCTTCGCGCGGCGCCAGCCAGTGGCGCACCGGCCGCCACTGGTGGAGCGCGATGATCGAGGTCACCGCTGCAAAACTCATCTGGAAGCTGGCGCCCGCGAGCGATTCGGGGCGGAACAAAAGCACCACGAGCGCGCCGACTGCGACCAGCCTGAGGCTGATCGGATCGCGGCCCAGCGCCAGCCCGCCGAGGACCAGCAGCGCTGCGACGCAGCTTCTCACCATCGGCACCTGGCTTCCGGTCAGCAGCGTATAGCCGATGCCGGCAAGGGCCCCGGCGCCGGCCGCAACCATCACGAGGTTGAAGCGCAAGGCGAGCCTTTCGCTGAGCGCCAGCAGCCGCAAGGTCAGGAACATGGCCAGTCCAACCGCGGCGGTGATGTGCAGTCCGCCAACCGACAGCAGATGGGCGAGACCGCTGCGCCGCATCGCGTCGGCATCCTCGTCTGAAATGGCATTTTGGTCGCCGGTCGCGAAGGCCGTCGCGACGGTTCCGGAAGGGCCGGGAAGCCGGTCCCGGATATGCCGGTCGAGGCGTGCCCTGACACCGTCAATGCCGGTCAATTTGGCCGGACGACTAACCTCGATCGGGCCGAGCACCCGCCCAGTGGCGCCGATGCCCTTGAACCAGAAGTCTCGTGCGAAGTCGTGACCGCCGGGCAGCGGCATCGGCGGAGGCGGCATCAGGCGCGCGCGAATCCTGATCTCGGCGCCCGGCGCCAGCCCTGCCGGCGCAGCTGCTTCGGGGACGGTGACCCGAACACGAGGCGGGAGGCCTTGGTCCAATGGCGCCAGGAGCAACCTCAGATCGCCATTGGCAGGCAGCGTTTCGACCGTCTCTACCCTTGCACTGAAGGTCGCTACCAACGGCTTTTCCAGGACAGGCGCGGCAACCAGTTCTCTTCTTGCCCACACCAAGCCGCATCCCGCGGCCATTGCCAGGCCGCCGAGCAGCAAGACGCGGCCGATCCGTCCGCGTGAAAAAGCCGATGCCAGGCCGGCCAGCCCAAGCAGGACGGCGATGAAGGCTTCCCAGTGCCTTGGTCCGGGCATCCACATCCAGGCGGCGATGCCGGCGCCAAAGGCGGCAACGAACCACAATGGCAACTGCGCCCGCTCGCTTTCCAAAAAGGCTTCGACTTTCGGGAAAACTGCGGAAATTGGAGCGGGCAAAAAGCGTCGATGCGCCGGTTCCAGCGGCGCGTCCTCTGTGATAGGGGCGCTCGTCCAGTCCATCGGCACCATCAGACAAGAGGAAAGATCGGTTGAGCGCAAGCGGCAAAATACAAGGCGTCGTGACCCGCTTTGCGCCCTCGCCCACCGGCTATCTTCATATTGGCGGCGCCCGCACCGCGCTGTTCAACTGGCTGTTCGCCCGACATCACGGCGGCAAGTACCTGCTTCGCATCGAGGATACGGACAAGGTCCGCTCGACAAAGGAAGCGATCGACGCGATCCTCGACGGCCTCGACTGGCTGGGGATCAGCGGCGACGGCGAGCCCTATTTCCAGTCCCAGTTCGAAAAGCGCCATGCCGAGGTTGCCCACCAGCTGCTCGACAATGGGGCGGCCTATCGCTGCTACATGACTCAGGAGGAGCTGGCTGCCGCCCGCGAGAAGGCCCAGGCCGAGCGGAAGCCGTTCCGTATCAACAGCCCATGGCGCGACCGGACCGACTGGCCGGAAGGCCAGCCTTATGTCATCCGGATCAAGGCGCCGCTGGATGGCGAGACGGTGATCGACGATTTAGTGCAGGGCCGCGTTACCGTCGCGAACCAGGAAATCGACGACTTCATCCTGCTGCGGTCCGACGGGACGCCGACCTACATGCTCGCTGTCGTGGTCGACGATTTCGACATGGGCGTGTCCCACGTCATCCGCGGCGACGATCATCTCAACAATGCCTTCCGCCAGCTGGCGATCATCAAGGCGATGGATTGGCCGGTGCCGGCCTACGCCCATGTTCCTCTGATCCACGGCTTTGACGGAGCCAAGCTGTCGAAACGCCACGGCGCGCTAGGAGTCGACGCCTATCGCGACGAACTCGGCATCCTTCCCGAAGCGCTGTTCAACTATCTGCTGCGCCTCGGCTGGGGGCATGGCGACGATGAAATCATCAGCCGCGAGCAGGCAATCGAGTGGTTCGACGTCGATCATGTCGGCAAATCGCCGTCACGCTTCGATCTCAAGAAGCTTGAGAATCTCAACGGCCATTATCTCCGGGATGCCGATGACACGCGACTTGCGACACTGGCCTCGCGGAAACTTGGACTGAGCTATGAGGAACTTCAGCTGCTCGTTCGCGCTATGCCGGAGTTGAAGGCACGGGCCCACAATCTGAACGAGCTGGCCGAAGGGGCGGAATTCCTGTTCGCGCAGCGACCCCTTTCACCCGATGAGAAAGCAGCGGCACTTCTCACCGACGAGGCGCGCCACTATCTCGCACTTGCACACGCGGCGCTTGCTGCAGCGCCGCAATGGGAGCACGATACGTTGGATGCTGCGGTGCGGGAGGTTGCGGAAAGCAACTCACTTAAGCTAGGCAAACTCGCCCAGCCGCTCCGTGCGGCGCTGACGGGCAAGGCGACCTCGCCGGGGATCTTCGACGTACTTGTCCTGCTGGGCAAAGACGAGAGCCTCGCCCGCATCGCCGATCAAATGCTGGAGCCGAACGAATGACCGCAAAGACTGTCAAGCTCGCCACCGATGGCGGCGAATTCTCCTATCCGTTGCTGGAAGGCTCGGTCGGCCCGGACGTCATCGATATCCGCAAGCTTTACGGCGAAACGGACAAGTTTACCTACGACCCCGGCTTTACCTCGACCGCCAGCTGCCAGAGCGCCATTACCTACATCGATGGCGACCAGGGCATCTTGCTCCACCGCGGCTATCCGATCGACCAGCTTGCCGAGCAATCGAGCTTCATGGAGGTCGCCTTCCTCCTGCTTCACGGCGACTTGCCGAAGAAGAAGGAACTGGAGGAGTTCAGCTACACGATTAGCCGCCACACCATGCTGCACGAGCAGCTGGCGACCTTCTACCGCGGCTTCCGGCGCGATGCTCACCCGATGGCCATCATGTGCGGCGTGGTCGGGGCGCTGTCGGCCTTCTATCACGACAGCACCGACATCACCGATCCGCAGCAGCGGCTGATCGCCTCGCATCGGCTGATCGCCAAGATGCCGACCATCGCCGCAATGGCTTTCAAATATTCGATCGGCCAGCCCTTCCTCTACCCACAGAACGACCTCAGCTACACCGGCAACTTCCTCCGGATGACCTTCGGCGTTCCGGCCGAGACCTATGAAGTCAACCCGATCATCGAGAAGGCGATGGACCGGATCTTCATCCTCCACGCCGACCATGAGCAGAACGCGTCGACCTCGACCGTCCGCCTCGCCGGGTCGTCGGGGGCCAACCCGTTCGCCTGCATCGCCGCCGGGATTGCCTGCCTGTGGGGTCCGGCGCATGGCGGCGCCAACGAAGCCGCGCTCAACATGCTGCGCGAAATCGGCGACGTGAAGCGGATCAAGGAATATGTCGCCCGCGCCAAGGACAAGAACGACCCGTTCCGGCTGATGGGCTTCGGCCACCGCGTCTACAAAAATTACGATCCGCGGGCGAAGGTCATGCAGCAGACCGCCGAGGCGGTGCTGAAAGAACTGAAGCTTTCCGATCCGGTGCTCGATGTTGCCCGGGAGCTCGAGCATATCGCGCTCAACGACGACTATTTCGTCGAGAAGAAGCTCTACCCGAACGTCGATTTCTATTCTGGCATCATTCTCAATGCGATCGGCTTCCCGACCGAGATGTTTACAGCCCTGTTCGCCCTCGCCCGCACCGTCGGCTGGGTCGCACAGTGGAACGAGATGATCTCCGATCCCGAGCAGAAGATCGGCCGCCCGCGCCAGCTCTACGTCGGCGCGACCCAGCGCGATTACGTTCCGGCCTCGAAGCGCTAGGCTGCCGGCAGCAGGAGCGTGAAGCGCGCGCCCTGCCCGGGCGCGCTCTGGACGGCCACATCGCCGCCCATCGATCGAGCCAGGCGACGGGAAATGGCGAGGCCCAGGCCGATTCCGCCGGGCGTGTCGCCAATCCGCTCATATTTTTCGAAGATGCGCTCCTGGTCCGCCTCATCGATGCCCGGACCTTCGTCCGCGACGGTGACGGCAATATGGTCGCCGCGCTGTTCGGCGATCACCGCAACCGTACCGCGTTCCGGAGAGTGGCGAACCGCATTACCAAGCAGGTTGACCAAAATCTGCACCGCCCCGCGCCGCTCGCCGGCAGCGGTCAGCACCTGGCCGCCGCCAACAAACTCGATAAGGATGGACCTTTCGTCGGCCCTGGCCTGAACCAGCTGGATTGCCTCTGACGCGGCCTCGGCCATGTCGACATGTTCGGACGCTGCCTTGGTGGCTTCCTGGTCGGTCATGGTGCGGATTACCGACAGCAGATGGCGCCCAGCGGCGGCGATATCGCCGGCGTAGGCGGCATAATCGCTGCGCAACGGCCCCTCGCTCCGGTCGACGATCCGCTCGGCTGCGGCGATGATCCGGTCGAGCGGCGAGCGAAGTGCTTCGTCGAGGGCGGGATCGAACATGGTTGGAGCCGCAGTCACAGCTACGCCCGGACGGTCAATTTCAACCTCATAGCCCTCGAAGCGACCTTCAGCCGAACGAAGTGCAGTGCCCTTTAGCGTGACCAGCGAGCCATCCTCCTGCCCGCGAATCCGCGCACTCTGGCCGGAAAAGTCCTCACGTCCGGCCAGCGCGGTAAGCAGCGGCATGACGCCGTCACCATTGTCGGCCAGCATGAAATGGAGGGTCAGCGGACGCCCGATGGCTTCCGAAGCCTTGACGCCGAGCAATTCAGCCAGCTCATCGTCGATCCGTCCTATCCGAAGTTCCGCATCGGTCGTGAAGCCAAGCGGCCGGACCGCCTCCTCCATTTCGCCTGCCAGCGGCTCGCTGGCGACGAGCGTTAGCCGTGGCGGGGCGGGCGGCCTGGCCTTCCACCCGTCGATCGTCAGGCTCACTCCCTCGGCGTCGGGCTCGGCCCGCACCCAGAGGTCGAGGTCGCGATCGTTCGAGGCGGCGATGACCGAGCGGGAGAGCGGCACGCCGAGCTTCATCGCCGAACGGGCCACTGCCGCGATCTGCGGAAGCGCCAGCGGGGCGCCGAGCGACGAGCCGGCTTCTTCCTGGAGCCGCAGAAGCGCCGGGTCGGCAGCGGTCAGCCGGCCCTCGCGGTCGACACGGCCGGTCACCGGGCCAAGATCGAACGGAGCGCTAGCCATCGGCGCGCTCCAGTGCGGTTCGCGCGGCACGATAATGTGGATCGAGCCGCATCCACCGGCGGCAACGTTCTACCGTCGCATCGTCGATATTGTCGAAGCGGTCGATAATCCGTTCCGCGGAGTGGGCGCCCGACATAGGCTCGAACGCCGCGAGCATTTGCGCGGCCGTCGTGCGGTCGCATCCAGCGAGGCGGGCAAGCATCATCGCCTCTCCGCCGGTGAAGAAGTTCCAGGCATCGAGCGGGTCGATGCCGGCGCGCCGGGCCAACAGCCCGACCAACAAGGCGGCGTCGCCGTCTTCGGCAAGACGGCGAACCAGGCCGTCATCGGAGCGATTCTGGGTGTCGAGGACCCGGGCCAGGGCCGCGACAACCGCCTCAATCCTCCGTCCCTCATCGTGGCGAGCCAACAAGGCGTGGGCGGATGCTGCTAGTGCCTCGTCCGGTTCCTCCGGCAATGCGCTGCGCAACGCCGCCGCGACGGCATGAACAAGCGCAACTGCGTCTTCTGCGTCGAGGTCGTTGAATTCCAGGCTGATCCGGCCGAACCGGTCACGGCGCCGGCCGCGGGCCAACGCAACTGCCATCGCCGCTTCGGCGACCGGCGCGCTGTCGTCGCTGATCAGCGATGCCACTGTCGGATGATTGCGGTCGGCGCGGCCCGACAATTGCTGCTCGTCGGCCCGTCGCAGCAACAATGCGACGAGGCCCTCCCGTTCCATCAGCCCGGAAGCGCGAAGGCGGCGGTAAAGCCCGTCGCGGCCCTTTTCGGCCTGCGCGCCAAGCAAGGCTGGGAGGCCGGCGATCAGTTCGTCGACAATATCCCCGACTAGCCCGCGGAGCATGGCGGCAATCAGGGCCCTCTCCTCGTCGGTCAGGCGCGACCCGTCGTCGAGAAAGAAATCAGCCATGGCTACGCCGAGCCGGTCGTGTCCCACACGCGGGCGCGCGGGATCGACCGGGCGGTCGGCTGCTGATGCAGCAAGCGGCCATTCCACGGGCATCATGCCAATCGTCATAAAACAGTTCGGGTTAACGCGCGGTCAATTATGGCGAATTCACCGGTTCTACCGAGTGCCGAAAATGCTGGATGATGAAAAAGCTTGTCGCGGCATAGATGGCGAGCAGCGTCAGATAGAGATTCCACCACCCCCCAACCGCCAGCGGCGCCGCCAGCCAGATCGCGTTGCGGCGGCTGAAATGCCACTGGCTGCCCGGAATATCCCGCCCCCCTCGTTCGATGCGGCCCGCCTCGGCAAAGCTCGTACCGGCCAGCGCGGCCAGCATCGCGCCCCACCCCGCCCCATGCCGCATCTCGAACCAGCCGAGCGCCAGCAGGGCCAGCCCCGCCGCCGGCCACAACATCCGGCGAGACGGCATCGACGGGCTGAGCGGCTGCAATCGCAGCATCGCCAGCCTCTGCGCGACCCGGTCGAACGGCGTCGACAGGAGCAGCAAGGCCAGCGCGGCCCAGTGCCAGCCACGGGTGAAGCAGAATGCGGCCGCAAACGTCATGGCCAGCGCAGCCTGAACCAGCCAGGCCGGTCTGAGGCCCGTTTCCATCAGGCGCTCGGTGGCGATCTCCTCGACGACCGGCAACAGGTAGCGGCTAACCGCATCTTCGCGGGCGGTCCGCGAAGCCACCAGCAGCCGCCTCTCATAGCCCGCCATCGCCTCCGCGCCGCTGGCAAGGAAAGGCCCCCTGCCCTCGCCCGAATTTGACGGAATCAGGCGCGCCCCCGCCTGGATCGCCCGGCGCAGCAAGGTCGACTGAAGGTCCCAATCGCCAAGCATCGCCGCGGTGGCGCCGAGCATGTTGGCGTCGACCTTGGCCAGGCCGGCCCAGCGATGTTGGGCATCGATCCGCTCGAACCCGTCATGGGCTTCATCGTCGGGCACGGTGATGACGGCCCCGTCGCCTTCTTCAAGCAGCAGCTCCAGGTCGCCCATGTCGGGCGCCATTCCGTCCGCCAGCAGGATCAGTTGGCTGCCTGCCTCAAATCGGCTGGCCGCTTCATTGCCGTCACTGACGGGGACCACGGCAATGCCTTCACCGCGAAGCCGTTCAAAAGCCTCGTTGAGCGCGGGCGGCACCCGCTCGACCAGCACGGTCAAGGGGACTGTGCCGGCAGCCGCCAGGCAACGGGCCTGATATTCGATCAGCGTGCGCCCGGCGAGCGGCAACAGGGCGCGCAAGCCCCCTTCGTCATCCTCCTGATAAGCACCGATCAGGGCGCCGAGCGCCATGGTCTACCCCGCGTTCTGGTAATATCCCCCCAAGGGTCGCGACCATAAGACAGCGCGCGTCCCAATTTCCAGTGTCGACTGTGCCCATTTGTCGCTTTCGCCCGACAACAAAGGTGGTAAACTCCCCGATCATGAGCACCAACCCATTCCGCGCCCAAGGCAATCGCTACCCCGACGACCGTGAGGACCGTGTCCCGGCCGTCGAAGGCGAAGAGGTTCGTTCGGAACCGAATTTCGCCCAGATGGACTGGGCTGAAATTCGCGACGTCCACGGCGCGGCCAGCGAGGGCGGCAGGCAGGTACTTGGCTGGGCACTTGGAATTCTCGCCTTGCTGTGGACCGGCTACACCGCCTGGTCCGCCGGCCGGGTCCTCGCCGACCAGCCTCTGACGAGCCCGGCAATCGCGCAATGGGTCGCAATCCTCGCGGGCCCGCTGGCACTGATGGGCCTGGTGTGGCTGATGTTCGGCCGAACCCGCCGGAAAGAGGCAGAGAAATTCACCCGCTCGGTCATTGCGATGCGCAAGGAAGCGCGCTCGCTCCAGGACATTCTCGCGGCGCTGTCGCATCAGATCGGTGAGAATCACCGGACGCTCGGCGTCATGGCAGGCGACTTGATGGGGCTTGGCGACCAGGCCGCGACCCGTCTTGGCGCCATTACCGCCGACCTCAATCGGGGGTCGCAAACCCTGGCCGAGCATGGCGCGGCGCTCGATCGTGCCGCCGAGGCGGCACGGACGGACATCGGCGTACTGCTCACCGACCTCCCCAAGGCCGAAGAGAGCACTCGCCGCATGGCCGAGACGCTACGAGAGGCAGGCCGCACCGCAATCGAGCAGGCTGGAGGGTTCGAGACCCAAGTCTCCAGCCTGGCCGTCCAGGCGCAGCAGGCCGATCAGATTGTCCGCGATGCTTCGGAAAAGCTGCTCGCAAGCCTGGCAAGCATCGAAACCGCCGGAAACGCTGCGACACAGAGCGTGTCCGAGGCACGAAACGAAACCAGCTCCACGGTCGATACCCTCTTGGCCCGGTCGGCCGAGGCGCTGGCCGAGATTCGCACCGGGATCGATGCCCAGGCGGCCGCCGTTTCGGCGCTGGTCGTGCAGAGCCAGGCCAGCATCGGTCGCGCCGGCATCGATGCGTCCGAACTGCTCGGCGAGCGGCTGGCCCATGCCAGTGGCGCGCTTGACGGCCTCACCTCGCGGATCGCGGAACAGGAGCGGGCCTCGCAGCGCCTGGTCGCCGACCTGGACTCCGGCCTTGCCGGCCTCGACGAGCGGTTCCTCGACCTTGCCAGGTCGGGCGACGAGCGGGCCAGCCATGTCCAGACGGCGCTGGGCAGGCTTCGCACCGAGCTTGAAGGTCTGTCAGCAGCGACATCCGCTCACGACAACAGCCTCGACGGGCTAGCGGACCGCTCGCAGCGGCTTCGCGAGGGACTTGACCGGCTTGGCGAGGTTCTTGCCGGCGAAATGACTGCCACCCTGGGCGAAGCTGAAGCTGGGGCGGCCCGCATGCTGGCTTCGGCCGAGGCCGCGCGGCCACAGGTCGAGCAAATGCGCGACGCGGCCGTCGAGGCCCAGACCCGTATCGAATCCGGCGCTTCGATCGTCGAGCGCCAGCAGGAGCACCTTGCGACGCTGATGACGTCGGTCGATCTTGGGGTCCGGCAGGCCGAGGAGCGGCTGGCCGAGCTGGGCGCCGCCATCGCTGCCGCCAGCGACGAAGCCAATCGCCTGTCCGGCGAAACCGGGCCTGCCCTGGTGGAAGCCCTGGTTCGGGTCAAGGAAACCGCGGCCCATGCCGCCGAGCGAGCCCGCGAAGCGATCGCCAAGGTCATTCCCGAAAGCGCGGGAATGCTCAGCGAACAGACCCGCGTGGCGCTTGAGAAGGCGGTTCGAGACAGCGTCGAGACCAAGCTCGCCGAACTCGACCAGGTCGCCAGCCGCGCAGTCGAAACGGCGCGCGAGGCATCCGCCCGCCTGACTGCGCAGATGCTGTCCATCGGCCAAACCGCCGCCGCGCTCGAAGCGCATATCGAGCGCAATCGGGAAGCGCAGATGAAGGATAGCGGCGAGGAGTTCGCCCGCCGGGTTTCGCTGCTGATGGACTCGATGAACTCGGCCTCGATTGACGTTCAGAAGATCCTTAGCGACGAGGTCGATGACAAGGCCTGGAACCATTATCTGAAGGGCAATCGGGGCGTGTTCACCCGTCGCGCGGTACGGCTGCTCGAAGGGACGGAAGGCCGCGGCATCGCCGCCTATTACGAGTCCGACCGTGAGTTCCAGAATGCGGTCAACCACTACGTCAACGACTTCGAGGCTATGCTGCGGCGCGTGCTCGCCGAGCGCGACGGCGGCATGATCGCGGTGACGCTGATGTCGAGCGACATGGGCAAGCTCTACGCAGCGCTCGCTCAGGCGGTAGACAAGAGACGTTAGGCTGCTTCCTGGAAGGCCTGTCAGGTCCGTCAGTTGTAGAAGTCGAGATCGTCGACCGTAATCCAGCCGAACTGGTAGTTTGCGACGTAGAGAGCGGTCAGCAGGCAGGCGACCAAGGCCGCCCGCAGCAAATGCCTTTGTAAATTGAACTGATGGGGTGCGCTGTCCGCCTGCCCCGGCACGCGCTCCGCGCCGACCTCTTCATGCGTCTTCACTCCGAACGGCAGCAGCAGGAAGGCAGTGAAGCAAAAGATCAGAAAATAGATTGCCAGGACCGAGGTCCACTTCATTGCGTGACCTCAAGCACCATTACCTCGACCACCGGCTTCTTGCCCGTCCACAGAGTGGCGCAGCGGCGGACCGCCAGGCGGACCGCCTCGCGAACCTTTTCGATGTCCCGCGCCGGCTCATAGGCGCGCGTTGCCGCATCGGCGGCATCGGCGATGAAATCGTCGAGGTCCTGTTCGATCGGAACGCCGAATGGCCGCACGACGATCTTTCCGGCCAGCCTGCCCTCGCCGTCCACCGGCACTGCGACCGCAATCAGTCCGCTGAACGCGATTTTCCTGCGCTCGTTAATGGTTGGTCCGTCGGACGGAAGGATGACGTCGCCGTCCAGCACCAGCCGCCCAACCCGTTCCTCGCCGATCTTGTCCGGTCCATCGGGCGCAAGGCGGATGAGGTCGCCGTTGCGTTGGATGACCGCATGGGGAATGCCCTGCGACAGGCCGAACCGCGCCTGTTCGCGCATGTGGCGGATCTCGCCGTGAACAGGAACGAGGATTTGCGGCCTGATCCAGCGGTACATCGCCTCAAGCTCGGGCCGGCCAGGGTGCCCCGAGACATGGACATGGGCCTGGCGGTCGGTGACGATCAGCGCGCCGAGATCGCTGAGCGCGTTCATGATCCGGCCAATGGCGATCTCGTTGCCCGGGATCTGCTTCGACGAGAAAATGACAGTGTCGCCCTCGGCCAGCTTCAGCTCATGCTGGCCGAAGGCAATCCTGCCGAGGGCGGCGCGCGGCTCGCCCTGGCCGCCAGTGGCAATGACCAGCAACTCCTGCTTCGGCAGCATCATCGCTTCGTCGAAACGGACCGGCTCCGGGAAATCCTTAAGATAGCCGGTCGCCTTCGCAACCCTGAGGATCCGGTCGAGGCTGCGCCCCGCGACGCACACCTGCCGCCCCGTCTCCAGCGCCACCCGGCCGATCGTCTCCAGCCGCGCCGCGTTGGATGCGAAGGTCGTAACCACCACACGTCCTCGAGCGCTCAGCACCGCTTCATACAGTCCGGCATGGACTCCGGCCTCGCTGCCGGACGCATTGTCCTGGAATACATTGGTCGAATCGCACACCAGCGCCAGCACGCCAGCATCGCCGATATCGGTCAGCGTTTCGGCCGAACTCGGGTGGCCAAGAACCGGCGTCTCATCGATCTTCCAGTCGCCGGTATGAAAGATGTTCCCGAACGGCGTTTCGATCAGCAGGCCGTTCCCTTCCGGAATCGAATGGGCGAGCGGAACGTAAGTCACCCGGAACGGGTCGAGGTCGATCGATCCGCCGCGCTCGATTATGCGCAGGCTGACCTGGCCGGTAAGCCCCTCCTCCTCCAGCTTGCCGGCAATCAGCCCGGCGGTGAACGGCGTTGCATAGAGCGGAACCTTGAGGTCGGCGGCAAGATAGGGGAGCGCTCCAATATGGTCCTCATGCCCGTGGGTGAGGACAATGCCGACCAGATCACCCATCCGCTCCTCGATGAATTCGAGATCCGGCAGGATGAGGTCGACGCCGGGATAGTCGCTGTCGGCAAAGGTCAGCCCGAGGTCGGCCATCAGCCATTTGCCGCGGCAACCGTAAAGATTGACGTTCATGCCGATCTCGCCCGACCCGCCAAGCGCGAGGAACAACAGCTCTTCGCCGGGACTCATCGTGATATCCGCGTCATTTGCCGGTCCGCGCGGCCAGCAGCGCCAGTCCCTGGATGGTAAGGTCGGGCTCGATCACATCAAAGACGTCCGTATGCTTGTCGAACAGGATGGCGAGGCCGCCGGTTGCGATGACCGTCACCGGCCGGCCGATCTCGGCCTTCATTCGAGCGACCAGGCCCTCGAGCATCGCCACATAACCCCAGTAAACGCCGATCAGCATCTGCGTTTCCGTGGTCCGACCGATTACACTCTCGTCTTCCGGCGCGGCGATGGCGATGCGCGGCAGTTTCGCCGCGGCGCCGACCAAGGCGTCCAGGCTAAGGTTGATGCCCGGCGCAATGATGCCGCCCTTGTAGGCCCCGGAGAAATCGACCGCGTCGAATGTCGTCGCGGTGCCGAAATCGATAACGATCAGGTCGCCCTGGTGCTTGGCATGTGCGGCGATGGAGTTGAGTACGCGGTCAGCCCCGACGGTGTGCGGTTCGGCGACGTCGAGCGCGATCGGCCACCCAGCCTTGCCTTGCCCCGCGACAATCGGCGCCACGCCGAAATATTTGTTCGAGAGCACGTCCAAGTTGTGCAGGGCGCGCGGGACAACGGTGCCGATAATCACCCGACTGACGTCGCCGCGGCCATAACCCTCCAACGCCAGCAATTGGTGCAGCCAGACCGCATATTCGTCGGCCGTTCGCCGCGGGTCGGTGGCAATACGCCAACGTGTCTTGATCTCCTCCCCATCGACCAGGGCGAAGACGCAATTTGTGTTCCCGGCATCGATCGCGAGCAGCATGGGCGGGTGCCTAGCGCTTATGATGGCCAATTGTCACGCGAGCGTGACGTCCCCGGCGCGGATGATGTCGGTCATCCCATCGCGCTTCAGCCGCAGGGCCCCGTCCGGCTCAATCCCGTCGAAGGTTCCCGCTACCCGCTCGCCCGGGCTGCTGTGAACCTCGAGCGGCGTTCCGACCGGGTGCGCGCGCGCCAGCCAGCGACGACTGGTTGCGCCGTGCCCAGCACGACAACGATTTAGTTCGTCGGCGAAGTGACGCTCCAGAATTAGACAGAATGGTACCGGCTTTGGTGCCTGACCGAAATCCGCCGCGCATGCCACACTGCGGCCAGGAAGCTCTGGAGCGCGGACAAGATTGGCGCCAAACCCGATGACGACCGCGCTACCTATCCGCTCGATCAAAATTCCGGCGATTTTGCCCCACTCGTTCCTGCGCAGCGCAATCAGGTCGTTCGGCCATTTTATCTGGAGCCTTCGCGACGAAATATCCGTCATTTCCAAGAAGGTACGATGCAAGGCCACCGCAGCGGCCAGGGAAAACGTAGTTGGCGGAGGATCTCCGTCCCGAAGCCGGACTAGCGTCGACGCATGGAGATTGCCTTTGAGGCTTTCCCATTTTCGCCCGTGTCGACCCCGACCACCGGTCTGTCGTTCGGCCAGCGCCCAAGCGCCTTCTTGTAACCCCTCGGCCGCCTGGCTGAGCAGCATCGCGTTAGTTGAATCGACCTCTTCGTAGACGGCGATGCCCATCAGGGCAGGAGTTTCATCAGAACAGGCTTCCAGCGGCCCGATTGGTGACGTCGCCGAGCGGGCCGATCAACAGGTAGCCAAGCGGGGACACGAGAATGGCCGCGATCGCAATCAGCGCGCCCTCGAGCATCCCTTGCCCCTTGCCGTAGGGCTGGGCGGGCGCATCGAAATACATCACCTTGACGATGCGAAGGTAATAGTAAGCGCCGATCACCGTGCCGAGGATGCCGAACACCGCCAGCGGGAAGAAGCCCTCGGCGACCGCGGCCTGGAATACCAGCAACTTGGGCCAGAAGCCGAACAGCGGCGGCAGGCCCGCCAGGCTCAGCATGAAGGTCGCGAGCGCTGCAGCAAGGGCCGGACGGGTTTGCGCGAGGCCGGATAGAGTGTCGATCGCCTCGACCGGTTCGCCCCTCTCGTCGCGCATCCGCTGCACGCAGAGGAAGGCGCCGAGCGTCATCACGACATAGACGGCCATGTAGAACAGCACGGCGCTGGCGCCCGCCGGACCGCCGGCCACCAGGCCGATCAGTGCGAAGCCGACGTTATTGATCGAGGAATAGGCCAGCAGCCGCTTGATATTGGTCTGCCCGTAGGCGGCAATCGCGCCGAGGAAGATCGAGGCCAGCGCGGCAAAGATCATGATCTGCCGCCAAGCATCGATCGCGGGGGCCAGGGAGTCGAGACAGACGCGAACACCGAGCAGCACCGCGGCAACCTTTGGAGCCGACGCGAACAGGGCCGTGACCGGCGTCGGCGCCCCTTCATAGACATCGGGCGTCCACATGTGGAACGGCACGGCGCTGATCTTGAAGGCAAGGCCCGCGAGCAGGAACACCAGGCCGAACAGGAGGCCGATCGACTGGGTTCCCTCGCGGGCGAATGCCGCGGCAATACCTTCGAACTGGATCGTGCCGGTGAAGCCGTAAAGCAGCGAAATGCCGTAAAGCATGATGCCGGAGGCGAGCGCGCCAAGGACGAAATATTTGAGGCCCGCTTCGGCTGAGCGCTCGTCGGTGCGGCGATAGGACGCCAGCACATAGGCAGCGAGGCTGTTGAGTTCGACGCCGACATAGAGGGTCACCAGGCTGGTCGCCGACACCATCACCGACATGCCGACCGCGGCCATCAGGATCAGCACCGGATATTCCGCGCCATGCTCGAAATCGCGCTCGAACCAATTGTGCGCCATGACGATGGCGACGGCCGCGCAGAGATAGATGATCAGCTTGCCGAGCGCTCCAAAGGCGTCGGCGACAAGCTGACCGCCGAACAGCATGCCGGCGTCGGACGGTTCGCCCGCGAGCGTGATCGAGGCGACCAGCAGAAGAGCGATCGATGCCCAGCTGCAAAGTGCGCTTCCTTTCCGGCCAAGGAAGGCCGCGACCATCATCAGAACGATCGAACCGATCGTCAGGATGAGTTCGGGAAGGATGGGAGCGAGGTTCATCAATGCGCTTCCGCGTGAGCTGGAGTGGCGGCAGGCTTGCCGGCGGTGAAATGCGCGTCACCAGGCGGCGCGGCGCGCTCGACCCGCTCAAGCAGCCGGCCGACGTCGGCGCGGATCGGGCGCAGGAAGCTTTCCGGATAGATCCCCATCCAAAACACGCCCGCGGCGATCGGCCCGAGCAGCCACACCTCGCGCAGGTTGAGGTCCGGCATGGCCGCCGCATCGGCATGGACCAGGCGACCGTAGCAGATTCGCCAGTAGAGATAGAGCATGTAGCAAGCGCCCAGGATAATGCCGGTCGTGGCGACGATGCCTGCCCAACTGGACACAGCGTATGTGCCGACCAGGCTGAGGAATTCGCCGACGAAGCCGCTGGTGCCCGGCAGCCCGACGCTCGCCATGGTGAAGACCATGAACAGAAGCGCATATTTGGGCATATTGTCGCTGAGCCCGCCGTAGCGCGCGATTTCGCGAGTGTGCAGCCGATCGTAGATGACGCCGACGCACAGGAACAGCGCACCTGACACGAGGCCGTGGCTCAGCATCACCAGCATGGCGCCTTCGATGCCCTGCCGGTTGAAAGTGAACAGGCCGAAGGTGACGAACGCCATGTGCGCGACCGACGAGTAAGCGATCAGCTTCTTCATGTCGGTCTGGGCAAGCGCGATCAGCGAGGTCACGACCACCGCGATGCCGCTCAGCGCATAGACGAACGGAATGAACTGGTTCGACGCTTCCGGGAACATCGGCAGCGAAAAGCGGATGAAGCCGTAGCCGCCCATCTTCAGCAGCACGCCGGCCAGGATCACCGATCCTGCGGTCGGCGCCTGGACGTGCGCGTCGGGAAGCCAGGTGTGGACCGGCCACATCGGCATCTTCACCGCGAACGACGCGAAGAAGGCGAGCCACAGCCACCATTGCAGGCTGGGATCGAAATCATAGGCCATCAGCGCCGGGATTGAGGTCGTGCCGGCCTTGAGGATCATCACCAGCATGGCGATCAGCATCAGCACCGACCCGGCCAGCGTGTAGAGGAAGAATTTGTAGCTGGCCTTGATCTTCTCGGCGCCGCCCCAGATGCCGATGATCAGGTACATCGGGATCAGGCCGCCTTCGAAGAAGATGTAGAACAGCAGCAGGTCCTGGGCGGTGAACACGCCGATCATCAGCGCCTGCATGATCAGGAAGGACGCCATATATTCCGGCACGCGCTTGTCGATCGCCCGCCAGCTGGCGCCAATGCAGATCGGCATCAGGAACAGGGTTAGCTCGATCAGCACCAGCGCGATGCCATCGATGCCCATCGCCCAGGCGACGCCGCTGCCGATCTTATAATGTTCGACGAACTGCCACTGCGCCCCATCGGGGTCGAAAGCGGTCCACAGCCAGACGCCGATGCCGAGGCTGACCAGCGTGGTGATCAGCGCGTTCCAGCGAGCGCCATTGGCCGATTGGAACAAGGCGACGATGCCGGCAACCAGCGGCAGCATCACCAGGATTGATAGGATCGGAACGCCGCTCATTGAATCCACCAGAAGACCCACGTCGCGGCGCCGATCAGACCAAGCAACATGACGAGGGCATAGCTATAGACATATCCCGACTGCAGCCGCGCGGTGATGCGGTTGCCGACGCCGACCGCGTAGGCCGCGCCATGGGGACCGAAGCGGTCGATGATCTGCTCGTCGCCGCGCTTCCAGAAGAGGCGGCCGAGCACCATCGCGGGCTTGACGAAGATGACGTCGTAAAGCTCGTCGAAATACCATTTGTGCATCAGGAAGCGGTGCAGGTGCGGGAACATGGCGACGAACGCCGCCGGCGCATCCGGCTTCACAATATAGTTGCGGTAGGCGATGGCGAGGCCGACCAGCATCACCACGAACGGCGACCATTTCACCCATGCCGGGACCTCGTGCATGGCGTGAGCCAGATGCTCGTTGAAGGCGACGCTGCCGCGCCAGAACTCCGGCCCGCCCTCGGGCTGGATGAAGCTATGGTTGAACAGGTAGCCGGCGGCCACCGCACCCACGGCGAGCAGGATCAGAGGCAGCAGGATCACCCACGGGCTTTCGTGCGGATGATAGCCCGCCGTGCCTTCGACCTTGGCGCAGCCATGATCCTCGGCGCTGTCATGGTCGGAAGCAATCTCACCCGCATCCTCATGGACGTGGTGGACGGCATGCTGGATATGCTCGCTGCCTGCCCAGCGCGGCTTGCCGTAAAAGGTCAGGAAAATGAGGCGCCACGAATAGAAGCTGGTCAGCAGCGCAGCGAAAACGCCTAGCCAATATGCGACGGTGCCGTGGACGGTACCGCTGGCGAAGGCGCTCTCGATGATCGCGTCCTTCGAATGATATCCGGCAAAGCCGACCCCGAACAGGCCGACGCCGGTGATTGCCACCGTCCCGGCGATCATTGTCCAGAAGGTGATCGGGATCTCCTTCCGGAGCGCGCCATAGTAACGCATGTCCTGCTCATGGTGCATGGCGTGGATGACCGAGCCGGCGCCGAGGAACAGCAGCGCCTTGAAAAAGGCGTGGGTGAAGAGGTGGAACATCGCGGCGCCATAGGCGCCGACGCCTGCCGCGAAGAACATGTAGCCCAATTGCGAGCAGGTCGAATAGGCGATCACCCGCTTGATGTCGTTCTGCACGGTGCCGACCGTGGCCGCGAAGATGGCGGTGGCGGCTCCGACATAGGTGACGACGGTAAGCGCGGTCGGCGACACTTCGAACATCGGCGACAGGCGACAGACCATGAACACGCCGGCGGTGACCATCGTCGCAGCGTGGATCAGCGCGCTGACCGGGGTCGGGCCCTCCATCGCGTCGGGCAGCCAGGTGTGCAGGCCGAGCTGGGCAGACTTGCCGCAGGCGCCGACAAACAGCAGCAGGCAGAGCAGGGTCATGGTGTCGACCCGCATGCCGGCAAAGCCGATGGTCGACCCGGCCATGCCCGGGCTCGCGGCGAGGATCGCGGGGATCGAGACGGTGCCGAACACCAGGAAGGTACCGAAGATGCCAAGGCTGAAGCCGAAGTCTCCGACGCGGTTAACGACGAACGCCTTCAGCGCCGCGGCGTTGGCCGAGGGCTTGTGGTACCAGAAACCGATCAGCAGGTAGGAGGCGAGGCCGACGCCTTCCCAGCCGAAAAACATCTGCACCAGGCTATCGGCGGTGACCAGCATCAGCATGGCGAAGCTGAACAGCGACAAATAGGCGAAGAAGCGAGGCTGGCTCGGGTCCTCCTCCATATAGCCCCAGCTGTAGAGGTGAACGAGCGACGACACGGTCGTGACCACCACCAGCATCACCGCGGTCAGCGTATCGACACGGAGGGCCCAGTCGACGTTGAGAGCCCCGCTTTCGATAAACTTCAGTACCGGCACGACAGCCGGCTCGGCCGACCCGGCGACATAGCTCAGGAAGATCGGCCAGCTCAGGATCGCACCGACGAACAGCGACCCGGTGGTGACCACCTTGGCGGCGGTCTTGCCGATCACCCGGCCGCCCAGCCCGGCGACGATCGCGGCGAGCAGGGGCAGGAAAACGATGAAGATTACAGGGTGCATCAGCCGCGCATCCGGTTGACGTCGTCGACCGCGATCGAGCCGCGGCGACGGAAGAAGATGACGAGGATGGCGAGGCCGATCGCAGCTTCCGCCGCGGCGACGGTCAGCACGAACATGGCGAACACCTGACCGACCAGATCGCCGAGGAAGGCGCTGAAAGCGACCAGGTTGATGTTCACGGCGAGCAGGATCAACTCGATCGCCATCAGCATCAGGATGATGTTGCGGCGATTGAGGAAGATGCCGAGCACGCCCAGTGTGAACAGGATCGCCGCGACGGCGAGATAATGGGTCAGGCCAATCACAGCTTCACCCCCTCGCCCACCGCGGGCTGCTCAAGCTTGATCGCCTCGTCCGGGCGGCGGTCGACCTGCTTCCACACCTTCTGCCCGCGGACGTCGCCGCGACTGCGGTGAGTCAGCACGATCGCGCCGATCATCGCCACCAGCAGGATCAGTCCGGCGATTTCAAACGGGAACAGGAAGCGGGTGTAGAGCAGCTCGCCGATCGCCTCGATGTTGGGTTGGGTGACGGCCGCCGGCTGGACGTTGCCGGTCACCGGCCCCGCCTTCCATGCCGAGACCGCGACGATGATTTCGGCCAGCAGCACCAGCGCCACCAGCAGGCCGAACGGCATGTTCCTGGTGAAGCCGGACCGCAGCTGGGCGAAATCGATGTTGAGCATCATGACGATGAACAGGAAGAGCACCGCCACAGCGCCGACGTAAACGATCACCAAGAGCATGGCGATGAACTCGGCGCCGAGGATCAACATCAGGCCGGCAGCATTGAAGAAGGCCATGATCAGCCACAGCACGCTGTGGACCGGGTTGCGCGCGAAGATCACTGCCACCGCCGAAGCGGTGGTTAGCGTCGCGAACAGGTAAAAGGCGAAGATTGCGATCATGAGGTTGCGCGCCGCCTACCGATAGGCCGCATCGGCGGCAAGGTTGGCGGCAATCGCCTGTTCCCAGCGGTCGCCATTCTCGAGCAGTTTCACCTTGTCGTAGAGCAATTCCTCGCGCGTTTCGGTGGCGAATTCGAGGTTCGGTCCTTCGACGATCGCATCAACCGGGCAGGCCTCGGCGCACAGGCCGCAATAGATGCACTTCACCATGTCGATGTCGTAGCGGGTGGTGCGGCGGCTGCCGTCCTCGCGCGGTTCGGCCTCGATGGTGATCGCCTGGGCGGGGCAGATCGCCTCGCACAGCTTGCAGGCAATGCAGCGCTCTTCGCCGTTCGGGTAGCGGCGCAGCGCATGCTCGCCGCGGAAACGGGGCGAGGTCGGCGTCTTCTCATACGGATAGTTGATCGTCGCCTTGGGCTTGAAGAAGTATTTGAGAGTGAGGGCGTGCGCCTTGACGAACTCCCACAGCGTGAAGGCCTTGATGGTGCGCGCGATCATGCCGCCACTCCGTACTTTGTCCACATCAGCCAGCCGCTGATCAGCGCGACAAACAGCAGCGACAGGGGAAGGAAGATTTTCCAGCCAAGCCGCATCAGCTGGTCGTAACGATACCTCGGCACGGTCGCCTTCACCCAGCCGAAGACGAAGAAGAAGAAACACATCTTGCCGACCAGCCAGATCCAGCCGGGAATATCGAACCAGGGGATCAAATCGACATTCAGCGGCGGCAGGAAACCGCCCCAGAACAGGATGGCGTTCAATGCGCACATCAGGATGACGTTGGCATATTCGCCGAGCCAGAACAGCGCGAAGCTCATCGACGAATATTCGGTCTGGTGACCCGCGACCAGCTCGCTCTCCGCCTCGACCAGGTCGAACGGGGTGCGGAAGGTTTCAGCCATCGAGCTGATCAGGAAAACCACCGCCATCGGGAACAGCAGCGGGTTGAAGCCGAACCCGTTGAGGATACCGAGCACATTGCCCTTCTGCGCCATGACGATGCCGGTCAGGTTGAAGGTGCCGGCGTAGAGCACGACGCAGATCAAAACGAAGCCGATCGACACTTCGTAGCTGACCATCTGCGCCGCGGCACGGAGCGCGGAGAAGAAGGGATATTTGGAATTGGACGCCCAGCCGGCGATGATCACGCCGTAGACGCCGAGGCTGCTTGCTGCGAGGACATAGAGCAGGCCGACATTGATGTCGGTCAGCACCACGCCGGCGCCGAACGGCACGACCGCCCAGACGATCAGCGCAACCGTGAAGGTGATGATCGGGGCGATCAGGAACAGGCCCTTGTTGGCGCTCGACGGAATGATCGTTTCCTTGAGGAAAACCTTCAGACCGTCGGCGAAGCTTTGCAGCAGCCCCCATGGTCCGACCACATTCGGTCCGCGGCGAAGCGCGATCGCCGCCCAGATCTTGCGCTCGGCATAGATGATCATCGCCACCGCCAGCATCAGCGGCAGGGCGATAAGCAGGATCAGGATGAGGTTGGCGACGAACCACCCGCCGTCCGGACCTAGCCAGGTGCCCTGGAACCAGGCCGTCATTCCGCGGCCTCCAGATACTCATGGCCATGGACCAACTCTTCGGAGCAGCGGCGCATGGTCGGGCTGGCGCGGCAGATGGCGTTGGTCAGGTAGAAATCCTTGATCGGATAGCCGACCGGGCCCGACACCTTGGCGTCGAGTTTGGGAGGCGACCAGGGCATGTCGATGATGCCGTCCTGTCCAAGCTCCGGCACTTCGGCGATCATCGCCGCGCGCAGCTGGTCGAAGCGGTCGAACGGCAGCGGCCTGCCGATCAGGTCGCTCAGTGCACGGAAGATGGTCCAGTCCTCGCGCGCGTCGCCCGGCGCGAAGGCGGCCCGCTCGCTGTGCTGCACCCGGCCTTCGATATTGACGTAGGTGCCATGCTTTTCGGCATAGGCCGCGCCCGGCAGCACCAGGTCGGCATTGGCCGCGCCGGCGTCGCCATGGTGGCCGACATAGACTTTGAACGCGCCCTTGAAGCGGTCGGCCGCGACTTCGTCGGCGCCGAGCAGGATCACCAGCTCCGGCTTGGCCTTCTCGATGTCGGCGATGCCGCCCTTTTGCGCGTAGCCGAGTAGCAGGCTTGCCATTCGCGCCGCGGCGATGTGCAGCACATTGAAGCCGTTCCAGCCGTCCTTGATGAACGGCTTGGACGCTGCAAGCGCGGCGCCCAGGGCGCCCTTGCCCAGCGCACCCGGCCCGACGATCATCACCGGCTTCTTGGCATCCTTGATCGCATCGGCCGCTTCCTTGGACAGCTTGCCGAGCAGCGACAGCTCATCGCCCAGCCATTCGACCCTGTAGGTCAGATCGACCTCCGGCCCGATCGCGAATACCTTGGCGCCCTTGCGGACCGCCTTGCGAATGCGGGTGTTGACCAGCGGCGCTTCCCAGCGGACGTTCGACCCGACCAGCAGGACAAGGTCGGCGTTTTCGATCTCGGCGATCGGCGTATTGAACCGCACCGCGGCCAGCGACGTCACATCATAGTCGAGCCCGGTCTGCCGCCCTTCGAGCAGGGTCGATCCCGCTCCCGCCAACAGCGCCTTGGCGGCATACATCGTCTCGGCGTCGAGCAGGTCGCCGGCGATCGCCGCGACCTTCTTGCCGGCCTTTTTGAACTGCTTGGCGAAGACGGCGAGCGCGTCGCCCCAGCTTGCTTCCTTGAGCTTGCCCTTGCCGTCGCGCACCCATGGCCGGTCGAGCCGGTTCCTGACCAGCGCGTCGACATGGTGCCGCGTCTTATCGTGGGCCCATTCCTCATTCACCGCGTCGTTGATGCGCGGCAGGATGCGCATCACCTGTCGCTGGCGGACGTCCATGCGGATGTTAGTGCCCACCGCGTCCATCACGTCGATCCCGGGGACCTTGCGCAGCTCCCACGGCCGCGCCTCGAAACTGTAAGGCTTGCTGAGCAGCGCGCCGACCGGGCAAAGGTCGACCAAATTGCCGGCCAGCTCAGAATGGAATGCCCCCTCGAGGTAGGTGGTGATCTGGGCATCCTCGCCCCGGAACAGCATCCCCACTTCCGGCGTCCCGGCCACTTCCTCGGCGAAGCGCACGCAGCGGGTGCACTGGATGCAGCGAGTCATCGAGGTCTTGACGATCGGCCCGAAATATTTGTCGTCGACCGCCCGCTTATTCTCTTCGTAGCGCGAATGGCCGCGGCCATAGGCCATCGCCTGGTCCTGCAGGTCGCATTCGCCGCCCTGGTCGCAGATCGGGCAGTCGAGCGGGTGGTTGATGAGCAAAAACTCCATCACCCCTTCGCGCGCCTTCTTGACCATCGGCGTGTCGGTCTTGATCGCCTGGCCTTCGGCGGCAGGCAGCGCGCAACTGGCTTGCGGCTTGGGCGGCCCCGGCGCCACCTCGACCAGGCACATGCGGCAGTTGCCGGCGATGCTGAGCCGCTCGTGATAACAGAAGCGCGGAATCTCCTTGCCGGCCAACTCGCACGCCTGCAGCACGGTCGCGCCCTGCGGGACCTCGATCTCAATACCGTCGACGGTGACTTTGGGCATTAGTTGGCTGCTCCCGCTGAGGAGCCGGGCTGACCCTTGACCATGCCGAGCCGCCACAATGCCTCTGCTATGCGATAGCGGACGATCATCGGGTCGAACTGAGGGTTGTTGGCCGGGTTGGGCGGAATGCAGGCAACGAGGTCTTGCAGCATCGCGTCGATCGCTTTCTCTTGCTGCTTCGATCCGGGGCGCGTGTTTTCGATCAGCGAGCGCGCCCCGGCGGCATGGCCTCCTGCATAGCAGAGCGCCATGTCGCTCAGATTCGTCACTTTTTCACGGGCCATCGGCGTGGCGACGGCAAGATTGGCGGGCACCGGTATCCGCTTGGTGTAAAAGCCTTCGGCGACCGCGCCACGGACATATTGCCACGGAACGCTCATGCTGCTGATATCGCCCAGGCATCCCTGGTCTGGGCTCTGGAATAGCGCCTTGTACACCTTGGCCTCGTCGATCGTGCCTGCGGGTGTCGATACCAACTTCAACGCATTGGCCTGCTCCGATGAGGCGTAGCATTCGCCAAAGTCGGCGAGCTCGTTCCAGGCCTGCTGGCCGGTGATTGTAACTTGGCTCGAGGTCCCCGAGCGGCCGGGCGCCATTTGCGCCGACGCAGCCGATGAACACAGCACAAGGGCTAGAAATTGGAAACGCATCACTCCGCGGCCTCCTGGATATCGCCATGTCGCTCAGCGATGCGCCGCTCGAGTTCGGGGCGGAAATGGCGGATCAGGCCCTGAATCGGCCAGGCGGCCGCATCGCCCAGCGCGCAGATGGTGTGGCCCTCGATCTGCTTGGTGACGTCGTAGAGCTGGTCGATGTCCGCGACCTGGGCATCGCCCTCGCGCAGCTTCTCCATCGTCCGCCACATCCAGCCGGTGCCTTCGCGGCACGGGGTGCACTGGCCGCAGCTCTCATGCTTGTAGAAATAGCTGATGCGGCTAATCGCGCGGACGATGTCGGTCGACCTGTCCATCACGATCACCGCCGCCGTGCCGAGGCCGGAGCCGAGGTCTTTCAGCCCGTCGAAATCCATCGGCGCGTCCATGATTTGCTCGGCCGGGACCAAGGGAACCGACGAACCGCCGGGGATTACGGCAAGAAGGTTGTCCCAGCCGCCGCGGATACCGCCGGCATGCTTGTCGATCAGCTCGCGGAACGGGATCGACATGGCCTCCTCGACCACGCACGGGCAGTTCACATGGCCGCTGATCTGGAACAGCTTGGTGCCTTCGTTCTTTTCGCGGCCGAAGCCGGCGAACCAGGCCGCGCCGCGGCGAAGGATGGTCGGGACGACCGCGATGCTCTCGACATTGTTGACGGTGGTCGGGCAGCCGTAGAGGCCGGCGCCAGCCGGGAACGGCGGCTTCAGGCGCGGCAGGCCCTTCTTGCCCTCCAGGCTTTCGAGCATCGCCGTTTCTTCGCCGCAAATATAGGCGCCGGCGCCGCGGTGGACGAACACGTCGAAGTCATAACCCGAACCGGCGGCATTCTTGCCGAGCAGGCCGGCGTCATAGGCCTCGGCGACCGCTTTCCGCAGCGCCTCGGTCTCGACGATGAATTCGCCGCGGACATAGATGTAGGCGGCGCGGCAACGCATGGCGAAGCCAGCGATCAGCGCGCCTTCGACCAGCTTGTGCGGGTCGTGGCGGAGGATTTCGCGGTCCTTGCAACTCCCCGGCTCGGACTCGTCGGCGTTGATCACCAGGAAGTTGGGCCGGCCAGCCGTCGGAGCCTTGGGCATGAAGCTCCACTTCATGCCGGTGGGGAAGCCCGCACCGCCGCGGCCACGCAAGCCGGACGCCTTGACGATCTCGATGATTTCATCCTGTCCGACCTTCATCAGGTCGGCCGTCTTGTCCCAGTCGCCGCGCGCCTGGCTCGACTTCAGGTCCGCGCCCTGGAAGCCGTATAGGTTGGTGAAGATCCTGTCCTTGTCAGTGAGGGAGGTGATCCCGCTCATTGCTTGGGACCCTCCAGCATCTTCATTCCACCGTAGACGACCAGCCCCGCAATCGCGAGGCCGACCAGCAGGCCCAGAATGGCGCCGATAATCTTGATGGCGATGAGGATGATGACGATCGCCACGACGGCTTTGAGGATGTCTTTCATCACCATTGCCCCCGATAGTCGTAGTTGCGCTCGGCCATCTTCTTGAGCGTGGTCGGGCCGCCCTCGGGACAGCTGGTCGTGCGGTCGACCTGCGGGCCGGGCTTGGGCTTCTGACCCGACGCCAGCGCATCGAGGATCGCCTTCATGCTGTCCTCGGTCAGGTCCTCGTAATTGTCGTCGTTGATCTGGACCATCGGCGCATTGGCGCAGGCGCCGAGACATTCGACCTCGGTCAGCGTGAACAGCCCGTCGTCGGTGGTCCGGCCTTTTTTCAGCCCACGCTTGAAGCAAGCCGACAGCACTTCGTCCGATCCGCGCAGCATGCAGGGCGTGGTGCCGCACACCTGGACGTGGAATTTGCCTACGGGAACGAGGTTGAACATGGTGTAGAAGCTCGCGACCTCCATCACCCGAACTGGCGGCATGTCGAGCTCGCGCGCGACGAACTCGATCACCGGGATCGGCAGCCAGCCCTGCGTGCCGGTCATGGCACCGACCTGGCGCTGGGCGAGGTCGAGGAACGGGATCGAGGCCGAAGCCTGGCGCCCCGCCGGATAGCGGGAGACAATCTCCGCCGCAGCCTTGGCGTTGGCGTCGGTCCAGGTAAAGGCGTCCCACTCGGCGCGGAGCTCGGGCGTATCGGGGGCGAAGTTACGTTCGGCCATTAGCGGTCGACCTCCCCGAACACGACGTCGATCGCGCTCAGTACCGCGGTGGTGTCGGCGAGCATGTGGCCCTTCATCATGAAATCCATCGCCTGGAGGTGCGAGAAGCCGGTCGGCCTTATCTTGCAGCGATAGGGTTTGTTGGTGCCGTCCGCGACCAGGTAGACGCCGAATTCGCCCTTGGGGCTTTCGGTCGCGACGTACACCTCGCCCGCGGGGACATGGTAGCCCTCGGTGTAGAGCTTGAAGTGATGGATCAACGCTTCCATCGACTGCTTCATCTCGGCGCGCTTGGGCGGGAACACCTTGCGGTCGAGGGTTCCGATCGGGCCTGACGGCATTTCCTTCAGGCACTGGCGCATGATCTTCGCCGACTGCCGCACTTCCTCGACCCGGACCATGAAGCGGTCGTAACAGTCGCCGCGGGTGCCGATCGGAATGTCGAACTCCATCCGGTCATAGACTTCATAGGGTTGCGATTTGCGTAGGTCCCACGGGATGCCGGCGGCGCGGATCATCGGGCCAGAGAAGCCCCATGCCAATGTCGACGTTGCGCTGCTTGAAGATGCGGTTGTCTGCGACGAGGCTGATCGCGTCCTCGAACAGGTGCAGCCGCGTGTCGAGCCACTCGCCCATGTCCGCTAGCACCTTCTCGGGAATGTCCTGGTGGACTCCGCCGACGCGGAAATAATTGGCGTGCATCCTGGCGCCCGACACGCGCTCGTAGAATTGCAGCGTGTCCTCGCGCACTTCGAACAGCCACAGGTTCGGCGTCATCGCGCCGACGTCCATGATATGGCTGCCGAGGTTCAGCATATGGTTGGAGATGCGGGTCAGTTCCGCCATCAGCACGCGGATATATTGGGCGCGTAAAGGGACCTCGAGGCCCATCAGCTTCTCGACCGCGAGCACATAGCTGTGCTCCATGCACATCGGCGAGCAGTAATCGAGCCGGTCGAAGTAAGGCAGCGCCTGAGCGTAGGTGCGATATTCGATCAGCTTCTCGGTGCCGCGATGAAGCAGGCCGATGTGCGGATCGACCCGCTCGACGATTTCCCCGTCCAGCTCCATGATCAGGCGGAGAACACCATGCGCCGCCGGATGCTGCGGGCCGAAGTTGATCGTGTAATTACTGATCGTATCGTCGCCGGCAGTCGGCTTGGGCCCTGCCTGCTGGTTCGGAGCGCCGACCATGATGTCGAACTGGGTGGTCATGACTTCTTGCCCTTGGGCTGGCCCTCACCCTTGGCCTTGGGAGCCGCCTTGCTCTTCTTCGTGGCCGCCTTGTTGGCTTTCGCGCCCGCACCGGTCTTGGCGGCTGTGTCGGTCGTCTTGGGCTGTGCCGGAGGCGCCTTGGCATCGACCTTGGGCGCGCTCGGCGCCGGCGCCGGACTCGGCGCGCCGGGAGCCTGGCCGACGGCTTTCTCGTCGCCCGGCAGGCGATATTCCGCGCCTTCCCACGGCATCAGGAAGTCGAAGTTGCGGAAGTCCTGCGGCAGTTCGACCGGCTCATAGACTACGCGCTTTTCGGCCTCGGAGTAGCGTAGTTCGACATAGCCGGTCTGCGGAAAGTCCTTCCTCAGCGGATAACCTTCGAAACCATAATCGGTGAGGATGCGGCGAAGGTCGGCATTGCCGGCGAAGGTCACCCCATAAAGGTCGAACACTTCGCGCTCGAGCCAGCCGGCGACCGGCCACAGCGAGGTGACGCTGGGCACTGGCGTATCTTCGTCGGTCGTGACCTTGATCCGAAACCGATGGTTCTCGGTGACCGACAGCAGGTGATAGTTGACCTCAAACCGCTCCGGCCGTTCGGGATAGTCGACCCCGGCAATCTCCATCAGTTGCTGGTAGCCGAACTTGTCGCGAGCGATGCGGCAGGCCTCGACCAGCTGGTCGCGCTTCACCGTAATGGTCAGCTCGTCGACATGCTCACGCGACGCAACGAACGCATCGCCGATCGCCGGGCGATAGGCGTCAACGAAGCCCTCGCGGGCCCTGATCACGGGAGCCGGCATCCTCACCGGTCGATCGTCCCTTCGCGACGGATCTTCCGCTGCAGTTGCATGATGCCATAGAGCAGTGCTTCGGCAGTCGGAGGACAGCCGGGAACATAGATATCAACCGGCACGATCCGGTCGCATCCGCGCACCACCGAGTAGCTGTAGTGATAATAGCCGCCGCCGTTGGCGCAGCTGCCCATCGAGATGACATAGCGCGGCTCCGACATCTGGTCGTACACCTTGCGCAGCGCACTCGCCATCTTGTTGCACAGAGTGCCGGCGACGATCATTACGTCCGACTGGCGCGGAGAAGCGCGCGGCGCGGCGCCGAACCGCTCCAGGTCGTAGCGCGGCATGTTGACGTGGATCATCTCAACCGCGCAGCAGGCGAGGCCAAAAGTCATCCACCACAGCGAGCCGGTGCGGGCCCAGGTGAAGAGATCCTCGGTCGTGGTGACCAGGAAGCCCCTCTCGTCCAGCTCCTTGCGCATCTCGAGGAATTTGGATTCCTCGACGCTGCCTGGAACAAGCCCGGCAGCGCGGGCGACTTCCTCTTCGGTAATATTGGGATTGCGCCCAGGGCTCAGCATCACTCCCATTCGAGCGCTCCCTTCTTCCAGGCATAGGCGAGGCCAAGGGCAAGCTCGACGAGGAAAATCATCATCGCGGTCCAGCCGACCCAGCCAGTGCCCATCAGGCTGACCGCCCAAGGGTAAAGAAAGGCCGCTTCGAGGTCGAACACGATGAACAGGATCGCGACCAGGTAGAAGCGGACGTCGAACTGGGCGCGGCTGTCGTCGAAGGCGGGGAAGCCGCACTCATATTCGCTCAGCTTCTCCGCGTCCGGCTTGTGCGTCCCGGTCAGGCGGCTGACCAACATTGGCAGCACGACAAAGGCCGTCGACAACGCCAAGGCGATGGCGAGAAACAAAAGGATCGGCAGATATCCGGCGGCAACGCTGGCCAAAGGAGGGCTCCCGAGGGGGTTACAAGAATGGCGGCGCTTTAGGACGCCGCCCCGCATCGGGCAAGGCGTGGAAATGTGAGAATGAATCGCAATAAGGCCTCGCTACAATGGCTTGCAGTCCTTCCCGAGCGGGATAGCAAGAATCGGCGCGCCGTAAGTGCGGCTTTGGCCTTTTCCAGCCAATTCCCATCCGCTGTCGGCAACGACCAGCACGCGCTTGCCGTCGAAGGCAACCTGGGTCGGGTCCGGCAGCATCAGGCCCTCGATCAGGTCGGCATAGTCGACGCCTTCCTGGCCGATCCGGAAGGCCAGTAGGCGCCCCGGAGCTGATCCATTGTAGACGCCGAAATAGGTGTCGCCGCAGCGCGCGAGGCCATCGATACCGCGTAGCGACGGCTTGCTGGCCAGGCGAGGTGCAAGTCGCCTCGTTCCGGTCGCGAGATCGATGACCGTGATGCCCTGGCTATAGTCGGAGGCAATCAGCGATTTGCCAGCAGCATCGAGCACGCTTCCCTGCCCGCTCTTTCCAACACCGGGCAGGACCAGCGCCATCAACGCCTTGCCTGACGGTAGCAGCCGGTAGATCATGCCGCTCTGGCTATCGCTGACGAACACCCTGTCTCCGGCGGCTGAAACATCGCCGGGGTGGAATGACCCTATCGGCGGCGAAATCCTCGTTCGGACCTTGCCACGCTTGTCGAGCGCAATCAGCGCACCTCGCTCGCAGGGCTTGATGAACGGCACGCCGGGCGGGCAGTCCGCCGCGACCCACAATCGCTTCCGCTTGCTGTCCCAGGCGATGGCGAAGGGATGCAGTCCTTCGGGCAGGGTAGCGATCGTCGCGCAACGCTTTCGACATTGCAGGATTTGACGGTCGATCAGGCTCGACACCCAGATTGACCGCCCGTCGGTGGCAAGGCCCTCGATCAGCCGGTGACTGGGATCGATGGTTACAACCGTCGTCGGCTGGGCAGCAAGGCCCAGCGCCGCGACGGCACCAAGGATCACCGAAGCGCGCCCGCCAGCAGCTTGTGCAGCTTGCTATGCAGTTCGCCGCTTGCCGCCAGATATTCGCGGCGCTCGGCCATCCTGTCCTGCCCGCGATAATCGCTGATGAAGCCGCCGGCTTCCTTGACTAGCAACACGCCGGCAGCCGTGTCCCACATGTCGAGGTCGTCTTCCCAGAAACCGTCATACCGGCCGGCCGCAACCCAGGCGAGGTCGAGTGCAGCCGAGCCTAGACGGCGGATGCCGGAAACTTCGGGCGCGATGGCGCCGAAAATACGCGACCATCGAGCGACGTCGCCACGGCCGAAATGGGGAATGCCGGTTCCGACCAGCGCTTCGTCG
>Ga0310810_10000674_pt1 | contig 34303 bp, 28 predicted proteins | sample NCmetagenome_FD_207641 | JGI IMG/M metagenome (GOLD analysis project Ga0310810, IMG submission 207641) | Soil microbial communities from experimental microcosm in Duke University, North Carolina, United States - NC | ecosystem: Engineered > Artificial ecosystem > Soil microcosm > Unclassified ... | reverse complement strand
TTTTACATCACGCAGGATGCGATCTATCTCGGCCAGTATGCGCGGGTCCTGGCATTGGCGGCGGCGCGGGCGCCGGAGATCGCAACCTTGCAGGGTTTTGCCAATTCGGCCTTGGGTGCCGTCGCAGTCGAGCAGGCGCTGCATGGCCGCTACCTGCAGGAATTCGGGGTCGATCCCGCCGCCGTTCTGAGTGCCGAGCCGGCTCCCGATTGCCAGGCCTATACGAGCTTTCTGGTGGCGACGGCTTATCAGGACCCATGGGAGGTGTTGGTCGCAGCGCTGCTTCCTTGCTTCTGGGTTTATTGGGATGTGGCGCAGGCGATCACCCGCGAAGCGGCGGCCGACAACTCGTATCGCGCCTGGATCGACACCTATGCCGACCCGCATTTCGGCGAGGCAGTCGGGCGGGTCATCGGCGTCGCCGACACCGCCGCGGCGGCCACGACATCGCGGATCCGGAGCGACATGCTCGCCGCCTTTCGGCGCTCGACGCAATACGAATGGCTGTTCTGGGACGGCGCCTACCAGAGGCGCGGCTGGCCCACTTTCGGCTAAGGAGGAGGAGCGATATGGCAGCACACGGCAAAATCGCGGTCATCACTGGCGCTGGCAGCGGCATCGGCCGCGCCACGGCGCACGCACTGCTCGAAGCGGGTTGGAACGTCGTGCTCGCCGGACGCCGGCGCGACATGCTCGAAGACACCGCCGCGCTCGCCCCTGTCAGCAAAGACGCGACGCCGCCGCGCACCCTCGCCGTGCCGACCGATATTCGCGACCCGGCGCAGATTGACGGGCTGTTCGCCGCTGTAAAAAACACCTATGGCCGCATCGATTTGTTGTTCAACAACGCCGGCATCAGCACCCGAGGCATCCCGTTCGAGGAATTGACCTATGAGCAGTGGTCGGATGTCGTGGCTGTGAACCTCACCGGCGCATTTCTTTGCGCGCAGCACGCCTTCCGCATGATGAAGTCGCAGAACCCGCAGGGTGGCCGGATCATCAACAACGGCTCGGTCTCGGCGCATGTGCCGCGGCGCAACTCGACGCCCTACGCCTCGACAAAGCACGCGCTGACCGGCTTGACTCGCTCGCTCTCATTGGACGGGCGCGAGTACAATATCGCCTGCGGTCAGATCGACATCGGCAATGCCGCGACAACCCGCAACGAGGACACCGCGCGCGGCCGGCTGCAGGCCTCGGGACGGGTCGAGGCCGAGGCGCGCATCGATGTGCGCGATGTCGCGAAAGGCGTCCTCTACATGGCCGAATTGCCGCCGGAAGCCAATGTGCTGTTCATGACGGTCATGGCCAACAAGATGCCCTATGTCGGCCGCGGCTGACCTCAGCGGCTACACGTTGTAGCGCTGCCGCCAGGCGAGGCCTTCGACAGTGTCGCCGAGCGGCGCGTATTCGCAGCCGACCCAACCGGCATAGCCGAGCTCGTCGATGCGGCGGAACAGAAATTCCCAGCCGATCTCGCCCGTGCCCGGCTCATGCCGGCCCGGGACATCGGCGAGCTGCATGTGGGCGATGAACGGCATCAGCTTTTCGAGCCGCGTCGCGACATCGCCCTGCGCGGTCTGGCAGTGATAGACGTCGAATTGCAGTCCGATGCGGTCCCGGCCGATCGCTTCGACGATCGCCGCCCCCTGCTCCTGGGTATTGAGCAGATAGCCGGGCGCATCGCGCGGATTGAGCGGCTCTATAACGAGACCGATCCCGGCGGCCTTGGCCTTCTCGGCGGCCCAGGCAAGGTTGACGGCGTACAGCGCCAACGCGGTCTCGTAAGCGAGACCGGCAGGCGGCACCCCAGCCATGACGTGGATCATCTTACAATCGAGCGCCGCCGCAGCGTCGAGCGCCTGACCGACGCCGTCGCGGAACGCGTCGGTGCGGCCTGGCAGGCAGGCGAAGCCGCGTTCGCCGGCGGCGCGGTTCCCGGCCGGGCTGTTGATCAGCACGAGCGATAGCCCGTTCGCCTGCAATCGCGTGCGCAATTCAGCGGCCGGATATTCATAGGGCGAGGCGAACTCGACGGCGGTAAAGCCGGCGCGCGCCGCGGCCTCAAAGCGGTCGAGAAACGGCATCTCGGGGAACAGAAACCCGATATTGGCGCAAAGGCGAGGCATCGCGGCATCTCCCTTTTTGGACCGCGCCGTCCCGGCCGCATCTGCGGGCGAGACGCCCGCGGTCCTAGTGGCGAATTACACCTTCAGCACTTCGGCGCCGGATGCCGGTTCCAATTCGCAGGCGTTCACGGTCATCGACAACAAGGTGTAATACCCGATCGCGGTCGTCAGCTGGATCAGCTCGTCATTGCCGAAGCGCGATTGCATCGCCTTGAACGTAGCATCGTCGACGCGGTGCTTGCGCAACATCTGCCGCGTGAAGTCGACGACCTGCGCGTCTTCGGGCGCCACACCGCGGGAATGATTGTCGCGGATCGCGGCGATCGTCTCCTCGGACACGCCGAGCCGCCGCGCGCCGCCGGTCTGCGCGCCCCAGACATACATGGCCTCGAATTCGCGGGCGACCGTCATCGCCCCCAGCACGCGCACCTTCATGTCGAGCGAGCCCTCAAACCGCACATAGGCACCTAGATGCGCGACGCGGCCAGCGACCTCGGGCGAATGCAGAAACATCGTGAACGGGCCCTGCACCGCGCCGCGGCTCGCGACAATCGAGTCGAAGGTGTCGCGGTCTTTCGCCGCGACCTGGTCCTTGCTGGTGATCGATGGGAGTCTCGCCATCTTGTCTCCTCCACAGTTAGTTCGTTATTTGCTCGGGCAGGGTGGCACCGGGCCGGGGTGCGAGGTCCAGATCGTGTTCCGGCCGAGCAGCGGCGTACCAATATAGCCGCGCAGGCGAAGCATGCCATCCGGCTGCAACGTGATCGTGCCGCTATAGGTCTTGCCGGTTTCGGGATCGTAGAGCGTGCCGTCTTCCCAAACACCGGGTTCGGCAGGCCTGAACCCGGTCATGAACACAATCCCGCAGAGCGAGCGGTTGCGCCGCGCGGGATCGGGATTGTGGAGATCGACCCCTTGCGTGTTCGGACTGCCGGGCTCGATCTGGAACCAGACGAGGCGCCCGCACAGCGTGCCGTCGCCGCCGCAGCGATAGATCTCGACGATGCCGTGCTTCTTCTCTGTCAGCCATCGGCCCTCGGGTGCGGCGCCGGGCTGCGCCGCCGCGAGGAACGCCACGGCGCCGAGCGCGACGAGCAGCCTGCGCATTGCCTGCATTGGGGGATCAGCGCGCCAACAGTTCTTTGACGGCGGTGTCGATAAAGGCGGCATCTTCGGGATTGAGTGCCGGGTTGCCGGCGCGATGACCCCAGATCGATGGGATCGGGCGCAATTCGGCACGCGGCATCTGCGCGACCTCGCGGCGGTTATCCTCGACCGTAAAATAGAGATCGGTCTCGCATGGCATGACGATCGCATCGGCCGTGATCGCGCCGAGCGCTTTTTTGAAATCGCCGTCATAGAGCTCATTGGCGCTGATATCGGCATGCTGCCAAGTCCACAACATCGCGAGCAGATCGTTGGCGTCGCGGCGGCGAAAATTGGCCTCCCAGCTACCGACGAGAAAATCCTCGAGTGAGGAGAACCCGATGCGGCGCCATACCTCTTCGCGGTAGAAGGCCTGGCTCAAGCCCCAGCCGGCGTAAACGCGGCCCATCGCCTGAAAGCCGCGGGTCGGCTGCGTCGCGAACCAGCCATCCTGCCAGGCCGGGTCGGCGGTCAAGGCCGCCTTGACGCCTTCGAGAAACACAAAATTATGCGGCGAGGTTCTGGCCGAGCCGCAGATCGGCGCGATGCGCTCGACCCGGTCGGGGAACAGCGCGCCCCAGTGAAACGCCTGCTGCGCCCCCATCGAGAACCCATAGACGAGCTTGACCCGTTCGATGCCGAAGACCTCGGCGAGCAAGCGTTGCTGCACGCGGACATTATCGGTCATCGTGAAATGCGGGTAGCGGCCGCGGTCGAAGGGCGGCGGCGTGTTGCTCGGCGAGGAGGACAGCCCGTTGCCGAACTTGTTGATGACGACGATGAAATATTTGGTCGGGTCGAGCGCCCGGCCCGGGGCGATCAGCCATTCGAGGTCGTAATGCTGCGCGCCGTAGGAGGTCGGATAGACAATGACATTGGACTGCGCCGCATCGAGCGTGCCGTGCGTCTTGTAGGCGAGCTTGGCGTTGCGGTAGGTCAGCCCGGATTGCAGGACGACGTCGCCGGCCTCGAAGATCTGGTAATCAGCCATTTGGGCCGCTCTCCTGCGCTTCGTGTTCTCGGGACCGGGTTGACACAGTGCGTCCTTCGAGACGCCCGCTTCGCGGGCTCCTCAGGATGAGGTAGTTCTTTGACGCCATCAACAATGCACCTCATCCTGAGGAGCGTCACGGCGTAGCTGGGGCGCGTCTCGAAGGAAGCCGGTTATTCACGCAGCGCCTGCGAGGTCCCTTGCACGAACTCCCGATCGCATACACCGAGGATGCAGTGATCCCGGGCGAGGCGTATCTGGCCGAGACGCCGGTTTTGCGTGCGCATGCCGGCACGCAGCCGGATTTGTTTCTGCGCTGGAACGCGGTGCCGAAACCGGCGGCGGCGGTCGATGTTGTCGTGCATCTGCACGGCTTCTCGCAGCAGGGCGGCGACATGGCACTTCCCGAGAAGGTGCCGCGCAGCGGACTCGACCTGTCGCGGCGCTCCCGCCCTACCCTCGCGCTGTTGCCGCGCGGCAACTGGATCCGCCGCACCTATTACGATTTCCCGGCCCTGCTCGCGGGCGGCCTCGACCGGCTCGTCGATTACGGGGTGGAACAATTCACCCGAGCTGCTGGTCTATCGAGACTGGATGTCGACCGTTTGATCCTGACGGCGCATTCCGGCGGCGGCATGCCGGCGATCGATGCCGTGGCCGGCGCGGCGCGGAGGCCCGACGAACTCCATATTTTCGACGGGCTTTACGGGCGCGACCCGAGCCTCGGCGATCCGATGCAGGGAATTGAGGTCCTCGAGCGCTGGCTCGAGGAACGCATCGAGTGCGAGCCCGCCCGCCCGGGCGCGTTGCGCACCGTCTATATCGAGCGGCAGACCGGCCCGTTTTCCCGCGCGGCCGGCGAGCTGATCGCAAAACATTTGCGGCCGTTAGAGCCCACCTTGGCGGGCGAGCTGGCGCGGCGCTATCGGGTCGATCTGTCGGGCGTGCCGCATGGCTATGTTGCGGCGGTCTGCGGCCCGGAATTGCTCGCCGATCCGGCCGCCGATTTCGACTGGAAGCGCCTGATCTAGGACGCCGCGTCCGGCTGAGGGATACTGGCGGCGGCAGCAGGCGGAGGTTTCGATGGCCGGCGTTCTCGACGGGATCCGGGTTCTCGATTTCGGGCGCTATATCGCGGGGCCATTCTGCGCGGCGCTCCTGGGCGATCTCGGCGCCGAGGTTATCCGCATCGAACGGATCGGCGGCGGCGAAGACCGCGGTCTGATCCCGGTGGGCGCGGGACCGGAAGGCGGCGGCGCGATGTTTCTTGCAATGAACCGCAACAAGCTCGGCATGACGCTCGATCCGGGGAGCCCAAAGGGGCGCGAGATCACAAAGAAGCTCGTCGCGACGGCCGATGTCGTCGTCGCCAATCTGCCGCCCGCCGTCCTGCGCTCGCTGGCGCTCGATCTCGACAGCCTGCGCCAGACCAAGCCCGATATCATCCTGACAACCGTGACCGGCTTTGGCGCCGGCGGACCGCTGTCGCACAAGCACGGCTTCGACGGCATCGGCCAGGCGATGTCAGGAGCAGTATATTTGTCGGGACACCCCGAACTGCCGACGATGACAAAAGTGCCATGGGTCGATTTCGGCACCGCGTTTCTGTCCGCTTTCGGGACGCTCGCCGCGCTCATCGAGCGCGGCAAGACCGGGCGGGGCCAGAAGGTCGAAGGGGCGCTGTTGCGCACCGCCGTCGCGATCAGCAACGCGATGCTGATCGAACAGGCGCTGACGCAGGTCGACCGCACCCGCATCGGCAACCGCGGCTTCAACGCCGCGCCGGGCGACATCTACAAGACGCGCGACGGCTGGATTGTCGTGACGGTCATCGGCCAGCCGATGTTTCGGCGCTGGTGCCGCATGATCGGCGACGAGCATTGGCTCGCCGATCCGCGCTTTGGCGACGACCAGTCGCGCGCCGATCACGGCGAGAGCATCACCGCGAAGATGAGCGAATGGTGCGCCGCGCGAAGCTCGCCGGAGGCGTTGGCGGAACTCGAAAAGGCACAGATCGTCGCGGGCGAGGTCTATTCGCCGCAACAGGCGATCGACGACGAGCATATCCGCGCCGCCGGGCTGCTCATGGAACGCAGCTATCCGACGCTCGACCAGACGCTGCCCTTGGCGCCGACTCCGATCGAATTATCGGAGACGCCGGGCGCCTACCGCCGGCCGGCACCGCTGATCGGCGAGCATACCGACGACATTCTCAAATCCCTCGGCTATGAAGCGAGCGAGATCGCGGCGCTCCATGCCGAAGGGGTCGTGTGAGGCCTCAGATACCGCGCCGCGGCTCCGGCGGCTGTGGCACGTCTGAATTCGTCAACACGCTCGGCTCGGTCGCGGTATCGAGCGTGATGCACAATTCGGACAGCTGGATACCGTAGAACAGATCCTCGCCCGTGAGCTCGTCGCTGCCGATCGAGCGGATCTGGCTTTGCGTATGCTCCGACAACGCTTTCTGGGCCGCGCTGAGGATCGGCGCGCGGTTTTCGGCGCTGGTCTCGAACTTCGCATCGACATGCATCTTGTAGCGGGTGGTCGCGCTGAGCGCTGCGGCGCCCGAGCAGACTTTCTTGCCCTGCTTCAAGAGGCGTTGCACAGTCTCGTCGCAGCGTTTCTGGTGCAGCATCGAGTCCTCGATCTCCGACAGGTCGGACAGCGCGATCTCGCTGATCGCCGGATCGGCCAGCGAATATTCGATCGAGGTCACGCGGGTCGCGCCGAGGCTCGCATTGATGCTGTCGAGCAGCGCCCCCGACAACGAAAACCCGCCGTTCTCCAGCCGGTCATGGACCTGGCCTGGGGTCGGCGATTTGCGGATCTTCGACTGCAACACGTCGGGCTCGGCGTCGCACACCTTTGTGTAGCGGCCGTTGCCTTCGACGGCGTAAAGCGCGCCAGGACCGCGCAGCCGGTTTGGCGGCACGAGCGGGTCGAAGCCGACTCCCCTGATCACCGTCTCGATTTCATCGGCCACCGGGGACGACGGCATCGCGATGTAATAGATGCCCGGCGCGAGCAGCACGAGCGGCAGCGCGACCGAGGCAAGCCGAAGCCGGCGGCGCGCGCGGGCGCTGCGCCGGGGTCGCCGGGGTTTCGTCCCGGGGACGTGACCGTCTGTCATCGCGGACAACAATAATGACTCCCGCAAGGACGGTACCCGGCGGGGCAGGCGGAAGCGGGAAGCGTCGCGGCCAATAGCTGCGCGGCGGCGATCGCGGCAATCAAGACCAGGCGCATGACTTCCTCCGTGTTCGGCGTTTTCCCTGTTGCGGTGTTATCGTAAGCCCCGGTATCGAAGCTCCGCTGTGAGCGGTTTCACACCATCAGAAGTTTTCTTGGCGTCGAATGTAACAGGGCACATGAACAGGGTGATCGCATGAGCAAGGCGTTCATCAAGGAAACGGAGGACGAGCCCGAGCCGGTGGTCGAGGCGCCGGCGCTTGCCGCTGGGGTGAAGAACTACATGACCCCCGAGGGCCACCGCCGCATGCAGGAGGAGTTGCGGCGCCTCATGCGCGAGGAGCGGCCGAAAGTCGTCGAGGTGGTTGCCTGGGCGGCCGGCAATGGCGACCGCTCCGAAAACGGCGACTACATCTACGGCAAGAAGCGGCTCCGCGAGATCGACAGCCGCATCCGGTTTCTGACAAAACGGCTGGAGGTGGCCGAGATCGTCGATCCGCAGCGGCAAAAGAACCGGGACCAGGTATTCTTTGGGGCGACGGTCACCTATGCCGACCGGGACGGCACGGAAAAAACCGTCACGATCGTCGGCATCGACGAAGCAGATCTCGACCAAGGACAGGTCAGCTGGGTGTCGCCGATCGCCCGCGCCCTGATGAAAGCGCATGAGGGCGATGTCGTCGAATTGCGCACACCCTCGGGCATCGAGCCGATCGAGATCATCGAGATCCGCTATCGGGACGACGCACTCGGCTGAACCGCATCAGACGGCATGTCGCCGCGATCCGGGATCCATGGGTTGGGTGAGGCGCAGAGACGGATGTGACGCCACAACCGCGCCTCGGACGGCATCGACAACAAGCGAAACGGCAAGGTGGCCTGGTGCCACATCGGGTTGAGGCTCGGCTCCGCAGTCAGCGCGGCGCCCCAGCGTTCGATCAAGAGCTTGCGCTCCGCGCGGTTGCGCGCCGCCTTCTCCGGATCGAGATGATCGAGCCCGCGGGTCTTCGATTCGAAATGCCGCAGCGTGACATGCGGCGTCCATAGACTCTTCAATCCGCTCATGCGTAATTTCAGTGCCAGATCGATGTCGCTATGGGCGATCGGCAGTCCGGCGGCGTCGAAGCCGCCATGCGCCAGAAATGTATCGCGGCGAATAGCGAGAAACGCTCCGTCGACGGCGCTGACCGCGCGCGTGACGTGCCAGCGGCGGCCCGGCCCCGCTTCGGTCTGCGGTTCGTAGAGTCCGTCATGGATCGCCAGACCCTGCCAGTCGAACAGGATCCCGGCGTGCTGCACGGTCCCGTCAGGATAGAGCAGGCGAGTGCCGACCGCGCCGACTTCCGGCCGCGACAGCAGCCCGCGCAGCTGCCGATCCCAAGTGTCGGTGAGCATCAGCATGTCGTCGTTGGCGAAGACAACAAGGGGCTCTTCGCTGAGCTCGATGGCCCGGTTGTTGAGCCGCGACCAGTTGAACGGTTCGTCCATCCGCTCGACTCGCGCCCAGGGCTCGGCCGCAAGGGTGTCGAGGATGCGCAAGGTGTCCCGATCGCGGCTGCCATTGTCGATAATCAGCACGTGCAGCGCATCGGGGCGCTCGGCATGCTGTCGCAGACTCGTGACAAAATTGCCGAGATCGCTGCCATTGTCGCGGGTCGGGATGATGACGACGAGCGGTTCCGCCGGCTCGCGGGGGCGCCAGCGGATTGCGAGCGAGATGGCCGGGCTGTCCGGCGGCTCGATGATGATCGGCCGCTTTTCGCCAATGGCCATGACATAGGCCCAGACCGCCGCCTGATGCGCGCCAGGCGGACTCTCGGCGGGGGCTTCGACATTAGAGGCAACCAATGGCAACGGGATATGACCGACACCGGCTCCATCGGCGAGGTTCAGCAACAGCGAGGCGCGAGCGCTGGCCACCGAGCCGGTCACGAGTTGCGCCGCGACCTCGGCATAGGCGGCGCGCTCGATCGCGACAGTCTCGCCAAACGGATTGGTCTCGAGCAGCGTGTCGAAATCGACGACATGCCGCAGCAGCGGCGCCGAGCGGACAGCGCTTGCATCACACACCGACACCGTTTCGGCATCGGTGACATAGGCCTTGGCGGCGCAGCGAGTCGCGACTGCGGCCAGCCATTCCAGAGCGCGGCGGTGCAACTCCGCCCCCTCGGCCAGGAACAGCAGCCAGTCCTCATCGCGCAAGAGCGCCACGCGGCGCTCGGCGGCAGCGACAGTTTCATTCGATCCCATCTCCGCCCAAGAGATGCGTGGATCGGCTGCGGCGGCGCGCTCGACCACGCGACGGCTCTCGGGATCACTGCCGATCACGTATAGCCGCCATTCGGCATGGCTCTGGGCCTGCACAGCCGCGAGCTGCGTGTAAATCCTGTCCAACGCGGCCTCGTGCGCCGACAGAAGGATCGCGACCCGGCAAGGGCGCAGCGGCGCCGGCGCCGGCGGCACGTCATAAAGACGGCGAAAGCGGTCGTAGCCGGCGAGCGGCACGGCGGCCTCCGCCTGCACCTCCGGCAATTTGTCGGCGAAACGCCGGAGCGCCTCCTGCAGGCGCGCGATCTCTTCGCCGAGCGCCATGATCGCCTCGATACCGCCGGCCGCCAGCCGGCGCTCGAACAGCTGATGCTGATCGTCGAACGAGCCGGCGAAAAACAATTCGCGCAACGCTTCGGTATTGTCCGGCCGCAGCGTTGCGGCGCAGCGGTAGGCAGCGACCGCCTCGTTATGTCTGCCCTGCAGCTTCAGGGCATGGCCGAGTTGCAGATGGGTATCGGAATCGGCAGGCGCTTCGGTGAGGGCCTGGCGATAGACCGCCTCCGCCTCGGCCGGCCGACCCGCATCCTTCAGCATGTTGGCGTATTGCACGCGGATATCGGTGCGTTCCGGCGCGAGCGTCAGGGCAGCCGCATAGGCCTCCGCGGCCGCCGCGTATTGCCGGCTGTCGCGCAGCCGGTTGCCTTCGCGGATCTGCGCCTGGCAATCCGCGGTTTTTGCGGCGCGGCCGATCACACGAGGCGCGGGCGATCGCCCTCGACGATGATCCGCCACAAAACGCGGCTCTCGCTCCGGTCGTAATCGCCGTGCGCGCGGTGCATCGTCGCGCGGTCGTCGATGACCAGGACATCACCCTTCCGCCAGCTGTGCGTATAGACGATCTCCGGGCGGATCATGCGGTCGATCAGGTCAGAGAGATAGGCGCGGCTCGCTTCGGGACTCATGCCCTCGATATGGAGCGTTTTCGTGATGTGGAAAAAGACCGCGCGCGAGCCATGCACAGGGTGCGTGCGCACCATCGGATGAACGATCGGCTTGCTGTACTTTTCCCAATCTTCCGCGAGAGTATCGGTCTTGCCGGTGTCGAGGCTGTTGACGGTGCGCAATGTCTCGAGACGCTGCCGCTCCGCCTCGGGTAGCGCCGCATAAGCGGCGCGCATCGTGGCGACGCTGGTGCCGCCGCCCTTCGACGGTATCTCGACCCCGTACAATATCGTCGCCGCCGGCGGACGCTCGCGATTGGTGTGGTCCGTGTGCCAGCGCTCGGCCGGCTGCTGGCCGTTGCGGTGCCAGACAAGGCCGATATCGGGGTAGCCCGGCATGTGGTGCTGCGAGTAATGCTGCCGCATCGGCGGACCGAAGATTTCCGCTGCGCCGAGGTATTGCTCCGGCGTCAGACTCTGGTCGTGGAACACCAAAGCGAGATGCTCGGCCAAAGCGAGGGACAGTTTTTCGCGGTTCGCCGCATCAACCGGGCGTGACAGGTCGATCCCCGAAATCTCGGCGCCGATCGCCGGCGTCAGCGGTGTAATCGTCATCTCGGGCATGGCATCCTCGCCCTCGCAAGAGCCTCGTTCCGCGATAGTACCCCGGCGGCTCGCCGGTAAAAAGCACCGTCCGCCCCGATATGGCGGACGCTGGCATCCGGGTGTAGCCTGCGGTTATGAACGCGCTCGCGACAGCTGCGATCTACTTTGGCGCCTTCATCGGGGTCGGGCTCATCATCAAAGTCGCCGCCAGCCGGTGGCTCAATATGCGGGACATCGACCTCTCCGAGGTTCGCCGGCAACTCGGAGCGAACCAACGCAAATCGAGCCGGTTTCTGCTCGGCATCTGGCGCAAGGAAGACCCGGAGTAAGCCGCGTCTTATCGGCCCAGCCACACGGCCGCGGCGCCGGCCGCGGCCTGGCCGGCGCGGGCGTCGATCTCGGGCTCGGACAGCGTGCTCAGCGGATGGTCTATCACAACCGGCACGAGGTCGGGCATACCGAGGGCGGCACGCTGCACCTCGGCTTCGTGCAGAAATTCGGTCGTGACGACGACCGCTGTCGGTCGTCCCAGCGCTTCCAGTCGAATGCCGTCATGCGTACAGCACGACGTGCACGAGCCTCAATCGCCGATCGCGGTTAGAATGATATCGTTCTCGGCAGCGATCTGCGCGAGGAGCGCCGGATTCGCAAATTTCGAGAAGCTTTCCTTTTTGTAATAATGAACCGCCGCAAAACGGTGCTGCTCGCCGAGCCGGTCGGCGGTCTTGCGCAACAGGCGGTTCGCATTCCATTTCGTGTTGTCGAGGATGCCGAGTCGCAAGCCATCGAGCGCTGCCGCGCGGGGCGCCGGCAAGATGCGCTCGGCATCGACCCGCCCGCGCGGATCGAAGACGCGTTCGTAGGCTTCGCTCATATCTCTCTCCAAGTCACAGATAGCAGGTGCCGTCGACGCAGATCGGCGCGCGGTTGCTCACGCCGTCCTCGATATTGCGCAAGACCGGCGAGGACATATGTCCCCAGCCCGGGATAAAGGCCGAGAACCGGCCCGCCGCGCCGCCAATGACAAACAGGTGGATGTGATCGGGGCTCGGCACGATCGGGATGCGCGAATCCAGTTCGCGCTTGTACCAGCGCGGCAGGTTGCGGTTGTAGACGCGACCGTAGCGGTAGTCGAAGGCGAGCCGGCCGAACAAGTTCCAGGCGTTCATGTGGAGGTAGTTGCGCACGTCGTGCCGGGTCCAGCCCTTGGCGGCGATCGTCTTGGCGTGCTCGGGGCCGATGACGACCGCGCAATGCCCCGACGACACCGCATTGTTGTTGGCGATCGTGCTCATCGCCGAGCAGATGCTGTCGAGGATGCCCTCGGGATCGTTGGCGACATGGTTGGTGACGCTGTGCGGCGGCTCGGCGGCGATGACAAAGACCGTCGAATCATCGGGCGCGAAGCCCTTCTCGACGTGGTAGGGGGCCCACGGACTCTCCGCCTCGTTCTCGGCGACGGCATAGGTGTATTTGCCGGGATGCCCCAGGGTCGCCTTGTCGAGATCGCCGGGCCAGGCGCCGCCGACATTGAGCAAGACCAAGCGGATCGCGCGGCCGATCGTGGCGTTGGCGCGGTTGCCCGAGCCAAAGGCGTTGGCGCCGGCATTCATGCCGATCGCGCGTGCGATCGGGCCGTTCACGACAAGGAGCGGCGCCGCCATATGGGTCGTCGCCTGCACACCGTTCAGATTGAACGCCGGCTGGGTCAGCGCGAGCAATGCGGCGCGCACGACCGGCGCGTATTCGGGCTTGCAGCCAGCCATCACCAAGTTGATCGCCAGCACCTCGCGAGTCAGGCTGCCATGCCGCGGCGGGATTTTGCATTCGACAAGCTCGGGATCGCCGCCGAGCGCCGCGACCATGGTCTCCACCTTCTCCGCTGTCGGTGGCACGACGGGCAGCCCGTCGGTCCAGCCCTGCTCGAAATACCATTCGGCGAGATCGGTACCGCGCGGCACTTGCAGCGCCGTGCCGGCGAGTATCGTGCTGTCGTTCATGTGGCGCCGACGACAGCCATTATCGCCGGTCGGCGGGCGCGTTGACCGGCGCGTAGCCGGGCTCGACCCGCACATCGACGACTGCGACGCCGCCGCCCTCGACGGTATCGATGCCGGCGCGCAGCGCGCGTACCAACTCGTCCGGGCGGCGGATCGGGCCGAACCCGGCGGCGCCCTGCCCGCGCGCCAGCGTTGCGAGGTCGGGCTCGGGATCGGCGATGCGCTGGCCGATCCAGCGGTTTGCGGCGGGCCGGCTGCGCTGCCGCGCCATGCGATCCTGGTGCAATTCGTCGTTGAAGAAGGAATTGTTGTTCGACACGACGACAAGCAGCGGGATCCGGTAATGCACCGCCGTCCAGATCGCGGTGCAGCCCATCAGAAAATCGCCATCGCCGAGCACCGCGATAGGCAAGCGGCCGCTGTCGCGCAATGCCAAAGCGGCGCCGACCGCCATGCCAGGCCCGCCGCCGATGCCGCCGCCCCCATCGCCGCCGAGCGTGTCGAGCGGGTGCCCGATCTCCCAGGTATTGCCGATCCAGGCGAGCGGCGTGCGGATCAATGTCGTCGGGCGGTTGCCGACCGCCTCGCGCAAGCCGGCGGCGAGCATCAAGGGCGCGATCGTGTCGCCGCTGAGCGCCGGCAGGGCGGCGCGCGGGGTGGGCTGGCGGCCCGGCCACCCCGGCTCGCGCGGTTGCAGCAACGGGAGCAATGCCTCGACGACGGTGTCGGGCATCGCCGCGATGTGCAGATCGACAGGCGCGAGGCCCTGGTAGTCCATGCTCCAGCCATTGTGCACGAGATGATCGAGCGAAGCGGAGATGACCTTGCTCTTCACCGGCTCGGCGCCCCAGGCGGTCTTGAGGAGGCCGGCAAGATCGACCCAATCGAGGTTCACGACGACATCGGCGGCGCGGATCAATTCGCAGGCCGCGTCGCTCGGCTGGTTGCCGGCCGGCGGGCCCTGCAATTTGTGCGACGAGGGAAAGCCGGCGCCCGCCTTCGGGTCGGTCAAGACAATCGCGCCGAGCGCCTCGGCGAGCTTGATGCGCTGTTGCCATTCGGCATCGCCGCGCGCCACGCGGCCGATCAGAATCAGCGGCCGCTCGGCCTTTTGCAGCAGCGCGGCGGCCTCGCGCAGCGCGGCGGGATCGGGCGCGATCGGACGCGGCGGGCGAAAGCGTTGCGCGCTCGGGAGGGGCGGCAATTCGCCGATGCGGCTCTCCTGCAAGGCCGCGTCCAGGCAGATGTAGACGGGGCCGCAGGGCGGCGTCAGCGCCATGCGGTGCGCGCGCAGCATCGATTCCGCGGCGGCGGCGACCGAGGCCGGCTGATCGTCCCATTTTGTGTAATTACGGATAAGGGCGCCCTGGTCCTGGGCGGTGTGGATCCAATCGATCCAGGGACGACGCTTGGCGGCATCGACCGGCCCCGTCGCGCCGAGCACGACGACCGGCGCGCGGTCGCACCACGCATTGAAGATCGCCATCGTCGCATGCATGAGGCCGACATTGCTGTGGACAATCGCGCCCATCGGACGCCCGGTCACCTTGGCGTAGCCATGCGCCATGGCGACGGCGTGCTCCTCGTGAAGGCACAGCAGCATCTGCGGGTCGCGGTTGCCGAGAAGGTTGACGAGGCTGTCGTGCAGACCGCGATAGGAGGCGCCGGGGTTGAGCGCGACATAAGAAATGTCGAGCTCGCGCAGCATCAGGGCGACCGCATCGCTTCCCCAATAATCGCCCGGTTCGTTGCCGAGCGCCGGTCGCTCGATCGCCGCCGGCCCACCCTGGACGTCTGCCATCATTCCTCCCGCCGCTTGCGTCGCGTGCTGGAGGAAGATTAGGCCTTCCCGGCGAAATACCGCAACGCGGCTCGCGCCAGGCCGTTTGCCGTGCGGAGAGAGAGGCGGGTATATGACGACATTTTCGCTAGTCCCCGGGTCGGAGGGACCGCGGCGCGAATTCAGGATCACCTGGGGCTTGCGGGCCGGCTATGGCCCCGCCGGGCGCATCTACGACCTCGAAGAAGCAATCCGGGGCGCACACCGCTGGATGCGCGAGCGTGACGCGCGCGGCGCCCCGTTCCTGTCGGGGATGCTGACGCGCGGCGAGGTCATCTATGTGGGCTCGCCCGAGGCCACGCATGATCGCGAGCCGGTAGCGATTTTCACAGGAGAGGTTTTGCCGCTCTATGCGAGCGGCCTCGACGACGAGGCGGTCCGCGAGCTGCTGAACGAGTTGGCCGGCGAGATCGGGACGATGCTCGACCAGGAGGAGGTCCACATCGCTTATCGCGATTCCACCTGGACCTTGAAGCGAGGCGGCTGAGCAGAGGCCGAGAGTGGTAGGCCCGGCAGGACTCGAACCTGCGACAACGCCGTTATGAGCGGCGCGTTCTAACCAGCTGAACTACGGGCCCACTACGGGAGAAGATAAGAAAGATCGTGGGCGTTGTCGCCCCTCACCCTCCCGCGCCTGATGGCGCGGGCCCCTCTCTCTCCCCGCAAGCGGGGCGAGAGGCTTGTAAGGCACCGCTGGGCCTCCCTCTCCCTGCTTGCGGGGGAGAGGGCCGGAGCCTCAGGTGTCGAGGAAGGAGCGCAATTTGCGCGAGCGGCTGGGGTGCTTGAGCTTGCGCAGCGCCTTCGCCTCGATCTGGCGTATGCGCTCGCGCGTCACCGAGAATTGCTGGCCGACCTCTTCCAAGGTGTGGTCGGTGTTCATGCCGATGCCAAAGCGCATGCGCAACACCCGCTCCTCGCGCGCGGTCAAGGACGCCAAGACACGGGTCGTCGTCTCGCGCAGATTGGCCTGGATCGCCGCGTCGACCGGCAGGACCGCGTTCTTGTCTTCGATAAAATCGCCGAGATGCGAATCTTCCTCATCGCCGATCGGCGTTTCGAGGCTGATCGGCTCCTTGGCAATCTTCAGAACCTTGCGCACCTTCTCCAAAGGCATCGCCAATTTCTCGGCGAGCTCCTCGGGGGTCGGCTCACGGCCGATCTCGTGCAGCATCTGGCGTGAGGTGCGCACCAGCTTGTTGATCGTCTCGATCATATGCACCGGGATGCGGATCGTGCGCGCCTGGTCGGCGATCGAGCGGGTGATCGCCTGACGGATCCACCACGTCGCATAGGTCGAGAATTTGTAGCCGCGGCGGTATTCGAATTTATCGACCGCCTTCATCAGGCCGATATTGCCTTCCTGGATCAAATCGAGGAATTGCAGCCCGCGGTTGGTGTATTTCTTGGCGATCGAGATGACGAGCCGGAGATTGGCCTCGACCATCTCCTTCTTGGCACGGCTGGCCTCGCGCTCGCCGCGCTGGACCGTCTGTACGACGCGGCGGAATTCGGCGATCGGCAATTTCGCCTCGCCAGCAATCTGCGCAATCGCGGCGCGGTGGCGCGCGACATCGTCGAGATGCTTCTCGACGAGCTTTGGCCAGCCGCGGCCCGGCAATTTGCCGGCCCGTTCCAGCCAGTCGCCCGACAATTCGTCGCCCATGTAATGCTGCAGGAAGTCGGCGCGCTTGACGCCGGCGGTCTCGGCAAGCCGCAGCAGCCTGCCCTCTTCGGCGACAAGGCGGCGATTCAATTCATAGAGCTGTTCGACGAGGTGCTCGATGCGGGTGTTGTTGAATTTGACCTTGCCGAGGGCTTCAACGACCTCGTCCTTCAGCTTGTCGTAGCGGCGTTCGGTGGCGCGGGGCAGCTGGGTCCCCTTAACGATCGCGGCGATGCGCTGGTCCTGGATCTTGGCGAGCTTTTTGTGGCGATCGGCGATGCTATCGAAGATCGCCATCATGCCGGGCCGCAGCTGGGCTTCCATCGCGGCGAGCGAGGGGCCGGCTTCCTCGCCGTCTTCTTCGCTGTCGCTGTCGCCCTCTTCGCTCAGCTCGACAACGACATCGTCGCTCGCCGCGGCGGCGCCATCCGGGTCGCCGACCGCCTCGGCGGCCTTGATGATTGCGGCGCCGGCCTCATCAAGATTGGCGGCGCCGTAGGTCGCGTCCAAATCGATGATATCGCGCAGCAGCATCTTGTTTTCGTTCAGCGCGTCGCGCCACCCGACCATCGCACGCACGGTCAGCGGGCTCTCGCAGATGCCGCCGATCATCATCTCGCGGCCGGCCTCGATGCGCTTGGCGATCGCGATCTCGCCCTCGCGCGACAACAGCTCGACCGACCCCATCTCGCGCAGATACATGCGCACGGGATCGTCGGTGCGGCCGATATCGTCGTCGACGTTGCCGCGCGCTTCGCTCTCGCCGTCCTCGGCCTCACGCTCGGCCTCGGCCGGATCCTCGCTCTCTTCGCCTTCGACAACGTTGATGCCGAGCTCGGAGAGCATCGTCATCGTGTCCTCAATCTGCTCCGAGGACACCTGATCCTGCGGCAATGCGGCGTTCAGCTCGTCATAGGTCAGATACCCGCGCTCCTTGCCGCGCGCGACCATCTTCTTGATCGCGATGGCGATCGTATCGAGGAGCGGCGCCTCGGCCACATCCTCGCGGGTTTCTGCCGTCTCTGCTGCTGCCGCCGCCTTGCTCGCCATGCCGCCATCCTCTATTGCCAGCCCAGGGATACGCCGCCCCGCCAGGGGCTCAAACCGTTAAAACTCATCGAGACGCCTGCCGCCTCACAATCGCCGGGCGGCGCGTCTTTAAGAAATCTCTATCGAGGGTCCTGCTCGCTCGCGCCGCCGGACAAAAACTCGGCCGTCGCAACGTCCTCCTCGGTCTGCCGCCCGTCCAACGCCAAGAACCGTTCCCAGGTCGCGTCCGACGTGTCCCGCGCCAAGGCCTCGGCCGCGGTGGCGCGCTCGCTGCGCACTTCCTCCCTGATCATCCTCAGTACATGCAACCAGCCCTGACGGACCGCATCCTCATCCCCTTCCCTGGCCAAGAAGCCCGCATGGTCAAAGGAAGGCGACAGCAGCCCATCCAAGGTCGAGCCGAACCCGCAGCGTTCTAAGTGTTGACGCAGCCCCGAAGCGTCAAGCCCCGGCTGCAAGACCTCGACCTGTAAAATCTCGCGGCGAAGTCTGTCAAGTTCGGGCTCCGGGAAATCAATCGCCGCGATCTCTTCGCTCGCCTCACCCATCAGAAAGGGATGTTGCAGGAGCATCCGCACCAAGATTTCGCGGCGCACCCGAGCCGGCGAGCGCGGCGGCGGAGGCGGTATCTCGCCTGCCGATAAAATGCCCGGAATTGCGGCGCGAGCCGCTCCCTGGGGCGAGGTGGGCCGGCCCTTCGACCCCCCCGCGCGGCCCCCCGTCGGGCCGTTCCCCGCCGCCCTGCCCCCCGCGGCCCTGCCCAACGCGAACAGGCGCTCGCGAAAGAAGCGCCGATATTCGGACTGCACGGCGCGGTCCGCAATCAGCGCGGCATTGCCCATCAACCGGCGCTCCAAATCGGCGCGCCGCTCCGGTGTGTCGATCGGCCGAGCCGCAAATTCCGAGTGCCATAGCACCTCGGATAGCGGCCGCGCCGCGGCGAGGATTTCGGTGAAAGCCGGCTTCCCGCCGCTGCGGACCAAGGAATCCGGGTCCTCGCCCGCAGGCAACACGGCAAAGCGCAGGCTGCGGCCGGGTTGCAACAATGGCAAAGCGCGATGCAGCGCCCGCAGCATGGCGCGCTGCCCGGCCGTATCGCCGTCGAGGCACAGCAACGGCTCGGGCGAAAGGCGCCACAATTCCTGGAGGTGCGCCTCGGTCAGGGCGGTGCCGAGCGGCGCCACCGCCGTGCCAAAGCCGGCGCGATGCAGCGCGATGACATCCATATAGCCTTCGACGACGATGACCGCCGCCGGCTCGGCGGTCTCCCCACGCGCGAGATTCGCGCGGGCCGCCGCCCAGGCGTAGAGCACGCGCCCTTTTTCGAAGAGCGGGGTGTCGGGCGAGTTCAGGTATTTCGGCTGCTGCCCGTCGGCAATCGCGCGGCCGCCAAAGGCGATAACCCGCCCGGCCCGGTCGCCGATCGGGAACAAGACGCGGCCGCGGAAATAGTCGTAGGGCTCGCCGCCGCCTTCCGGCCGGCGCAGCAAGCCGCCTTCGATCAGCAAGTTCTCCGGAAATTCGCCGGACAGCGCACGGCGCAGCGCGTGGCGATCGTCGGACGCCCAGCCCAGTCGGAAACTGCGGATCGTCTCCTCGTCGAGACCGCGCGCCCTCAGGTAGTCGCGGGCGCGAGTCCCCGCCGACGACCACAGCCGCGCCTCGTAGAACTTGGCCGCCGCGGAAAGCGCCTCGAGCAATGTCTTTTGGCGCTGGGCCCGCTCGCGATCCTGCGGCGTCTGCTGCGGCACGGCGAGCCCAGCCTCGGCCGCCAAACGCTCGATCGCCTCGATAAAATCGAGGTTCTCGGCGCGCATCAGATAGCCGATCGCATCGCCATGCGCGCCGCAGCCAAAGCAGTGAAAGAAGCCCTTATCCTCGACGACGTAGAAGGACGGGGTCTTTTCGTGATGGAACGGGCAGAGGCCGCCCAGTTCGCGGCCCCGCCTGATCAGCTTTACACGCCGCCCGACCAGCGATCCCAGCGGCACGCGGGCGCGCAATTCGTCGAGAAAGCCGGGTGGGAAGGCCATCCCGCTTCTAGGACTGCGGGCCTCTGGCCCGCATGTGGCGGGCGAGACGCCCGCGGTCCGATAAGGTCATCTCCACCCTATCCCAGCAATTGTTTCACGACGGCGCCGGCGCGGGCCATGTCCAGGACGCCCGCATGGCGCTCGCGCAACAGGCCCATGACCTTTCCCATGTCCTTGACGCCGGCGGCGCCGGTCTCGGCGATCGCCGCCTTGGCCGCCGCGGCAATCTCCTCCTCGCTCAGCTGCTTCGGCAAGAAGCTTTCGATCACCGCGATCTCTTCCTCTTCCTGCTGCGCCAATTCCGGGCGGTTGCCCTGGCGGTAGAGCGCGATCGATTCGCGGCGCTGCTTCACCATCCCTTGCAGAAGGCGCAGGATCTCGGGATCGGGAATGCCCTCTCGATTGCCGCTGCCGCGCGCCTCGACATCGCGCTCCTTCAACCCAGCCAGGATCAGCCGCACGGTCGACAAGGTGCGCGTATCCTTGGCGCGCATCGCCTGCTTCAGCCGCTCGCTGAACGCGTCGCGCAGCATTCCCCCTCCTGATTCGCGGCTTCCTCGCAGCCTACCCGCTTTCGCCCCCTGCGGCTAGTTGTCCAAGGCAGGATTTAAGCCGTTGAATCGCCGGTAAGTTCCCCAGCAAAGGAGGGGTGCGCGGGTTGACGCTATTGAGGGCCGCCCTTATGTTTCGGGCGTTTGGCGCGCCTTTGGCCGTCCGCGTCGCCCCGACCGACATAGAGGGGGTGGGCGGCCCCGAAATACGCCTCTAGGACCGGACATCTGATGAGCCACCCGACCGCGGCTATTGAAAAGCCGCGACCGCCCGACTGCAACGCGGCACTGGTGCTGGCGGACGGGACGGTTTTTTGGGGGCGCGGTCTCGGCGCGACGGGTCAGGCGGTCGGCGAAGTCTGCTTCAACACCTCGATGACCGGGTATCAGGAGATCCTGACCGATCCGTCCTACGCCGGGCAGATCGTCACTTTCACCTTCCCGCATATCGGGAATGTCGGCGCCAATCACGAAGACGTCGAGACGACAACGCCGGCGGCGCGCGGCCTCGTCATCCGGACACCGATTACCGAGCCCGCCAATTACCGCGCGACGCAATCGCTCGATGCGTGGCTTCGCTCGCACGGCATTGTCGGGCTGTCCGGCATCGACACACGGCGGTTGACCCGTCATATCCGCGACAAGGGCGCGCCGAACGGCGTCATCGCCTATCGCCCGGACGGAAAGCTCGACCTCGCTGCGCTGCGTGAGCAGGCGCTCGCCTGGCCGGGGCTCGAGGGCATGGATCTGGCGAAGGAGGTCACCTGCCGGCAGAGCTATGACTGGACCGAGACGGTATGGCGGCGCGAGACCGGTTACGGGTGTCAGGAGGCGCCGCGGTTTCATGTCGTCGCGGTCGATTACGGCGCCAAGCGCAACATCCTGCGCATGCTGGCCGAGCACGGCTGCCGCATCACGGTCGTCCCCGCCACCGCTTCGACGGAGGACATTTTGCGGCACGAGCCGGACGGCATCTTTCTGTCGAACGGGCCGGGCGATCCGGCCGCGACCGGCGAATATGCCGTGCCGGTGTTGCGCGAGCTGATCGCGACAAAGACGCCGATGTTCGGCATCTGCCTCGGCCATCAGATGCTGGCGCTGGCGCTGGGCGGCCGGACGCGCAAGATGGAAAAAGGCCATCGCGGCGCCAATCATCCCGTTCGCGACAATCTGACCGGCAAGGTCGAGATCACCAGCCAGAACCACGGCTTTGTTGTCGATCCCGACAGCCTGCCGGCGGGGATTGATGCGACCCACCTCTCGCTGTTCGACAAGACGAATGAGGGGCTGCAGGTAAAAGGGCTGCCGGTCTTTTCGGTGCAGCACCACCCTGAGGCCAGCCCCGGCCCGCAGGACAGCCATTACCTGTTCCAGCGGTTTATCGACGCGATGGCGACCGCGAAGCGCTGATGCCAAAGCGCACCGACATCAAAAGCATCCTGATCATCGGCGCCGGACCGATCGTCATCGGTCAGGCTTGCGAGTTCGACTATTCCGGCGCGCAAGCCTGCAAGGTGCTGAAGGCCGAGGGCTACCGGATCGTCCTCCTCAATTCGAACCCGGCGACGATCATGACCGACCCGGAATTGGCCGACGCGACTTATATCGAGCCGATCACGCCAGCGGTGGTCGAGCAGATCATCGCGCGCGAGAAGCCCGACGCCCTATTGCCGACAATGGGTGGGCAGACCGCGCTCAACACGGCGATGGCCTTGGCGCATTCGGGCGCGCTGCAGCGGCACGGGGTCGAGCTGATCGGCGCCAATGAGGAGGCGATCGCCAAGGCCGAGGACCGCCAGCTGTTCCGCCTGGCGATGGACAAGATCGGTCTCGCTTCCCCGAAAAGCAGGCTCGCGAAATCGCTGGAGGAAGCGCGGGACGCGCTGCCGCTGACCGGCCTGCCGGCGATCATTCGCCCCTCCTTTACCTTGGGCGGCACCGGCGGCGGGATCGCCTACAACACCGAGGAATTCGAGGAGATTGTGCGAGGCGGCCTCCGCGCTTCGCCGGCCCATGAAGTCTTGATCGAAGAATCGGTGCTCGGTTGGAAGGAGTACGAGCTCGAAGTCGTCCGTGACAAAAACGACAACTGCATCGTCATCTGCTCGATCGAGAATGTCGACCCGATGGGCGTCCATACCGGCGATTCGGTGACCGTGGCGCCGGCCCTGACCTTGACCGACAAGGAATATCAGTTGATGCGCAATGCCGCGATCGCGGTGTTGCGCGAGATCGGTGTCGATACCGGCGGGTCGAATGTGCAGTTCGCGGTGAACCCGGTGGACGGCCGGCTTGTCATCATCGAGATGAACCCGCGCGTATCGCGCTCCTCGGCATTGGCGTCGAAGGCGACCGGTTTCCCGATCGCCAAGGTCGCCGCCAAGCTGGCGGTCGGCTACACGCTCGACGAGCTCGACAACGAGATCACCGGCGTCACGCCCGCCTCATTCGAGCCGACGATCGATTACGTCGTCACAAAGATGCCGCGCTTCACCTTCGAGAAATTCCCGGGCGCGGAGCCGCTCTTGTCGACATCGATGAAATCGGTCGGCGAGGCGATGGCGATCGGGCGCAGCTTTGCGGAGTCGGTGCAGAAGGCGCTGCGCTCGATGGAAACGGGGCTCGACGGTTTCGACGAGATCGCGGTCCCCGGTTTCGACAGCGCCGGCAAGGAAGCCGTCAAGGCGGCGCTCGCCAAGCCATCGCCTGACCGGCTGCTGCTCATCGCGCAAGCCTACCGGCACGGGCTGACAACGGCCGAGATCCACGCCGCCTGCCATTACGAGAGCTGGTTCCTCGAACGCATCCGCGAGATCGTCGAGGCCGAGGAACGCGTGCGCCGCGACGGCCTGCCGGACGACCCGACCGCGTTCCTGCGGTTGAAGCAGATGGGCTTTTCGGATGCACGTCTCGCCAAATTAAGCGGTATCGAGACCGAACGGCTAACGGCGCAGCGGCATCGCCTCGGATTGCGGCCGGTCTTTAAGCGGGTCGACACCTGCGCCGCCGAGTTCGCCTCGCTGACGCCCTACATGTATTCCTGCTACGAGGGTGACGGGGTCGACCCGCCGGAATGCGAGGCCGATCCCAGCAATCGCGACAAGGTCATCATCCTGGGCGGCGGGCCAAACCGCATCGGTCAGGGCATCGAGTTCGATTATTGCTGCGTCCATGCCGCCTACAGCCTGCGCGAAGCCGGCATCGAGACGATCATGGTCAACTGCAACCCTGAGACCGTCTCGACCGATTACGACACCTCCGACCGGCTCTATTTCGAGCCGCTGACCGCCGAAGATGTCGTCGAGATCGTCCGCGTCGAACAGCAGCGCGGCAAGCTCCTCGGCATCATCGTGCAATTCGGCGGACAGACGCCGCTCAACCTTGCGAGAGCGTTGGAACGCGCCGATGTGCCGATCCTCGGCACCTCGCCCGATGCGATCGATCTCGCCGAAGACCGCGAGCGCTTCCAAAAATTGCTGCGCAGCGTCGGATTGCGGCAACCGGAAAACGGCACCGCCTATTCGGCCGAAGAGGCCGAAGCGATCGCCCGCCGGATCGGCTATCCCGTCGTGATCCGACCATCTTATGTGCTCGGCGGCCGGGCGATGGAGATCGTGCACGACCATGCCGGGCTCAACACTTATATCCGCCGGGCCGTCATCGTGTCGGGGACCAGCCCGGTACTGATCGATCGCTATCTGCAGAACGCGATCGAGGTCGATGTCGATGCCGTCGCCGATGGCGACGAAGTCTATGTCGCCGGCATCATGGAGCATATCGAGGAGGCCGGCATCCATTCCGGCGACAGCGCCTGCTCGCTGCCGCCCTACAGCCTCGATCGCGAAACAATTGCCGAGATCGAGCGGCAGACCGTCGTCCTCGCCCGCGCTCTTCACGTCGTCGGACTGATGAATGTGCAGTTCGCCATGCAGAACGGCGATGTCTATGTCCTCGAAGTCAACCCGCGGGCCTCGCGCACCGTGCCGTTTGTCGCCAAGGCGACCGGCGTTCCGATCGCCAAGATTGCGGCGCGCGTAATGACCGGCGAGAAGTTGGCGAAGCTGTTGCCGGACGAGACGCGCCGGCGGGCGCGGCATCAGGGGCATGTCGCGGTCAAGGAGGCGGTGTTCCCGTTCGCTCGCTTCCCCGGAGTCGATTTGATCCTCGGGCCGGAGATGAAATCGACCGGCGAGGTCATGGGAATCGATGCGGATTTCGGCCGCGCCTTTGCCAAATCGCAGCTTGGCAGCGGCACCGAATTGCCGCTTCAAGGGTGCGTCTTTGTCTCGGTGCGGGACCAGGACAAGGAGGCGCTCGTCGAGCCATGTCGTCAGCTCGCGGCATGGGGCTTCGACCTTGTCGCGACGCGCGGCACCGCGAGAAAGCTCGAAGAAGAAGGCGTCCGCGTCGCCCTGATCAACAAGGTCCAGGAGGGTCGCCCGGATATCGTAGACAGAATGCGCAGCGGCGGCGTCCAACTCGTCTTCAACACGACGGAAGGCGCCCAGGCGATCGCCGACAGCTTCAGCCTCCGGCGCACCGCGCTGACCCATAGTATTCCCTATTACACGACGGTCGCGGGGGCCCGCGCCGCGGTACAGGCGATCGGCGCCTTGCGCCAGGGTTGCCTTGAAGTCGCCCCCCTGCAGACCTACCTTTCATCGCCTGTTTCGCTATCTCGGTAAGATCGGCTTTGATGAACAAGATCCCGATGACCGTCGAGGGCTTCAATCGGCTTCAAGAGGAGCTGAAGCGCCTTAAATCGACCGATCGCCCGGCGATCATCCGGGCAATCGCCGAGGCGCGCACCCATGGCGATCTGGCGGAAAACGCCGAATACCACGCGGCCCGCGAGCGGCAGAGCTTTATCGAGGGCCGGGTCGCCGAGCTCGAAGACAAGATCGCCCGGGCGGAGGTCATCGACACCTCGAAATTGTCGGGCTCGGTCATCAAATTCGGCGCCACGGTGACCCTGGCGGACGAAGAGACCGACGAGGAACAGACCTTCCGCATCGTGGGCGAGGATGAGGCCGATATCCGCAACGGCCGGCTCTCGGTAACCTCACCTCTGGCGCGGGCGCTGATCGGCAAGGGCGAAGGCGACAGCGTCGAGGTCTCGACGCCGCGCGGCAACAAATCCTACGAAATCGTCACGATGTCTTTCAGCCCGAAGCCGGCTCCGGCCGCGCGCAAGCGGGGCAAGGCTCGCGCGGCACGCTGATCCGGCGCGCGCCCGCCCCGGCTCAACCGATCTCCCGAACTCCGATCTGCTTGCCGTCGCGGCCCGGTTTCCCTAAACCGGGCTCATGGTCGCGCTGCGCCTCCGTGTTCCGGTAACGGCCATCCCGGGCGAGACTGTGCCGGTCGTGTGGGTCCTGCATGACGGCAAGCCCGGCATGGCAAGTCAGGCGCTCGGTCTCGCCGAAGCGACAGGTTTTCCTTTTGCCGAAAGGCAGCTCGCGGTTCGCCCTCCCTGGGCGTGGCTGCCGCCGCAGCTGTGGCTTGCGCCGTTGCGTGCGGTCAGCACGGACGCCGGCTCGCTAGGGCCGCCTTGGCCCGATCTGGTCATCGGCTGCGGCCGGCTGAGCGCAATGCCGGCATTGGCGATCCGGCGCGCCAGCGGCGGCCGCACCTTTGCCGCACAAATACAGGATCCGAGGGTCGGCCGAAGCGAATTCGACCTGTTGTTCGTGCCCGAGCACGACCGGCTCCGCGGCCCGCGGATCATCGTGACGCGCGGCGCCATCCACCGGGTGACCGCGGCGCGGCTCGCCGAGGCCCGACGACAGTTTCCCGGCCTTGCGGGTTTACCGCGGCCGATCCTCAGCGTGCTGATCGGCGGCGCAAACCGCAGCTATCGCCTGAGCCTCGATCGCCTCGCCGCCATCGCGGAGGCGATTGCGGGGGTTCTTCGCAGCGGCGGCGGGTCGGCCCTTATCACCCCGTCGCGGCGTACCGGTGCGGCTGGAATCGCGCTGTTGCGGCAAAAGCTGACGGGTTTGCCGGCCGAAATTTGGGACGGCAGCGGTGGGAACCCCTACTACGCCTATCTCGCCTATGCTGACGCCCTGCTCGTCACGGCGGATTCAGTGTCGATGATCAGCGAGGCGGCCTCGACCGCAAAACCGGTGCACATCCTCGAACTCGCCAAGAGCCGCTGGGGCGGCGACGGCAAGTTCGCGCGATTTCACGCGACGATGCGCGAGGCCGGCATCACGCGCCCGTTTACCGGCCACATCGAAAGCTGGTCCTATTCGCCGCTCGACGACACGGCGCGCGCGGGGCAGCTGTTGCGCGAGCAGGTGCTCGCGCGCCTCGTGCGACGGCGATACGCATGAGGCCGGTCCTGCTCTACGCCGGAACATGCGCGCTGATCGCCGCGCTGTTCCTTCTCTTCCCCGGCATCGACCTCGCCGCAACGCGGCTGTTCTACGACAGCGCGCAAGGGTTCTTCCTCGCCGACTCGCCTCCTGTGCGGATCGTCGAGGCTGGGGTGCCGTGGATCGTGCGGGCGATGATCGTGCTCGCGGTGATTGCTGCCCTCTGGCTAGGAATTGCGCGACGACCGTTATGGCGGCTCGACGGCAAGGCGCTGGTGTTTCTGGTCGCCAGCATCGCGCTGGGCCCAGGCCTGATCGCGAATACCGTGCTGAAGGATCATTGGGGCCGAGCCCGGCCAAACCAGGTCGTGGAATTCGGCGGCACTCGTCAGTTCACGCCGGCGCCATTGCCGGCTGAGCAATGCGCGCGCAACTGCGCCTTTGTGTCGGGTCATGCGGCGCTCGGTCTTTCGCTCGTCAGTTTCGCGCTGCTGCTCCCGTTCGGGCGGCGGCGCAGAGCGGCGATTGCCGGCGCACTGGCCTTCGGCGGGCTGGTCGGGCTCGGCCGCATCGCGGCGGGCAAGCATTTCCTGTCCGACGTCGTCTTTGCCGGGCTCATCGTCTGTGCGACGAGCTGGCTTCTTTATCAGGCAATCGTCGCGCGCGACCTTCCGGCGAGCCCCCTGGCGCAACGCGCCCATCGTGCATTTGGCCGTCTCACGGCGGCGTCGCTCGGCGCCCGCCTCGCGCTATGGGGCGCGGCCGTCGTGCTTATCGAGATCGCGGCGATCGGGTGGATCGACCGCCCGCTCGCCACCTATTTCCGGGAACATGACGCAGCCCGGCCGTTCTTCGCCGTCATCGGACCGTTTGGTCTCGCGCTGCCCTATCTGGTCGTGTTGGCGATCGGTTTTGCGGCGCTCCGCTGGGGCGGCAGCGTGCGGCGCCTTGAGCCGAGGGCCGAGCGGATGCGCACCGCGGCGCGCATCCCGGGAGTGTTGTTCGCCTCGATCGCGCTGTCCGGGATTATTGTCGATCTGCTGAAGGTCGTCGTCGGGCGGCCGCGCCCGAAGCTCCTCTTCGCGTCCGGCGCTTACGAATTCAGCTGGATCGGGCTCGGCGCCGACCATTGGTCCTTCCCCTCGGGCCATGCCGCGACCGCCGCCGCATTGGCCACGGCGCTGTGGTGCCTGTGGCCGGAACCGCTGCTGCTCTACGCGATCGCGGCCGCGCTCGTCGCCATGAGCCGGGTCGTCATGGGCGCGCATTACCTCAGCGATGTCATCATGGGCGCCTTTATCGGAATCGTTGTGAGCCGAGGCTTGGCGGCGGGCTACGCGCGAGGCCGCCTGCCGTTCCGTCTGCGGCCTTCCCCCGCTCCCGAGCCGGTGCTGCCGCCTGGCGCATAGACGCCACCCTGCGCCTCGCTTCGGGCCGGTGTAGTATCCGACGGGCATGGCTCTGCGCATCGAGACCTTCGACAACATTCGCGGCGGCAACACGCTCTATAAGGCGTTGACGCACCCACATGCCGCCGCGCCGGGACGCGCGCTCGTCGGCGCACTTGCCGCGCATCCCCCGACCGCGATCGTCGATCCGCTCGGTGCCGCGGAAGGCTTCGCCGAGATCTTCGGACTCGCCGGTGTCGAGCTGGCCGGAATCTATGTTCAGAACATCGCGCAGCTCGGCGAGCAGGTGCTCGGCCACCGCGCGCTCCCGGTCGACGAGCTCGCCGCCAGCGGCGCGCGCTCGGTGCTTGTCGCGGCATTCGACGCCGAGCGGCTCGTCGGACAGCTACGGCCCTATTTGCCGGCAGGCGCGCACGTGCTCAGCCTCGATCGGATGCGCATCCCCGAGGAGCGCCTGACCAACCGCCGCGCCTATCTCGACCCGCTCAATTTCGCGACCAATTTCGCGATGTTCCGCGACACGGGCACGCTGCATACGCGCGTCGTCACAGTCAATTACTGGGCCGGCTATGGCGCCGCCGAGATCGCCTGCTGGCTGACGCTGTTCGACGGCAACGGCGCGATCATCGCGGAATGGTGCGAGCGCGCCGGAAACGCGATGACCGCGTTGACGATCGACAGCCGAGAGGTGCGCGCGCGATTCAAGCTCGGTGATTTCGCTGGACAGCTCTTTATCCATGTTGCGGGCGCGGCGGGGCACGATGTCGTAAAATACGCCCTCGACACCTTTGGCGAGAGCGGGGCCGCCGCGGACGGCGCGCTCTCCTGTACGCACGATGCCAATGCCTGGCCGTCGGACCGCTATGCCGGCGTGCCGGCGCCTGCCCCGGGGGAGCGCGTCATCCTGTGGGTACAGAACAGCCATCCCGCGCCGATCCCACCGGGCGCGATCAGGCTCAACCCGATGGGCGAGGAGAAACTCGCCGCGATCCCCAAGCCGATCGGCCCGTTTGCGAGCCGCGCCATCGATATCTCGGAGTTGCTCCCCCGGATCGCCTGGCCCCGCCAGGTCGAGGTGCGCGCCGGCAAGCACATCGTGCGGCCGCGTTATGAGGTGATCGCGGACGGGCACCGCCGGATCGCGCATGTCAATGTCGAGCGCACCGATCTGAAGCCGAACCCCGAATTACCCGAGCTCGGCCGCCGGCTCGGCAAGGGGTATTTGTTGCCGGCGCCAATCCTGCCGCGCGGCGAATGGCACAGCCTCGCCTTGCCGACGCCGATGGCGTTATCGCAGGCCGAGCTGCCGATTGCCGCGATCGTCTACGATCCCGAGGGGCGCGAAGTGGCGCGCCATGCCTTTGGCCGTCTGCCGCGCAATCACGCGGCGGCGCTGTCTCTCGACGAGATCGCGGAAGCGCTCGGCGACGGTTACGGGCATGTCGAGCTGGTCTACGATTTCGCCGCGGGCGGCGATGGGGACGGCTGGCTGCACGCACTGTTCCGTTATCGTCACCGCGACACCGGTCATGCCGCCGAGACGAGCTTTGGCGCGCATATCTTCAACACGCTGAGCGTCTACCGCGACGAGCCGCAATCCTATATCGGCCGGCCGCCGGGGCTCTCGACCCGGCTGTTCCTCCGGCTCGGCGAGGCGCCTTACGACACGCTATGCCATCTGATCTATCCGGCGTCGCGCCCGTGGCGGCCAGAGAGCACCACCGAGATCACCCTGTACGACCGATCGGGCGCCGAGATTGCCCGCACCGGTATCGCGATCCCCTGCTCCGGCTCCCGGTTGCTGCGCTACCACGCGCTGTTCGATGCGGCGGATCGCGAGCGAGCCGGCGGGAGCGCCTATGCCATCATCCGCGACGCGACCTGTCGTTTGTTCGGCTATCATGGGCTGTTGAGCCGCGACGGCGCGTTCAGCTTCGATCACATGTTCGGCTTCTGACCGGCGGCACCGGTCTATTGCTCGGGCATCCCCGCCTTGCGCAGCCCGACAAAGTAGGTGGCTTCCGCCAGGGCGCGGATCTCGGGTTTTGCGAACCAGTTCGATTTCTTGACGCTCGCCACGCTGGCATAAGCGTCGCTGAGCTGCTGCGCCTCGGCGAGCTCCGAATGGGCGCGCTTGTCCTCGCCTTTGAGCGCAAAAGCCGCGGCTAGCCAGGCATGCACAAATGGCAAACGGGCGTTCTCGCTGCGGGCTTTCTCCAGCGAGGCGATCGCTTCGTCAAGATGCGATTGCAGCAGATGAACGACACCGAGCCGGCCGTACCATGGCGCGATACCTGGCTCGTGCGGGCTGAGCCGGATCGCCTGCTCGAAATTGGGGACGACGCCGTCGACCGAGCCGGTGAGAAATTTGCACCATCCGATATGGGCGTAGGCCGGAGCGCGGCTGCGGTCGAGCGCGATCGCCGCCTCGTATTCGGGGATCGCCTCGGCGCAGCGCGCTTCGGCGCGCAGCACCTGCGCCCGCGCATAATGCGACATTGCATTGTTCGGCGCTGCCGCCAAGGCGTGCGCCGCCAGCTGCCGCGCGCGGTGCAGATCGTCATTGGGGAACGGGGTCAGCTCGTCCAAGGCGCGCACCGCCAGCAAATTCGCCAGCCAGGCCGCCGCCTCCGCCGATTGTGGGTCAAGCTCCAGCGCCGATTCGAAATAGGCGATCGCCTCGTTGTAATTCTCGGGCGAGATCGGCTTTGTCAGCTGCGCCCGGCCGCGCAGGATGTAGTCGAGCGCATCGGGGTGGGCGACGGTGCGGCGCGATTCGGCGATCGCCATCTGCGATTGCAATGCGCGGGCAATCCGCACCGTAATCTCGTTTTGGACGGCAAAGAGGTCGCCGATGTCGCGGTCGAAGCGCTCGGCCCAGATCTGAGTGTCCGTTTCGGCGTCGATCAGGACGGCGTTGATGCGGATTTGCGAGCCGGCGCGGCGCACGCTCCCCTGCAGGATGTAGCGCACTCCCAGTTCGCGGCCGATCTTCTTCGGATCGGCGGCGTGGCCCTTATAAGCGAAAGCGCTGTTGCGGGCGATGACGACGGCGCCGGCGATGCGAGAGACGTCGACCGTCAAATCTTCGGTGATGCCGTCGGCGAAATATTCCTGCTCGGGATCGTTGCTCAGATTGGTGAAGGGCAGGACAACAATCGAGAGGCGGGGCGCCGGGACATTCCGCGCCCCCTGATCCGGCGGCGGGCTGGCCGGGATCGCTGGGGCGCCAACCTGCTGGGAGGCGAGCGGGCCCATGCCCGGCGCAGTGGACCAGTGCCACCACGATGCCGCGACGATGGCGGCCAGCACGAGCATCGCGATCACGACACCGAACAGCGCACGACGAGACCGGGAGCGGCGTGCCGCAATCCCGGCCAAAGCCTCCCTTCCCGGCCCGACGATCTCGAAGGCGCGCAACGGTCGCGCCATATTCTTCAACCGCTGGCCGCCGCGATCGATAAACGCAATCGGCAGCTTGGTACCGATCTGGTCGCGCACGGCGGCCGAAACGTAGATGCCACCCGGCTCGGCGAGCGTCTGCAGCCGGGCGGCAATATTGACGCCGTCGCCCAACAGATCGTCGCCCTCGACGATGACGTCGCCGAGATGGACGCCGATGCGAAAGCGCAGCCGCTCGCCCTCGGGGCGCTGGGCGTTTTCCTCGGCGATCGCGCCCTGGACCGCGAGCGCGCATTCGACCGCATCGACGGCGCTGGCGAAATCGGCGAGGACACTGTCCCCCGCCGTCGTGAAGATGCGGCCGCGATATTCGGCGATCAGCCGGTCGATGATGGCGCGCGAGGCGCGCAAGGCCCGCAGCGTGCCGAGCTCGTCCAGCTGCATCAGGTGGCTGTAGCCGACGACGTCCGCCGCGAAAATCGCGGCAAGCTTCCGTTCGACGACTTGGACTTCTGGCACCCCGGGGGCCTCCTCGCGGCACCGGTGTCGGCCCGTGCGCTTATTATAGCTGATAGTTAAGATTCCGCTGTGTTGCACGGCACAAGGCCGTGAACCCCCTGCCCCGGAGCAGCAGCTGAAGGCCCAGCGTTGCAATCCCCGGACCGGAAAAATTGGTATAGTGTGCTGTCCAAATTAGCGGATTTCTTGGATGCCGGAACGTCACCACAGCAAGGTTCTGATTATCGGCGCGGGGCCGGCGGGCTATACCGCCGCGATCTACGCTGCGCGGGCCAATTTGAAGCCGATTCTGGTCACCGGCCTGCAGCCGGGCGGCCAGCTGACGATTACGACCGATGTCGAGAACTATCCCGGTTTTGCCGAGGTCATCCAGGGCCCCTGGCTGATGGAGCAGATGCATGCCCAGGCCGAGCATGTCGGGACCCGGATGATCCTGGACATGGTCGCTGCCCTCGATCTCGGCCGCCGGCCCTTTGTCGCGACCGGCGATTCGGGGGAACTCTATCTCGGCGACACCATCATTCTGGCGACGGGGGCGCAGGCGCGCTGGCTTGGCATCCCGGGTGAGGACGCGTTCCGCGGCTTTGGCGTCTCGGCCTGCGCCACCTGCGACGGGTTCTTCTTCCGCGACAAGGACGTCCTCGTCATCGGCGGCGGCAATACCGCGGTCGAGGAGGCTATTTATCTGACAAACCACGCCCGGCGCGTGACGCTCGTTCACCGGCGCGACACGCTGCGCGCCGAGAAAATCCTGCAGGACCGGCTCTTCCGCAACCCGAAGATCGAGGTGGTGTGGGACACGATCGTCGATGAGGTCCTCGGGATCCCCGAGCCGCCGCAGGTCACCGGCGCAAGGCTGCGCAACCTGCGCACCGGCGCCGTGACGGAGCTGGCCTGCGACGGCGTTTTTGTCGCGATCGGCCATACGCCGGTCACCGGGCTCGTCGCCGGCCAGCTGCCGCTCGATTCGGACGGCTATGTGGTCACGGCGCCCGATTCGACCGCGACGGCGATACCGGGGGTTTTTGCCGCCGGCGATGTCCGCGACAAGATATTCCGGCAAGCCGTCACCGCCGCCGGGATGGGCTGCATGGCCGCGCTCGAGGCGGAGAAGTTTCTCGCTGCGGAGGAGGACGCCGCAACGGTGCGGGCGGCCGAATAGGCGCCGCCCGCCTCGCAGAGGCCGCGAAAGCAAGCACGATGGCAATGGATTGGGACAAGTTGCGGGTGTTTCACGCTGTCGCCGAGGCGGGGAGCTTCACCCATGCCGGCGAGGCGCTCAATCTGAGCCAATCGGCGGTCAGCCGGCAGATCAGCGCCCTGGAAGAGAGCCTCAGCGTCCCCTTATTCCACCGCCACGCCCGCGGTCTGATCCTAACCGAGCAGGGGGAACTCCTGTTTCGCACCGCCCGCGAGGTCTTCGCGAAGCTCGCGATGTCGGAGAGCCTGATCTCCGAATCGAAGGACCGGCCGAAGGGACCCCTGAAAATCACGACGACCGTGGCGTTCGGCTCGATCTGGCTGACCCCGCGCATGCACGAATTTCTCGACCTCTACCCGGAGATCCAGGTCAGCCTCGTCGTCGACGATTCAGAGCTCGATCTCTCGATGCGGGAGGCCGATGTCGCGATCCGCATGACCCCGCCGCGCCAGCCGGACCTGATCCAGCGGCACCTCGTCAGCGTGCAGGAGCACGTCTATGCCTCGACCGATTACCTGAAGAAGCACGGCACCCCGAAGACACCCGACGATCTCGACGAGCACCGGCTCATCGTCTATGGCGAGGATTCGCGGCCGCCTGTCCCTGGGCTCAACTGGCTGCTCGACGCCGGCGCTAAGCCCGGCAAGGAGCGCCGGCCGATCCTCAGCGTCAACAACAGCTATGGCATGCTGCGCGCGGTCATGAGCGGGCTGGGCTTGGCCTCCCTCCCCGATTTTGTCACGAGCGACTACAACAATCTGGTGCGCGTCTTGCCCGAGCTGACCGGGCCGCCGCAGGAGGCCTATTTTGTCTACCCCGAGGAATTGCGGTCCTCAAAGCGGATCAGCGTCTTTCGTGATTTTCTGCTGCGCAAAGTCGCCGAAAGCCGGCTCGGTTAAATTACCTCTCTGCGGCAAGTTGCCGCGGTAAATTCGCCGGCTCCGGATAGCATTGCGCTTTTTGCAGACGAGCCAGAACGAATTCCCGGTGGTGATCGGGACCCCGCGCCGCGATATTGGGCAGGCGCGATACTACATCGCTA